>JAAIGF010119785.1_pt1 | contig 158027 bp, 134 predicted proteins | sample 6487441 | NCBI WGS metagenome assembly JAAIGF01 (sample SAMN13974129, study PRJNA590717) | phyllosphere metagenome | biome: pepper field; feature: multiple bacterial spot infested pepper fields; material: pepper leaves; isolation source: leaves from pepper fields | host: Capsicum annuum ... | reverse complement strand
GATACGTATGTGGGTGCGCGTGCGAGCCGTGGATCGTTGTTGCCACGTGGGTGGCAGAAGGTGGACGGGTTGGAGGTGCAGTAATGGACGGCAATTCACTCGTCCGGCGCGCAGCGGCGCGGTTGGGACTGCGGTCGCCTCGGGCTGCTGGGGCGCGGCAGAAGGTGGACGGGTTGGAGGTGCAGTAGGAGACGGCAATTCACTCGCCCGGCGCGCAGCGGCGCGGTGGGGACTGCGGTCGCCTCAGGCTGCCGGGGCGCGGCAGAAGGTGGACGGGTTGGAGGTGCAGTAGGAGACGGCAATTCACTCGCCCGGCGCGCAGCGGCGCGGTGGGGACTACGGTCGCCTCAGGCTGCTGGGGCGGCCCAACATACGCAGGAGTCTGCCCTGGCGGAGGAACTTATCCTCCTTCAACGCGCCACGCCTCCGCTGCAGGACGTTGACCCCCTACTGCTCCTGTGCAACGCAACCAGGCGTCCGCACACCTGGGGCATTGCAGGCAATAAAACTGCTGATGCACTGGCATCAAGTATTCTCATCCAGGCGCAAAGATGCAGTCGCAAACGCACAGCCAACGCCGCGCACCGCTTCAGAACGCGCCACGCCCCGCTCTCGCATGACCACAGTGGAGACAGCCACTGACAAGGCAACGCATGGACACGAATTTCTGGTTGGAACGTTGGCAGCTGGGACACACCGGCTTTCATCAGCAAGAGGTATTGCCGCTGCTGCAAAAGCACTGGCACGCACTGGATCTGCCGAAGGAAGCGCGCGTGCTGGTGCCCCTGTGCGGCAAGACGCTGGACATGCATTGGCTGGCGGCGCAAGGCCATCGCGTGCTTGGCGTGGAGCTGTCGCCGCTGGCGGTGACGCAATTCTTCGATGAGGCGGGCCTTCAACCGCAGCGTCACAGCAGCGCTGCTGGCGAGCATTTCATCGCCGGCCCGATCGAGATCATCTGCGGCGATGCATTCGCGCTGGACGCCAGCGCGCTGGCCGACTGCACGGCCGTCTACGACCGCGCCGCACTGGTCGCGCTACCGGCCGAACTGCGCCAGCATTACCTGCAAACGGTCTACGCGCCGTTGCCCACACACTGCCACGGCCTGCTGATCACCCTGGAATATCCGCAGGCTGAAAAGGCCGGCCCGCCGTTCTCGGTGGACGCAACGCACGTGCATGCACTTTTCGATTCCGCCTGGCAGGTAGACCAGCTGGAACACCGCGACATCCTCGATCAGGAACCACGCTTCCGCGATGAAGGCGTCACCGGGTTATCGACGGCTGTCTATCGCCTGCAAGGCCGCTGAAACGGCCGTCGGGCGCTGCACGCCCATCACGTGGCAATTGCATGTCTGCATGCGGCAAGCGTGGGTGGCGGATCAGGACAGCGCGGCATTGCGCCATGCGGTCGTTCTGCAGCAAAACGCGACAAAACGGAATCCTGCAGCCAGCTGCAGGAGTGGCAGGCAGGCCGCACAGACCATCGTGGGAATGGCCAGGCACGCGTATTCCATGCCGAGCCGGTTCACGCTGCGTCAGCCAGCCAAGCGACTGCGCAGCGTCGTTGCCGACTCAACCGGCGACGTGGCCCTTGTCGATCTTGGAGGTCTGATACAACTCCAGTCCGATGCGCTTGATCAGGCCAAGCTGCTGCTCCAGCCACCACGCATGATCTTCTTCGGTGTCCTGCAGCTGCTTGAGCAGCACATCGCGGCTGACATAGTCGCCATGTTCTTCGCACAGCTTCATGCCGGCAGCGAGCGCAGCGCGCACTTCGTACTCGACCACCAGGTCGCGCTCCAGCATTTCGACCACGGTCTTGCCCGGGGTGAATTCGGCCGGGCGCATGTCCGGGTCGCCTTCCAGGAACAGGATGCGCCGCAGCAACGCGTCGGCGTGCTCGGTCTCCTCTTCCATTTCATGGTTGATGCGCTCGTACAGCGCCATCAGACCCTGATCCTCGTACCGGCGCGAATGCAGGAAATATTGATCGCGCGCCGCCAATTCGCCGCGCAGCAGCTGCTTGAGGTAATCGACGACTTCGGGATGGCCTTTCATGGTGTGCTCCAGCGACGCAATGCGCGCATGGTGCCCTAAGCCGCCGGGCAATGATCTAATCGGAATCACTTTCAGTTGCGCTTGCGGCCGGACCCGCCACGGTCATGTCCGCCGGCCACACTTCACCGGGGTCCAAGGAACCGACAATGCGTAAATGGCTGGGCCGGCTGCTGCTGGGAATCGTGTTGCTGGTCCTGGCGGCCAGCCTGGGGCTGTATCTGTTGATGCGCGGCAGCCTGCCGCAGTTGGACGGCGACAGCGCGCTCAGCGGCCTGGCTGCGCCGGTCAGCGTGCAGCGCGACCGGCTGGGCGTGGTCACCATCGATGCAGCAAACCAGCTCGATGCGATGCGCGCGCTCGGCTACGTGCATGCGCAGGAACGCTATTTCGAGATGGATCTGATGCGCCGCGCACCGGCCGGCGAGTTGTCCGAGCTGTTTGGCGCCAAGGCCGTGGACCTGGACAAGCGCAACCGCGTGCATCGCCTGCGTGCCCGCGTGCAGGCCAGCCTGGACATCGCCACCAGCAGCCAGCACGCTGCATTGCAAGCCTATACCGATGGCGTCAACGCAGGACTGGCGGCACTGCGCGTACGGCCCTGGCCCTATCTGCTGCTGCGCCAGACACCGCGCGCATGGACGCTGGACGACTCCATCCTCACCGGCCTTGCGATGTACGCGGACCTGCAGGACAGCGATAACCAGACCGAGCTGGCCGCCGCGCGCATCCGTGCCGTGGTGCCGCCTGCGCTGGCGGCACTGCTCGACCACCAGGGCTCCAGTTGGGACGCGCCGTTGTTCGGGGAGCCGCAGGGCGATGCCAGCTTGCCGGATGCGACCACGCTGGATCTACGGCGTCTACAGCATCGGCCTGCCGCGCCCCACGCGGAAACGCCGACACCGGGCAGCAACAACTTCGCGGTAGACGGCAGCCTCACCGCCGACGGCCGCGCCATCGTTGCCGACGACATGCATCTGGGCCTGCGCGCGCCCAATATCTGGTTCCGCGCACGCCTGCGCTATGCAGACAGCAATGCGCCCGAGGGCAAGGTGGATGTCACCGGATTCACCCTGCCGGGTTTGCCGGCGGTGGTCGTGGGCAGCAATGGGCACGTGGCTTGGGCATTTACCAACAGCTATATCGACACCGCGGATTTCGCGCGCATTCCTGCACCCACGCCGGGTCACCCGCAAGCACTGACCAGGCATGTGGAAACCATCCGCGTGGCGGGCGCAGCGCCGGTGCAGTTCGAGTTCCGCGAAGCGGCGTGGGGACCGCTGCTGCACGTCAACGCCGACGGCAGCGCGCTGGCATTGCGCTGGGTGGCGCAGTTGCCCGGTGCGATCCGGTTGGACTTCGCTCAGATGAGCACGGCGGGCGATCTGCAGGCGGCGTTCGCGGTGGCCGACCGCTCCGGCATTCCGGCGCAGAACCTGCTGCTTGCCGATCGCAGCGGGCGCATCGCCTGGCGGCTGATCGGCGCGCGCCCCGCCCGCAATGCCGGGTGCGGCCCGAGCGGGATTGCCGAACTGGCGACATCGACGCCCGTCCCTGAGGCAGCATCCGGCGCACCTGCAGAACCGGCTGCAGCGCCGATGTCGGGCACCTGCCTGCCATGGTCGCTGCGCAGCGATGCTGCGCCTGCGTTGATCGATCCGCCGTCGCACCGGCTCTGGACCGCCAACAACCGTATCGTCGATGCGCAGCAACTGGCCACGCTTGGCAACGCAGGTTACGACCTTGGCACGCGTGCCCAGCAAATTCGCGATGATCTTTTCGCAAAGCAGCGCTTCAACGAACGCGATCTGCTCGCCATCCAGCTCGACGATCGCGCCGTGCTGCTTACGCGCTGGTGGCAACTGCTGCGTAGCGTGGTCGAGCACAGCAAGGACCCGGCACTGCAACAGATTGCACATGCCAGGCGCGACTGGGACGGGCACGCATCGACTGGCTCGGCCAGCTATCGCATCGTGCGCGAATTCCGCAACAAGACCATCGAAGCGGTGGAAGCCGGCCTGTTGGCCCCGGCAAAAGCCGCACTTGGCGAGGAGTTCCTGCCGCCGCGTCGCGCGCAACTGGAGGGCGTCGTTTGGCCGTTGCTGCAACAGCGCCCGGCCCACCTGTTACCGCCCACCGCCGCAAGCTGGGACCAGTTGCTCGACGATGCTGCGCGCAGTGCGCAGTCAGAGGTGATTGCAGAAGACGCACAAAGCGAACCGCGCGGCCAGCACACCTGGGGCCAGCGCAACACCGCTGCCATCTGCCACCCCATCGCGCGTGCCCTGCCCGCCCTGGCCAAGCGCTGGCTCTGCATGCCGCCCGATCAACTGCCGGGCGACCGCGACATGCCGCGTGTGCAAGGCCCGGCCTTTGGCGCCTCCGAGCGCATGGTGGTTTCGCCCGGCCACGAGCAGGACGGCATCGTGCACATGCCCGGCGGCCAGAGCGGCCACCCGCTCTCGCCGTTCTGGGGCGCAGGGCACGACGATTGGGTGCATGGCAGACCCACACCATTCTTGCCCACTGCCACGCGGTACACGCTGCAATTGCATCCGCAGTAACAGCGGGCGGCAACGCGGCTGCGCAGCGTCCAGCGAAGCAGGACGAGACGTCACAGCATCGCCGCTTCAGGCGCCTCTCCCCTCGGGAGAGGGGGTGGGGTGAGGGTACGGCCATCAGCACGATTGGACGAGTGCGTGATGTGCCCCTGCGCGCGCCCATCAGGCTTCGCACGTACCCTCATCCGCCCTTCGGGCACCTTCTCACCTGTGTAGCAGGACAATATTCCGGAAGGAGAGGGGAAGCTGCGCACTCATGCCTCCATTTCCGGGCTCCGCATCTTCGCGTCGCATGTCTGCATCCGCACAGGTGCGCGCGCATCTGCCACCAAACAGGGTGCCCAACGCCCGGCGACCTCCGTGATCAAGCAAACACATCATGCTAAAATGCATTTGATAACCATTCCCATTAGTGACCAATGCGCCCCACGCTTCTTGTCACCGCGCTCGCCGCTGCGCTCGCTCTGCACACCCTGCCCGCCTTCGCTCAACACACCACCACGCCAGCCGTGACCGAGCTGGATGGCGTGGATGTCATCGGCCGTGCGCAGACGCTCTACAAGTCCGAAGACGCAGCTGTTGCCACGCGCACCGATACCCCGCTGGCACTGGTGCCGCAGTCGGTGCAGGTGCTGCCGCGCGAGTTGATCGACGACCAGGCTGCGCGGCAGATCACCGATCTGTATCGCAGCATCAGTGGCATCAGCTTCTTCAGCTATGCCGGTGTGACCTTGCGCGGTTTCCGCCAGGAAAACGTGCTGTACGACGGCCTGCGTGGCGACCCGTATGCCGGGTTCTCGGTGCCGCAGCTGTTCAACATCGAGCGTGTGGAAGTGCTCAAGGGTCCAGCCGGTGCGCTGTACGGCGGTGGCGAACCCGGGGGTGTGATCAACTATGTCACGCGCAAACCCGCTCATCAGGCGGCGCGACGCATCGAGCTGCAGCTGGGCAATCAATCCTTCGGTGCAGCCTCGTTCGAGGCCACCGGCCCTGCGCGCGCAGATGGCCGCATCCGGTACCGCATCGGCGCCTATGCCGATGGCGAAGACGGGTTTCGTTGGAATACCGACAGCCAGAGCCAGATCGGCGATGCGTCGGTGGCCTTCGATCTGGGCGATACCGGCGAGCTCACCCTGCAATACACCGACATCACCCAAAACCTGGGCGGCAACCGCCTACGTGGCGTGCCGGTGGATAACGCCGGCAACTTCCTCACCGACCGGCGCTGGAACCACAACGAACCCACAGATTTCCTGGACATGCGCGCCAAGGTGGCGCTTGCGCAATATCGGTTTGCGCCGTCCAGCGCGTGGGAGGTGGACATGGCGCTGCGCTGGTTCAAGAACCAGGAGCATCAGATCTATCACGAGCCAATGGGGTTGATCGACCGCGATCGCGACGGCACCGCCGAGTGGATGACCCGGCAGCTGCGCAATCAATACCGCGACAACGATGCGATCTCCAGCAACGTCAACGCGATATTCCGCACCAGTACCGGGGCAATCGACCACACGTTGCTGATGGGCGCGGACTACTATCGCCTGGACGCGGATTTCCGCGCGCAAACCGCCAACACCGCCGACACCGGACGCGTACGTGGCCCGGTGCCCGGCATCAATCTGTTCAACCCGGTGTACGGCCGCAGCGGCTTCTACGACTAGGGCTTGGATGCCCTGCCCTGGCGCGCCACCAGCACGCGCAGTCAACGCTACGGTGCATATCTGCAGGACGAACTCACGCTGACGCCGCGCTGGTATGCAATGGCCGGGCTACGCTGGGACGGCTTCAAGGACGACGACCTGCTGACTGGTTCGCGCGTCACCGGCAACGATCGCAGTTGGCGCGTCGGCAGCACCGTCGTGTTACGCGACGGCATCAATGCCTACGCAAGCTATGCCAGCGGCTTCCTGCCGCAGGACGCGGCCAATCAGGACAGCAGCGTGGGCGGCCCGTTCGCACCGGAACGCAGCACCCAATGGGAAGTGGGCCTGAAGACTGCGCTCAACGATGGCGGACTCACCCTCAACACGGCGCTGTATCGCATCGAGCGTAGCAACATCGTGCAGGCGAACGGGCGCGTCGTCGACGGCGTCAATCAACTCTCCGCGCTTGGCTTGGTGCGTAGCGAAGGGCTGGAAGTCGACCTACTGGCCGACCTGACCGAACGCTGGGTGCTCAATCTCACTTATGCCTACAACGATGCACGCGTGCTCGATGCCGGCACCAACGGCATCACCAATGCCTCTGGCGATCGCTTCGCCAATGCACCGCGCAACACTTTTGGCTTGTGGACACGCTACGACCTGCCCGCTTGGCGCTCGGCGATCGCCTTCGGTGCCGACTACGTGGGCGAACGCGTCAGCCTGGATGGGCAACGCGTCAAACCGTACGCCATCTACGACATCAGCTGGCAGACGCAATGGAACGCGTGGAAGCTGCAGATCAACATCAAGAACCTGTTCGACAAGGTGTATGCAGTGAGCGGTTTCAATACGCGCGCCGGGCACTTCCCCGGCGAGCCGCGTCGCCTTTACGCGCAGTTGGCCTACAGCTTCTGACCAGCGCGCAGCGGATCGGTGGCGCGCCGCCGGCCCGCTGCGACGGCAACGCAAACAGCACAGCGTGCCTGCGGCCGCCACGCGCTCAAGACACGTGTTTCTCCTGTTTGGAACGACAAACCGCGTCTGGCTCGGTGTGCAAGTTGCATGCGCAAAACGCCTGGAAACGGCCGCAGCCTTCGCTTGAAGGCGCGAAGACGTTCGACGCAAGACGAATCGCACGCTGACAACATAGCGTGCGCAATGTGATGCAGGTCAGCCAAGCCGACCGTGCGGTGTGCTCAAGGCAGCCTCGACTGCGGCAACGTAATGAACCTGCGCCGAATCGAGCGGCTGCGCATGGGCTGGAACTTAACGTTCGGTGGGACACACTAGAGCCCGTCGCGAATGTGGAGTCTTGCTCCGCACATCGCCCTACTTCCCCCACTGACCGGAATCCGCATGCCTTTGCTTGCCCGCTCCGTTTCCGCCCTGTTGCCACTGATGTTTGCGACTGCCTGCACGGCAGCGCCGCCAGCCAAATACGGCCCGCCGGATGCGCCCGTGGCTGCATGCACTGCCAAGGTACGTCCTGGCCAGGACCTGCAGAAAGCCATCGACAAACTGCCGCAAAGCGACAAACCCACGGTACTTTGCCTGGAAAAGGGCGAGTTCCCGCTCAACGGCTTGGTGTCGATCCATCGCGGCAACTTCACCTTGCGCGGCCAGGGTCCCAGCACCGTCGTGCGCATGGCCGACGGCGTGCAGCAGCCGGTGCTGGTGGTTGGCGATTACGAAAACCAGCAGCCCACCGGCGTGATCCGCAACGTCAGCATCGAAGACATGCAGATCGTAGCGAGCACAGGCGACAAGGAGTTCATGCCCGAGCGCCCCTACCTGAGCAACAGCGCAGTGGTGGTGCGGTCCGGGCAAGGCATCCGGCTTGCAGGCCTGCAGGTCAACAAGTGCCGCAGCGCGTGCCTGCTGAGCGAGTACGACACCCGCGAGATCACCATCGAAAACAACGATGTGTCCGGCGCAATCTGGGACGGCGTCTCGTTCAACCGCACCGCCAAGGTCACGATGGTCAACAACTACATCCACGACAACGTGGCCGCCGGCTTGACCACCGAACACCTGGAAGACAGCGAGATCCGCAACAACCGTTTCGAGCGCAACGGCAGCCAGGGCATCTATCTCTCCGATGCGCGTCGCAATCGCTTCAGCAACAATCAATTCGACGGCAACAAGGTGGCCGGCGTGTTTCTGGCCTGCGCGATTCGTTATCGCACACCGGAAATTTTGTGCTGGGACAACAGCATGAGCCAGGACAACGTGTTCGAGAACAACCGTTTCGCCAACACGCCATTTACCTACACCATCGGCGTGGACCGCGCGGCCAACTGCACGTCGGCCGACTTCAAGCCGAACCTATGGCGCAACAACCAGGCCGACATGGCCGGTGTGGATATCGATCCGCAGCGCTATGGGTACTGCGTGCGTCACGAGCAATAAGACGCGCCGATCAACACAGCGGCCGGCCGTGCAGCGATGCATGCCGGCCGCTGCAGTGAATGCAGCCTTATGAAGCCAGCGCCTGCGCGTGCACCCCGGCAATCGCGCGGCCCGATGGGTCGGCCATCGCGGCAAAACTCGCATCCCAGGCAATCGCCGTTGGCGACGAACAGGCAATCGACTTGCCGCCCGGCACGGTTTCCGCCGCCGCCTGACCGGGGAAAAACTGCTCGAACAAGCTGCGATAGAAATACGCCTCCTTGGTCTGCGGCGGGTTGACCGGGTAGCGCCGGTCGGCGGCGGCCAGTTCGCGGTCGCTCACCTGCGCCTGCGCATGCGCCTTCAGCCCGTCGATCCAGCCGTAGCCCACGCCGTCACTGAACTGCTCTTTCTGACGCCACAGGATCGATTCGGGCAGATAGCCGGCAAATGCCTCGCGCAGTACGCCCTTCTCCATGCGCGCTGCCCCACCGCTGGTCTTGTCGATCATCTTGAACCTGGCATCCATGCGCATCGCCACATCCAGGAATTCGCGGTCCAGGAACGGCACGCGTGGCTCTACGCCCCAGGCCATCATCGACTTGTTCGCGCGCAGGCAATCGTAGTTGTTGAGCGCGTCGAGCTTGCGGACCAGCTCTTCGTGGAATTCGCGCGCGTTCGGCGCCTTATGGAAATACAGGTAGCCGCCGAAGATCTCGTCGCTGCCTTCGCCGGAAAGCACCATCTTGACGCCCATTGCCTTGATCCGCCGCGCCAGCAAGAACATCGGCGTGGAGGCGCGAATGGTGGTGACGTCATAGGTTTCGATGTGGCGAATGACGTCGGGCAATGCATCCAGACCTTCGTCGAAGGTGTATTCGAAGCCGTGATGCACGGTGCCGAGCGCCGCGGCGGCCACTTCGGCGGCGGCCAGATCCGGCGAGCCTTTCAAGCCGATCGCGAACGAGTGCAGGCGCGGCCACCAGGCTTCGGTGGTGTCGTTTTCTTCGATGCGGTGACGGGCATAGCGCGCGGCAACGGCCGCAACCAGCGAAGAATCCAGTCCACCGGACAGCAGCACACCGTACGGCACATCGGTCATGAGCTGACGGTGCACGGCGCGCTCGAATGCTTCGCGCAATTCCTGTAGTTGCACCTGTACACCTTCCACCGCGTCATAGTGGCGCCAGGCGCGCTCGTAGTAACGGCTCAGTGCGCCGGTGGCGCTGTCGTACCAATGGCCCGGCGGAAACTGCGCTGCATCGGCGCAGTCGTCCACCAGCGATTTCAGTTCCGAGGCCACACGCAAACGGCCTTCGCGGTCGTGTCCCCAGTACAGCGGCACCACGCCGATCGGGTCGCGCGCGATGATGACGCGCCCTTCCGTCTTGTCCCAAAGCGCGAATGCAAAGATGCCGTTGAGGCGGTTGAGATAGGAGGCCGGCGTATCTTCGCGATACAGCGCATTGATCACCTCGCAATCGGAGCCGGTCTGGAATGCGTACGGCTGCAGCAGCTCCGCCTTGAGTTCGCGGTGGTTGTAGATCTCGCCATTGACCGCCAAGGCGAGCTGCCCGTCATCGGAGAGCAACGGTTGCGAGCCTCCGGCCGGATCGACGATGGCCAGGCGCTCGTGCACCAGGATGGCACCGGTATCGACGTAGACGCCGCTCCAGTCGGGCCCGCGGTGACGCTGCCGCTGCGAACATTCCAGCGCCTGCCGGCGCAGCGCCTGCAGGTCGTCACCGGGTTGCAGGCCGAAAATACCGAAGATGGAACACATGGAAACTCTCCTGAAGAACTGCGGGGGGTGGCGGCCGGGTGAGAGCGTGCTGCATGGATTGACGCCCATAAAAAAACCCGCATCGGCCGATGCGGGTTTTTCTGGTTCCTGGGCGCTTGGTGGACGTCGCCTAGTCGCAGACCCGCATCGGCCGCGCACGATTATTCGCGCGCAGATTGTTGCGGTTGGCGTTATTGAGGTTGGCGAGGCGAAGGACCATGTCGGCGACGCTAACGGTTCGGTGGTACCGGCGCAACTGTTTCAGTGGCAACGACGGCGTCTGCGTGGCCCGCTCACTCGACCAGCAGGCGCTCGATCAACGTGCGGTACAGCGCCGGTAGCGCCTGCAGGTCGGCGACGCGCACATGCTCGTCGACCTGGTGGATGCTGGCATTGACCGGGCCCACTTCGATGCATTGCGCACCCAGTGGCGCAATGAACCGCGCGTCGGAGGTGCCGCCCCCGGTGCTTTCTTCCGGCGGCGCACCGGCGAACTCCCCCAGGACCTCACGCGCGACGCTGCGCAACCGCCCTTCCGGGGTATAGAACGGCTCGCCGCTGCGGTGCCAGCGCAGCGTGTAGTCCAGCGCATGCCGATCGAGCAGCGCGGTGATTTCGGCTTCCAGGCGCGGCGCGTCCCAGTGCGGCGTATAGCGCAGATTGAAGGCCACCTGCAGCTCGCCAGGAATCACGTTATTGGCGCCGGTGCCGGCGTGGATGTTGGAAAGTTGCAGGCTGGTGGGCGGAAAGCTTTCGAAGCCGTCGTCCCATTGCCGCGCCACCAGTTCGGCCAGCGCAGGCGCTGCCAGATGGATGGGGTTGCGCGCCTTGTGCGGATACGCCACATGCCCCTGCACACCCTTCACGGTCAACGTGCCGGACAGGCTGCCGCGACGGCCCACGCGCAACAGATCGCCCAGGCGCTCGGTGGACGACGGTTCGCCGGTGATGCACCAGTCGATCGTTTGCCCGCGTTCGCGAAACACCTCGGCAACCCGGCGCACGCCATCGATGGCATCGCCCTCTTCGTCCGAGGTCAACAGCACCGCCAGCGTGCCGGAGTGCGTTGGGTGTGCAGCGACGAATTGCTCTGCGGCGACCACGAAGGCGGCCACGCTGCCTTTCATGTCCGCTGCACCACGCCCATACAACACGCCGTCGCGGATCTGCGGATCGAACGGGTCGCTGGTCCACGCCTCGCGCGGGCCCGGCGGCACCACATCGGTATGCCCGAGCAACACCAGCACCGGCGCACCGCTGCCATGGGTTGCCCACAGATTCTCGACCTCGCCAAGGCGCAAGTGCTCGCAGCCGAAGCCGGCTGCGCGCAGGCGCTGCGCAATCGCGGCCTGGCAACCGGCATCTGCCGGCGTTACCGAGGCACGTGCAATGAGGTCACAGGTCAACTCCAGCACATCGCTCATGAAACGTCACCGCAGTAGGGCCGCAGCGCGGCGTTGATGGAGGGATCGTGTCTGCATCGATCGGCGTGGCTTGAACGCACTTGCAGTGGTGGAAGCTAACCGGTTTGCAGGCAGTCGTCGCGTCATTGCCGGCGCGAGGTCGAACGGCTTGCCCGGCCGATGAGCGCGCGATCAACATGCGAGACATCACGTATCACGACGATATCGGTAACACCGTCCGCAGCACCATCGAAAACCGCAGTCGCTTAGCCAACGCCGAATAGCTTCTTGAAGCCGTTGTCGGAAAAGCCCTGATGCAGCGCGCCCTCGTCGGTGATGACAAGCGGCCGCCGGATCAGCTGCGGGTACTCGCGCAGCAACAGCTTCCATTCGGCCGCACTGCCCGCCGCCTTGCGGTTGTCCGGCAACTGCCGCCAGGTGGTCGAAGACTTGTTGATCAACACATCGAATCCACCGACCTGCTGCGCCCACGCCGCCAGAGTCTCCGGCTCCGGCTTGTGATCGCGGTAGTCGACAAACGTATACGCCACACCAACACGATCCAGCCACTTGGCGGCTTTCTTGCAGGTATCGCAGTTTTTGAGTCCGTAGAGCGTGGTCATGCGAAATATCCCAAAAGGCGGTGTGCAGAGCCCCTCACTTCTCGAAAGGGGGTGCGATAAAACTGCGTGCAACGCGACCGGCAGGCGATCTCACAAGCGCGGCTGGACGCGCGTGTCATCGCAGCGGCCGAGAGTGCCAAAGGCACACCCTCGACCGGCGCTGCGCGTCATCTGTTGCCGCTGCGAAGCGGATTAATCCGCCAGACCACGCAACAGTTCGTTGACGCTGGTCTTGCTGCGCGTCTTGGCGTCCACCTGCTTGACGATCACCGCGCAATACAGCGAGTGCGAGCCGTCCTTGGAGGGCAGCTGCCCGGACACCACCACGCTGTACGGCGGCACATAGCCATAGGAAATCTCGCCGGTCGCGCGGTTGTAGATGCGTGTGCTCTGGCCGATGAACACGCCCATGCCGATCACGCTGTGGTGCCCGATGACCACGCCTTCCACCACTTCCGAGCGTGCGCCGATAAAGCAGTGATCTTCGATGATGGTGGAGCTGGCCTGCAGCGGTTCGAGCACGCCGCCGATGCCGGCGCCGCCGGACAAATGGCAGTGCTTGCCGATCTGCGCGCACGACCCCACGGTGGCCCAGGTATCGACCATGGTGCCTTCACCGACATAGGCGCCGATGTTGGTGAAACTCGGCATCAGCACCACGTCCTTGCCGAAGTAACTGCCGCGACGCGCCACCGCACCCGGCACCACGCGCACGCCGGCCTTGCGGAATTCGGCTTCATGGAAGCCGGCAAAGCGCGATTCCACCTTGTCCCAGAACGGCGCCGGCTGCGCTTCGATCACCGCCATCTCGTTGACGCGGAAATACAGCAACACCGCTTTTTTCAGCCACTCGTTGACGGTCCAGCCGCCCTGTCCGTCCGGCTCGGCGACGCGAAACTGCCCGCTTTCCAGTCCGTCGATCACGCGATTGACAATGGCACGGGTGGAACCGTCGATCTCGTCCATGGTCAGCGTGGCGCGCCGTTCGAATGCGCTTTCGATGCCCAGTTTGAGTTCGTCGCTGCCGACCTGCGTTGCGGCGCTGTGCACGGCCTGCTCTGCAATCGGCAGCTTCTTTGCCGCCGCAGCCTTCTTTGCGGCCGGTGCAGCAACCACCTTGGTCGGCTGCTTGGCCACGCGCGGTGCAGCGGACGTCGCGGACTTGCCGCCAGTCTTCCTTGCAGCGGTTTTCGGGCTTGCCGCATCAGATGCAGCAGCCTTTTTGCCGACAGCGCCAGCTGCCGCGCCCTGTTTACCGACGCCAGCGCCTGGCTTGGAAGCGGCAACAGCCGGCACCTTGGCGGCCTTGGCCGTTGCACTCGCGCGCTTGGACGCTGCGGTGGGGGTGGTCGCGCTCTGCTTGCGCGCGGTCTTCTTGCTGGTGGCCATGGGGGTCTCCGGAGTTGCTAGCTAGACAGGGTCAAGGCAGGCGCACAGCGCATCGCGCAAGGCCTGCCGGGCGGATTCGGACAACGGGCGGTCATGCTCGTCGGTGATCTGGAACTGGTCTTCGGCACGCTCGCCGAAGGTGGCGATACGCGCGTCGTGCACGCGCAGGTGCTGCATGCGCAACACGTGCGCGACATCGGCGAGCAGGCCGGGGCGGTCGGGTGCGACCAGACTGATGCGGGTGCGGCGGCCGCCGGCGCTTTCGCTGAATTCCACCCGCGGTGCGAAGCGGAAATGGCGCAACTGGCGCGGCACTGCGCGGCGCGCCGGGCGCACCTTGTGCAGATCGCCTGCCAACACCTGACGCAGCGTTGCCGCCAGCCGCTGCGGGTCGCCGTCGGCATAGGTCTCCTGCGGCAACACTTCGAACACGTCGAAGATCGCATCGTGTGGCGCATCCAGCACACGTGCGCGATGGATGCCGTAGCCCTTGCGATCGAGCGTGGCCACGATGGCCGCAAACAGCCCATCGCGGTCCGGCGAATACACGAACACTTCCAGTGCGTCGTTGTCCGGCACCGCGCGACGCGCCTTGACCAGGGTCTGGCCGATCTCCACTTCGATCAGCGAGGCCGCCTGCCAAGCCAATTGCTCGGGACGGAAGCGCAGGAAATTCTCGTCCGGCATGCCGGCGAACTGCCGGTCGATGGTGACGTCATCGTGCCCCTGCGCCTGCATCAAGGTACGCGCCGATTCGCGCGCTTCGCGTAGCCGTTCCTCACGCGGCGGCGGGTGTTCCAGGCCTTCGCGCAACGCGCGACGCGCGGCGAAATACAGATCCGCCAACAGCCGGTCTTTCCAGGCGTTCCACAGCTTGGGACTGGTGCCGGCAATATCGGCGCAGGTGAGCAGGTACAGATAGTCCAGACGCTCACGTGTGCCCACCAACGTCGCAAAACGGTGAATTACCTCCGGGTCGGAAATGTCCTGCTTCTGCGCGGTGACCGACATGCGCAAGTGCTGCTCCACCAGCCAGGTCACCAGCTCGGTATCGCCTTCGCTCAAGCGATGCGCCAGGCAGAACGCGCGCGCATCCACCGCGCCCAGTTCCGAATGATCGCCGCCGCGGCCCTTGGCGATGTCGTGGAACAGGCCCGCCAGCAACAGCAGTTCCGGCTTGCGCAGACGCGGCCAGACTTCATGCGCGATGGAGAAACGCTCGTCGGCACGGCCGGCGGCAAACAGCGCGATGTTCCGCAGCACCATCAAGGTGTGCTGGTCCACCGTGTAGACATGGAACAGGTCGAACTGCATGCGCCCGGAAACGCTGGCGAATGCCGGAATCCACTGGCCCAGCACGCCCAGCCGCGCCATGCGATTGAGCGTTTCCACCGCACGCGGGCCGCGCAGCAACGCCATGAAGCGTTCCCGGGCCGTTGCATCGGCAATGTCGTACGCCGGCAGATCGCGCAGGACCTCGGCCAGCGCGCGCGCGGTCAGCGAATGCAGTCCGCGCACCTCGCGATGCGCGGCCCATTGCGCAAACAGCGCGAACACCTGCAGCACATCGCCGTCCGGCCAGCTCTCGGCGTCGGCAGCCAGATAGCCGCGGCGCAGGCTGAAGCCGCCGCCCAGCGGCTCCGGCGTCGCTTCGCCATCGAACTGTTCTTCGAAGCGCTGCAACAAGCGGTCGCTGATGCGGCGGATCAGTGCAGCGCTGCGATAAAAGCGCTGCATCATTTTTTCCACGCCCAGGCTTTCCGGGTCGTCGGCGAACCCCAACCGTTCGGCCAGGGTCTTTTGGTAATCGAACCGCAGGCGCTCTTCCGGCCGGTTGGCCACGATGTGCAGACCGAAACGCAGACGGGCAAGTTCTTCGCGCTCGCGACGCAACGCGGCGGCCTCGTCGAAGCCGACATGGCCCAGCCCGACCAGGGCCTCCAGGTCCTTGACCCCGAACGCGCGCAAGGCCATCCAGCCCAGCGTCTGCAGATCGCGCAGACCGCCGGGGCCGTCCTTGATATCCGGCTCGAGATTATCGGCGGTGTCGCCGAAGCGCTGATGGCGCGCCAGCAATTCCTCGCGCTTGGCCTGGAAGAAATCGCGCGGCGGCCACACCTGCGGCGGCGCGATCGCCGTGGCCAGCGCAGCACGCGCCTGGCCGTCGGCCACCAGTGCGCGCGATTCGATCAAGGCAGTGAGCACGGTCTGGTCCGCCGCCGCAGCGGTGCACTGCGCTGGCGAGCGCACCGCGTGACTGATCGGCAAGCCCACATCCCACAGCAGCGCGAACAAGCGTGCCAGGGCCTGCTCGTGCTGCTGTTGCGCGGCGGTGTCGCCCAGCACCAGCACATCAACGTCCGAGCGCGGAAACAGTTCGCCGCGCCCATAGCCGCCGACCGCATGCAGCGACAAACCGCTGTCGGCCGGAATACAGCGCATCCAGGCATTGCGCATCAATTGGTCGACAGCGCGTGCGCGCAGCGCGACCAGACGCTCGATCGGCTCGCCCTGATCGAAGCGTTTGCACAGGCGCATGTCCGCATGCACCAGCAGCGGACGGGCCTGCGCGGCCCAGTCCGCGTCGCCGGCGACGCCCGGGTCGGGTCGCTCCGCCGGCGTGTCGGTCATACCGGCGCGGGCGAATTGGCCGACAGCGTCAACACATCCACGCCGTCTTCGGTCACCGCAACCATGTGCTCCCACTGCGCAGACAACTTGCGGTCCTTGGTGACCACGGTCCAGCCGTCCGGCAGCGTCTTATGGTGATAGGTGCCTTCGTTGATCATCGGCTCGATGGTGAAGGTCATGCCCGGCTTGAGCACCAGCCCTTCGCCCGGACGGCCGTAATGCATGACCTGCGGCTCGTCGTGATACACCTTGCCGATGCCGTGGCCGCAGTAATCGCGTACCACGCTGAAGCGCTCGGCTTCGGCGAACTTCTGGATGGCATGGCCCACATCGCCCAGCGTGGCGCCCGGCTTGACCGCCCGGATGCCGCGCCACATCGCTTCATATGTCGTTTCGACCAAGCGCTTGGCCATCACCGACGGGGTGCCGACGTAGTACATGCGGCTGGTGTCGCCGTGCCAGCCGTCCTTGATGACGGTGACGTCGATATTGACGATGTCGCCGTCCTTCAACACCTTGGCTGCACTCGGGATGCCGTGACAGATCACGTTGTTGACCGAGGTACACACGCTCTTGGGGAAGCCGCGATAGCCGACATTGGCGGGGATGGTGCCCTGCACGTTGACGATGTGGTCATGGCAGATGCGGTCCAGCTCGGCAGTGGTCACGCCCGGCTTCACGTGCGGCGCCACCACATCGAGCACCTCGGCGGCCAAGCGGCCGGCGACACGCATCAGTTCGATTTCTTCTTTGGTTTTCAGATTGACGCTCATGGCCACGATTATCGCCGATCCGGGCTGAATCTGAACGACCAGCGCACGCGCTTTTTTGCGGACGCAACGACTGGCCTCAAGCGGACCGCACAGCGGAAAACCGGCGCAGCCGCCTATTCATGCGTGACGCCGTGCACACGGCGTCAAAAAACACCTTAACGAAGTCATCCATAGGACATCGCACTTTTGCCAATAAAGCGAGTCAGGACAGCTAGATAGCGTGTGAATTCGGCGTTATGTTTGGCACAGCTGATGCATTGCAGGGAAGGCGACGACTCGTCGCGTCATCAATGACCAGAACGGTCAAGGAAATGTCCATGCGTACTGTCCGCCCTGTCCTGCTATCGCTCGGCCTGCTTTCGACCATTGGCATGGCGAGCGCGGCAGACACCACCACCTTCAACGTCAAGATCGCGGTCACCAAGGCCTGCACGATCACCGCCGCATCCGCCACGGACGTCGACTTCGGCTCGGTACTCTCGACCTCGACCGCCAATGCGGACGCCAACGGCAGCGTGACGGCCCAGTGCACCGCATTGACGCCGTACAACATCGCACTGAGCGCGGGCAGCAATGCCGGGACTGCCAACGACGTCACCACCCGCCGCATGAAAAATACCGACGCGCTGGTGACCACCAACAACTACATCGCCTACCAGCTCTACCAGGATCTGGGCCGCAGCACGGTCTGGGGCAGCACCACCGGCACCAACACGCTCAGCCGCACCGCCACCGGCCTGAACCAGGTCTACCCGGTCTACGGCCGCGTGACCAACCCGTCGGCCAACAATCCTGCGACCGGTAGTTACCAGGACACGATCACTGCCACGATCGTCTATTGAGCCCGCGCATGCCTGTGCATCACCGCCCGTTGTCACGTTTACCTGCCTGGCTGATGTCGGCCGGGCTGGCGATGACGCTGGTCATGGCCAACGGCGCCCTGCCGACGCCGGCGCATGCCGCCAGCCTGCAGTTGGCACCCACATCGCTGAGCCTGAGCGCCCAGCAGACCGCCGACGGCCTGTGGCTGAGCAACAGCGGCAGCGCGCCGGTACAGGTGCAGACCCGCGCCTATCGCTGGACCCAGCGCGATGGGCAGGATCAGCTCGACCCCACCCAGGATCTGCTGGTCAGCCCGCCGATGCGCACCCTGGCCGCTGGCGAGCGCCAGTTGATCCGGGTCATCCGCGCCGGGCCTGCCCCGAGCGGGCAGGAGCAGTGTTACCGCATCATCGTCGACGAGTTGCCCAGTGCCGATGCCGACCGCAAAGGCATGCAGTTCGTGCTGCGTTATTCGGTGCCGATCTTCCTGCTGCCGCCCGGCAACACCGAACCCTCGCCGACCCTGAGCGCGCAGGTGGTTGCCGGCAGCGATGGCAAGGCGCAGATCCAGATCAGCAACACCGGCACCGGCCATGCGCAGGTCGCCGACCTGCGGCACCAGGTCGATGGCGCAACCAAGACCGCGTTGAACGGCTTGGTCGGTTATGTACTGCCCGGGCAGACCATGCGTTGGTCGCTGAGTGCGCCGCTGGCGCAGTTCGGCCGCGGCACCATCATCGCAAGGATCAATGGTGAGGCTGACGAACGTACCTTGTTGGCCGCGCCGACGGCGCCTTGATGCGGCGCGGCTGGCGATGACGCTCCTTGCGACCGCCAGTTGCCTGGGCAGCGCCGCAGCCGGCGATCTGGCCGATGTGACGTCGCTTCCCGATCAGCCGCCACCCAGCGCCACGCCACAGCCGCAAACGCTGTATCTGGACGTGACCTTGAACCAGGCCGACCGCGGCCTGGCACCATTCGAACTGGTCGACGGGCGGCTACGCGGCTCGGTGGAAACCCTGCGCAAACTCGGCTTCATCCTGGCCGACCGCGTGCCTGGCGAATTGGTCGATCTGGACCGCCTGCCCGACGTGGAAGTGCGCTACGACGCGGCGCTGCAGCGGCTGGCGCTGCAGGCGCCGCTGGCGCAGCTGTCGTTGTCCACCACGGTGCTCAAAGCCGAAGAAGTGGCCCCGCCCAGCGCCACTGCATCGCCCGGCATGCTGCTCAATTACGACCTGTATGCCACCCGCAATGCCGGCGTCAGCAGCGCGTCGCTGGCCACCGAAGTGCGCGCGTTCGGCATCGGGCGCGGCATGGTCGATACCACCGCGGTCTTCCTGGCCTACGATCGCCCCCAGGACAAACGCTGGCGCAGCGAAGCGGTGCGTCTGGACAGTGCCTGGCAGATGGATTTCCCGGACAGCGCCACCAGCCTCAGCGTGGGCGATTTCTATAGCGGCTTTGTCGACTGGAGCCGCTCGATCCGCCTGGGCGGCGTGCAGATCGGCCGCAATTACGCCTTGCAACCGTATCGGGTGCTGACGCCGACGCCGAGCTTTCTCGGCGAAGCGGCAGTGCCTTCCACCGTTGAGCTGTATGTGGACGGCTTGCGCCAGTGCAGCGGCCAGGTGCCGGCCGGCCCGTTTCAGCTGGCCGCGCAACCGGGCATCAGCGGCACCGGCCAGGCGCAGATCGTGGTGACCGATGCGTTCGGACGCGTGCGTCGGCTGGATTTCGCGTTCTATGGCACACCGCAGTTGCTGGCGCGCGGCATTTCCGAATGGTCGGCCGGCATCGGCCATCTGCGCCGCGACTACGGCGTGCGCTCGTTTTCCTACGACCGACGCCGTGTGGCCAGCGCCACCTTTCGCAAAGGCCTGCGCGACGATTTCACGATCGAAGCGCATGCCGAAACTGGCGGCGGCGTGATCAACGCAGGCGCAGGCGGCGTGTGGCTGCTTGGCGTGGGCGGTGTGGTCAATGCCGCCTACGCGCACAGCCGGATGGACGCGCTACGGGGCGGCCAGTACGTGCTGGGCTACGCCTGGAACAACCGGCGTTTCAACGTCAATCTGGGCAGCCAGCGCACCCATGGCGACTATCGCGACCTGGGCGCATTGCAAGGCGCCCTGCCAGCGCGCGTCAGCGACCGCGCAGCAGTCGGGGTCAACGTCGACCCGATCGGCTCGCTCGGCACCAGCTATGTGCGGCTGAGCTATCCGCAAGGCGATACCTCGCGCTATGCGAGCGTGTTCTGGTCCCGCAGCTTCGGGCGCAACTGGGCGGCCAATCTGTCGGGCAATCAGAATCTGGATGTCTCCAGCGATCGCAGCCTGTACCTGTCGCTGTCGACCACCTTCGGCGAAGTGCGTCAGGCCAGCGCATCGATGCAGCGCAACGGCGAGCGTACCGGCCTGGTGGCCGACGTCAGCCAGCCGCTGCCTGGCGATGGCGATCTGGGCGGCATCGGCTGGCGCCTGCAAGGCCGTGCCGGCGACGACGCCAGCGGCGGGCTGGCCGAACTGGGCTGGTTGAACCGGGTCGGCCGCTACAACCTCGGCGCCGCAACCCAGGACGGCGACAGCTTCGGCTATGCCAGCGCCAGCGGTAGCCTGGTGTGGATGAATGGCCGCACCTTCGCCGCGCGCGATATCCAGGACGCGTTCGCGGTGGTCTCCACCGACGGCCAGCCCGGCATTCCGGTCCGCCTGGAAAACCGCCTGATCGGAGTCACCGACGCGCGCGGCACCCTGCTGGTGACGCCGTTGCAATCGTGGCAGCGCAACCAGCTCTCCATCGACACCTTGAGCCTGCCGGCAGACCTGCGCGTAGACCGTGTCGACACCACGGTGACACCACGCCAGCAATCCGGCGTGGCGGTGCGCTTCGGCATTACCCGCGTGCGCGCCGCCATCATCGTGCTGCACGACGCGCAAGGCGCGCCGCTGCCCGTGGGCAGCGTGGTGCAGCGCGACGGCAGTACCGAACGCGTGGTGGTCGGCTACGACGGCGAAACCTATCTGGACAATCTGCAACGCGACAACCGCATCCTGGTCGACCTGCCCGAGGGCCGTTGCGTTGCGCAGTTCGCGTATCCCGCCGATCCGGGCGGCATTCCGCGGGTGGGGCCGCTGCAGTGCATCCCTGAGCAGACCACGCCATGAGCATGTCCACGCTTTGGCGCCTGATGCTCGCGCTGACGATCGCGATGGTGTGGCTTGGGCCCAGCGAGCGGGCGCACGCAGAGACCACCTGCACCGTCACCCTCGGCACACCGTTGGCATTTGGCAACGTGGCGGCCAACGGCACCACCGATGCAGTGGCAACACTCAACGTTTCCTGCGCGACTGCCGCGCTCAGCGTGCTGGGCTACGCACAAGTCAGCCTCTGCCTGGACCTTGGCCCCGGCAGTGCCAGCAGCGGCGTGTATGCCCCTCGTCGCATGCTCAATTCCACCAGCGACAGCCTGGATTTCCAGATCTACAGCGAGGCAACCCGCACGCAGATCTGGGGCGCCACCGGGTCGGCGGCTCCCTCGCCGCGCACGTTGACACTGTCCTACAACGTGCCGGTGATCACCGGCGGCTCGCAGACCGCCACCATCACCGTGTATGGGCGGATTCCGGCCAACCAGATCCTTTCGGTCGGCAACCACACCAGCAGCTTTGGCGGCGCCGACACCGTGCTGCGCTACTCCTACAACGAAAGCATCATCGGGGTACCCTCGCTGCCGAGCAGTTGCACGGCGGGCGGCACCGGCTCCAAGACTGCCAGCAATGCCTTTCCGTTCACTGCCTCGGCCACCGTGCCGGCACGCTGCAATGCCTACGTCACCACCGATCTGGACTTCGGCAGCATTGCCGGCAGCATCGACACCGCCATCGATCGCACCTCCACCATCAGCCTGGCCTGCACCAACCGCACCGCGTGGAATATAGGCCTGGACAATGGCAGCAATGCCAGCGGCAGCGTGCGGCGAATGCGCCACGCCAGCAGCGCCAATTACATCAATTACGAGCTCTACAGCAATACCGGCCGCAGTAATCGGTGGGGTACCGTCATCGGGGTGGATACGCTGGCAGGCACCGGCAACGGCACCACCCAGACGGTCACCGTCTATGGCCGTGCGCCGGCCCCACAACTGCCGATTGCCGGCGCCTATACCGACACGGTGACCGTCTCCATCACTTACTGACAGTTAATAAAGTTCGTATCGGGGGCGTCGCTATTTGTTACGTCTCCAATGCAAACGATTGCCTCCATGACGCAGGTCACCTTCCTGAAGCGCTTGGCCCTGGCTGCTCTCGCTTGCGCCGCGACATCTACCGCGGCGAACGCAGCCACCGCGCGGGGGCCGGAAAATTCCACCCTCCACATCGGCCTGCGTCTGCTCAGCGGTTGCGAACTGCGTACCGCGCCGCCGCGCGCCAGTTGCTCCAGGGGCACGCCGATGGCGATCGCCGAGCCACCCAGCAGCAATGAGGCACCCGCCGTCACCAGCACCGGCCAGGACGCCAGCGCGCTTGCCGGGCCGCTGCCCGCCGGCAGCGCGCGCATCACCACCATCGCGTTCTGAGCATGGCCACTGCTTGCCACCTTCGCGATCTGTTGGCCTGGGCCCTGGCCCTGGGCTGTATGGCAGCAAGCGGGGCCGCCAGTGCTGCCGAGATCGCCATCGCGCCGACCACCGCGCACATCCCGGCCGACAGCGACCAGGCAACGGTCTGGCTCTACAACCAGGCCGCGCAACCCTGGCGTGCCGACGCCAAGCTCTACCGCTGGCGCCAGGACGGTGAGCGCGAACTCCTCGAGCCAGCCACCGGCGTCACGGTCAGCCCGTCGCACTTCGAAATTCCGTCGCAAGGCCGGCAGCTGTTGCGCGTGATCCGCCTCGGCCCCAGCCCCACGCAGGCCGAAGACAGCTACCGGCTCGTGGTGACCCAGCACGCGATCGGCAACGAGACCGACCTGCTGCGTTATTCCACCCCGGTGTTTGCACAGCCCAGCCAGGCCAGTGCAGCGCAACCGGCGTTGCACGCCAGCCTGGCCGGGCACGGCAGCCAGCGCGCGTTGCGTATCCACAATTCCGGCTCCAGCCATGCGCGCCTGGCCGACCTGGCCTATATCGATGCCGGCGGCACCCGCCGCAACATCCGCGGCGACCTGGCCGGCTACGTCCTCCCCGGCCAGACCCGCCAATGGGCCCTGCCCGCCAACCTGCCCGCAGGCAGTGGCCGCTTCGTGGCGCGTATCAACAGCGATATCGAAAGCACGTTGGCGCTGGAGCCGGGAATCGGGAATTGAGAATTGGGAATGGGTCAAGCCGATTGCGCTAGCTGATCGTGGGCTGGTGAAGGCCCAAGCGAACCGGGCTCTGCGATTCCCGATTCCCGATTCCCGATTCCCGCCAATTGCGCCACGCCCACTCGCCAGCTATACTCCGCCGGCTGTTTTGCGTCTCTTGCGCATTGCGTCGTCCACGTCGGACGTCACCGACGAATTCACACCTGCTGCCGCCATCCGCGCCGGGGTGCCCTCACACAGGGTTCGTCGCGGAGGCAACAGGGAAGCCCAACCCCGGAATCGTGTGCGTTTTGATGCGAGCCCCTCGCAACAGCCCGCACATCCATGTGCGGACTTTTCAACAACAAGCCGCGCACGGCGATTCCGCTATCAGGAGTTTTTTCAATGCCCCAAGTCACCATGCGTCAGATGCTGGAAGCCGGCGTCCATTTCGGCCACCAGACCCGCTACTGGAACCCCAAGATGGCGCCGTACATCTTCGGCGCGCGCGGCAAGATCCACATCATCAACCTCGAGAAGACCGTTCCGCTCTTCAACGACGCGATGAACTTCCTCTCCTCGGTTGCGCAGAAGCGCGGCACCGTGCTGTTCCTGGGCACCAAGCGCAGCGCGCGCGAGTCCATCAAGGAAGAAGCCGAGCGTTGCAACATGCCGTTCATGACCCAGCGCTGGCTGGGCGGCACGCTGACCAACTTCCGCACCGTCAAGCAGTCGGTTGCCCGCCTGAAGGAACTGGAAGCCGCTGAAACCGACGGCACCTTCGACAAGCTGGTCAAGCACGAAGTGCTGGGCCTGCGTCGCGAGCGCGAAAAGCTGGACGCCTCGCTCGGTGGCATCAAGGAAATGAACCGCCTGCCGGATGCGATCTTCGTGATCGATATCGGCCATGAAGACATCGCCATCAAGGAAGCCAAGAAGCTCGGCATTCCGGTGATCGCCGTGGTTGACACCAACTACGATCCGGCCCTGGTCGACTACGCCATCCCGGGCAACGACGACGCCATTCGCGCCGTGCAGCTGTACGCACGCGCCGCTGCTGACGCCGTGCTGGAAGGCAAGGCGGCTGCGCCGAACTCCGCTTCGGTGCGCGAAGAAGAGTTCTCGGCCGAGTCCGCCGACGAAGGCAAGGGCCGTCGCGCTCCGGCCAAGAAGGGCGACAAGAAGGCTGACGCCGCCGAGTAATCGGCGTGCAATGCGGCCGCACCATGCTGTGCGGCCGCAGTCCCGACGGCGCCCTCGCGCTCCGTCGCTGAGGCTACTGCATACATCTACGGGGGCGGCGGCATGCCGCACCGTCTCCTACTGGCGGAATCGCTTCCGCCGCACGCATTCGTCCATATGAGGTAATTCCATGGAAATCACTGCTTCCCTGGTCAAGGAACTGCGCGAGCGCACCGGCGCCGGCATGATGGAGTGCAAGAAGGCACTCGTCGAAAACGCAGGCGACATCGACGCCGCGGCCGAGTGGCTGCGCAAGTCGGGCCTGGCCAAGGCCGACAAGAAGGCTGACCGCGTCGCCGCCGAAGGCCGCATCGCCACCGCCCAGGCCGGCGGCAAGGCCGTGCTGGTCGAAGTCAATTCCGAGACCGACTTCGTCGCCAAGGACGAAAACTTCCTGGCCTTCACCGAGGTCGTGGCCAATGCCGCACTGAACTCGGACGCTGCCGATGCCGAAGCGCTCAAGAGCGTCAAGCTCGACAGCGGCGAGACCATCGAAGAGCGTCGCGCTGCGGTGATCGCCAAGGTCGGCGAAAACCTGCAGGTGCGTCGCCTGGTCCGTATCGACAGCGCCAACAACGTCGCGGCCTATGTGCACGGCGGCCGTATCGGCGTGCTGGTCGAACTGAAGGGTGGCGACATCGAGCTGGCGCGCGGCATCGCCATGCACATTGCGGCGATGAACCCGCCGCACGTCAAGGCCTCCGACGTTCCAGCCGAATTCGTTGCCAAGGAAAAGGAAATCGAACTGGCCAAGATGTCCGAAAAGGACAAGGCCAAGCCGGCCGAGATTCTGGAAAAGATCATCAGCGGCAAGATCAGCAAGATCGTCAACGAAGTGACGCTGTACGGCCAGCCGTACGTGCTCAACACCGACCAGACCGTCGAGCAGGCAGTCAAGGCCGCCGGCGCCGACGTGATCGGCTTCCAGCGCCTGGCCGTTGGCGAAGGCATCGAGAAGGTGGTGGAAGACTACGCCGCCGAAGTGATGAAGCAGGCCGGCCTGGCCTGATCTTCCCCGCTCGGAAAAAAGCCGCGGCATGCCGCGGCTTTTTTTTGCCTGTCGCTCGCGCATCCGCACACTGGCGCGAACCTGAAGCGAACGCATCCGGCACGGCGGCAAGCGGCCTCAACTCTACAGATGTCATCGGCATTGCCGTTACCTGAAGATGCCGACCAGGCTCTGGCGTTCCATCACGCATGTTTTGTGGCGCGGCGATGGCGGAGCATGGCGCGCCCTACTCAACGACCGCAGCTGTATGCTTGTGGCCACTGTTGGCGATGACTCATGCAACCAGATCTCCAGGCCGCCCTGCACTACTGCCGTAATCTGCCCTCGCCGCCCGGCGTTGCGTTGCGCATCATCGAACTTGCGCAGGATCCGGACGTGGACATGACCACCACGGCCAAGGTCATCGGCATGGACATGGCATTGAGCGCACGTATGCTGCGGGTGGCCAATTCGCCGCTCTACGCCAGTCGCCGCCGCATCGACAATCTCGGCCAGGCGCTGACCATGCTCGGCCTCAACGCGACCTTGAGCCTGGCACTGGGCTTTTCGATGGTGCACGGCGTGCGCAGCACCTTCATCGCCCACCCCTTGCACGAGCGCATCTGGCGCCGCGCCGGCCTATGCGCGCTGGCCAGTCGCATCCTCGGCCAGGCCTACGGCATCCGCAAACCCGAAGAATTGATGCTGGCCGGCCTGCTGCAGGACATCGGCAAGCTGGCCCTGCTGCAGGGCGCGCCCGATCTATACGGGCCGCTGCTGGAACAGGCCGCCGACAACACCGCGCTGCTGGTTGCCGAACGCGAACAGCTGGGCGCCACGCATGCCGAAGTCGGCGCCTGGCTGGCGCATCAGTGGCAGCTGCCGCCGTATCTGCAGAATGCGATTGCGCAGAGCGAAGAAGAACCGGCAGGCCTGGAACCGTTCATGGCCTGCGTGGCGCTATCCGGGCGCCTGGCCGATATCTGGCTCTCGGCCAGTGCGGTCACTGCAACCGAACATGCGCAGCAGCAGGCGCAGGACGTGCTGGAGCTCGATGCCGAACGCTTCGAAAAAGTGATCGAACGCATCGCCGAATCGCTGCCGGAACTGGAGGCGCTGTTCGACATCCGCGTGCCGCAGCCCGAGCACATCCAGATGATCTTCGAGCAGGCGCGTGAACTGGCGATGCTGCGCAGCCTGCGCGAATTGCAGGACGTGGCCGAAGCGCGCCGGCATGCCGACGAATCGGAAAACCGCATGCGTCACCTGGCCGAACAGGCCAGCCGCGATGCGTTGACCGGGGTATTCAATCGGCATCAGCTCGGTACCGCGCTGACGCATGAGTTCGAACTGGCCTCGCGCCAGGGCTGGCCGCTGTCGATCGCCTTCATCGACCTGGACGAGTTCAAGCGCGTCAACGATGCGCACGGACATCTGGTCGGCGATGAAGTGTTGCGCAATTTCGCGCAAACGCTGCAACGCATGGTGCGCACCAGCGACCTGGTGGCGCGCTACGGCGGCGAAGAATTCCTGGTGATCCTGCCCAACACACCGGCCGATGCGGCGCTGATGGTGATCGAACGCATCCTGGCCGAAACCGCGCGTACGCCGATGGCGCAACTGAAGGGCGGCCCATTGCATATCACCTTCTCTGCGGGTCTTGCCACGCACGGCGGTGCCGAGCGCCAGTTCGACAGCATCGACCATTTGTTGCAGGCCGCCGACAGCACACTGTATCGCTCCAAGCATCGCGGCCGCAACCGCGTCACTGCGTACGATGCGACCGATGTACCAACGCCGCCGAACCCGCGCGCGCATTGAGCAACCGGTCACGCCACTGCCAACAAAGGAATTTTTACCACGCCAGGTGACAGGCTTCCGCTAGAATTGCCGGCGTTTGCCGATCCCCCACCCCCGAGGTTTCCCCATGTCCGAACTTTCCTATCGCCGCATTCTTCTCAAACTTTCCGGGGAGGCGCTGATGGGGGACGGGGATTACGGCATCGACCCCAAGGTCATCAATCGCCTGGCGCATGAAGTGATCGAAGCCCAGCAGGCCGGCGCGCAGGTGGCGCTGGTGATCGGCGGTGGCAACATCTTCCGCGGCGCCGGCCTGGCTGCCAGCGGCATGGACCGCGTCACCGGCGACCACATGGGCATGCTGGCCACGGTGATCAACGCGCTGGCGATGCAGGATGCGCTGGAAAAGCTCGGCGCCAAGGTGCGCGTGATGAGCGCCATCAAGATCAACGATGTCTGCGAAGACTTCATCCGTCGCCGTGCGATCCGTCACCTGGAGAAGGGCCGCATCGCGATCTTCGCCGCCGGCACCGGCAACCCGTTCTTCACCACCGACTCGGGCGCAGCGCTGCGCGCGATCGAGATCGGTGCCGACCTGCTGCTCAAGGCAACCAAGGTCGACGGCGTGTACGACAAGGACCCGAAGAAGCACACCGATGCGGTGCGCTACGACAGCCTGACCTACGACCAGGTGATCCTGCAGGGCCTGGAAGTGATGGATACCGCCGCCTTCGCACTGGCGCGCGACAGCGACCTGCCGCTGCGCATCTTCGGCATGAGCGAACCGGGCGTGCTGCTGCGCATCCTGCACGGCGAGCAGATCGGCACGTTGGTGCAGGGCCGCAGCTGAGGTCGGGAATCGGGATTGGGGAATCGCAAGAGCGCACGGCCGCAGGCTGCACAGCGATCTCCAACCCGGCGCCCGGCGTGAAAAGGGGCGCCAAGTGAACCGGCTGCGCGGGTGCTGACGGCCCGCGAGTCGTGAAACCCCAGTCCCGGCTATAATCCCCGGATTCAGCTCCACACGGATTCCGGCGATGCTCACCCAGATCAAACAAGACGCGCAGACGCGCATGACCAAGAGCATCGATGCTCTGCGCCATTCCCTCACCACCATCCGCACCGGCCGTGCCTCGCCGGCGCTGCTGGACGGTATCAAGGTCAAGGCCTACGGCGCCGATACGCCCCTGAATCAGGTTGCCAGCATCAGCGTGTCCGAAGGCCGCTCGCTGGTCATCAGCCTGTTCGACAAGGGCATGATCAAGGACGTGGAAAAAGCCATTTACGCTTCGGATCTGGGCCTGACCCCGACCGTGGTCGGCACCGTGATCCGCCTGAACCTGCCGCCGCTGACCGAGGAGCGCCGCAAGGAGCTCAGCAAGTCCGTGCATGGCGAGGGCGAAGACAGCAAGGTCGCCATTCGCAACATCCGCCGCGACGCCAATCAGCAGGTCAAGGATCTGCTCAAGGACAAGGCCGTCACCGAAGACGAAGCCCGCAGCGCCGAGGACGATATCCAGAAGCTCACCGACAAGGCCATCAAGGACGTGGATGAGGTCGTCAAGGGCAAGGAACAGGAATTGATGACGGTCTGATCGTGGCATCGCCTGCCATGCATCCAGTCCCTTCTGCTGCTGTGCCGCGCCACATCGCCATCATCATGGATGGCAATGGGCGTTGGGCGCAGCGTCGGCGGCGTCCGCGCATGATCGGCCATCGCGCCGGCGCGCGCGCGGTCAATCGCACGATCGATTTCTGCCTGGAAAAAGGCGTGTCGGCGCTGACCCTGTTCGCGTTTTCCAGTGAAAACTGGGGCCGTCCGCAGGATGAGGTCGACGCGCTGATGAAGCTGTTCCTGCATGCGCTCGACCGCGAGGTCGAAGAACTGCAGCGACGTGGCGTGCAGGTGCGCTTCATCGGCGACCGCAGCCGCTTTGCCGCACCATTGCGCGAGCGCATGGCCGGCGCCGAGCGCAGCACCGCAACGAACTCGCGGCTGGTGCTGAGCATCGCAGCCAGCTACGGCGGCCGCCAGGACATCGCAGCGGCTGCCCGCGCATTGGCCGAAGACGTCGCTGCCGGCCGCCTGCAGCCAGAGCAGATCGACGAAGCGCTGCTGTCCAGCCGGGTCGCCCTGGCCGACCTGCCCGCGCCGGACCTGTTCATCCGCACCGGTGGCGACACCCGCATCAGCAATTTCCTGTTGTGGCAGCTGGCTTACACCGAGCTGTGGTTCACCGAAACCCTGTGGCCGGAGTTCGATGCCGGCGTGCTGCAGCAAGCGCTGGACGACTTTGCCGGGCGTGAACGCCGCTTCGGCCTGACCAGCGCACAGATCGCCGACAAGGCGACGGAGAGCTCCTCCGCATGACCAAGACTCGCGTGATTGCCGCGCTGATCATGGCGCCGCTCGCGATTTGCGCGATCGTGCTGCTGCCCACCCAATGGCTGGCAGCGCTGGCGGCGGTCCTGTTCCTGACCGGCCTGTGGGAGTGGCTCAAGCTCTCCGGGATCGACGACAGCCTGCCGCGCACCGTGCTTTTGACGCTCAACCTGCTGCTGATGGTGCTGATGGTGTGGGCCTCGGCCGGCTCGATGGTGCTGTTCCAGATTGCGTCGCTGGTCGGCGTGGCGTGGTGGCTGTTGGCGCTGCTGTGGCTGCGCTTTTTCACCTTCGGCGCCGATCATGGCAACGGCCAGGCGCGCGCACTCAAGCTGGCCGCCGGCACCCTGGCGGTGCTGCCGGCATGGGCAGCGCTGGTGCTGCTGCATGCCAGCCCGGACAAGGGCAACCTGTGGTTGCTGACCGCGCTGACCATGGTGTGGGCGGCTGACTCCGGTGCCTACTTCGCCGGCCGCGCGTTCGGCAAACACAAGCTGGCGCCGCGGGTCAGCCCCAACAAGACCATCGAAGGGTTGCTCGGAGGCCTGCTCGCCGGCATTGCGGTTGCCTGCGCGTTCGGCTGGCTGGCCGGGCTGACGCTGGCACATGTGCCGCAGCTGGTGCTGGTCTCCGCACTGGCGGTGCTGGCATCGGTGCTGGGCGACCTGTTCGAAAGCCTGCTCAAGCGCCACGCCGGCGCCAAGGACTCGGGCACGCTGATTCCGGGCCATGGCGGCGTGCTGGACCGCATCGATGGCGTGCTCGCTGCCCTGCCGGTGTTCGCACTCGGCAAGGAAATTCTCGGATTCTAGGCATGGCTGGCTCCTCTCTCCGTCAGGTCGCCGTGTTCGGCGCCACCGGCTCGATCGGTGCATCGGCACTGGACGTGATCGCGCGTCACCCCGAGCGGCTGCGCGCCAGCCTGCTGTCGGCCGGCAGCAAGGTCGATGAGCTGCTGGCGCTGTGCGCCACCCACCGGCCTGCGCATGCGGTGATTGCCGATGCAGCGCTGTATCCCGCGCTGCGCGATGGCCTGCGCGCGCTGGGCCTGGCGACCCAGGCGCACGCCGGCGCCGAGGCGTTGGACGCACTGGCGAGCGGCGATGTGTGCGACACCGTGGTGGCGGCGATCGTGGGTGCGGCCGGGCTGCCGTCTACGCTGGCGGCAGCGCGCGCCGGCAAGCGTCTGTTGCTGGCCAACAAGGAATCGCTGGTGCTGGCTGGCGAGCTGCTGACCCGCACCGCAGCCGCTGCCGGCGCTGAAATCATTCCGATCGACAGCGAACACAGCGCCATCTTCCAGTGCCTGCGCTCCTGCGACGCCAGCCGCGGCGTGCGCCGGGTCATCCTGACTGCCTCCGGTGGCCCGTTCCGCGGCCGCGACCGCGCGGCACTTGCCGCAGTCACGCCCGCGCAGGCAGTGGCGCATCCCAAGTGGTCGATGGGCCCGAAGATCTCGGTGGATTCGGCAACCCTGATGAACAAGGGCCTGGAAGTCATCGAGGCGCATCACCTGTTCGGACTGCCGGGCGAGCAGATCGATGTGCTGGTGCATCCGCAGAGCCTGGTGCATTCGCTGGTGGAATTCGTCGACGGCTCCACGCTTGCCCAGCTTGGCCTGCCGGACATGCGTACCACCCTGGCGGTGGGCTTGGCCTGGCCGGAGCGGGTCGACTCCGGCGTCGGCGGGCTGGACCTGCTTCGCCAGGGCCGGCTGGATTTCGAGGCCCCCGACACCGCCGCGTTCCCATGTCTGCGCCTGGCCTGGGACGCGTTACGGGCCGGCGGCACCGCCCCGGCGATCCTGAACGCGGCCAATGAAGTGGCTGTTTCAGCCTTTCTTCAGGGCCAGGTGGGTTTCCTAGCGATCCCTGCGTTGGTCGAACACACACTGACAACGCTCCCGCGGCACAATGCCGACTCCCTCGACACCCTGCTTTTTGCCGATGCGCAAGCCCGGCAAATCACTGAACGCGCCCTCGCCCACCACGCCCTTCATGCCTGATCGTTCCACGCACGCGAGCTGCACACATGGGTGATTTCATCGGTTCGGTCTGGTGGATGATCGTCAGCCTGGGCGTGTTGGTGACCTTTCACGAATTCGGGCATTTCTGGGTGGCGCGGCGCTGCGGCGTCAAGGTGCTGCGCTTTTCGGTGGGCTTCGGCAAACCGCTGTGGATGCGCCGCAACCGCCACGGCACCGAGTTCGTGGTTGCCGCGATTCCGCTGGGCGGCTACGTCAAAATGCTCGACGAGCGCGAAGGCGACGTGCATCCGGCCGAGCAGGGCCAAGCCTTCAATCGCAAGACCGTGTGGCAGCGCATCGCGATCGTCGCAGCCGGTCCCATTGCCAACCTGTTGCTGTGCATGGCGATGCTGTGGGCGATGTTCGTGGTAGGCAAGCAGGATTATTCGGCAACCATTGGTCGGGCCGATGGCCTGGCCGCCGAGGCCGGGCTGGGCCCGGGCGAGCGCATCGTGCGCATCGACGGTCGCAGCGTGAGCAGCTGGAGCGATGCCAGCATGCAGCTCACCACTGCGGCAATGGACAGGCGCGATGTCCGCGTCCTGACCGCCTCTGACGCTGCGGGCAGCAGTGAGCACACCTTGCGCTTGTCGCAGCTGCCGGTCGGTTTCGACGAACGCCGCGTGGCCGCACTGGCCGGCATCGGCTGGCAGTTCATGCTGAAGCCACCGGTGATTGCCGAAGTGGTGAAGGGCTCGGTGGCCGATGGCCTGCTCAAGCCGGGCGACCGCATCGTGGCCATCGACGGCCAGCCGATCCGCTCGGCCGAAGACATCATTCCGCAAGTTCAGGCGTTGGGCGCCCACGGCGGGCCGGGCATGATCGAGGTGGCGCGCGGCGAAGACCGGCTGGCGCTGGAGATTGCCCCGCGCAAGTCGCCGCAGGGCCAATGGATGATCGGCGTGCGTCCGGCCGCTGCGCCGGCTCCGGAATACGACAGCCGCCAGCAGTACGGGCTGTTCGCCGCCGTGCCGGCCGCGATCCGCGAAACCGGCCGGATGACCGCCGACTCGCTGGGCATGATGAAGCGCATGCTGACCGGCCAGGCCTCGGTCAAGAACATCTCCGGCCCGGTCACCATTGCGCGTGCCGCCAACGCCTCGGCCGAACGCGGGCTCGACTGGTTCCTGTATTTCCTCGGATTGCTGTCGCTCAGCCTTGCGATCATCAACCTGATGCCCATCCCGATCTTGGACGGTGGGCATCTGCTGTATTACCTTATCGAGTTGATCAAGGGCAGCCCGATCAGCGAACGGGCCATGATTGCCGGACAATACGTCGGCCTGGCGGTCCTGGCCGGGTTGATGGGACTGGCGTTCTACAACGACATCCTCGGCCTGGTTCCACGATGAAGCTGCTCCACTCTTTCCGCCTGTTGTCGTCGTCATACGCCGGCATCCAGCAACACCCGAATACGACTCCAACCGGATGTGACATGACGCGTCTTCCCACTCGCCGCCTGCTTGCCCTCGCTCTTGCCGCCGGCCTCAGCCTGCCGGCCGTTGCTCTGGCCGTCGAGCCGTTCGTTGCCAGCGACATCCGCGTCGACGGCCTGCAGCGCATCGCCTCCGGCACCGTATTCACCTATCTGCCGGTGAACCGCGGCGACACCGTGGACGATGCCAAGGTGGCCGACGCGATCCGTGCGCTCTACCGCACCGGCTTCTTCGAGGACGTGCAGCTGGACCGCCAGGGCAACATCCTGGTGATCACGGTCAAGGAGCGCCCGGCGATCAACAAGCTCACCGTGACCGGCAACAAGGACATCAAGTCCGAGGAACTGCTCAAGGGCCTGGGTGACATCGGCCTGTCCGAGGGCGGCACCTTCGATCGCCTGAGCCTGGACCGCGTGACCCAGGAACTGACCCGCCAGTACAACAACCGCGGCAAGTACAACGTGGAAATCACCCCGACGGTGAGTCCGCTGGACCGTAACCGCGTCGACGTGGCCATCGCGATCAAGGAAGGCAAGGCGGCCAAGATCCGCCACGTCAACCTGATCGGTACGGAAAAGTTCGCCAACGAGGACATCCTGGACAACTGGGAATCCAAGGAGCACAACTGGGCCTCGTGGTACCGCCGCGACGACCAGTACTCCAAGGAAAAGATGTCCGGCGACCTGGAAAAGCTCAACTCCTGGTACCTGGACCGCGGCTATGTCGACTTCAGCATCGACTCCACCCAGGTCTCGATCAGCCCCGACAAGCGCGATATGTTCATCAGCGCCGGCGTCACCGAGGGCGAGCAGTACAAGATTTCCGAAATCAAGGTGACCGGCGACACCGTGCTGCCGCAGGCCGACATCGAGCGCCTGGTGATCCCCAAGGCCGGCGACATCTTCTCGCGTGCATTGCTGGAGTACACCTCCGATGCGATCACCAACACGCTGAGCAACGTCGGCTACGCGTTCGCCAAGGTCAACCCGATCCCGACGCCGAACCGCGAAGACCGCACCGTGGCAGTGAACCTGCAGGTGGTGCCCGGCCCGCGCGTGACCGTGCGCCGCATCCTCTACAAGGGCAACAGCCGCACCTCCGACGAGGTCTTGCGCCGCGAAATGCGCCAGTTCGAGAACACTTGGTACTCGCAGGCGGCGATCGACCGTTCCAAGATCCGCCTGCAGCGGTTGGGCTACTTCGAAAGCGTGGACGTGGAAACGCCCGCGGTGCCCGGCAGCAACGACCAGGTCGACGTGGTCTACAACGTCAAGGAGACCACCTCCGGCAGCTTCGTGTTCGGCCTGGGCTACTCGCAGAGCTTCGGTGTGACCACCTCGGTGCAGTTGTCGCAGAACAACTTCCTGGGTGGCGGTAACCGCGTGGCAGTGGAGGCTTCGCGCAGCAGCTACCAGCAACGCTACGCGTTCTCCTACACCAATCCGTTCTTTACCGACGACGGCGTATCGCTGGGCTACAACCTGTCCTGGCGCGCGCTGGATTACTCGGACTTCAATACCGCACAGTTCAACAGCAAGAATGGTTCGGCGCAGGTGGTGTTCGGCGTGCCGATCACCGAAAACGACACCGTCTCGGCGATGGTGGGTATCGACAGCAACCAGATCACGACCTTCGCGGGCACCACACCGCAGGCGATCATCGACTACATCAATGCGATCGGCACGCGCACCTTCCATGCCTGGCGCACGGAGCTGGGCTGGGCACGCGACACCCGCAACGACTTCTTCATGCCGACCCGCGGCATGTACCAACGCGTGGGCCTGGAGACCACCCTGCCCGGCTCCACGGTCGAGTACTACAAGCTCAACTACCAGATCTCCAACTACTGGCCGATCATTCCGGCGCTGGTGTTGAACACGCGCTTCGAACTGGGCTACGGCGACAGTTACGGGAAGGACAGCACCCGCGTGCTGACCAACCCGGATGGCAGCACCCGCACGGTCACCGCCACCGGCCTGCCGTTCTACGAGAACTTCTACGCCGGCGGCACCAATTCGGTTCGTGGCTTCGAAGACAACACCCTGGGCCCGCGTTCGGAAGCGATCAATGGCTTTACCCGCGGCCAGCCGTTGGGTGGCTCGTTCAAGACGGTGGGCTCGGTGGAAATGTATTTCCCCAAGCTGTTCGACAGCCCGTCGGCGCGCGTTTCGGCATTCGTCGACTTCGGTAACGTGTACAACGGGGTGGACAACTTCAAGGCCAACGAGTTGCGCGCCTCTACCGGTGTGGCGCTGTTGTGGCGCGCGCCTGTCGGCCCCATTTCGATCAGCTACGCATTCCCGCTGAAGAAGGAAGACAACGACGAGATCGAGCGTCTGCAGTTCACCTTCGGCGGCCAGTTCTAAGATTGGCACGCGAAACAATGGCGGCCCGGACGCCCGGGCCGCCATTGTTGTTTGAACACCCTGGTATGAAACAGCTTCAGAAGTAGTTGTTCCAGACATTGCCCAGGCAGGTGGCGGTGGCGCCCCAATCGGATGCGTCCACGCATTGCACCTGCTGGTCCCAGAAGCTCAGCGCGCTGGTGCGCTGCTGCGCGAAATCGTCGGCCGATGCACTGGTGATTGCGCCCAGCAGGATCACGCTACCGAAAATGGAGAGAACAGTTTTCATATGTTTCTTCCTGGGTTCGCCGCATCGTTGCGGCCCGGCAAGCAATACGCTCGACTGTTTAGCCAACTTTTGGCGACGTTTTCCCCCTGTTAAACCAGCACCTACCGTTTACGCGAGGTTTACCCTGATGCGATTGACCGCCAGTGCGATTGCCGAACAATTCGGGTTGACCGTCGTCGGTGACGGCACCACCGAAGTCAGCGGCGTCGCCACCCTGGCCCATGCCGGCGCAGGCCAGCTGAGCTTCCTGTCCAACCCGCGCTATCGTCCGCAACTGGCCGACACCCAGGCCGCCGTCGTAGTGCTACGCGCCGACGATGCCGACGCCGCCAAGGGCACCGCGCTGGTCGCCAAGGATCCGTATACCGCATTCGCCAAGATCGCCGCGCTGTTCGACGTGGCACCGGTGCGCGAACCGGGCATCCATGCCTCTGCGGTGATCGACCCGACCGCGCAGGTGTCGCCTGGCGCGCATGTCGGTCCGTTCGTCAGCATCGGTGCGCGTAGTCGCGTGGGCGATGGCTGCGTGATCGGCACCGGCAGCATCATCGGCGAGGACTGCGTGGTGGACGAGGGGAGCGAACTGCTCGCCCGCGTCACCCTGGTCACGCGCGTGCGGTTGGGCAAGCGCGTGCGCATCCACCCTGGCGCGGTGATCGGCGCCGACGGCTTCGGCCTGGCCATGGATGCCGGGCACTGGATCAAGGTGCCCCAGCTCGGCGGTGTGGTGATCGGCGACGACTGCGAAATCGGTGCCAATACCTGCATCGACCGCGGTGCGCTGGAAGACACCGTGCTGGAAGAAGACGTGCGCGTGGACAACCTGGTGCAGATCGCGCACAACTGCCGCATCGGCGCGCACAGTGCGATCGCCGGCTGCACCGGCATTGCCGGTAGCGCCAAGATCGGCCGTTATTGCCTGCTTGGCGGGCATGTCGGCGTGGTCGGCCACCTGGAGATCTGCGACAAGGTGGTGATCACCGGCAAGTCTGTCGTGCGTAATTCCATCCATGAGCCGGGCGAGTATTCGTCCGGCACCCCTCTCACCGACAATCGCACGTGGCGCAAAAACGCCGCGCGCTTCAAGCAGCTTGATGTGCTCGCTAGGCGCATCCTGGCTGTGGGCAAGGAGAAAGAATGAGCCACCACGTTTACGAACTGCCGATCGACGTCAGTCAAATCCAGACGCTGCTCCCGCACCGTTACCCGTTTCTGCTGGTCGACCGCATCCTCGAACTCGATCTTGAAACCAAGTGGATCGTGGCGCAGAAGAACGTCAGCATCAACGAGCCGTTCTTCCAGGGCCATTTTCCGAACCGCCCGGTGATGCCTGGCGTGCTGATCATCGAGGCGCTGGCGCAGGTCGGCGGCGTGATGACCCAGCTCGGTCTGGGCCGCGATGCCTTGTCGCAGCTGTTCTATATGGTCAAGGTGGACAAGGCCCGCTTCAACAAGCAGGTGGTCCCGGGTGACGTGTTGATCATGGAGGTGCAGATGAAGCGCCTGATCCGCAACGTGGGATGCTTCTACGGCGAGGCCAAGGTCGATGGCGAAGTGGTGGCCAGTGCCGAGGTGATGTGCGCCGGCGCCAGGTAATCACCCGCTTTCGGAGTAAGACACGATGCGCGATTCAACACCTTTGATTCATCCGACGGCGGTCATCGATCCATCGGCAACGCTGGCAGACGACGTCCGCGTCGGCGCCTTCTCGTTGATCGGCGCCGATGTGCAGATCGGGGCGGGCACCGAGGTGGGGCCACACTGCTCGATCCACGGCCCGACCCGGATCGGCCGCAACAACCGCTTCATCGGCCACGCCGCGATCGGCGGCGAACCGCAGGACAAGAAGTACGCTGGCGAGCGCACCGAACTGGTGATCGGCGACGGCAACGTGATCCGCGAATTCGTCACCATCAATCGCGGCACCGGCGGCGGCGGCGGCGTCACCGTGGTCGGCAACGACAACTGGATGCTGGCCTATACGCACGTGGCGCACGACTGCCATGTGGGCAACCACTGCGTGTTTTCCAACAACACCACGCTCGCCGGCCACGTCACCGTGGGCGACTACGTGATCATCAGCGGCTTTGCCGGCGCGCATCAGTTTTGCCGGATCGGCGCGCATGCCTTCCTGGGCATGGGCGCGCTGACCAATGGCGACGTCCCGCCGTTCACCATGGTGGGCAGCGACTCGCTGGGGCGTCCGCGCGGCATCAATAGCGAAGGGCTCAAGCGTCGCGGTTTCGACGCCGAACGCATTACCGCGATCAAGCGCGCCTACCGCACGCTGTACGTGGCCGGCCTGCCGCTGGCCGATGCCAAGCTGCAGCTGGCCGAACAGGCCAAGAGCAGCGAGGATGTGCGCGGCATGCTCGAGTTCATCGAAGCGGCAGAACGGCCGTTGTTACGATGAAGGAAATCGGGAATCGGGAGTCGGGAATCGTGGACGGTCAGCGCAACGGCGCGTCGGTCGGCAGCGACCCGACTGCGCTGCCGATTCCCCATTCCCCACTCCCCATTCCCGGCGCGCATGCGCGCCCTCCCCGCATCGCGCTGATCGCTGGCGAGGCCTCTGGCGACATCCTGGGCGCGGGACTGATCGAGCAGCTGCGGCTGCGCTATCCGAATGCCGAATTCGTCGGCATCGGTGGCGATGCGATGCGTGGCGTCGGTTGCCAGACCTGGTTCGATGCCAGCGAGCTGGCGGTGATGGGCCTGACCGAGGTGCTGCGGCATTTGCCGCGCCTGCTCAAGCTGCGCAGCGCGTTCCGCGAGCGGGTGCTGGCGTGGAAGCCGGACGTGTTCATCGGCATCGACGCGCCGGATTTCAACCTCCCGGTGGAACGCTGGCTCAAGCAGCGCGGGATCAAGACCGTGCACTACGTCAGCCCGTCGGTGTGGGCGTGGCGCGAGAAGCGTGCCGAAAAAATCGGCGTCAGCGCCGATCTGGTGCTGTGCCTGTTTCCGATGGAACCGCCGATCTACGCCAGGCATGGCGTGGACGCCCGTTTTGTCGGCCACCCGATGGCCGACGATATCGCCTACCAGGCCGACCGCGCAGCGGCGCGCGCAACGCTGGGCCTGTCCGCCTCCAGCACCGTCCTGGCAGTGTTGCCGGGCAGCCGGCACGGCGAAATCAGCCGGCTCGGCGACACCTTTTTCCAGGCCGCATGGCTGGTGTCCGAGCACCTGCCCAACCTGCACGTGCTGGTACCGGCCGCCAATCCGGGCTGCAAGCAACTGCTGGCCGAGCAGCTCTCACGCTCGTCGCTGCCGGTGATGCGCTCCCACCTGCTCGACGGCCAGGCACGCACTGCGATGCTGGCCGCCGACGTGGTGCTGCTGGCCTCCGGCACCGCCACGCTGGAAGCGATGCTGGTCAAGCGCCCGATGGTGGTGGGCTACAAGGTCGCACCGCTCACCTACCGCATCGTCAAGCTGCTGGGCCTGCTCAAGGTCAACCGCTACGCCCTGCCCAATATCCTGGCCAATGACGACCTGGCGCCGGAACTGATGCAGGACGACTGCGCCCCCGAGCGCCTGTGCGTGGCGCTGCTGGACTGGTTCAAACACCCCGACAAGGTCGCCGCCCTGCAACCGCGCTACCTGGCCCTGCATGCGCAGTTGCGCCGCGACGCGTCGGCGCGGGCAGCGGATGCGGTGGCCGGGCTGCTGGAAGGCAGGGATTCGGAGGTCGGGATTTGGGATTCGGCAGGAGCGAAGGCATGAAAATCATTGCTTTAGGCACCCAAGCCGATAGCGCCGACGCTGAGGCGCGCCAGTCGCCCTTGTTTGACCAATCCCAAATCCCGAATGTCGAATCCCGGCGTTTGATCGCCGGCGTCGACGAAGCTGGCCGCGGCCCGCTGGCCGGTCCGGTGGCCGTGGCGGCCGTGGTGTTCGACCCCGGCAAACCACGCATCAATGGGCTGGACGATTCCAAGCAGCTCACGGCCGAGCGGCGCGAGCAGCTGTATGCGCGCATCGTCGACCGGGCGCTGGCGTGGTCGGTGGTGTTGATCCACAGCGAAGAGATCGACCGCATCAATATCTACCAGGCGACCATGCTCGGCATGCGGCATGCGGCGCGCGGTGGAAGGCGTGGCGCATGTGGCCGGGTTCGCGCGCATCGATGGCAACCGCGTGCCCAAAGGCCTGCCCTGCCCGGCCGAGGCATTGATCGGTGGCGACGCGCTGGATCGCGCCATCATGGCCGCCTCGATCGTGGCCAAGGTGACGCGCGACCGGCTGATGCACGAACTGCACACGCGGCACCCGGAATATCGCTTCGATCAGCACAAGGGCTACAGCACGCCGGTGCATCTGGCCGCGTTGCAAACCCACGGGCCATGCCCCCAGCATCGGCGCAGCTTTGCGCCGGTGCGCCTGGCGCTGGAAGGCCGCAACCCGGGGCCCGGGACCCGGGACCCGGAACAGCTGCAAGTGGGCAGGTTGGTGGTGCCGCTTTAGAGGTCGGGACCCGGGACCCGGAAAAGCACCAGCACAGCAACAGCAAAGAAACGACGAGTGGCGTCCCGCCACGTCTTCCCGCTTTGCTTTCCCGGCCCCCCGGTGCCGGGTCCCGGCTCCTCAAGCCTGGCAGGTCCCCAGGTCCCGCCCCCAGCTGTCAAGCCTTGTTCGCCCCCGCCCCCGCCGGTACCCTGACCGCGCATTATTCCGGTCCCGCATGTCCACTTCCCGCTTCGTCCATCTGCACGTCCACACCGAGTTCTCGCTGGCGGATTCCACCATCCGTGTGCCCGAGAAACCGGATCAGGCTGACCCGAAAAAGGCCAAGCAGGCCAACCTGCTGAGCCGGGCAGTCGAACTCGACATGCCCGCGCTGGCGGTCACCGACCTCAACAACCTGTTCGCGCTGGTCAAGTTCTACAAGGCGGCCGAAGGCGTGGGCATCAAGCCGATCGCCGGCGCCGATGTGATGATCGCCACCCCGGACATGACGCCCTGGCGCATGACCCTGCTGTGCCGCGACCGCGAGGGCTACCTGAGCCTGTCGCGGCTGCTCACCCGCGCCTGGATGGAAGGCCACCGCCCCGAAGGCGGCGTGGCGATCCATCCGGAATGGCTGCAGGCCGGGCACGCCAACCTGTTTGCGCTGGCCGGCCGCGACAGCCTGGCCGGGCGCCTGTTCAACGAGGGCCGCGCGGACCTGGCCGAGCAACAGCTGGCCGACTGGCAGCGCGTGTTCGGCGATGGCCTGCACCTGGAACTGACCCGCACCGGGCGCGAGGGCGAAGAACGCTTCAACCAGTTCGCCCTGCACGCCGCGGGCGTGCGCGGGCTGCCGGTAGTGGCCAGCAACGACGTGCGTTTTTTGTACGCCAGCGACTTCAATGCGCACGAAGCGCGCGTCTGCATTTCCTCCGGCCGCGTGCTCGACGACCCCAAGCGCCCGCGCGAGTACAGCGACCAGCAGTACATGAAGTCCAGCGAGGAGATGGCGGCGCTGTTCGCCGACATCCCCGACGCCATCGACAACACCCACGCGCTGGCGCAGCGCTGCAACATCGAGATGCGCCTGGGCACCTACTTCCTGCCCGCCTACCCGGTGCCGGAAGACGAGACCCTGGACAGCTGGATCCGCAGCCAGTCGCGACAGGGTCTGGCCGCACGCCTGGAAAAGAACCCGATCGCGCCGGGCAAGACCCGCCAGGACTATGTGGACCGGCTCGAATTCGAGCTGGACACCATCATCAAGATGGGCTTTCCCGGCTACTTCCTGATCGTGGCCGACTTCATCCAGTGGGGCAAAAACCAGGGCATTCCGATCGGCCCGGGCCGCGGTTCCGGTGCCGGCTCGCTGGTGGCCTGGGCGCTGCAGATCACCGACCTGGACCCACTGCCCTACAACCTGCTGTTCGAGCGCTTTTTGAATCCAGAGCGCGTGTCGATGCCCGACTTCGACATCGACTTCTGCATGGACCGCCGCGACGAAGTCATCGACTACGTGGCGCGCAAATACGGCCGCGAACGCGTCAGCCAGATCATCACCTACGGCACCATGGCCGCCAAGGCGGTGGTGCGCGATGCCGGGCGCGTGCTGGGCTTCTCGTATGGGCTGGTGGACAGCGTGGCCAAGCTGATCCCCAACATCCTGGGCATCACGCTCAAGGACGCGATGGGCGAAGGCAAGGACTCGGAGATGGCCTCGCCGGACCTGATCCAGCGCTACCAGGTCGAAGACGACGTGCGCGACCTGATGGACCTGGCGCGCCAGCTCGAAGACCTCACCCGCAACGCCGGCAAGCACGCCGGCGGCGTGGTGATCGCCCCCGATCCACTCTCCGAGTTCTGCCCGCTGTTCGCCGAACACGACGAGGACGGCCGCGGCAAGAACCCGGTGACCCAGTTCGACAAGGACGACGTCGAAGCGGTGGGACTGGTGAAGTTCGACTTCCTCGGCCTGCGCACGCTGACCATCATCGATTGGGCGGTCAAGGCGATCAACGTGCGCCACGCGCGCGCCGGCATCGACCCGGTGGACATCACCGCCATTCCGCTCGACGACGTGCCCACCTACAAGGGCGTGTTCGCCTCGGGCAATACCGGTGCGGTGTTCCAGTTCGAATCCTCGGGCATGCGCCGCCTGCTCAAGGACGCGCGCCCGGACCGCTTCGAGGACCTGATCGCGCTGGTGTCGCTGTACCGCCCCGGCCCGATGGACCTGATCCCGGACTTCAACGCGCGCAAGCACGGCCAGCAGGAGATCGTCTACCCCGATCCGCGCACCGAAGTCATCCTGAAAGACACCTACGGCATCATGGTGTATCAGGAGCAGGTGATGCAGATGGCGCAGATCGTCGGCGACTATTCGCTGGGCGGCGCCGACCTGCTGCGTCGCGCGATGGGCAAGAAGGTGCCGGCCGAAATGGCCAAGCACCGCGAAATCTTTCGCGAAGGTGCGGCCAAGGGCGGCGTGAGCGCAGCCAAGGCCGACGAAATCTTCGACCTGATGGAGAAGTTCGCCGGCTACGGCTTCAACAAGTCGCACGCCGCCGCCTACGCGTTGGTCAGCTACCAGACTGCGTGGCTGAAACGGCATTACCCGGCCGAATTCATGGCCGCCACGCTGTCCTCTGACATGGACAACACCGACAAGGTGGTCGGCTTTCTCGATGAAGTGCGCAACCTCGGCCTCACCGTCAAACCGCCGCGCGTCAACGAGTCAGCGTACATGTTCGAGGCCGCCAGCCCGGACACCATCCAGTACGGCCTGGGCGCGATCAAGGGCGTCGGCCAGGGCGCCTGCGAGGCGATCGTCGAAGAACGCCAGCGCGGCGGCCCCTACACCACGCTGCTGGATTTCTGCACGCGCGTGGGCACCGCAAGGCTCAACCGGCGCACGCTGGAAGCGATGATCAATGCCGGCGCGATGGATGGGCTGGGCAAGAACCGCGCCTCGCTGATGCTGCAGCTGCCCGAGGTGATGAAGGCCACCGAGCAGATGGCGCGTGAACGCGCCTCCGGGCAGAACTCGCTGTTCGGCGGGCCGGACCCGAGCGCCCCGGCAATGCGCCTGGACCTGCCCGAAAGCAAGGAATGGCCGTTGGGCCAGCTGCTCACCGGCGAGCGCGAAACGCTGGGCTTCTATCTCAGCGGCCACCCGTTCGACCCGCACCGCGAAGAAGTCCGCGAGCTGGTCGGCTGCGACCTGGGTGCGCTGGAAAAGATCCTGGCCTCGCAACAACGTGGCGGCGGTGGGGGCGGCGGCGATGGCGAAAAACGCGCCTGGCGGCCGGAAGTGAGCGCGATCCTGGCCGGCCAGGTGGTCGGCGTACGCCGCAAGGGCGACAGCCAGGTGTTCGTGCAACTGGAAGACGGCCGCGGCCGGGTCGAATGCAGCGCGTTTTCCGATGCGATGGCCGAATTCGGCCACCTGCTCACCCGCGACCGCATCCTGATCGTCAAGGGCGGCCTGCGCGAGGACGAATTCAACGACGGATACAGCCTGCGCATCCGCCAGTGCTGGGACTACGAGCAGATCTGCGCCGACCACGCGCAGCGGCTGTCGCTACGGCTGGACCTGCGCGAGAAGCACGCCTTCTCCCGTATCGACGCGCTGCTGGCCAAGCACCGACCCGGCAAGACGCCCCTGCGCCTGGACCTGCTGCTGCGCGCACCCAGCGGCGGCGTGGCCGGCATGCTCGACCTCAATGGCACCCATTCGGTGCGCATCGACCAGCAGCTGATGGACAGCCTGCGCGCAGACCCGGCGGTGCGGACGGTGAAGATCAAGTACAGCCCGCCGTGGGCGTGAGGGGCCGGGATTGGGGATTGGAGATTGGGGATTTGTAACGGCAGTCTACTGGCACGTCGAAGCCGCGATAGTGCTCTTGCGAATCCCGAATCCCCAATCCCGGCCATGCAACCGCACGGCTGCGTACGGGCCAGCCACACCGCTTCAGCTACACTCCCCGCCTTACGTTGACGACGCCATTGCATGAATCCTAACTACCTCGACTTCGAGCAACCCATCGCCGATCTGGAAGCAAAGATCCAGGAACTGCGCAAGGCCAGTACCGGGCCTGCGGTCAACGTGGAGACCGAAGTGCGGGCGCTGCGCGACAAGCTGCGCGTGCGCACCGCGCAGATCTTCCGCGATCTGTCGGCCTGGCAGGTCTCGCAGCTGGCGCGTCATCCGCAGCGCCCGTACACGCTGGACTACATCGACACCATCTGCGACGAATTCCAGGAGTTGGCCGGCGACCGCGCCTATGCCGACGACAAGGCCATCGTCGGTGGCCTGGGCCGCATCGACGGGCGCCCGGTGGTGATCATCGGCCACCAGAAGGGCCGCGACACCAAGACCAAGGTGGCGCGCAACTTCGGCATGCCGCGCCCGGAGGGCTACCGCAAGGCCTTGCGCCTGATGAAGCTGGCCGAGCGCTTCCGCCTGCCGCTGCTGACCTTCATCGACACCCCCGGCGCCTACCCTGGCATCGGCGCCGAAGAGCGCGGCCAGAGCGAGGCGATCGCGCGCAACCTGCTGGAAATGGCCGAGCTGAAAATACCGGTGATCTGCACCGTCATCGGCGAAGGCGGCTCCGGCGGCGCGCTGGCCATCGGCGTGGGCGACCGCACCTTGATGCTGGAATACGGCACCTATTCGGTGATTTCGCCGGAAGGCTGCGCCTCGATCCTGTGGAAGGACGCGGCTAAGGCCAAGGACGCCGCCGAACAGCTCGGCCTGACCGCCAAGCGCCTGAAGGGTCTGGGCCTGGTCGACAAGGTGATCCGTGAACCCACCGGCGGTGCGCATCGCAATCCCGAACAGATGGGCAAGCGCCTGAAAGCGGTGCTGCTCAACGAGCTGGACGCGCTGGAAAAGATTCCAGTGGATGCGTTGCTGCAGCAGCGCTACGAGCGCCTGCGCAGCTATGGTGCCTACGAAGGGCATTGATTCGCACGATGGCCGGCCGCGCCCAGTGCGCGGCCATGGAAAGGACGCCACACCCGCATGTCTCCGCTCCTGCTGATCTCGCTGCTGCTGCAAGCCGCCTGCTGCGTCCACGTCGTGCGCAGCGGGCGGCCCCTGTACTGGATCTTCCTGCTGCTGGCGTTTTCGCTGCTGGCGGTGCTGGTCTATGTGTGCGTGGCGGTCATCCCCGATCTGCGCAACGACCCCAATGCACGCCGTCGCCTCAAGCGCGTGCGCAGCACCCTGGATCCGCAACGCGAACAGCGTGATGCCTCGCGCCGGCTGGATGTGGCCGACACTCCGGAAAATCGCCGCCAGCTCGCAGAGACCTTGCTGGCGCGCGGCGATTACGCCCAGGCCGCCGAGCATTACCAGGGCGCGTTGCGCGGCTTGTATCGCGATGATCCGCACCTGATGCTCGGTCTGGCCAAGGCCCAGTTCGGGCTGGGCCAGCCACAGCAGACGCGGCAGACCCTGGATGCCTTGATCGCGGCCAACCCCAGCTTCCGCTCGCATGACGGGCATCTGCTGTATGCACGCGCGGTCGAAGGCAGCGGCGACACCGAGGCTGCGCTGCACGAGTACGAAACGCTGGCCCAAGGCTATCCGGGCGAAGAAGCGCGCGTGCGCTATGCACAACTGCTGCAGCGCATCGCACGCAATGACCAGGCCAGGGCGGTGTACGAACAGGTGCTGCGTCACGCCGCCGCCTCGCCCAAGCATTACCAACGCGAGCAACGCGCCTGGGTCGACCTGGCACGCAAGGGCCTGCGCGAGCTGGACACCAGCGCCTGAGGGCCGCCGACAAGACGCTCGCAGCTGCAGGTCACATGCATTGAATCGCTCGGCAACGAATCGCTCGGCACCTGATCAAGGCCATCAACGTGCAAAGGAAGCCTGAAATCGAGGCAGTTCTGAAAGCCGAGATCGATCATCTGCTGGAGCAATCCACACAGCGGTTTCGCAGCGGCGCCCTGGCGGAATCGCTCGCCCTGGGATTACAGGCGTGGGCGCTGATCCCCGAACCCAAGGCGAACTGGGACTATTACCCGCAAAGCCTGTCTGCAAGTTTCGTCAAGGATTACGCCGACCTGCACGATCAGGAAAACGTGCATCGATGGATCGAGGTGATGGCGCTGATGTACGACGACCCAGACCACACCGATCATCTTGTGCTGATGACCGAAGGCGAGGCGATGCTGCAGCTCGGCGATGAGGCACGTGCCTGCGCTGCCTTCGGCAAAATTCACGCGCTGTACGGCAAAAAGGGATTTGCCGGACACCAGAAACGGTATCTGGAGATGCTGCTCAAGCCACACCCGACCGGCGCATGAATTCATATGCGCCCTAGCGCGGCCTGCCGGATTCATCGACCCTTGCCCCGGTGCGCACATCGCGACGTCACTGGCCGTCCCATCATGAAGCACCGCAGGCATTCGCGGTGGGACACCGGAATGCCCCGCATTTTTAGCAGTGGCAGCTGTGGGCACCTGCGCGCCGAAGCCGTCGGGCGTGCGTAGATGCGGTGCGCAATGCGCTCAGAATGGCTTGGCCAGCACCAGCCAGATCACGCCGACCAGCAGGATCACCGGTGCTTCATTGAACCAGCGCAAGGCCCGCCCGCTGGGCACTGCACGCCCCTGTTCGGCGCCTTTGACCCAGCGGCCGGACACGATGTAGTGGGCCAGAATCAAGGCCACGGCAAACAGCTTGGCGTGCAACCAGCCGCCAGCGACCATCGTCGGGAAATCCGGAATGACCCGGTAGCCCTGCCATAGCACCGCGCCCAGCAGCAGCGCCAGACCGAGCATGCTGTGGCCGAATGTGTAGAGCCGCCGCCCCATCAACACCAGGCGCGCGCGCACCGCGGTGTCGCTGCCGGCTTCGGCGATGTTGACCAGAATGCGCGGCAGGTAGAACACCGCGGCCATCCAGGCGATCACGAACAACAGATGGAAGGTCTTGATCCACAAATACAGGGTCATGCGCTGGCTCCGCTGGCTCGCGTAGGATGGCCCGCATTTTCACCTATCCGCGCGCGCGAAAGCAGCCAAGCCCATGCAGCAGTCCGCCCCCAAACAATACGACGCCCACTATTTCCGCCGCTGGTATCGCGATGCCGGCCTGGCCGATCCCGCGCGCCTGCGACGCAAGGTCGCACTCGCCGTCGCACAGGCCGAGTACTACCTGGAACGACCGATCCGCAGCGTGCTCGACGTCGGCTGCGGCGAGGCCGCGTGGCGCGCGCCGTTGTTGGCGTTGCGGCCGAAGCTGAGCTATCTGGGTTTCGACAGCAGCGCCTATGCGGTGCAGCGTTATGGCCGCAGCCGCCAGATCCACCCCGCCCGCTTCGGCGACTTCGCCTGGTTGCGCCCGTGCGCACCGGTGGACTTGCTGATCTGCTCGGACGTGCTGCATTACGTGCCCACCCGCGAATTCAACCAGGGCCTGCCTGGATTGGCCGAGATGTGCGCAGGCGTGGCGTTTCTGGAAGCCTTCGCCGAAGAAGATGCGTTCGAGGGCGATCACGACGGTTTCCAGGCGCGACCGGCGCGCTGGTATCGCAAGCGCTTCGCCAGCGTGGGCTTCGCTGCGCTGGGGTCGCACTGCTGGCTGTCGCCGCAGCTGGCTGACCAGGCATCGGCGCTGGAGCGCGGCTGAGCGGGATGGTGGCTGCCAGCGAGCAGCGCGTGGGGTATCGCGTCGCCTGGAGCCATCGCTGCGTGGAGGGAGATCGCCCAGCACCTTCTCCCCCGCTCCGCGCCCCTGCCCGCGCTTGTGGCGGGGCGCTCAAAGGTACGCGTCAGGTGGTGCGCAGGGCCTGTCGTCACGCCCCGCAGTCAAGGCGCTTGCCTCCCAGAAATCGCTGCCACAAAGCCGTGACAGCCTCAACCGTCCGCAGCCCCATTAAGGTGCAAATGCGCCAAAACCGGTATGCTGCGCGGCAGCAAAACCGCACGGATGGGTGGAATGCTTTATCAACTGCATGAGCTGACCCGCAATCTGCTAGCCCCCTGGGTGCATCAGGCCCAGGCGAACGCCAAGATGTTTTCCGACCCCGACAGCCTGTGGGCCTCGCTCCCGGGCGCCGAGCGTATGGCCGCCAGCAACGAGCTGTTCCACCGTCTGGGCAAGGAATACGAAAAGCCGGCCTGGGCGCTCGACGATGTCGAGGTCGACGGCCATTCGCTGCCGATCATCGAACGCGAAGTGCTGAGCAAGCCGTTCTGCCGGTTACTGCGCTTCAAGCGTTTCAGCGACCACGTCGAACTGATCGGCAAGATGAAGGAGCAGCCCGCCGTGCTGGTGGTTGCGCCGTTGTCCGGCCACCACGCCACGTTGCTGCGCGACACCGTGCGCACCCTGCTGCGCAACCACAAGGTCTACGTGACCGATTGGGTGGATGCGCGCATGGTGCCGCTGGAGGCCGGCGCGTTCCGGCTCGAGGACTACATCACCTATATCCAGGAGTTCATCCGCCACATCGGCGCCGAGCGCCTGCATGTGGTGAGCGTGTGCCAGCCCACCGTTCCGGTGCTGGCGGCAGTGTCGCTGATGGCCAGCAACGACGAGCCCACCCCGCGCTCGCTGGTGATGATGGGCGGTCCGATCGATGCGCGTCGCAGCCCCACTCAGGTCAACAACCTGGCCACGGAAAACGGCATCGAGTGGTTCCAGAACAACCTGATCCACACGGTGCCGTTCCCGTATCCGGGCCATGGCCGCCAGGTGTATCCGGGCTTCCTGCAGCACGCCGGCTTCCTGTCGATGAACCCCAACCGGCACGTGATGTCGCACTGGGATTTCTACACCGACCTGGTCAAGGGCGACCTGCAGGATGCGCAAGCGCACCGGCAGTTCTACGACGAATACAACGCCGTGCTCGACATGCCGGCCGAGTATTACCTGGACACCATCCGCGTGGTGTTTCAGGAGTTTTTGCTGCCCCAGGGCAAGTGGAAAGTGGACGGCCAACTGGTCAAGCCATCGGCGATCCGCAATACCGCGCTGCTGAGCATCGAAGGCGAACTGGACGACATCGCCGGCCTCGGCCAGACCGAGGCGGTGCACGATCTGTGCACCGGCATCGATGCGGCGCATCGTCGTCACCTGGTCGTGGAAGGCGCCGGTCACTACGGCATTTTCAGCGGCCGCCGCTGGCGCGAGGTGGTGTATCCGCAGGTGCGCGAATTCATCGCGCGCTACGATGCGGATCCGGTCGGTAGCCGCGACCTGGCCACCGTGACCCCGATCCGCAAGCGCGGCAAACGCGCCTGAGGTACCCAAGAAAATCCCCGGCAATGCCGGGGATTTTCATCTTGATCTGCGTGCAACCGCCACAGCGCGTCATGCCAGCGGCAAGCAGCACCATCGACCTGCGCACGCTGACATCTAGGCCAGTCGCATCACGCAGCCGCCTCTCCGCTCCTGACCAGCAGTTGCTTGGCGAACATGCCGTGCAGCTTGCCGAACGCGCGTGCCAGATGCAGCGTAACGAACAACAACAGCACGCCCACCGCGAACAACGGCAGCGTCAGCCAGGCGCTGGTGATGTCCAGGCCATCCCACGTCAGCACGGCGACCTGGTCGAACAACGCCGCGATCGGTGAAGCGGCCAGGCCCAACGACAGCGATAGCAGCGTGCAAAACACGGTGAAATACACAATGCCCAGCGGCAGCATCAGCAGGAAGTACAGCATCGTGCTCCAGGTCCGCGCGTCGGTGAACATCGCGCCGATGCGCTGCAGCCAACCGCCTTGCAGGCCCGGGTGTTGGGGGCGACGCGGCATGCGCACGCCCAGCAACGTCTCGACCACGCGGCCTTCCACCAGCGACAACACCCGCACCGAGCCGAAGAACAACACCAGCAGCGGCACGCCGATGATCAGGATCAGCATCCCCACCGACAGGCTGGCGCCGGTCACGACCCAGGTGAAATAGAACACCCCGGTGAGCAGTGACAGCAGCATGTAGAACAATGCGCCATAGGTGCGCGGGTCGGCAGCCACGCCGAAGAACGTGCCGATCCACGATGCCCGCTGCGGTGGCACCGGGGGGCGCAGTGCGCGTGCCACGGTCACTTCGGTTTCGCGGTAGATCTCTGCCACTTCCTCCGGGGCGCCGTAGCTGCTGGCCACGCCGGCAATGACCTCGGCCTCGCTCTTGCCTTGCTGTTCTGCCAGTTCGGAACGCAGATACTCTTCGGCGTCGTACAGCGCGTCCTGGATCATTGCCGGATCTGCCCCGGACAGCGCCTGGCGCAGCTGCAGCAGATAATCGCCAATGGTGGTCGGCAACGGGTGTGCCTGTGCAATTGTGTTCATGAGTGGGTCCCCTCCAGCACGGAATCAACGGAATCTCGGGTGGCACGCCAGGCGGCGGTCCAGTCGCGCAGGCAGTCACGCCCGCTGTCGGTGATGCGGTAATACCGCCGCGGCGGCCCGGAGGCCGAGGGTTCGACATGGCTGTGCAGCAACCCGGCCCCTTCCAGATTGCGCAGCACCGGGTACAGGGCACTCTGCTTGCCGCTAAGCACGCCCTCCAGACGCTCGAGCCGCTTGGCGATGAGGTAGCCGTACAGCGGTGCATCGGCCTGCGCCAGGACGGCCAGCAAGGCCAACGACACGGTGCCCGCACTCAGTTCCTTCTGAAATTTGCGTAGGTGGATATCCGGCTCGCTCATCGGCCATCTCCGCTAGGTTGAAGGTAATGCTATGTAGAACCTAGCTATAGTGAATGTGCCGGTAGTCACGGGCGGGATTGGGGAGTCGGGATTGGAGATTCGCGAAAGCAAGAACAAAGGCGTGGTCGCCAGCTTGTGTGAGTAATTGTCAGCATCGCAGCGAACTCCACCGCAAAACGCAGCGCCGCCGTTGCGAATCCCCAATACCGAATCCCGACTCCCCGCCCCGCTAGCGCCCGCCTGCGTAAACCCAGTGCGTTCATGAGCTTAGAACCTTTGGGTTACTGCCTTTCTGGCACGGCTTTACTACAGTCGGTGTCCCCCCTGCCGATACCTTTCGCCTAGGGGTTTTCACTTTCGACGGGGAATACGATGCAAATGACACGCTTGGCGCAGCCGGCCATGGCTGATACTTCCTTTGGTGCCACACGGCGCCTGTGCCTTGCGATCGGGTTGGCGCTGCCGGGCCTTGGCCTGGCGCAGGTGCAGCCGGCGCCGACCAATGCCGAGCAGGCGGTCGCCGAGCCGGCCAAAGCGCCGGTCACCGCCGCACCGGCAACCGCCAAGGGCTATCCGCTCGAAGCGCAGGGTTGGGGTGCCAAACAAGGCGGCAACATGTGGCAGGTGCGCTGGGCCGAAGACTGGTCGTATCTGAAGGACCCGTCCAAGCGCAAGAGTCCGTTCGATCCGCTCAAGTACATTCCGCTCAACGACGACGGCGATGTGTACGTGTCGCTCAGCAACGAGTTGCGCGTGCGCAGCAATACCATCACCAATCCGGGCCTGATTCCCGGCAGCCATTCTCAGCAGCAATATCTGCTGCGCGCCTTCTTCGGCGCCGACTTCCATGTAGGCGAGCACTTCCGTCTGTACACGGAATTGGCGCATGGCAGCCTGGACGGGCGCAACGAAGGCACCAAGACCGGCACCCAGGAAAACAACGCGATCCTGCAGCAGGTGTTCTTCGACGTGAAAGGCCGGATCGGCAGCGCCGACACCGGCTTGCGCGTCGGCCGCCAGGTGTTCGTCGATGGCCCGACCACGCTGATGGCGCTGCGCGACAACACCGATATCTTCGTGACCTTCAACGGCGCGCGCGCCTGGGCAATTGGCGACAGGACACGTGTTGACCTGTTCGATTTCAATTTCAACATCGATGGCACCGAAGGCCTCGGCGATGATCGCATCGACCGCTCGCGGCACTTCCGCGGCGTGGTCGGTGGCTACCGCCTGGCGACTGCCAAGCCGATGTACCTGGAGCCGTTCTTCTATCAGTTCCGCAACGACAACCAGGTGTGGGGACGCCAGACCGCGGAAGAAAACCGCAATTACTACGGCCTGCGCCTGTGGGGCAATGTGGGCAAGCTGCGCACCGATTCGTTCGTGACCGTGCAGCGCGGCAGCTTCGGTGGACGCGACCTGCGCGCCTACATGGCCAGTACCTCCAATGCCTGGTCGTTGAGCGAATCGGGCTGGAAGCCGCGCCTGGGCTTCCATAGCGAAATCGCCTCTGGTGGCGGCGGCACCTCCGGCACCGGCACGTTGCGCAACAACAACTTCCTGTACGGCAACACGATCTACTTCAGCTGGGCCACGTTCTTCGGCCCGGTAAACCTGGTCACGGCTGCACCGACGTTGACGTTCTCGCCGACCTCCAAGCTCACCGTGAACCTGGAGTGGGAAACGCTGTGGCGCCAGACCACCAGCGATGCGATCTACAACAACCAGGCACGCGCCTACGCACGCACCCAGAACACCGGCGAGCGCCGCATCGGCACCATGCCGCGCATCAACGCCACCTGGAACATCGACCCGAACTGGTCGGTGACCTTCCGCGCCGAACATCTGATGGCCGGGCCGGCGTTGGAGAAGGCCGGCTACGGCGATTCGACCTTTGTGATGGGCTGGTTGAACTTCCGCTTCTGACCACAGCCGTTGGGTGCGTCATGCATCCCCAATAGGCAGTGGCGTCATCACATGCCGCGTCCCGCAAGGACGCGGCATGTTGTTTTTTACGTGCGGGCATGCCGATGACAACGAACAAGGCAGACACAGACGCGCGCGCTGCATTCAAGGCGTAAGGTCGTCCTGACCTCCGGCCGCTTCAGGCAACCAACGCACCACTGCGCAGATACCAGGCAGGCGTGGCGGATGCTTCGCATCGGCATTGCCACGCACGCTGATACATGCGCGCCTCCATGCGCACCTGGCGACTGCTCGATCCGATTGACTGCTATCCGTCGGAGGTCGCCAGGCAGCCGCTGCGGATGCAAGCATTGCGCATGCAAGCGCAGACCGCCTGCACCAGCGCTGCGACCTGCGCCTGGCGATGCGGAAGGCGTCTTGTTTTAGTGAGCCGCTGAGGCTGCCTGTGTGGCCGCGATCGCACTGCCTGGCAACGGCCAGCGATCATTGCCCGCCACGCCCTCCGGTCGTGCGTACTGCCGAAGCGTCAGGCTCTTGCCGTCGTTTCCGGTGCCTAGCGGGCGCACCTGTCCACGCAACGCAGGCGGTAGCGCGGCGATCTGCTGCGCCAGCGGCGTTGTCGGCGCAGGATGGTCGCGCAACCACTGCAGCGCCGACAGCGCGCGCAATGCAGCGGCGGTGTCCTGCATCTTGTGCTGATAGTTGACGTAGTCCGGATGCGACACGCTTGCCAGCAAACACCCGGTTGCATTGGCGATGCAGGCCACCGATGCGGTCTGGGGCAGCGGGATCAGCGTTTGCGGAACCGGCCGATCCTGCGCCAGCAAGGTCCGCACCGGCGCGCTGCAGGCCCAGGTAAAGGTGGGCGCCAGCAAGGCCTGGGTGCGGTCGTCGTCCAGCAACCGCAACGGGAAGCGGTCTTGCCAGGACGATTGGCTGCCTTGCGTCAACGCATCCTCCTGCAGCATCGCAAATACCATCCGCGATTCACCGTGCAACGCGTGACACAGCGCGATCTCATCCACCGGCAGCGGCGCAAAGGCAGCGGCGCATTGCGCGGGCAGCGGATGCTGCGCCGGCAATTCGGCCAGCATGTCGGCAAACAGGTGCGCATTGCCGCGCAACATCGCCGCGCCGATCATCGTGATCGCCAGATTGTCGCTACTGCGCATCAGGACACGGGCCACCTGCGCATCGGTGCAGACACCGGACAAGGCCTGGGTGGTGCGCCCCTGGACAAAGTCCAAGGCGCTGGCCGTCATCGACAAGGACATGCGCGGCAGTTCGGGCAACGGCGTATCGGCGCGTGGACGGAACGGGCTGCGGTAGTCGGCGTGTTGCGCCAACGCCCGCATCCGCGCCAGCATCGGTGCCTGTGCGGCCAGCGCAGCGGCATAGGCCTGCGGTTGTTCGCGCACGCGCTGCAAGCATCCGCCAGCGCTGGCCATGCATAGCGCAGGCGCGCCGGATGGCCAACCTGGCAAGCGCCGATAGCCTGCAGCGGCGCTTTGGAATGCCGCATGCTCCGGCAACCGATTGAATCGCGCGAGGTCTTGCGCCAGCACTGTCTCGCGCTGCGCCTCGGGAATCGCGTACGACAACGACCACAGCGCCCCGAACATGTTGCTCCCGCGCAACGGTGGAAGCGGCTGGCGCAGCTGCGCCAACGCCTCACGCTGCGATTCGGGAATCGGCCAATGCCTGGAGACCGTATACAGCGACAGCACCGCGGCGATCAGGATGCAGACACCGAGCAAGGCGGCTTTGAGAAATTTGGCGAGCACGTGCGAAAGATCCATCCCTGGGAGCTGCGCATCTTAGTGCCATCTGCGCAGGCCTGCGATGGGCATAGACGCATCGCGTGCCTTGGGGCTACAGGCCATCGGCAACCGTGTGTCTGGCGGCCCGCGCAACGTTGGGCAACGACACCGCGCGCTGGCGATGGGCGGTGGTCTCGGTAAGTGGTTGAAAGAATCCGGGTGCTGGCAGACGTCGCCCCACCCTTCATCCGCACTGCGCGCCATGGTTGCCAACGGCAGGAGGGCTGTACGAGCCGTACGGGTTGCCCGCTGCCGCTGGGCTGCGGGTGCCGCCAGGTCTGTGTCGAGGTGAGTACAGGAATCATGGGATTGCAGCGGATCGCGGCACGCGAAACACTCTTGCCAATCGCGAATGCCTGCTGCCAAACCCCGTCCCCAGCTCCACCGAGCGTGGCCGAATGCCTACACTATGGCGATGTCCGAATCCCCCACTCCCCACGTCCGCCCTTCCCTGCAACGGGTCTTTCTGACCGGGTTGCTCACCTTGCTGCCGGTCTGGTTGACCTGGGTGGTGGTGAAGTTCGTTTTCTCGCTGCTTTCGGGCATCAGCAGCCCGTGGGTGGTGCCGCTGTCCGAACGCATCGCTGCCTCGTTCCCCGATTACCTGGGCTGGTTCAAGGCGCTGTGGGTGCAGAACACCATCGCGTTGATCGCCACGGTGGCAGTCATCCTGTTCGTCGGGATCCTGAGCCGGCGCGTGATCGGCCAGCGCTTGCTGCGCTGGTTCGAGGCCATCATGCGGCGCATTCCGCTGGCCAGCGTGGTCTACGACAGCGCGCGCAAGCTGCTGGACATTTTGCAGACCCAGCCCGGCAGCACCCAGCGCGTGGTGCTGATCGATTTCCCACATCGCGACATGAAATCGGTGGGCCTGGTCACCCGCGTGATCAAGGAACAGGGCACCGGCCGCGAGCTGGCCGCGGTCTACGTGCCCACCACGCCCAACCCCACCTCCGGCTACCTGGAAATCGTGCCGGTGGAACTGCTCACGCCCACCGACTGGAGCGTGGATCAGGCAATGAGCTTCATCATTTCCGGTGGCGCCGTGGCGCCCGAATCGGTTCCCTTCACCCGGACTGCGGATCGCTGACACCATGTCCCATGTGCGCACCCTCGACGATCGTGCGGTCCGCCTGTTCATCGCACTGGCGGCCTTCTTCTGCGTCAACGCGGCGCTGGCCGAGTTCATTGGCGTCAAGATCTTCGCGTTGGAAGACACGCTCGGCATTGCGCCACTGAACTGGAATCTGTTCGGCCAGCGCGGCTCGCTCAGCTTCACCGCCGGCACCTTGCTGTGGCCGATCGTGTTCATCATGACCGACACCATCAACGAGTTCTTCGGCAGCCGCGGGGTGCGTTTCATCTCGTGGGTGGCGGTGGTGCTGATCGGCTATGGCTTCGTGTTCGCCTTCGCGGCCATTGCGCTGGCGCCGGCGGGCTGGTGGGTCACTGCGGCGCAGAGCCAGGGGGTGCCCGATTACCAGGCCGCATTTGCGGCAGTGTTCGGACAAGGGCTGTGGACCATCGGCGGCTCGCTGGTGGCATTCCTGTTCAGCCAGTTGATCGATGTCTCGGTGTTTCACCGCATCCGTCGCGTCACTGGCGAAAAACACGTGTGGCTGCGCGCCACCGGCTCCACTGCGGTCTCGCAGGTGGTGGACAGCTTCGTGGTGATCTATATCGCCTTCGTGCTCGGCCCGCAGCATTGGTCGATCGACCAGTTCCTGGCGGTGAGCACGCTCAACTACATCTACAAGATGGGCTTTGCGGTCTTACTGATCCCGCTGCTGTATCTGGCACGCCGCGGCATCACCGCGTACCTGGGCGCCGAGCGTGCCGAGCAGCTGCGCGAAGAAGCCGCTGCCGACTGAGCCGGGCTGTCTCCCAGCCAGGGTCATCGCAACGCAATGGGTTGCGGCGGCAACGTCTGGTCGCCAGTGGTCCTGATCGCGGCGCTGCGAGCCAGCCCACCGCGGTGTGACTTGGACGCAGCCTTGCCGGCCATGTCGCAGCGCAACACATCACCCCGGGCGCAGCACCGCGCCCATGCGCCGCATGAATTGCCGATAGGCGGTATGCCCCCAATGGGTGGCCGTAACCGTGCGGATCGGGCAAGCTCCCCGCTCGCTTGTTTCCGGAGCCGGTAATGCCCCTCAGCTTTTCCCGCCTGCTGTCCCTGGCCATGGCCGCCCTCGTGAGCCTGTCGCTGGCGGCGCCGGCCGATGCGGCCAAGAAGAAGACCGCCAAGGCACAGACCACGCAAACGCGCGCGAAGGCGAGCAAAGGCAAGAAGACCGCCAAGCCGGCAGCCAAAAGCACCAAGGGCAAGGGCAGCAAGGCCGCCAGGGTCAGGCCCCGCGCGGTGGCCGCGCCGGTGGTGCTGACCAAGGCGCAGCAGCTCAACCTGCTGTACGACCAGTACTGGGACGCCTCGCTCAAGCTCAACCCGCTGCAGGCCACCTTCCAGGGCGAGAGCCGCTACAACGACCAGTTGCCGAACTTCCTGTCGCCGGCATTCCGCCAGCAATCGCACGATTTCACCGTACTGTGGCTGGGCAAGGCCGAGGCGCTGGGGCCCGATGGGCTGAGTGGGCAGGACCTGCTCAGTTACCAGATCTTCGTGCGCGATGCGCGCAGCGCACTGGCCGCCGAGCAGTTTCCCAGCTGGATGCTGCCGATCAACCAGTTCTACAACATCGCCAGCATTGCGGTGGTGCTGGGCTCGGGCACCGGCGCGCAGCCGTTCAAGACGGTCAAGGATTACGACAACTGGTCGCGGCGTGCGCTCGGCATTCCCGACCTGTTCGAGCAGGCCATCGCCAACATGCGTGCCGGCATGCAGGCCGGCGTGGTGCAGCCCAAGGTGCTGATGCAGAAGGTGCTGCCGCAGCTGGACGCGATCATCGCGCGCAATGCCGAAGACAGCCTGTTCTGGGGGCCGGTGCGCAACCTGCCCGCCGACATGCCCGAGGCCGACAAGCAGCGCATCACTGCAGAGTACAAGCGCATGATCGAAGTGCGCATCATGCCGGCCTACCGCGCGTTGCGCGGCTTCATCGCCACCGAATACCTGCCCGCCTGCCGCGATAGCGATGGACTGGCGGCATTGCCCAATGGCGCGGCGTGGTACGCCTATGACGTACGCCAGAGCACCACCACGGATTTGACCCCGGAACAGGTGCATCAGATCGGCCTGGATGAGGTCGCTCGCCTGCAGGGAGAAATCCAGGCAGTGGCCAAACAGGTCAAATTCCGCGGCAACCTGCCCAAGTTCTACAAGTTCATGCAGACCGACCGGCGCTTCGGCTTCCGCAGCGACACCGAGTTGCTGGGCACGTACCGCAGCCTGCAGGGCCGCGTGCAGCTGGCGGTGCCGCGGCTGTTCAACACCCAGGGCATGCCGGCGCTGGAAGTTCGTGCGGTGGAACCGCAGCGTGCGCAATCGGCCGCCAGCGGCTCGTACATGCGCCCAAGCGGCGACGGCAGCACGCCGGGCATCTTCTACGTCAACACCTCGGACCTGCCTTCACGCAAGACCTGGGAGGCCGAGAGCCTGTACCTGCACGAAGCGGTGCCCGGCCACCACTACCAGCTGGGGTTGCAGCAGCAGTTGACCGACCTGCCCAAGTTCCGCCGCCTGGGCGGTGAGACCGCCTACATCGAAGGCTGGGGCCTGTATGCCGAATCGCTTGGCCGCGAGCTAGGGCTGTATGACGACCCCTACAACTACTACGGCTATCTGCAGAACGCCTTGTGGCGCTCGATTCGCCTGGTCACCGACACCGGCCTGCACAGCAAGGGCTGGACGCGTAGCCAGGCCATCGACTACATGGTGGACAACTCCGCCATGAGCCGTGCCGATGCCGAAGCCGAGGTCGACCGCTACATGGCCATCCCCGGCCAGGCGCTGGCCTACAAGGTGGGCGAGATGAAGATTGCGCAATTGCGCGAGCAGGCGCAGCGCGAGCTGGGCCCACGCTTCGATGTCCGCGCCTTCCACACCGAAGTACTCAAGGACGGCTCGGTGCCGCTGGATATCTTGCAGGACAAGATCCAGCGCTGGATCGCCACGCAGAAGGGATAAAGCGTACGGCTACGGTAGTTGGACGCTGCTGACCCGTTACTGCGGGTAGGCCTTCGATGCGCGCGCGTTCGCAGGTCGGGTCAGCCCAGCGCACGCGCCGCCGCCAGCGCGGCGATATCGCGCGGTGCGGTGCGGCAGCAGCCACCGATCAAGCGCGCGCCAGCCGCCAACCAGTGCGCATGCTGGTCGGCCAACGTGAGCGCAGCCCCGTGACCGGCATGCCAGCGCTTGTCGCTGGCGTCGTAGTGCTCGCCCGAGTTCGGGTATACCACCAGCGGTAGCGCAGTCAGCGCCGCAAGGCTGTGCAATGCAGCCCTCGCCTGATCCAGTGCAATGCAGTTGATGCCCACCGCAATCACCTGCGCGCAGGCATCCAGCGCCGGCACCACCTGCGCCAGCGGCGTGCCGTCGCTCAGATGCGCCGCATCGCGCAAGGTGAAGGAAAACCAGGCATGCAGCTGCGGAAATTCGTGTTGCAGTAACTGCCGCAGCGCCACGATTTCGCTGGCCGATGGCAACGTCTCGCAAGCCAGCAGATCCACGCCCGCCTCGGCCAGCGCGGCGATGCGCGGGCGATGGAAATCCATCAACTGCTCGATCGGCAGCACGTAGTCGCCACGATATTCCGAGCCATCGGCCAGATACGCGCCATACGGCCCCACCGAGCCGGCCACCCACAGCGGCGCCGCATACGGGTGCAGGGTCAGATGATCGGCACGCGCCTGCGCCGCCAGCGCCACGCTGCGAGCGATCAACGCCTGCGCTTGCGCAGCATCCAGTCCGCGTGCGGCAAATCCCAGCGGCGTGGCCTGATAACTGGCGGTGATCGCGCATTGCGCACCGGCAGCGAAGTAGTCGCGATGCACCTGATAGATCAGCTCCGGCTGCTCCATCAGCACGCGCGCCGACCACAGCGCATCGTTGAGATCGCAGCCGCGCTGTTCCAGCTCGGTGGCCAGCGCGCCATCCAGCACCACATACCCATCGTGCTGCAAGGCCTGGCTGAAAGGTGCGTTGGCACGCGGCTGGCGTGGAAGAATCGTCATGCGTGCAGTCTCCGGGCCGCAAGCCATTGGGTCAGTGCGTAGGCGCCATAGCACAGCGCGACGAACGGAACACCGCACCACAGCGCAATGCGCTGCTGCGGATCAAATGCCAGGCCGATGCAGGCGAGCAGACACAGCGAAAAGCCCAGAATTGGGGTCCATGGGTACCACGGCGCGCGATACGCCAACGTTTCCAGCGCAGCGCCATCGCGCAGCAGTTGGCGACGGAAACGGTAATGCGCCGCGCAGATGCTCAGCCACACCACCACGACCGCGAATCCCGAGACCGCCGAGATCGCAACGAACACCGTCTCTGGCGCATACACGCCGGTGAGCAGCGCCAGCAAGCCGCCCAGCATGCTCAGCGACACGGCACGCAGTGGAATGCCACGGCCGGTCAAGCGCGCCAGGCCACTCGGCAACGTGCCTTCATTGGCCAACGACCACAGCATGCGCGCGGCTGCATACAGACCGGAATTGGCCGCCGACAGGATCGCAGTGAGGATCACCGCGTTCAAGATGTCGGCTGCATATGGAATGCCCAACAGCTCGAAGGCGCGCACGAACGGGCTGGTTTCCACCGCCGCTTGTTTGGCGGGAAGCAGCGCCGCAAGCACCAGCACCGTGCCGACGAACAGCACCACCAGCCGCACCAGCGTGGTGCGGATTGCCAGCGGAATCGCGCGTGCAGGCTGGGCGGTTTCGCCGGCCGCCACACCAATCAACTCGGTGCCGGAAAATGCGAAATTCACCGCCACCATCGTCATCAAGATCGGCAGCGCGCCATGCGCAAACCAGCCCTCGGCGCGCAGATGGCGCAGCCCCGGTGCGGGCGAACCATCGGCCAACGGCAACAGACCGATCACCGCCGCGCCGCCAAGCACGATGAATACCAGGATGGTGACCACCTTGATCAACGAAAACCAGAACTCGCCTTCGGCAAACCAGCGCGCCGAGACTGTATTCAGGCCGAAGATCAGCGCGCAGAACAGCAGGCACCAGGGCCACGCCGGACTGTGCGGAAACCAGTACTGCATGCAGAACGCTGCGGCAGTCAGGCTCGAGCCCAATGCCACCGTCCAGGTCAACCAGTACAACCACGCCACCACGTAGCCGGTCGCCGGGCCGAGGTAACGCGCGGCATACACGTGAAACGCACCGGTTTGCGGCATCGCCACCGCCAGCTCGCCCAGGCATTGCATCACCAGGTACACCACCAGTGCGCCGATCAGATACGCCAATACCGTGCCAAGCGCGCCGGTGCTGGCAATGATGTACCCGGTGTTGAAAAACAGGCCGGTGCCGATCACGCCGCCCAGCGACAGCATCACCAGATGGCGCACCTGCATGCTGCGCTGGAACTGCGGCGCGGTGGCAGACGACGATTCGGGCATGGGTGCATCTGATCGGGTGGAAGCTTTATGCTGCCACGCGCAGCCAGACGGGCACAGCCGTGCGCGGGCCAGCCGTGGGCGAGGGCCCGCCTCTGACTGGCGGGCGGGCGGTGATGCTGCCGATCGGTTCGTTCGCCGTGCCGGTCAGGGATCGAGCCGGCAATAGGCGCCCGGTGTATAGCCGAAGCTCTCGCTCATCGCTTTGCGGAACTCGGCGAACGTGAAGTCGGTCGCCACCCGCATCAACACGCCGGCATAGGCACCGCCGGTTTTGCCGTTGCTGCCGGTGCCCCACTGCACCTGCCAGGTTGCGTAGGTATTACCGTCGTGGGCCTGCGCGCGCTGCAGGTCCACACGCAGGCCTTTGACCAGTTCCATGCCCGAAATCACGCCTTCGCTGTTGGCGTAGCTGGCGGGGACCTGGATCACGGTACCGTCGTTGACATCGCTGCGGCGGATGCCGAGATGGTTGGCGATCTTCGCCGCCAGGTAGTCGTCGAGCACATGCTTGCGGATCGCGTTGCTGGCACTACTGAAGGTGCCGGTGCCGTTGTTGGTGTAGGTGGTCATGGAGAAAGTCCTCTGGTGTTGGGTGGATGACCGGATGGCCGACGGTGCCGGGCCGGTCAGAGCTGGTGCAGGCGTTCGATGAACCGCGTGCGGTCCTCGGTGCGCTGGTCGGTGGCGATCAGCGGCCTGCCCTGCCAGGTCGCCTTGCCGACGCGGGCGAGGGTTACCTGGGCATCGGTGAGATCGGCGGCCTTAACCTCCACGCTCTCGGTCAACTGCGCATAGCGGATCAGCAACCGATCACGTGCGATGTAGACCACCTGGCTGGACGTCGCCGTGTCCATATTGATCTCGATCTGCTCCACCAGCGCCGGCAACCGGTGCGATGTCAGCAGTTCGAGGCGATTGACGCTGCAGATGCACGACCAGCCGGCAAACATGCCGTCCTCGGTGAGCAGGGGAGCAAATTGCGGCAGCCAGGCCAGCGAAAAGCAGCTATCGACGATCAGCGCCGGCGTGCGGATGCCGATGGTGACCAGATCCTCGATGAAGCTCGTGACCTTTTCGACACCTGTGCAGTCGTTTAACTTGGTCGGTGCTCCTTGGTTGTCGACATCGCCGTGGCCGCCGCCGATCCACAGCGTGTCGTAATGCAACTGCGGCGTGCCCTGCTCGGTGCGCGGCAAGGCCGCGACGATGGCGTCGCGATCGGGCAGCGTGCCGGCCGGGTGCCGGATCACATGCACGCCCTGGGGGATGGATTTGAGATGCTGCGGCTGGAACGCAAGAATGGACATGGGCAGGCTCGGTTGGCATGGAAGGACGATGCCGCGGCGGCGTCATGCAAACGCACACCGGTACGACATCGGTGTCCAGCATCGGCGGCGACGACAGTGCAGCCCATCGGCAAACCCCTGACATCGGCCTGCCACGCGGAGGATGTGGGCGGACAGCGCCGCGCTGCCCTTCCGCATCTGCGGCCAGGAATCGCGCATGCGGCACTGCAGGTCCGTGCAGGGGCCGTTGGCAAATCAGCCGTGCTGTCGTCCTTGATGTGCACGCACGGGCGCCGCGTTACGCGCATTGCATCGCTCCCGCCGGATTTCGATTCGGCCATCCTGCGACCGTGCGCAAACGGGCACAGCCGTGCGCGCGCCGTGAACCAGGGCCTGCGGCTAACGCTCGGGCGGTTATGCTGCCGATTGGTTTCCGCTGGTCCTCTGACATGCCGCACCATTACCTTCCATCTGCGCAAACATCCGTGCACTGCCTGCTTGCCGGGCGCTTGCCCACAAATCCGCCAAGGCCACAGCACGCTGCGTGCAATGACGGTGCTGCGTCCTGCATCGCGGACGGGCGCCTGCCATCTGCATGCGAGGCGCCGTCGAGCGCGCCGGCACTGCCCGGCCGGTCAACGTCAATGCGCCGGAGCGCGGCATGATGCTCGCCGGCATCCACCATGTGGCGATCATCGCCGGCGACTACGCGCGTTCCAAACGGTTCTATTGCCAGATCCTGGGCCTGCGCGTGCTCGACGAGCATTACCGACAGGCGCGCGATTCGTGGAAGCTGGATCTGGCGCTGCCCGATGGCGGACAGATCGAGTTGTTCTCGTTCCCCGCTGCCCCGGCACGCCCCAGCCGCCCTGAAGCCCAAGGGCTGCGCCACCTTGCGTTTCGCGTCGCAGATCTGGACAGCGCGGTTGCGCACCTCAATGCATCCGGCGTGGCGACCGAAGACATCCGCATCGACGAATACACCGGCCGCCGCTTTACCTTTTTTGCAGATCCGGACGAGCTGCCGCTGGAGTTGTACGAGGTCGGCTAGCGCGTATGCCTGACGGAACCGCAGTGCAGCGAGGCACGCGTACCCGTTGAGTCATGCGCCGACCTTCGCCTCGCTAAGGTGTCGACCGCGTGACTCAAGCGCAGGGGCGAGTGGCCGTTATCAAGAGGCTGGCGTCATGTCGCCGCGGTGGCGTCGCAGGCATGGATGCGGCACAGACAACGTACGCCATGCCGGACCTGACGCATGTTTCATTTCATCTTGCGCATCGTTGTAGCCGTGGCGATCGTACTTGCCGGCTGCGGTTTTCTTTTCCCCAAGCGCTATGTCGCGCCAAAACCTGGCGAGCCGTTCGCCACCCTGACGCTGGCCAAGCCCGCCAGGCCCAACCCGATACCCATCGAGCCGGTCCAATACTTCGATGTCTTCGACGATGCCAGCTGCGCAAAGGGTGGCCATGGCGGATTTCTGGGCGCACTGACGCCGCCCGTCAACGGCGTGCTCGGGAAGTTGAGCAACAATCAGTCTCGCGAGGCGTATTCGGTTGTCCCCGACAGACAGCTGTTTTTACGTGCACGAATGGTGCAAACGCTCGACTCGCGTCGTCGGAGCCTGACCACAAACAATTGCACCAACCTGGTGACATTCACGCCCGCGCCTGGCGAGCACTATGTCGCTAGCCAGCTCTATGATGATCAACGCTGCCTACTTACCGTCATCGACGAAAAGACCGGCCTTGCCCCGGCAGATTTGGAAGTTGTTCCGATTTCAGGCGAGTGCCATGCCGACTAGACGCATCCTGATCGCGGCACTGGTCGCGCTTCTGGCCGGTTGTGGGATGACGCGCAGCGCGTCGATTTCCTTGTCGACCTTCGATGAGCCACGCGATGGGCCGCGTGCGCGTATCCGCTTGGTCACCGAACGACCCGCACCCGTGCTTTATCCAAACCGCACATGCGTCGGCGGAGCGATCCGTGGCGCCGGAATTGCGCCAAGCTCGCGGCCCGGTCCGTTCGGCACGGGCGCAGGGCAGAAGATAGGGATACCTGCCGTTGCCGTCAGCGGAGGACGCTACGTGACTGAAACGCAGATCAAGGCAGCCGAGCCGATCACCCTGTCGCTGTCGGCAGGTGGCTGCATGGACAACCGCTGCGTAGTGAACGTACCGCTATGTACCGTAAGCCGCAGCTTTGTCCCTGAGACCGGCCAGGATTATGTCGCCACCCTCCTGTTGCAAGGGCAGCAGTGCGAGGTGGAGATGTTCCGCATCGTCACCCAGCAGGGACGAACACGCCTCATGGCCGAGCAGACGGTGGCGGCATCGCGTTGCCCCGTTTCAAACTGAACGCCCTGACTTTCCCGCACCATACCCCACGGTATACATTCGCGATCAGGCCGCCGACGGCGGCCCTAGCAAACCCTGGGAGGGGAACCATGCGCAAGACCTTCAAGACCCTGTTGCTCGCGCTGCCGCTTGCGGCCGCTTCGCTGATGGCCCATGCGGCCGATTCGCCGGTGGGCCGCTGGACGACCATCGACGATGAAACCGGCAAGCCCAAGTCGGTGGTGCAGATCGAGCAGACCGCCAATGGCACGCTGAGCGGCAAGGTGGTCGAGATCCTGCAGTCGTCCAAAGGGCCCAACCCGGTCTGCGACAAGTGCGACGGCGCACTCAAGGGCAAGCCGATCAAGGGCATGACCATCCTGTGGGGCCTCAAGCCCAACGGCACCGCAGTGTGGAGCGGTGGTTCGGTACTCGACCCGGCCAAGGGCAAGACCTACAAGTCCAAGATCACCCTCACCGACGGCGGCAAGAAGCTGCAGATGCGCGGCTACGTCGGCATCGAAGCGCTGGGCCGTACCCAGACGTGGGTGCGTGAGTAATCGGGATTCGAGATTGGTGATTCGGGATTTGCAAGAGCGGGCGTCCTTCGGGGCGCCCTTTTTTGTGCACAGGCGCATTTTGGGGCTTGCCTGCAAGCAGGATCAACGGCTGCCGCTGCTGCAGAGATGGCTAACGCCGCGCGGCTCGACAGGCAGGCGGCTTGATCCTGCTTTGACGAATCCCCAATCCCCAATCCCGGCTCACGACTAATGCGATAATCGCGCGTCCCCCGCATTACGCCCGCCATGACCCGCACCGCACTCGTCACTACTGCCCTGCCCTACGCCAACGGCCCGCTGCATCTTGGCCATCTGGTCGGCTACATCCAGGCCGATATCTGGGTGCGCGCGCGCCGGTTGCGCGGCGACAAGACCTGGTTCGTCTGTGCCGACGACACCCATGGCACGCCGATCATGCTGGCTGCAGAGAAGGCCGGGGTGACCCCGGAAGCCTTCATCGCCAACATCCAGGCCAGCCACGAGCGCGATTTCGCCGCGTTCGGCGTGACCTTCGACCATTACGATTCGACCAATTCGCCGGTCAATCGCGAGCTCACCGAAGCCTTCTACGCCAAGCTGGAGGCCGCCGGCCACATCAGCCGCCGCTCGGTGGCGCAGTTCTACGATACGGCCAAGGGCATGTTCCTGCCGGACCGCTACATCAAGGGCATCTGCCCCAACTGCGGCAGCCCCGACCAGTACGGCGACAACTGCGAAGTGTGCGGCGCCACCTATGCGCCCACCGAGCTGAAGGAACCGAAGTCGGTGATTTCAGGTGCCACCCCGGAACTGCGCGATTCGGAGCATTTCTTCTTCGAAGTGGGCCATTTCGACGGATTCCTGCGTGAGTGGCTGGCTGGCGACGTGGCATTGCCCGGGGTCAAGGCCAAGCTCAAGGAATGGCTGGATGCCGAGGGCGGCCTGCGCGCCTGGGATATTTCGCGCGATGCGCCGTATTTCGGCTTCCAGATTCCCGGCCAGCCTGGCAAGTATTTCTACGTGTGGCTGGATGCGCCGATCGGCTACCTGTGCAGCTTCAAGACGCTGTGCGCGCAGATGGGCGAGGACTTCGCCTCGCATCTGGTGGCCGGCACCCAGACCGAGCTGCATCACTTCATCGGCAAGGACATCGTCAATTTCCACGGCCTGTTCTGGCCGGCGGTGCTGCACGGCACTGGCCACCGCGCGCCGACCCGCCTGCACGTCAATGGCTACCTGACGGTGGACGGCGCCAAGATGTCCAAGTCGCGCGGCACCTTCGTCATGGCGCGGACCTTCCTGGATGTCGGCCTGGAACCGGAAGCGCTGCGTTACTACTTCGCGGCCAAGTCTTCCGGCGGCGTGGACGACCTGGACCTCAACCTGGGCGATTTCATCGCGCGGGTCAATGCGGACCTGGTCGGCAAGTTCGTCAACCTGGCCAGCCGCTGCGCGGGCTTCATCGGCAAGCGCTTCGACGGCAAGCTGGCTGATGCGCTACCCGATGCCGCCCAGTACGACCGCTTCGTCGCCGCGCTGGCGCCGATCCGCGAGGCCTACGAGCGCAACGATGCCGCCAGCGCGATCCGCCAGACCATGGCGCTGGCCGACGAGGCCAACAAGTACATCGACGACACCAAGCCGTGGGTGATCGCCAAGCAGGACGGCGCCGATGCGCAGCTGCAGTCGGTCTGCACGCAGGGCCTGAACCTGTTCCGCATCCTGGTGGCCGCGCTCAAGCCGATCCTGCCGCGCACCTGCGCCGAAGCCGAAGCCTTCCTGTCGGCGCCGATGACCAGTTGGGAAGACGTGGTCCGCCCGCTGACAGCGCACACGATCCAGCCCTACACCGCCCTGTTTACCCGTATCGACCCCAAACTGATTGACGCCATGACCGACGCTTCCAAAGACACGATGGCCGCACCCGCAGCACCGGCAACCACCACCAAGCCCGCACCGAGCAAGGCCGACGCAAAGCCTGCCGCCGTTGCCAATCCCGAATCCCAAACCACCAATCCCGGCTTCATCGGCATGGATGACTTTGCCAAGCTAGACCTGCGCATCGGCAAGGTGCTGGTGTGCGAATTCGTGGAAGGCTCGGACAAGTTGCTGCGTTTCGAACTGGACGCCGGCGAACTGGGCAAGCGGCAGATCTTCTCCGGCATTCGCGCCAGCTACGGCGAGCCGGACGCACTGGTCGGCCGCAGCGTGGTGTTCATTGCCAACCTGGCCCCGCGCAAGATGCGTTTTGGCATCAGCGAAGGCATGATCTTGTCGGCCGGCTTCGACGGCGGCGCGCTGGCGCTGCTGGATGCCGACAGCGGCGCACAGCCGGGCATGCCGGTCAGGTGATGGGATTGGGGAATCGGAAATCGGGAATCGTAAAAGCGGAGTCTGCAAGGTCTGCTGATTGCGAGCTTGAGAATCGCCATACCCGACATCCACACACACCGATGTGAGCTTGAGAGGCTGACAAAACGTATTGGAAACACGAACTGATGAGGGATGCGCGAACAGCACGCTCTCAAGCCCCTCTTCTGCAGGAGAGGGGTTGGGTGAGGGTCCGGGGCGAAGCTCTGGTGTGGTTGTCACTGCACGTGGCTTCGCTCGTACCCTCACCCGCCCCTGCGGGGCACCTTCTCCCCCATGAAGGAGGACAATGTCCCGGTGGGAGAAGGGACATCCGGCACGGCTTCAACCAACTCCAATCCACCATCCACGCCCCAATGCACCTGGCCCTGTTCGACTTCGACCACACCATCACCACCTGCGACAGCTATGGCCGTTTTCTGCGCAAGGTGGCAACGCCGGCGCAGGTTGCGGCGGCCAGATGGCAGGCGGGGCCATGGGTGCTGGGGTTCCGGATGGGCGTGGTGTCTGCCGCCGCACTGCGCGCGCGGGTGACGCGGCTGGTTTTCAGCGGCCGCTCGCTCGATGAGATGGACGCGCATGGCGCCGAATACGCGCGCACCGCGCTGCCAGGCATGCTGCGCGGCGAGATGATGCAACGCATCGACTGGCATCAGGCGCAGGGACATGAAGTGGTGCTGGTGTCGGCGTCGCTGGATCTGTATCTGCAACCGTGGTGTACCCAGCATGGGTTGTCGCTGATCTGCAATCGGCTGGAACACGCTGCAGGTGTGCTGAGCGGGCGCTATGCCGACGGCGATTGCGGGCCGCACAAGGTCGCGCGGATTTGCAGTCAATACGACTTGCATCGGTACGACTGCGTGCACGCCTATGGCGACAGCCGCGAAGACAAACCGATGCTCGCGCTTGCGCAACAACGCTGGTATCGCGGGCATCTGCTGCACTGAAATGGCCGCGACGTCCGCCCCTGCACCCGATCTGGTCGAACGCCTCGACCGCCTGCTGCCGCAGACCCAATGCGGGCAATGCGGGTATGACGGCTGTCGTCCGTACGCGCAGGCGATGGCAGATGGCCAGGCGACGATCGATCACTGCCCGCCCGGCGGCGATGCCGGGGCACGCGCCTTGGCGCAGGTGCTGGGCGTGCCTGCACGTCCCTACGATCGCAGTCGCGGCGCACACAAACTGCCGCAGGTGGCCTGGATCGTGGAAGCCGACTGCATCGGCTGCACCAAGTGCATCCAGGCCTGCCCGGTGGATGCCATCGTCGGCGGCGCCAAGCACATGCACACGGTGATCGCACCGTTGTGTACCGGTTGCGAACTGTGTCTGCCGGCGTGCCCGGTGGATTGCATCGAGTTGCATCCGACCGGCTGAGGCTGCGGTCAGCGCGATACCGCGTCCAGTCGATGCCTGCATGTTCATGGATCGGCGCGCAGTCCAGCATGACCACCAGCTGCGAAAGGCGGATTTCGAACTGCGCGACAGGCAGGCGATGCCCCGATCGATCAGTGGCCTGCCGCATGCAGGTTGGAAGGCAGGCATCAAGAACATCGGCACCGCCGCAAGCGGGTTGGCATTGGTCCGAATCTCCGGGTTACAACCGCGTTTGGCTGCGCGCCAGTCGCATGCGCATGCAAACGTGTGCCACCGACATGTCGATGCGCCACGCTGCGGAGCGGTGGCCGCGAGCCACCGCGGACTGCGCGACCTGATCGCGCTGCGCGCGCATGCGCCCACCGTTGGAAACGTTGCACCACGCGCGCGCCGTGGCATATGCCACCACGCTTGCCGTCACTCTCGCTCGCCCATGGTGGCAAGACCACCGGTTGCCACACGAGGCCGTGCCGCTGCAGCACTGTCGCCAACCACTCCCAAGCCAGCCACGCCAGCGCCCACCACCCCGCCGTCAGGAACGTCCTGACGCAGCCGGCGCATCCGTGCTGCGGCCGCGCCCGTATTGGTAGGCACCCCATCGAGGATCTGCCGATGCGTCCACTTGCCGCCACCCTCGCCGCGCTCACCGTCCGTTGCCGGCCGATTCGGCCGTTGTTGCTGCTGGTACTCGGCAGCCTGCCGCTCGGCGCAGGCGCGGTGACGCGGGTGGACGGCGATGCCTTCGATGGCGACAACGGCGCGTTGCGGTATCGCGAGTCGCACTGGTTGCTCGACGATGGCGGGCGGCTGGTGCTGTACCGCTGCCCGGACGGGCGGGCGTTTGCGCGCAAACAGGTCGACGGCGGCGGCAGCTCGCCTGATTTCAGCCTGATCGATGGACGCGACGGATATCGCGAAGGCGTACGCCAACGCGACGGCGTCCGCGAAATGTACCAACTCGCCCCGGGCAAACCCGAACGCCGCACCACGCTGCCGTCTGGCGGCGGCGCGCGGGTGATCGATGCCGGGTTCGACGCCTACCTGCGCGAGCAGTGGGACACCATTGCGCGTGCGCCGCAACAGGTGGACTTCGTGCTGCCCAGCCTGCAGCGGCAGTTGGGCTTCCGGGTCGAACGCCTGGGCGATGCTGCCGGCCAGCGGCGCTTCCGCATCAGCCTGGATGCCTGGTACGGCGCGGCAGTGCCATCGCTGGAGGTGCGTTATTCGCTCGCCGACAAGCGGCTGCTCGAGTTCCGCGGGGTCGGCAATCTGCGCGATGCGAACGGCCGCTATCCGCGCGTGCGCATCGTCTTTCCGGACACCCCCGCGCGGGCGGCCAGTGCCGAGGAATTGCGCGACGCGCGCGAGCAACCGCTGGCCACCTCGTGCAGCGCCCCATGAACCACGCCCGCGCCATCTTCACGTCCGACCACGCGCGCTTGCGTACAACGGCCCGGGCCCCCATTCCCCCTACAGGAGCACCGTCGTGGCAAAAGCCTATCTCTGGATCAATGCAGTGCTCTACGTCGTCCTGGCGGTGTGGTGCACGCTCTCTCCGGCCAAGACCGCAACGGCAGTGGGCTATACCCAGCTCTCGCCGGCCGGGCAATCGGAGTATCTGGTCATCTACGGCGGGTTGCAGCTGGGCATGGCGTTCCTGTTCGGCTACTTCGCCTGGATCGACCAGGCCCGCACCGGCCTGGTGGTCGCCCTGGCGTTCTATGTTCCCATCGTGCTGTTCCGCAGCGTCTCGCTCTCGCGCTTGTGGCCGGTCTCCGCACCCACTATTGCGCTTGCCGGAGTGGAGATCCTGTTGTTGCTCGCCGCGGTGCTGCTGTGGTTCCAGCGCAAGTGAAAGACACGCTCGGCCCAGTCCGGTAGCATCGCCCCCACCTCACCCAACGCCCGACCGCATGAGTGCCATTCCTGGCCACGACGACGATGAGACCGGACGCCTGCTGACCGCCACCGCGGGCGGCGACCGGCATGCTTTCGAAGCGCTGTATCGGCAAACCTCCGCCAAGCTGTTCGGCGTGTGCCTGCGGATGATTCCGCAACGTGCCGAAGCCGAAGAGGTGCTGCAGGACGTGTTCACGCTGATCTGGCACAAGGCCGGGCAGTTCGACCCGAGCCGCGCACGCGGGCTCACGTGGCTGGCGATGATCGCGCGCAACAAGGCCATCGACCATCTGCGCGCCAACGCGCCGCAGCGCCGCAACGTGGCGCTGGACGATGCCGGCGAACTGCGTGCCAGCGATGCCTCGCCGCTGGATCGTACCGAGCGCGCCAGCACGCGCCGGCGCATCGATCACTGCCTGGCCGAACTGGAACCGCCACGCAGCGAGTTGATTCGCACGGCATTCTTCGAGGGCATCACCTACGAAGAACTCGCCGCGCGCACCGATACGCCGATCGGCACGGTCAAAAGCTGGATCCGTCGGGGTCTGGCCAAACTCAAGGCATGTCTGGAACGATGAGTACGCCCTTTCCCATCGACCAGGAACCGCCACGCGACGTGCTGGCCGGCGAATACGTGCTTGGCCTGCTGAGCGCAGAAGAACGCCTGGCGGCCGAACAACGCATTGCCACCGACGGCCAGTTCGCCCAGGCAGTGCTGCAGTGGCAGGAATTGCTGGCGCCGCTGCTGGAGGAAATCGTGGCGCAGACGCCACCGGATCAGGTGTGGGTACGCGTGCGCCAGGCGCTGGGCTTCGATACGCCCTTGCGCGCGGTGCCGTCTGCAGCGCCGGTCAGCACGACCGCGCCCGCGGCCCCGTTGTGGAACAACGTGCGGTTCTGGCGCTGGGCCAGCGTCGGCGGCCTGGCCACTGCCGCGGTCTGCGTGCTCGCCCTGCTCAACGTGCGCACGCCGCCGGCACCGGTGCAGCCGCCGTCAACCGGCGAAGTGGTGCAGACCCCGGTCACCCCGCCTGCGACCAATCCACCTGCCGCGACCGGGATCGCCATGACCTCGACCCTGGCCACCGAAGACGGTCGCCCGGGTTATGTGGCCTTGATGGACGCCGACAAGCACACCATCACGGTGACGCCGCTGGACCGCACCGCCACCGCCGACAAGGTGCCGGAGCTGTGGCTGATCACCCCCGACGGCAAGGCCCATTCGATGGGCACCTTCGACGATCAGCGTGCACGCCGTGCGCAGATTCCCGATCAGTTGATGCCCATGTTGAGCAACGAGGCCATTCTGGCCGTCACGCTGGAGCCGCCGGGCGGCGCGCCCGGTGGCGTTGCCACCGGCACCGTGGTGGCCAAGGGCGGCATCAGCACGCTGGCGATGGCTCCCTGATCCAGCGCGCCTAACCTCGCCTGCGGGCACTCGCAGGCGGGGCTCTCCAAAACAGCCTCATCCGCGCCGGACGTCTCTGGCGCGGGCAATGTGTGCGCAGCTGCGCGATTCATTCGCGACGCCAAGCGAACCCCACCCATGCGTGCGACGATCAAGCGGGCTGGTGCATCTGTTTGCCGGCAGCGTCCGTACTGGGTCACGACTACCTATGGAGAATCACGCGTGCCGAGCACTGGCCTGGACCCTCACGCCGCAGCGCCCCAGCCCGCCACCGCACCACCGCGTGCCGGCCTGGCCGCACGCGTCGGCAGTCTGCGTCGCTGGGTGGATTCGCAAGCCGACGAGCCCCTGGACGAAGCGCGTGCCGATCGCATCGACTGGCTACGTGCCGTGCCCTTCATCGCCCTGCACCTGGCCTGCCTGGCGGTGTTCTGGGTCGGTGCATCCTGGTTCGCGGTGGGCATGGCGGTGGCGTTGTACGCGCTGCGCATGTTCGCACTCACCGGCTTTTATCACCGCTACTTCTCGCACCGCGCGTTCAAGACGTCGCGCGTACTGCAATTCGTCTTTGCCGCCATCGGGGCCACCTGCGTGCAGCGCGGGCCGTTGTGGTGGGCGGCGCATCATCGCAACCACCATCGGCATACCGACACCGGCCGCGATCCGCATTCGCCGGCGCAGCACGGCTTCTGGTGGAGCCATACCGGCTGGTTCCTGACCCCGCGCAATTTCCGCACAGACTGGGAAGTGATCCCCGACCTGCGCCGCTTCGCCGAACTGCGCTTTCTGGACCGCTTCGACATCGTAATGCCGGTGCTGCTGGCGCTGGGGCTGTACCTGCTCGGCGACTGGCTGGCAGTGGCTGCGCCCGCGCTGAAGACCAGCGGTGCGCAGTTGCTGGTGTGGGGCTTTGTGATCTCCACCGTGGCGTTGTTCCATGCCACCTTCACCATCAACTCGCTGGCGCATCGTTTCGGCAGCCGGCGCTTCGACACCCGCGACGACAGCCGTAACAACTGGCTGCTGGCGTTGCTCACCTTCGGCGAAGGCTGGCACAACAATCACCATTTCTTTCCCGGCTCGGCGCGTCAGGGATTGCGATGGTGGGAATACGACGCGACCTGGTACGGACTCACCGCGATGTCGTGGGTGGGGCTGGTGTGGGACCTCAAGCCGATGCCGAAGCTGCTCACCCAGCGCGCCGAACGGGTGAAACGATGAGCGAGGGCAGGATTGCCGTGGTCGGCAGCGGAATCGCCGGCCTCGGCGCGGCGTGGCTGTTGTCGCGGCGCTACGAGGTGACCCTATTCGAGGCAGCCGATTATCTGGGCGGGCATACGCACACGCACGACATCGAGCTGGAGGGGCAGCGTTACGCGGTGGACAGCGGCTTCATCGTGTTCAACCCGCAGCATTACCCGCTGCTCACGCGCATGTTCGCCGAGCTGGACGTGGCCGCGCAGCCGACCACGATGAGCTTTTCGGTCCACGACGCGCGCAGCGGGCTCGAATACAACGCCGGCACCTGGAACGGGTTGTTCTGCCAGCGCCGCAACCTGCTCAGCCCGCGCTTCTGGGGCATGCTGGCCGACCTGCGCCGCTTCTATCGCCAGGCACCGGCGGTGCTGCACAGCGACGAGCGTTTCAGCACGTTGGGCGCGTATCTGCAGCGGCACGGCTATTCGGATGCATTCCGCGACCAGCACCTGGTGCCGATGGCGTCCGCGCTGTGGTCCTCGCCTTCGCAGACCATTCTCGAATTTCCCATGGGCCAGTTGATCGGCTTCATGGCCAATCACCACATGCTGCAACTGAGCGGGCGCCCGCAGTGGCAGGTGGTGCGGGGCGGGTCCAACAGCTATGTGCGTGCGCTGCGGCGGCGCTGGCAGGTGATCGAGCGCCTGTCCACGCCGGTCCAGGCAATCCGCCGCACGCCCAATGGCGTGGTGCTGAAGGCCTCGCGTTGCGAGGAACATTTCGACCACGTGGTGCTGGCCTGCCATGCCGACGATGCGCTGGGTTTGCTCAGCGACGCTACGCCGGTCGAACGCCACATCCTCGGTGGCATCACCTACCAGGACAACGGCACCGTGCTGCACACCGATGCCAGCGTGCTGCCGCGCGACCGGCGCGCCTGGGCAGCATGGAACGCGCACGTGCCGGCCGACCCGGATGCCGCCTGCACGGTGAGCTACTGGATGAACGCACTGCAGTCGATCGCGTCACCGCAGCCGTTCATCGTCAGCCTCAATCGCAATCACGAGATCGACCCGGGCAAGGTGCTGCGGCGCATGCGCTATCGCCACCCGGTGCAGAACGCCGCAGCAGTGGCAGCACAGGAGCGCAAGGCCGAGATCCAGGGTGTGCAACACACCTGGTTCGCCGGTGCCGCGTGGGGCTTCGGCTTCCACGAAGACGGCCTGCGCAGCGGCGTGGACGTCGCGCATGGCCTGGGAGTGCATTGGTGATGCAGCTGCTGCGCGACGCCCACCACGACGCGGTGCCGTTGCCCCCTGCCGAGGGCAGCGGCGCCGGTCGCGTGGCAGCGCCGTTGCGCAGCGCGATCTACACCGGCTGGGTGCGGCACCGGCGCTTCATGCCCAAGGCGCTGCACTTTCGCCATCGCCTGTTCCTGATGTACCTGGATCTGTCCGAGCTGGATCAGGTGTTCGCACGGCGCTGGTTGTGGTCGGTGGGGCGCGCCAACCTGGCGCAGTTCCGGCGCAGCGACTATCTGGGCGATGCGCGCATTCCGCTGGACCAGGCCGTGCGCGACTGCGTGCAGACGCACACCGGCGAGCGCCCCGAGGGCGCGATCCGGCTGCTGACCCATCTGCGTTACTTCGGCCACGTGTTCAACCCGGTCAGCTTCTACTATTGCTTCGATCGCCACGACGGCCTGCGCTGGATCGTGGCCGAAATCACCAACACCCCCTGGCAGCAGCGCCACACCTACGTGCTGCCGGTCGCGCAGGCGCGCACGCATCGCGACGTGCATGCGTGGCGCTTCGACAAGCGCTTCCACGTTTCGCCGTTCATGGGCATGCAACACCGCTACGACTGGCGCTTCAGCGTGCCGGATGCGCAGTTGCGCGTGCACATGGATGTGCTGGACGCCGTTGGCGACGATGCTGGCGGTGCCCTCGACAACAGCGGCACGCGCCGCTTCGACGCCACCCTGGTACTGCAACGTCAACCGCTCACCGCGCGCAACCTGGCGCGCACGTTGCTGGCTTATCCGCTGATGACGGTGTGGGTGGTGATTGCCATCCACTGGCAGGCCTTGCGCCTGTGGCTGCGCGGCAACCCCGTCCACGACCACCCTCACCCGCCTGTGCGAGAACCCCGATGAACGCCACGTCCCTGCCCGATCACGCTGCGCCGCGCGCGGCCTCCTGGACGGACCGCCTGCTGCGCAAGCGCCTGCTGGCCACGCTTGGGCAATTGCGCGACGGGCAGCTGCAGCTGCATGAAGCCGGCACCGTCACCACGCTTGGCACGGCCACGGGCGCGCAGGCCTTGCAGATGCAGCTGCGCGTGATCGACCCCGGCTTTTATCGCCAGGCGGCGCTCAACGGCAGTGTCGGTGCAGGCGAGTCGTATATGGACGGGCAGTGGCAGTGCGACGACCTGGTGGCGTTGATGCGGCTGCTGCTGCGCAACCGCGAGCGGCTGGACGCGATGGAGACCGGCACCGCACGTCTGGGCGGCTGGGCCATGCGCAGCCTGCATGCGTTTGCGCGCAATACCCGCAGCGGCAGCCGGCGCAATATCGCCGCGCACTACGACCTGGGTAACCCGCTGTTCAAGCTGTTCCTGGATGAAAACCTGATGTACTCGTCGGCGATCTTTGTCGACGGCGAAGAGGCGCAGGGGGAGGCGGCACTGGAGCGCGCGGCGACCCGCAAGCTCGAACGCATCTGCCAGAAACTGCGCCTGGCGCCGCACCATCATGTGCTGGAGATCGGCACCGGCTGGGGCGGCTTTGCGCTGCACGCCGCACGCGAACACGGCTGCCGCGTCACCACCACCACCATTTCGCGCGAGCAGTTCGAACTGGCCAACCAACGCATCGCCGCGGCAGGCCTGAGCGATCGGGTGACGGTGCTGTTGCACGACTACCGCGACCTGGAAGGCCGCTTCGACCGCGTGGTCTCGATCGAGATGATCGAAGCCATCGGCCACCAGTATCTGGACACCTACTTCGCCAAGGTCGGCAGCCTGCTGGCCGACGATGGCGAAGCGCTGATCCAGGCCATCACCATCGAAGACCACCGCTACAAGCAGGCGCTGCACTCGGTGGACTTCATCAAACGGCACATCTTCCCGGGCAGCTTCATTCCTTCGGTTGCGGCGATGACCGGCGCGATCGCGCGCGCCAGCGATCTGCGCCTGTTCAATCTGGAAGACATCGGCCCGAGCTATGCGCTGACCTTGCGCGCGTGGCGCCAGCGCTTCATGGCGCAGTTGCCGCAGGTGCGTGCGCTGGGCTACGACGAGCGCTTCATCCGCATGTGGGAGTTCTACCTGGCCTATTGCGAGGCTGGCTTTCTGGAACGCTCGATCGGCGATGTGCATTTGTGGCTGAGCAAACCCGCTGCACGCCCGCCGCAGTTCGTGCCTGGCCTCACTGCCGGCGCATGAAGCAGCTCGGCAACTACCTCGGCCTGCAGGTGCTGTGGCTGGTCGCGGTCGGTTCCGCTGCGCATGCGCGCATCTGGCCGACGCTGCTGGCGCTGGCGGTCTTCGCGCTGTACCAGCTGTGGCCTTCGCGACGCGCGCCCGGCGACGTGCAGTTGATGGTGGCGGCCTTGTCGCTGGGATTGCTGCTGGACACCACGCTGGCAGCGGGCAATTGGGTGCGCTACGCCGCGCCGTGGCCGGGCAGCCTGCTGGCGCCGCCGTGGATCCTGGCGTTGTGGCTGGGCTTTGCGCTCACCCTCAACCATTCGCTGGCCACGGCAATGCAGCGGCCGTGGCTGGCGGTGCTGCTGGGCGCCATCTTCGGGCCGTTTTCGTACTGGCTGGCGCAACGCAGCTGGCACGCGGTGGAATTTCAATCGCCTTACCTGCATGCCGTGCTTGCCGTGGGCATCGGCTGGGGCGTGGCCTGCGGCGTGTTGTCGCTGTATGCACGCCGGCTGGCGCGACCATTGCCCGATGACCCCACTGGAGAACTGCAATGAATGCCTGGCCGCTGCTGCATGTGGGCGTGTTCGCAAGCGTGGTGATGGTGATCGGCTGGCTGTGGCAGCGTCGCAGCGGCAACGCCGGCCCGGTCGATGTGTTGTGGGCGGGCTGCCTGGCGGTGGCTGCGCCGTATTGTGCGTGGATGTCCGAGGGCGCACTGCTGCCGCGCGTGCTGGTGGCGGTGCTTGGGGGCGTGTGGGGGGCGCGTCTGGCGCTGCACCTGGGCGTGCGCGTCTTCGGCGACCCGCATGAAGACGGCCGGTACCGCGCGTTGCGCGAACACTGGAACGGCAGCCAGAGCAAGTTCCTCGGTTTTTTCCTGGCACAGGCCGGGGTGGTGGTGCTGTTCGCGGTGCCGTTCCTGGCCGCGGCGAGCAACCCAAACGCGGAATGGAGCGCATGGACAGGCATCGCGATCGTCGTGTGGTTGCTCGCGGTCGGTGGCGAGGCGTTGGCGGACCGGCAGTTGTCGGCGCACAAGGCCAACCCGGCCAATCGCGGCAAGACCTGTCGCGCCGGGCTGTGGCGTTATTCGCGCCACCCCAATTATTTTTTCGAGTTCGTGCACTGGTTCGCGTATCTGGCGCTGGCCGTCGGTGCCGGCCCGTGGCCGGTGGCGCTGTGCGCGCTCGGGCCGGTGGTGATGTTCGTGTTTCTGTATCGCTTCACCGGCATTCCTTACACCGAGCAGCAGGCGCTGCGCTCGCGTGGCGAGGACTATGCCCGGTACCAGCGCAGCACCAGCGCGTTCTTTCCGCTTCCCCCTTCGTCCTGATTTGCCTGGAGAGTTGCATGTCTACCGTTATCGTCCCGCCCTCCGCGCAGCCCGAAGAAGCCTTCGCCACGCGGCTCGCCGAATCCGGTGTGCTGCCCGACGCCGTCTTGCGCCACGGCATCCGTCGCCTGTGCGCGCAGCGCCTGCGCGATGAGCGCGGCAACGATGCCGATGCCAACGGCGAGCGGCAGCGCGCCTTCATCGACAGCCTGCGGGCCAGCGCGATCGCGATCGAAACCGATGCGGCCAATCGCCAGCATTACGAATTGCCGCCGCAGTTCTTCACCCTGTGCCTGGGCCGCCGGCTCAAGTACAGCAGCTGCTACTGGGATGCCACCACGCCCAATCTGGATGCCGCCGAAGAACGCATGCTGGCGCTGTACGGCGAGCGCGCCGAACTGGCCGATGGTCAACGCATCCTGGAACTGGGCTGCGGCTGGGGCTCGTTGACCCTATGGATGGCCGAGCGCTATCCGAACGCCAGCATCACGGCGGTGTCCAACTCGCGCCCGCAGCGCGCGCATATCCTGGAGCAGTGCCGCGTGCGCGGGCTGAGCAACGTGCAGGTGATCACTGCCGACGTCAACGCGCTGACCCTGCCACCGGGCGACTTCGATCGCGTGGTGTCAGTGGAAATGTTCGAGCACATGCGCAACTACCGCGACCTGCTCGCACGCGTCGGCAGCTGGCTGGCACCGGGCGGCAAGCTGTTCGTGCACATTTTTTGCCACCGCGATCTGGCCTACCCGTTCGAAGTGGCCGGCGAAGACAACTGGATGGGCCGGCATTTTTTCACCGGCGGGCTGATGCCGGCGGCCGATACCCTGCTGCACTTCCAGCAGGATGTGGTGATCGAACAACGTTGGCTGCTGTCGGGCGAGCATTACGAGAAGACCGCCAACGCCTGGCTGGAAAACCAGGACCGCCACCGCGACCAGATCATGCCGCTGTTGAAGCAGACCTACGGCGACGACGCGCAGCGTTGGTGGCAGCGCTGGCGGATGTTCTGGCTGGCCTGCGCGGAATTGTTCGGCTACGACCACGGCCGCGAGTGGGGCGTGGCGCATTACCGCTTCGTCAAACGTTGATTGCACCGCCGGCAGCCGTTGCGAACATGACTGCCGGCCACCATGCACCGCGCGTGCTTGCGCGCACTGCGACAACCGCGCAGCAGTCACTTGGTTGCGCTGAAGCGCTGCGTGAAATCGCGCGCACCGCTTCAAGCGCCGCACCCAGTGGCGCGATCAGCCCGCCGCAGCGGTCACCACGATTTCCACTTTCCACTGCGGCCGCGCCAACTTGGCTTCAACGGTGGCACGGGCAGGCGTGAAGCCGTGCGGCACCCACTCGTCCCAGGCCTTGTTCATGCCATCGAAATCGGCGATGTCGGCGAGGAAGATCTCTGCACGCAGGATCTTGGTCTTGTCGCTGGCCGCCAGCGCCAGCAGCTTGTCGATCTCGCCCAGCACCTGGCGGGTCTGCCCGGTGATGTCCTGGCTGGTGTCCTCGGCAATCTGGCCGGCCAGGTAACACACGCCGGCATGGACGGTCATTTCGGACATACGCGGACCCGCATCGAATCGCTGCAGCATTTCAGGCTTCCTACGGTTGATTGACCCCTGCATTGTCCCGCGAATGCGGCAGACGTGCAGCCCCGTCGCGCTCGCAGCGCGCCAACACGGTGCCCGCGCGCACCATCCAGGCCACGATCAGCACGATGGCGATCTTCTGGCTGATGCCCAGGGGTGCGCTGGTCACGGTGACATGGAACAGCAACACCGCAAACGCTGCCCAGCCCAGCAGGAAGGCCGAAGGAAAGTGTGCACGCCACCGCACATCGGCCCGGAAGTACCACGCCTGCAGCAATACCGCGGCAATCACGCACAGAAACGTCGTATCCGCCGACAACACATGCACCATCGCGGCCGCCTCCGGCGCCAGCTCGGGCATCCAGCTGTCTCCGATCGAGACCATGCACAGCCCCACTGCCGCCATCCAGAACAAGCCCAGCACGGTGCGGCTGCGCGCGGCCGGCGCCAACGCCGCATACAGCCCCAGCGCCAGCCACGCCATGCTGGCGGCCAGCAGGCAGTAGGCGGTGCGCAGCAACAGGCCATACGGACCGTGCAGATAGGCGCTCAGTTGCGCATCCACCCACCAGAGATCGCGGCGCAGCCATTGCAACACCAGCACCAGCCCGATGAAGACCATGCCAGCGGCGGCGGCGATGCGGCCGGCGTGGCCGCTCCAGCGCGGCGGCATGGCCCGCGCGTGCGGCGCAAACGTTGGGGAATCGGGTGGAGTGCGCATCAGCAGCCTGTCTGCCTTCCAACTGTCATGGCTGTCCTGTCGTGTTCGTTCGGCACGCGTGTGCGGCTTTGCCCTATGATGCGCGCGGCCGGCCCGCACGGACACTGTGTCGGTACGATCGAACCACGCGTTCACTGGATGTCGGCACCTTCGCAACCACGCTGCATGCACCCTCAACCCGACCGGCCCATGCATTGCAAACGCGCGCGCGGCACACCTCGTGCATGCACCCTCCTTCCCTTTCAGCAGATCCCGTTGCCCTCATGACGGATACCCCCGCGTCTTCCGAAACGTCCGCCAGCGGTTGGCGTCGCGCCTTGCCGGTCATCATCAGCCTGGCGATCCTGGCGATGGCCCTGCATGCGCTGTCGTCGCAGTTCACCGACCACGGCTACCGCCAGATCCGGCATGCGTTCCGTGCGCTGGGCGCGGGGCAGATCGCACTGACGCTGCTGCTCGGCCTGAGCAGCTACGCGTGCCTGGTGGGCTTCGACTGGGTGGGGCTCAAGCGCACCGGCAAGCAGCTGCATCCGGCACGGGTGGGCATCACCGCCTTCATGGCGCATGCGGTCGGGCAGACCTTGGGCTTTGCCGCACTCACCGGCGGCGCCGTGCGCCTGCGCGGCTACGGCAGCGTGGGCCTGACCCTGGCCGAGATTGGCCAGGTGGTGCTGATGAGCACCCTGGGCTTCATCTTCGGGGCCTGGGTGCTGCTGGGTCTGGCATTGCTGCTGGAACCGGAAGCGGCCGCGCGCGCGTTGCCGATCACTGCGCAGGCCATCCGCATTGCCGGCATCGCCCTGCTGGTCGGCTACAGCGCCATGCTGGCGCTGGTCGGCAAACAGGGCCGCGAGTTCGGCATCCGCACCCACCGGTTCTGGTTACCGGACCGCACCACGGTGCTGGGCGTCACCGCACTGAGCGTGGTGGAACTGGGCCTGGCCGCGGCCGCGTTCTACGTGCTGCTGCCGCCGGACCCCGGTACCGGCTACTTCGGCTTCATCGGCATCTGGCTGGTGGCCGTGGTGGCCGGGCTGATCTCCACCGTGCCGGCCGGCCTGGGCGTGTTCGAGTGGAGCCTGCTCAAACTGCTGCCGCACGTGACTCCCGCCGCGGTCCTGGCCGCGGCGCTGGCCTACCGCGTCACGTACTACATCGTGCCACTGCTGATCTCGGTGGCCATGGCGGCCGCCTCCGGGCTGCGCGCGCCGGTACGCGTCGGCGCCAGCACCGCGCGCACCGTGTGGAAGACCCTGCGCCCGTGGCTGCCGCAGATTCTGGCGTTGGCGGTGTTTGCAGTGGGTGCCGCGCTGGTGATCGACGGCACCCTGCCGACACCGCGCGCGCGCCAGGAAGTGGCGCCGCTGCCGCTGATCGAAACCTCGCATCTGCTGGTCAGCCTGGGCGGCATGATGCTGCTGCTGATCGGCCAGGGCCTGCAGCGCCGCAGCCATGCGGCCTGGGTGCTGGCGCTGGGCGTGTGCTTGCTGCTGCCGCCGTTGGCGCTGCTGCGCGGCAGCCATATCTCGGTGTCGTTGTCGGCGGCGCTGGCAGCGGTTGCGCTGTGGGCGGCGCGACGCGAGTTCTATCGCCAGGGCGCGCTGCTGGACGAAGCCTGGTCGTGGCGCTGGCTGAGCAACCTGGGCCTGGTGCTGGTGGCCACGTTCTGGCTGCTGTTCTTCGTCTACAGCCATGTCGAATACAGCAACGATCTGTGGTGGCAGTTCGCCACCTCGGCCAATGCGCCGCGTGCATTGCGCGCCGCGCTGATCCTGTGCGTGGGCGTGATCGTGTTCGGCATGGCGCGCCTGCTGCGTGGTGGACGCAGGCCGATGCCGGCGGCCGATGCGCAGACGCTGCAAACGCTGGCACCGATCCTGGCCACCAGTACCGATACCCAGGCCTGCCTGGCGCTGACCGGCGACAAGGCGTTTTTGTTGGATGAGCAGCGCCGTGGCTTTGTGATGATGCAGCGCTATGGCGGTTCGTTGATTTCCATGGGCGACCCGGTCGGTCCGCCGGAGGTGGCGTGCGCGCTGATCTGGCGCTTCCGCGAAGAGGCCGACCACATGGGCCTGCGCCCGGTGTTCTACCAGGTCGGCGAACGTTACTGGCAGACCTATCTCGACATGGGCCTGACCCTGGTCAAGCTGGGCGAAGAGGCGATCGTGCCGCTGGAGGGTTTCACCCTGGAAGGCCGCGACCGCGCCGACCTGCGCCAGGCCTGGAACCGCGGCAAGCGCGGCGGCCTGAGCTTCCGCATGCTGCCGCCCGAACAGGTGGAGGAGGTATTGCCGCGCCTGGCCGAGGTGTCGGAACAATGGCTGGAAGAAAAATCCGGCGAAGAGAAAGGCTTTTCGCTGGGCAGCTTCGATCCGGATTACCTGCGTCGCTTCCCGGTGGCGGTGGCCGAGGTCGAAGGCCAGATCGTGGCATTTGCCAACGTGTGGTGGGCACCGGCCGGCGGCGAACTGTCGGTGGACCTGATGCGGCACAGCGCGCAGGCACCGAAGGGCACCATGGACTTCCTGTTCATCGAGTTGTTCCTGTGGGGCCAGGCCAACGGCTACACGCGGTTCTCGCTGGGCATGGCGCCGTTGTCGGGCCTGGCCGAACATCGCCTGGCCGGGCGCTGGAACCGCTTCGCCAGCCTGGTCGCGCGGCACGGCGAGCGTTTCTACGGATTCAGCGGCCTACGCCGCTTCAAGTCGAAGTTCGCCCCGACCTGGCGTCCACGCTATCTGGTCGCCCCCGGCGGCATGCATCTGCCGGCCGCCTTGCTGGATGTCACCCGCCTGATCTCGGCCGATCCTGGGCGGCAGGAGTAAGCCCGCGCGCGACGCTGGCGCCGAACATGCAGGTCCGGCCGCGTTCGCTGGCGCCCACCGGAGCGGATTGACAACGCAGGAGCACGCCGTTTCCGGCAATCCTGGTGTGCGGAGCAGCGGTCGCAGACCGTGAAAGCGCGGTGCCACGTCCGCGGGCCAGCGCATGTGGGGCGGCATGGATGCCGCCATCGAGCTTCCAGGGATGGATCCACAGCGTGTCGCGATTCCGGACCCGGCACCGCGCCGCCGACCAGGACACGGTCGGCGCACTCAGATCAAACACTGTCCGGCCTTACGGCTTCGACAGCGTGTGCAACTGGTCCATGATCGTCTTGGCCAGGGTCGTGTAATCGCCCTTGAAATGGTGATCGCCTGGCAGTGCGACCCGCTTGGCCACGTTTGCGGGCAGGTTCGGGCAAAGCGCATCGTCGTCGTCCTGGCCGTAGATGCACACCGTCGTGCCGGCCGGCAGACGCTGGATCTCCGGCGCGATCGGCAGGCCCTCGTCGTCCGAGCCCAGCCAGTTGCTGACGTGGAACTCGTAGTCGGCCAGCTTGCCGACCGACAGCAGCGCCGTCATACGCAGGTTCTGCTTGGTCGCAGCGGGCAGTTTATTGATGGCCGCCGGCAGCACGTCGGCGCCCTGCGAAAAGCCGATCAGTACCACGCGCTGGCGATCCCAGCGCTGCGCATAGATGCGGGCAATGCGATCCAGGTCGTCGGCAAAGCCTTGCGGGGTGCGTTCGGTCCAGAAGTAACGCAGCGAATCCAGGCCGACCACCGGAATGCCTTGCGCGGCGAGTGCATCGGCCACCTCTTCGTCCAGGCCTGCCCAACCGCCATCGCCGGACACGAAGATCACGAAGGTGTCGTCGTCGCTGTCGCCATCGGGCTTGGCCGGCAGTTCCACCACCGGCAGATCCGCCAGACCGCCCGGCGGCGGCGGCAACGCCACGCCCTTCTGCTCGCCCAGCGAACGCACCGCGGCGCGCAGGCCGGGCAGGATGTCGCCTTTGGCAGAGCGCCGGAAGGTTCGCGCCTGCGGCACCTGCTTGAGGAAACCCTCTTCGGCAGCCGCCGGGCAGCGTTTGTCCTGGCTGGCGGCAAGCACCCAGGGAATCTGCAACGGCACCGGCAACAGCGTGTTGGTCCCCGGGCGTACACCCGGCTGGCAGATTGCCTGGTTGGACACGGTGGCCGGGCAGAGCCCGTCGGTGAGCACGCCGGCCAGGACGTGCGGCTTGGCCTGAGCCGCGATCGCATAGGCCAACGCGGCGCCCTCGCCATCGCCCACCAGCAGCGGCAGACGATAGGTGGGGATGTGATAGAAGGCCTGCACGTAACGCGAGAAATTTTCCACGTCGCCGACCGAGAACGTGCAGGTGCCGCCAGCCTTGCGCAGCACTGCGTACAGGTGCGCGGTGTCCACCACCGCCACCATCGCACCGTCGGCGCGCAGGCTTTCTGCCTGGGCCTGGCGCTTGGCGGCATCGCCCGCACCGGCCAGCCAGATCACCACCCGTTGCGGCTCGCCCTTGGGCATCAGCACCGGCACCTGCTCGAAACGGCCGTGGCTGACCGGTTCCGGCGCCTGCGCGGCGGCCATGCCCGACAGCGTCAACATCGCCGCGCCGCAGAGCGCGCTCCACATTTCAAGTCGTCGCATGTCGCACCATCGGGAAAAGTGGTTCAAAGATAATCGTTCCGGACTGCAGCGCGAAGCGCAGGACCTGGCTCATTGCGCCTCGGGGCGGCTGACCGCCGGCTGGCGCGCTTCCCACGCTGCCAGGGCCTGGCGGTAACGCGTCAGCTCCTCGGCATACAGATCGTGCACGCACAGCGGGCAGCCGCTCTCACAGCATTCGTTGGGCGCAGGCGGCTGCGGGGCGATCGGGCGTGGGTCTGGGCGGGAAGCAGCGCTGTCGTGCATGCGGCCATTGTAGCGTGCGCATCGGACTCAGCCGGACATGCAGCCGGCTGGGGCGTAGGCTCAGCGCCCCAGCCGCCGGCGCAGATTGGCGCGCGCTGCAGTGTCGTGGCGGGTATGGAAGTAGTCGCTCAGGAAGATGCGCGGTTGCTTGAGCACAGCCGCCAGGAATCGACGGCGATTGCGCCGGAACAGCACGCTGGGCACGTGCCCGCGATACTCCTCGGCGATGGCCTGATCGTAGGCATCGAATACAGCCGCGGGCGCGGCCAGGATCGCCATGTCGCAGTCCAGGAACAGCGCGGCGTCTTCATCCACGTCCTGCGGCTGCACTTGTCCATGCCGGGCCGTGAGCAGGATCAGCGCCTGCACCCGCTCGACATCCACCCGCGCCTGCGGCCACCAGCGCGGGATGGCTTCGGCCGCCATCAGTGCCGATTGCGCCTCGTTGTCGCTGCGTCCGGGCTGATACACCGCATCATGGAACAGCACCGCCAGCCAGACTTCTGTCGGCTGGCGCCAGCCCGGCCCGGCCGCGACCTCGGCGTAGTGCTGCAGCACCGCGCGAACGTGGCCGAAGTGGTGGTAAGCGCGCGGCGGGGCGGCATAGGCCTGTTCGAGCGCGGCCAGGTGGTCGGCGTGCAATGGCAATGGCGTGGCGATGTCCATGTCCGCAGGCTACCGCGTACGCGCGGCCATGCACATCAGCGCAGCGACCAGCGGCCTTCGATCTGGTAGCGCGACTGGCCAAGAAAGCTACGTACCAGCGCGAAATCGCGCACTGTCCAGGCAAGCGCATCGCAGCGTCGCTGCGGCACCGCCTGATTGCAGTACAGCAGCGTCATGTGCGGCGTGTATTGCGCATCACCGGCAATGCCCACATGCGCCAGCTGCCTTCCCAATGCGCCCTGCAGCTCGTAAAGCCCGCGCACCTGCTCTTCGCCACGCAGCACGCAGGGAAGTTGCGAGCGCCTGCCGCCGAAGGTGCCGACGCGATCGAACTCCACCTCGAACGCGTCCATCTGCACGCGCGTCGCTGCCTGGCTGGCGCGGCTCACCAACGATGGCGGCAGACCACCGGCGTAATCACCCAGATGATGCAGGGTCACATGCAGCCGTTCGCGCGCAAGCGCCTTGCCTTGGGCGTGCCCGCCTTGCAACAGGCGGTCGGCAATGCGCGCTGCATGCTCGGCAGTGGACGCATCGGCCATCACCGCAAAAAACAGACGTTCGGTGGTCTTCTCTTCTCCAAGCCCGAGCGACAGCTGTGCCTCGGCCGATGACAGGTACAGGAACTGTTGCTTCATGGGTGGATGCCGCGACCGCGCAACGCGGGCCTGCCTGAAGAAGGGCGGCGGATACTAGCAGACCCAACGCGTGCCGGACATGCCGGCATGCATGGCGTGGATGTGGAACCTCTTGCATTGCGTGGAACTGCGATTGCGGCCTTGCGCCATGCATGCGCGCCTGCGGCGACACACAAAGAAACGGGCAGCATGCGCTGCCCGTTTCCGCCTTTATCGTCTTACTCCGGAGCTGCATCGGATCGGTGACGATGCACTCGGTTCAACGCGCAGCTTATGCGGCGCTCTTCATCGCATGCTTGCGGTTGCGCATGACGTCATGGCAAGCGCGTACCTCAGGCAGCAGGCGCAGCGCGGCTTCGCGTGCAGCGGCCGGGGTGTCTTGGTCGGCGATGGTCTCGTCGAACGCCTTCAACAGACGGTCTTCGGACTCTTCCAGCTCGGCCACATAGCCGTACTTGGTGTTGCCCAGGGTTGCGCGAACCTTGCCGTAGAACTGCTGCATGCTGCCCACCATGGTGCCGTGCTGTTCCGGCGTGCCACCGGCGGCGGCGACCACACTGCTCAGGCTGCTGACGATGTCGGTCTTGACGCCGGCAATGCGGCGGAACAGCGTCGCGAGCTCCGCGTCGCCCACCTTGGCCGCGGCTTCTTCATAGAAGTCCTTGCCGTCGCGCGAGATGGCGATGAGGTCGTTGAGGCTATGCTCGGTTTTGCTCTGAATGCTCATGTGTGGCTCCTTGTTTGGATGGACCGACGCCGCGCGGTGCGATGACTGCGCGTGCGGCGGTTTACCTCAATCGATGGGTTGATTGCAGTGCCGTCGCGTTGTGTACGGCCTCATCCTCGCGTCGCCCGCATAATCGATATGTGAGCGATGTGGGCATCGTCCTCACGCCATCATGCAGGCGATGAATTGCAATTCATCCATGCCAACAGCGAGTCAAGATCACTTCGGCTGGCGACTGGCCCACATGTTGTCGACCAGATTCGGATACGGCCGCCCTGCCTCTTCGGCGCGTTGCTTGGCGGCTGCTTTTTGCGCATCGGTCAACGGTGTCGACTTCGCCTTGCCCTTGGGATTGGAGCGCTTCCAAGGCGGTGGAGTGAACTCGTTCATGGCACTGTTCGGTCCGCTTGATGGAGCGCGAAGTCTCGCCGGCGCCCCGTGAGATGGCTGTCGTGATGGCACATGGGCTGTGCGAATCGCTGCATGGCGCCGCAAGCTGCCACCGGAGCGAAACGGCGCCGCGGGCGCTTGACGCATCGCGGCACCGGCAGCTCAGCAATTCGTCAGCACCGCACGTTGCCGATGGCGTTCCTGCCACACCGCCGCTGCATAGACCAGCAACCCGCCGAGCGCGGTGGCCGCGCCGACGTAGCCGGTGGAGGTCCAACCCCAGCCTGCCGTGATCGCCATGCCACCCAGCCATGGACCCAATGCATTGGCCGTATTGAACGCTGCATGGTTGGACGCTGCGGCCAGGCTCTGCGCTTCTGCCGCCACGTCCATCAAACGCGTTTGCAAGGCCGGCGCCAACGCCCCCATGGTGCCGACCGCCACGATCGAGACAAACACCCACACGCCTGACTGCGCTGCCAGCGGAAACGTCAACATCACCACCACCGACCACAGCAGCAATACCGGTACGGCGCGGAACTGCATGCGATCGAACAACCAACCGCCCAGGATGCTTCCCAGCACCCCGCCCACGCCGAATGCCACCATCGCCAACGGGATGCGCGCTGCGGTCACGCCGGTCACCGCAGTCAAGGTCGGCGCAAGGTAACTGAAGACGCAGAACATGCCGGAAAATCCCACCGCCCCGATCGCCAACGCCAGCCACACCTGCGGCTGATTGAACGCGCGCAATTCGCGCAGCGGCTGCTGGCGCAGCTCCTCCGGCTGCGGCGGCAACAGGACCGCCACGGCGGCGACCGTGCCCAGCGCAATCACCGACACCGACGCATAGGCCCAGCGCCAGCTCACGATTTGCCCCAGCCAGGTTGCCAGCGGGTTGCCCACCAGCAGCGCAACGCTCAGACCCAACAACACGCGCCCCACTGCAGTGGCACGTTGATTGGGCGGGCTGATCGATGCGGCCACCAGCGACGCGACGCCGAAGTAGGCGCCATGCGGCAGCCCGGCGATAAAGCGGCACAGCAGCATGGCGTGGTAGCTCGGTGCCAGTGCGCTGGCCACATTGCCCAGCGCATAGAAGACCATCAACAGCAGCAACAAGGTACGCCGCGGCCAGCGCGCGCCCAGGATCGCCAGCAAGGGCGCACCCACCACCACGCCCAACGCATACGCGCTGATGACGTGACCGACCTGCGGCTCGGTGATCTGCAAGCCCTGCGCAATCTGCGTCATCAGGCCCATGGTGGAGAATTCGCTGATGCCGATCGCAAAGCCGCCCATCGCCAGCGCAAGCAGGATCAGCACGTAATCGCGCCGGGACACGCGTGGCGAAGAAAGGTCGGTATCGGTCATGCCCGACTCCAGAGTTGCGGGGCGGTCTATTATTGTGCAATGCAGCACGACAGGAAAGCGCGACACCAGGGGCGATTCAGCGCCAGCGCCCACTCCATCACAGTTGCCGCGCATTCGACGCGACGGGGACGCTGTGTCCTATCTACATCGCTCGAATCTGCTTGAGTCCGCCACCATCGCTACCGGGCACCGCGATCGGCGCGGCGTCGCGCCTGGCGCGTGATCAATTTCGACTGGTTGCTGATGTCCAAATCCACTCAATCCCCCTTGTTCTCGCCGGTGCGCCTGGGCGCGCTGGAGCTTGCCAACCGCGTGATCATGGCCCCGCTGACGCGCAATCGCGCGGTCGCCGGCCAGGTGCCCTCGCCGCTTGCCGCTGAGTATTACGGCCAGCGCGCCACCGCCGGCCTGATCGTGGCCGAAGGCACCCAGATCAGTCCGCTGGGCCAGGGCTACCTCGATACGCCCGGCATCTACACCAAGGAACAAATCGAGGGCTGGCGCGCCGTCACTGACGAAGTGCATCGCCGCGGCGGCAAGATCGTGCTGCAGCTGTGGCACGTTGGCCGCGTCTCGCACACCAGTGTGCTGCCGCCGGGCGAAGTGCCGGTTGCGCCCAGCGCCATTCGCGCGGAAGGCAAGACCTTCACCAAGAACGGATTCGAGGACGTGTCCGAGCCGCGCGCGCTGGCATTGGATGAAATCCCCGGCTTGATCGAGGACTACCGCATCGCGGCGCGCAACGCGATCGATGCCGGCTTCGACGGCGTGGAAATGCATGCGGCCAACGGCTATTTGTTGGACCAGTTCCTGCGCGACAGCTCCAACCAGCGCACCGACACCTACGGTGGCGATATCGAAAACCGTACTCGCCTGCTTGCCGAAGTGGTGCAGGCGATTGCCGATGAAATCGGCGCCGACCGCACCGGCGTGCGCTTGTCGCCGGTGACCCCGGTGTACGGCGCGCACGACTCCGACCCGCAGCCGCTGTTCGAACGTGCGGTCGAGCGCCTGAACCTGATCGGCGGGCTGGCCTTCGTGCACGTGATCGAGGGCGCCACCGGCGGCCCGCGAGACAACATCGCCTTCGACTATGCCGCGCTGCGCGCCAAGTTCGACGGCGCCTGGATCGCCAACAACGGCTACGACCGCGGCATGTCCGAACAGGCCATCAGCAGCGGCTACGCCGATGCGATCGCCTATGGCCGCCCGTTCATCGCCAATCCGGACCTGGTGCGTCGCCTGCGCGAGAACGCGCCGCTGGCCGAGATCGACCAGGCCACCATGTACGGCGGCGGTGCCAAGGGTTACACCGACTACCCCGCTTTGCCGGAGTAATCGCCTGATCAGCCGCTGACCAGGCGACCGCACCTGCCGGCTGGCACGGTGCGGTTGCCGTGGGTGACGCCGATGCACTGCATGCCTGCTGTTGGCCGATAAGCAGCGACCGGTCTTGCATGCGCGCCGCTGGCCATGCGGCCGCTCGGTGATTGCCAGGCGGACCGCTGCCGGCATCCTGCGCATCGCCTGCGCGCACCTGGTCGTGCGTTATTGGCGTCGAGTTTTTTGCCGGTTGCCATGCGCGCCCGACACTCGTCACCCTGCATCATCTGATCCGCAACGCCACCCCATCACCACACGTGATTTCGCAGCGGCGCATGCGCGCTTGCCGTCGCGATTGCCAGTACGCCAACGCTGCCGATGATGCAGCTATCTCATTGCCAAGGCTCTCGCGCATGCGACAGGGCTGCATGGTGGCGGCGGTGTATCCGCGCGACTAGCGCAACGGGCCTGCACTGCCTATCCGCAGGTGCGCTGCGCATTGGGGCCATAGCGCGCGCCGGCTTCCGCCAACGCACACTGCCGCGCCACTGGGTAACCGCGCTTACGCCTTGCGCAGGAAACAGGTCTTCAACACCAGGCCCTTGATCTTTTCCGAGTTGCCCTCGATGTGCTCGGCATCGTCTTCGACCAGGCGAATGTTGCGGATCACCGTGCCCTGCTTGAGCGGGATCGAAGAGCCCTTGACCTTGAGATCCTTGATCACGGTCACCGTGTCGCCGGCCTGCAGCACGTTGCCGTTGCTGTCGCGCACCACCGTCGTGTCTGCCGCGGCATCGCCTGCGCTCCATTCGAAGCCGCAGTCGGCGCAGATCGACATCGCGCCGTCGGCATAGGTGTTTTCCAGTCCGCATTGCGGACAGGCGGGGACGGTAGGCATGCAATTCCTTGATCGAAGCGGGCGTGGATTGTAGCCGCCCGGGTGCGCGATCACGCACCCGGCACGGGGATGGGGCGATAGTGCGGCGCTTGTCGAATGCCCCGCAGGTCGCGCGTGTCCAATCAGCCAGTGTCCACTCCCCCGCGCACAACGCCGCCCTCCCCTCACACCCAACAAAGCGACCCCGCCGCCAGCGAGAATGGCCCAGGCAAGCCCAAGGGTTCGCACGTGGTGGTGTACGTGGCACTGGCGGGCAATCTGGCCATTGCCGTGGCCAAGTTCATCGCCGCCGGCATTTCCGGCAGCTCGGCCATGCTCAGCGAGGGCGTGCATTCGCTGGTGGACACCGTCAACGAAGTGCTGCTGTTGTATGGCTTGCGCCGCGCTGCGCAGCCACCCACCCCGACCCATCCGTTCGGTTACGGGCGCGAGCTGTATTTCTGGAGTTTCATCGTCGCCCTGCTGGTCTTTGCGATGGGTGCAGGCGTGTCGCTGTACGAAGGCATCGTACATTTGCGCAACCCCGAGCCGGCCAAGAGCCACCTGATTGCCTACTGCGTGCTCGGCGTATCGATCGTGTTCGAAGGCATTTCATGGGTGGTGGCGGTGCGCGAATTTCGCTCCAAGAAAGGCCGCATGGGCTATTTCCAGGCATTTCGCCAGAGCAAGGACCCCACCACCTTCACCGTGTTGCTGGAAGACAGCGCTGCGTTGATCGGCCTGCTGATGGCACTGCTCGGTCTGGCCGGTGCGCAATTGTTCGACATGCCCGAACTCGACGGCATCGCCTCGATCGGCATTGCCGGCGTGCTGGCGTTTACCGCGTTCCTGTTGGCGCGCGAAACCAAGGGCCTGCTGATCGGCGAGCCGGCGCATGCGCATGTTACCGACTCGCTGCTGCGCATCGCCGCCAGCGACCCGGACGTGCGTGCGGCCAATGGCGTGCTCACCATGCAAATGGGCCCCAACCAGGTGGTGGCGGCGTTGAGCGCCGAGTTCGAAGACAGCCGCACCACACCGCAGATCGAGGCCTGCGTCGGGCGGATCGAAGCCGCCGCCAAGCAGCAACATCCCGAGCTCACCGCACTGTTCATCAAGCCGCAGACCCCGGAAACCTGGCGTGCACGGCGTGCGCAGATCGAGAGCGGAGCAGCGCCGGATTGAGGGAGACCGAAGCGTGCGGCATGCAGATGTCGTGAAGCATGCCCGTGGGTCACCGCGTCGCTGCGCGTTGGTCCATCGAACACAGCGCCAACGTCGCAATCGCCGATCGCGCCGCGGACGGTCGGCCCAACGCACTCCACGCTCCGCTCCGTTTTCGCGCCGAGCCAGCCGGCGCGAGCCTGGTCGTGGCGGTCGTGCCGCCAAGCTGATCCCCGCCTCAACCGCAAACCTGGCTGCGGTTGCATGATCCGGTGCGATTGCCTACGGTGTGCGTGCGGCACCTCTTCGCATCGTGAATCAGCCGATGCATTCCCCTCGATCACCCATTCATGGAGGTTTCCAATGGAAATCAGCCAGGGTCGCGTTGCGACCATCCACTACACCCTTTCCGACGACAACGGCCAAGTGCTGGACCGCTCCACGCCCGACACTCCGCTGAGTTATCTGCATGGCGCCGGCAACATCGTGCCCGGCCTGGAGCAGGCACTGGAAGGCAAGCGGCTGGGCGATACGCTCACCGCCGACGTCGTGCCCGAACAGGGCTATGGCCCGCGCCACGAGCAGCTCAGGTGCCGCGCGATGCGTTTCCGACCGATGTCGACGTGGTACCCGGCGTGCAGTTCGAGGCGCGCACGCAGCAAGGCCCGGTCCTGGTCACGGTGACCGCGGTTGGCCCCGATCAGGTCACCGTGGACGGCAACCACCCGCTCGCCGGGCAAACCCTGCACTTCGCGGTCGAGGTGGTGGCAGTGCGCGAGGCCACCACGCAGGAATTGAACGACGGTCACGTGGCCGAGCTGGCCGCCTGACCCGGCGCGCGCCGCGCGCCCTCCTGGCTGCGGCGCGGGCCAGTGCGCAACACAGCGCTCGCGCTGGGCCATGGCGTCACCGACGCTGCCGATCTCGACGGCAGGTGCGGCGGGCGTAGTAAAGTGCGCGGCCCGCTCCCAGACCTGTCTGCATGAAACTCGGCATCGACTTCGGTACCAGCAACTCCGCCGCCGCGGCGATCGTCGATGGGCAAGTGGTGCCGGTGCGCTTCGGCGAGGCCTTGCAGTTCCGCACCACGGTGTATTTTCCCGAGACCATGCGCGACCCGGACGATTTCAGCCTGACGCCAGCGCTGGAGTACGAGGTAGAGCGGCTCATTGACTCGGGCCGGCGCGATGCATTGGCCGCCGGCGGCACCCCCAACACCGACCGCCTGCGCCGCGATGCGATCCGCATCGTGCGGCGGCAGTGGATGGAAGAGCAGGTGCGTGAGCCACGCAGTTCCGCCGCCCTGCTGCAAAACGCCGTCTACGGCGACGAAGCGCTGGATGCGTATTTTCTCGAAGGCGAAGGCAGCCTGGTGCAAAGCCCCAAGTCGATGCTGGGCTACAACCTGCATCCGCGCGCACGCCAGACCATTACCGGCATCGCCACCCATGTGCTGGAACACATCCGGCTGACAGCCTCGCGCCAGTTCGACATCAACATCCGTCACGCCACGCTGGGCCGGCCGGTGCAATTTCGCAGTTCGATCGGTGAGGCCGGCAATGCGCAGGCGCTGGAGATCCTGCAGACCGCCGCGATCGCCGCCGGTTTCGACGGCGTGGACTTTCTCGAAGAACCTGCAGCGGCGGCGATGCATTACCACGTCAGCCATGACAGCCGCCACGACACCGTGGTGGTGGATATCGGCGGCGGCACCACCGACATTGCCCATGCCAGCGTCGGCGGCAGCGCTGCGCCGCAGGTACACCGTGCCTGGGGCATCGCGCGTGGCGGCACCGATATCGATCTGGCGTTGAGCCTGGCGGCCTACATGCCCCTGTTCGGCCGCGGCATCACGCGCGTGCCCACCCACCATTACGTGGAGGCGGCGATGGTGCAAGACATGACGCGACAGCGCGAATTCCGCCTGCACAAGTACCAGGACGTGCCCGCCCCCTTCGACAAGCGTCTGCAGGCCTTGCAGGACACCGGCAACACCGCGCGCCTGTACCGCGGCGTGGAAGCCTGCAAGATCGCGCTCAGCGAGCTGGATCGGCACCAGGCCGCGCTCGACTTCATCGAGCGCGGCCTGGGCGTGGAGGTGCAGGCCGATGCGTTGGTTGCGTCCGCTTCCAGCTATCTGGGCGAACTGGCAGGCTGCTGGCACAGGTGCGCGCCGACATGGCCGCCGCACCGACGACGGTGTTCCTCACCGGCGGCATGTCGCGGGCGGGCTACATCCGCGAGACCGTGGCCGCTGCGTTCCCCGAATCGCGCCTGGTGCATGGCGATCCGTCATTCGGTGTGGTCCAGGGATTGGCCTGGGCTGCCGCGCAGGTAGCCCACTCGTCGGACGATTAACACGCGCTGCAACGTCATCCCCTATAATGCACGGTTGCTGCTCGACGCCCAGCCGTCTTGCCTGCAACGGCACGTACACCTTGCCGCCGCGACGGCGCACCGAACGCCGCCGCACTCTCGACACCGCTTCCGCGCGCGCCACCCTAGCCGCACGCGGTGTCACCGCACTTCCCCGCTACAGGAGGCCACATGGCACGTCCCGCGACCAAGCAGAAATCCCAGCCCAGCATCGCTCGCAGCGAAGGTAAGTCGCAGCCGCTCAGTCGTGAGCGCATCGCTGCCGACATCGCCGCGTTCCGCAAGACCGGCGGCCGGATCGAAGTGCTCACTACCAACTTCGGCCCGGCGCGCAACGACGGCGACAAGAGCGCCTAACGCCACCAACACCGCGGCAGGTTGCAATGCATGTTGCCGCGAAGTTGCATTGGTGTACCAACATGCCACCGCAAGGTGGCATGTTTGTGTCTGGCTTCCGCCGATGTCATTCATACGCATCGCGCAGGACTGCAACTCCAATGCGGCCTCGTGTCGCTTCTGGCGATGACCCGCACAATGACTTCGCACAGGCCGCCGATGCGTGGCAACCGAACGCTGCGGACGCGTCGGCGCCTTGCGCTGCATCCGCGCAAAAACTCCAGGCGTGTACCCACGACTCCATCCGCATGCGCGCGTAGGCATGCATTGAACGCATGCAATCTGCCGCACTTCTGCATTCGCAGACGAGCATGCATTCACTCTGCACACCGACAGCGCAGAGTTGGCCCGCTACAATGGATTCCCCTTTGATTCTGCACGCCGTGATGCCTGCCTCCGATGCGTTGCCCGCCATGATCCGCAGCCTGTTGCCCCATTGGAATCCCGAATGGCTGGCGATTGCGGTACCGACGGTCAAGATCGTGCTGATCCTGGCAGTTGCCGCGTTGGTCCGCCTGCTGCTCCGGCAGTTGCTGCGGCGGCTGTGCACGCGTTACAGCGTGCCCGCCGAAATGATGATCGGCATCCGCCGCGTCGGCAGCTTCGTCATTTCGGTCAGTGCCTTGCTGATGGTGCTACGGGTCATCGGCGTCTCGGGCGGCACGTTGTGGACCGCATTCACCGGGTTCGCAGCCGTCGGCGCAGTGGCGTTCTTCGCTGCATGGAGCGTGCTGTCCAATATCTTCTGCACATTCCTGATCATCACCACGCGGCCATTTCGCCTGCACGATCACATCGAGGTTCTCGAAGGCGGCGACAAGCCCGGCTTGAAGGGACGTGTGATCGATATCAACGTGATCTACACCACGCTGGAAGAAACCGGCGAGCGTGCCGGCAGCGTACTGCAAGTTCCCAACAGCCTGTTTTTCCAGCGCACGACGCGTCGCTGGCGCGAGACCGGCAGCTTCAACGCCAACTAGGCGCAAGGCCAAGACGCGATACTGCGGCGAGTTCGCCAGTGGCAGAACCCATACACGGCGATATCGGCAAGCGGCAACCTTCGACGACCGCAGTAGGCTCCACTGCGGCGCACGCTTGCGATAGCGGCGCCGTCTGCGGGGATTGCAGTCGCGGTCGCATCGCGGGCATGACCCATCAGCCACTCAACGCAGCTGACTGTCCTTGCTGCCGCGACGGTTGTAGCCGCTTTGCCCAGCCTGCTCCAGGTCATGCGCCTCTTGGCAGTGCACGCACAAGTGCACGCCGGGCACCGCCTTGCGGCGCGCCTCGGGAATCGGTGCCTCGCACTCTTCGCAGTGCGTCAGGCTCGGGCCGTGATGCAACTGACTCCGCGCGCGCTTGATCGCATCGTCGACAGTGGCATCGATCTGGTCCTGTACCGCTCCATCACCCGCCCATCCGGTCGCCATGATCGCCATACCTCGCTGGTCTGGACACATATATGGTCACTCGCGCAGGCAAATCCAAGCCGCGTGTGCACAGTACGCTCAAGCTGGTTGAACTAGCATCAAATCAACGCCGCCGGCCGCCGCGCGCGGCAGTGACCATTACTCCGCCATCCGCACCCACGAAGGAACAGCAATGGAACAGCCCGTCCACCCGTTTTCCGAACTCTTCGCCCAGCTTGGCCTGCCGTCCGACGAAGCCAGCATTCGCCGCTTCATTGCCGAGCACTCCCCGCTGCCGGGCGATATGCGCCTGGAAGAAGCGCCGTTCTGGACGCCTGCCCAATCCCAGCTATTGCGTGAAGAACGCCTCGACGATGCCGACTGGATCGTGACCATCGATCAGCTCAATATCGCCCTGCATACCACTGCCGACGATACCGGCGTTTGAGCCAGGCGCGCGCTCGCGTGCGCCACGCTTGAGATCGCCTGCAGCTGACATGCTTGCCAGCGCATTGGTGAAAAAAAAGGAGCGGCCAATGGGCCGCTCCTTTGCATCGCAGGCAGTACAGCGGGCGACCACGCGCGTGCCCGGCCGTGCAACCTGCGTCAGGTCACTTTCTTGGCAATCGTCATGCCCAGCACGAACAGCACGATGGCGATGATGATGCCCGCCCAGAACAGGAACTTGGCGATACCCATCGCCGCGCCGGCCATGCCGCCGAAGCCCAGCGCACCGGCGATCAAGCCGATAATTGCGAAAATGATGGCCCACTTGATCATGATGTTGTCTCCTCATCGGCACCGTGCCGTTGTTCGATCGTGTGCTTGCGGCGCAGCGCCGCAGAACATGCACCGCACGCTACCGATTCGAATGTGCCGCACTCGTGAATACGCCTGACACACGCTGCAATACACGCGTTGCATTCAGAGAGTAAGCGCCGTGTCCACGCGAGCGCACGCGCCCGTGGAGGGATCATCGCAGCTGCGCGCGTGGCCGTCCTTGCACGACGAAACACCACATGCGCATGGCATCGTGCAAGCCGCACTGAGCGCAACAGATGCACGCGCTTGCCGCATCGACTCTCAGCGCGCATGCGCGGCTGGTTCGTAGTCACGCATCTGCACGGATGGATTGGTCAGTGGCCGACACATCGGCGATCATGCGCGCCTGCCCGCGACAGATCGCCATGGACACTCTTCGCTACCTCACCGGCTACCCGCCCGCCGTCCTGGATCAGGTGCGCGAGCTGATCGCCCAGGACAAGCTCGCCACCGTACTGGCGCGACGCTACCCCGACCGGCACGCGATCCGCACCGATCGCCATCTCTACGAGTACGTCAAGGCGATGAAGGAGCGCTACATGCGCTCATCGCCGACCCTGCACAAGGCGACGTACGACAATCATCTGCACGTGGTCAAGCACGCCCTGGGCACGCATACGGCGATCTCCCGCGTGCACGGCGGCCGCCTGAAGGCCAGCCGCGAGATCCGCATCGCATCGGTGTTTCGCGACGCGCCGGAGCCGTTCTTGCAGATGATCGTGGCGCACGAACTGGCGCACCTGAAGGAGGCCGATCACAACAAGGCCTTCTACCAGCTCTGCAACCACATGACTCCGGACTACCATCAGCTGGAATTCGATCTGCGCCTGTATCTGACGCAGTTAGCCTTGTCTGGCGATCGCTGAGCGTGCAGGACACGTGCAGGACTTGGCGCGGCTGACCGAACCACTGCGCTCACCGACAGGCGGGCGCGCACGCCATCGGTGCCCGGAATCGGCAAGTCTCCTTCGCACACTCTCGTACACTGCAGTTCCGAGCGCGCCGCCCACCTCCACCTGACGACCGCTCGCCACGTGGTGTTGGCCACTTTAGGATGCGCGCATGCAGCCCTCCTCTTTTGCAGACCTCACCCGCGCGGCGCAACGCCAGCAACCCGGCGCGATCAACGCGCTGGCCCAGGCGCTGGTGCGTGCCGGCCAACCGGAAGAAGCGCTTGTCTGGTATTTGCGCAGCGCGGCCGCCGGCGATGCGCTGGCGCAGGTCGAAGCCGGGCGCATGCGGGCCTATGGCGTCGGTTGCGAGGTGGACGTCGGTCAGGCGCGTGCGTACTGGGAGCTGGCCGAGCGGCAGGGCGCTGCAGCAGCACGCTATTTGCTGGCGACCCTGGCTGTGGGAGAGCAGCCGCTGACCCTGGCCGGCACTGCGCAGGATCGACTGCAGTCGGCAGCCAATGCCGACTACCCGCCAGCACTACGCGCCATCGCCATCCAGCACGGACGTGTGGCGCATCCGGAGCGGCAACGGCAGTGCGTCGCCTTGCTGGAACGCGCGGCGGCCGGCGGCGATGCCGTGTCGGCCGCCCTGTTGGCCGAGCGCCTGCTGCGCGGCGAAGGCGTGCCGCCCCAGCCCGATGCCGCTGCACAGCTCTTGCAGCAGTTGCAGCCCCTGGGCATGACCGCGCTACCGCCGGTGGACGTCGCGCCGCCGGACCCCGCAGACGACACCGCCGGTCACCGCATCGCATTCGCGCCGCGTGTTGGCCCGGTGCGACGCCACACAGCCCCACGCATCGAAGAATATGCCGCAGTCCTGTCGGCCGACGAATGCCGCTTGCTCATGCTGCTGGCGCGACCGCATCTGCGTGCCTCGAAGGTGATCGATCCCAACGATGCCAGCACCGGGCGCGCGCCGGTCCGCACCAGCCACGGCGCGACATTGGACCCCATCATCGAAGACTTCGCCGCGCGTGCCGCACAGTCGCGGTTGGCGGCCTGCGCGCAGCTCCCGCTCGCCCACGCAGAACCACTCTCGGTGTTGTGTTACGCACCGGGCGAGCAGTACCGCGCGCACCGTGACTACCTGCCGCCCGGAACGATCGCCGCCGACCGCCCCACCGCCGGCAACCGCCAGCGCACCGTCTGCGTCTATCTCAACGACGTCGGCGCCGGTGGCGAGACCGAATTCCCGGTCGCCGGCGTTCGCGTGCGGCCACGTCCCGGCACACTGGTCTGCTTCGACAACCTGCATGCCGATGGCCGCCCGGACGCCGATTCGCTGCACGCCGGCCTGCCGGTCACGGCAGGCAGCAAATGGTTGGGGACGCTGTGGTTCCGCCAGCAACGCTACCGGGATTGGTGAACAGATTCATACACACCCCCCTGCCGACGTGGTTTAAAATGTTGCAGCGCGACGTGATCGGACAGGATCTGCAAACGTCGCGTTTTTTGTTTCCCACGGCACGGGTGCACGCCCGGCTTCAGGGAAGGCACATCACGCAGCCCCGCGGAGCCTTCGATGCTTTTCGAAACCCTCGATACCACCGGCCACGAGCAGGTGATTTTCTGTCACAACCGCGACGCCGGGCTCAAGGCGATCATCGCCCTGCACAGCACGCGCCTTGGGCCAGCGTTGGGTGGCGTGCGGATGCGCCCCTATGCCAGTAGCGAGGCGGCACTCAACGACGCGCTGCGGCTGAGCCGCACCATGACCTACAAGAACGCCCTGGCCGGCCTGAATGTCGGCGGCGGCAAGGCGGTCATCATCGGCGACCCTCGGACCGACAAGACCGAAGCGCTGTTCCGCGCGTTCGGCCGGTTCGTCGATACCCTCGGCGGGCGCTACATCACCTCCGAGGACGTCGGCACGGACGTCAATGACATGGAGCAGATCTACCTGGAAAGCGAGTACGTCACCGGTGTGCACCAGGTGCACCGCGGCTCCGGCGACCCTGCCCCGTTCACGGCCTACGGCGCCCTGCAGGCACTGATGGCCTCGCTCAACCGCAAGCTCGGCCACGAAGAAGTCGGCAAGGCCAGCATTGCGATCCAGGGGCTGGGCCATATCGGCATGGAGTTGGTGAAGCTGCTCAAGGAGCGCGGCGCAAAACTCTATGTGGCCGACCTGAATCAGGCGCTGGTGGACCGCGCAGTGGCCGAATACGGCGCAGAAGCGGTGCGCCCGGATGAAATCCATCAGGTATCGGCCGACGTATTTGCTCCCTGCGCGCTGGAAGGCGCCATCAACGAAGACACGCTGCCGCAGCTCAAGGCCAAGATCATCTGCGGCACCGCCAACAACCAGCTTGCCAGCGCCGCCATCGGCGAAGAGCTGCACCGGCGCGGCATTTTGTATGCACCCGATTACGTGGTGAATGCCGGTGGGGTGATGAATGTGTCGCTGGAGATCGACGGCTACAACCGTGAGCGTGCGATGCGGCTGATCCGCAGCATCTATCACAACCTGGAAAAGGTCTTCGATCTATCCACGCAGCTGGACGTTTCGCCGCAGCAGGCGGCCGATCAGATTGCCGAAGCGCGCATTGAGGCCATCAGCAAACTCAAGCTGCCGCTGGGTCGTACTGCGCCGCGCTTCCTGCACAAACTACGCGGCGAGTAACTGGCAACAGATAGATTGGGCGTAGCGATCAGCGCAGTACGTGATTGCCGCTGAAAACGCCACGCCCGGGCATTGCGCCCGGGCGTCATGCACGCCGATCAGAAATCGGCGCTGTACTTCAGGCTCAACGCACGGTCGTCGCCGCGCTCGCCCACCCGCTGGTCGTAACCGAAACGCAGCTGGCTCTGCTGGCCAAGCGGTGCTGCAGCGGTGATGCCGAACAGACCCCCCGAACGTGCCGGTTGCATGCCACGCAGCGGTGCCCACGCATCCACCCCCACGAAGCTGGCATCTAGCGTCAAGCCATCGCTGCTCAGCGCCTGCTGCCATTCCGCATAGCCGCCCAGCTGGATACCGCGCCAGCGATACGCCGATCGCACGCCGGCAAGCGCCTGCGTGCGCGATGACGTATTCGCGTCGGCACGCAAGCCGAAGCCATCGCCGCCGCTTTCGCGGAAACCGTCGCTGCGCAAACGCACGTAATCCAGGCCCATATACGGCGTCAGGCTTGCATGCGCGCCACCCAGGCGGTACCCGGTTTCCAGATTGCTGCTGAGGTAACTGCCGCTGTAGTCGCTGAAGGCGCTGCTGCGGTCTTCGCCCAGCTGCAGGGTGCGCTCGATCTGCCGATTGACGTTGCCAAAGCCCACTTGGCCCAGCGTGTACGCAGCGCCCAATGTCGTGCCCCAATACAGCTGCGCCTGCACCTGACGATCGCGCCCGCGTGCCCCATCCAGGTCGCCCAGACTACTGGAGCGCGTTTCGCCGAACGCAAAACCGGTGACCGCACCGGAAGCCAGACGCACATCGTTGCCCATCATCCAGCCGGAGGTGGCAAAGCCCGAAGTGGTTGCACCGCCCTCGCCCGGCCCGCCGAGTGCCCGTTGCCAGTTGCCCAACAGACGCGGCTGTTGCGAGAGCCCATCGAAATGCGCTGCCAGCGCGCGGCGACCCAGATCGATGGTGTGGAAGGTCATCGCCGCAGAGTCGGCATGCGCACGGCCGGACAGGCTGCGCAGCGAATCCGCCGCGGCCTTGGCGGTTGGCGATTGTTGCAAGGCAGCTGCAGCGCGAATGAAGCCGCCGCTGAGCGCACCGTTGCCCTGGAACTGCTGCGCATCGACCTGCTGGAACGCCTGCTCGACGCGGATGGCCGAATCCATCGACGCGGTGCCGATCGCGCCCAGCGACGCAGCGACCGCGGTGACATCCATGCGCTGCAGCGACACATACGCGGTGTTGGCGTCGTAGCTGCGCGTGGCGCTCAGAAAGGTCACCGCCGGCCCGCTGCTCAGCGTGTCGAATGTGCCTTGCAAGCCATTGGTCGCCTGCAGCACCGCGTAGGTCGTGTTGTTGGCGACGTAGTCGCGCCGACCGAGCAATTGCAGGTCGCCGGCGATGGTCGCCGTGCCCGCGACATTCAACCGGTCACCCACATTCAGTGCCAGGCGACCATTGCTGGCCTGCGTGTAGTTGCCGGCAATGGAGGCGGTCGCGCCGTTGACCTGCAAGGTCCCGGCGTTGTCGACCCGACCACCGATGTTGCCTGCGCCAACCAGGCGCGCGCCATTGGCGACGCTCACCCGCGCACTCTGCAAACTGGCGGTCTGCAAGGTGCCGCCAAGGACCTGGGTGTCGCCGCTAAACGTATTGGCCGTGCTGCTCAATACCAAGGTCCCGGTGCCGCGCTTGGTCAGGCCGCCGGTGCCACTGATGTCGTTGGCCCACGTCGAACGCAAGGTCGTGACATTGACATCCACCGTGCCCCAATCGAAGCGTGCCGGCCCCAACACTGCCTTGCCGACGTTGAGCAGGCCGTAGCCGAAGACCGGATCCACGCCCGCAGCCCCCAAGTCGGTGGCGGTTCCCAGCAAGGTCTGGCGCACAAGATCATTGTTGAAATACGGAAATGCCTGCCACACCAGCGCAGCCGCACCGGAGACCAGCGGCGCTGCGAACGAGGTGCCGCTGCCGTAGAAATAACGGACATTGCCGGCAGTGGCGTCCGGGTCGATGAACAGCGAAGTGCCTGGCGCGACCAGGCAGTAGCGCATCGCCACACCACAGGCGTTGGAGTACGACGCCAGTTGCGTCGGGTTGGCGGTATCCAGCGCGCCGACCACCAACCAACCGCGCTCCAGATCGGCCGCCGGCAGCGTCCCGTTCGGGCCAGGCTGACTGGGCAGCGCCGCCGTATCCGAGGGCTGCGAGCGCGATTCATTGCCCGACGCGAACACCACCAGCCCATCGTTGCTGAGGATGAAAGGGCGGTACTCCTGGGCAATCTGATTGGTCACCGTCGGGTCGTTCCAATACAGGCCGCCCCACGAATTGTTCATGATGCGCACACCGGCACTGATCAGATCGGCATGCACCGGCCCCAGACCGAGCGGTCCATCGACCTCGTTGCCGTCGCCGCTGCCGTCATCGTCCGGCGCACGGTCGCTGATGATGCGTGCAGACACCAGGCCCGCACCCGGCGCGATGCCGCCGGGCCATTGCCCGACCGCACGCCCGGCGGCCAGCTCGGCCACCACGGTCCCGTGCCCGACCACATCGCCCACTGCGGTGTTGTTGGTGCGTGGATCCACATAGATGAAGCTGTCGCTGACGCGTCCCTGCAACGCCGGATGATTGGCATTGATGCCGGTATCGATGACACCGATGCGGTACCCCGCGCCGGTAAAGCCAAGCGCCTGTGCCGCACGCGCGTTAGTCAGCGCCAGATGCGCATCGATCGCCGGCTCCGGCGTCGTTGGCGTCGTCACCGGTGGCGGCGGTGATGTTGGCGGCGGAGGCGGTGGTGGCGAGGTCACCGGCGGTGCGGCCGGGGTGCTTGGACGGATACCACCTCCGCCACCACCACCGCCACACGCGGTCAACGCAACAGCCAGCGCCGAGGCCAGCACGGTCCTGGCGACGTTTTGCTTCTTCATTGGTGTTCTCCCCGAACCCATTCCATGGATGGGGCCCAATCGGGCCCGAATAACGCTTTGCTTACTTTAATCGGAAAGCGTGCACGTGGCGCGCGTGCTGGCGCGGCGCCGCCATGAGGCAGATAATCGTTTCACTTTAAACGGTATCTGCTCATGTCCGACATCGTCATCGTTGCTGCCAAACGAACTGCCATCGGCTCGTTCCTCGGCCAATTCAACGCGGTGCCGGCACCCACGCTCGCCGCGGCTGCCATCCGGGGCGCGCTCGCGCAATCGGGTATCGCGCCTGCCGATATTTCCGAAGTCATCGTCGGCTGCGTGCTGCCGGCCAATCTCGGCCAGGCACCTGCGCGCCAGGCCGCGATTGCCGCAGGCATTCCTACCTCGACCGGCGCCACCACCATCAACAAGGTGTGCGGCTCGGGCATGAAGGCGATCATGTTGGGACACGACCTGATCAGAGCCGGCTCGGCCAGCATCGTGGTGGCCGGCGGCATGGAGTCGATGAGCAATGCCCCGCATCTGCTGCCCAACTCGCGCACCGGCAACCGCTACGGCAATTTCCAGGCGGTCGATCACATGGCCTGGGACGGCCTGACCAACCCGTATGACGGCCAGGCCATGGGCGTATTCGGCGAAGCCACTGCGGAGAAGTTCGGCTTCAGCCGCGCCGACCAAGATGCGTTCGCGATCGCCTCGGTGGAACGCGCGCAGGCGGCGCAGCGCAGCGGCGCGTTTGCCGACGAAATCGTGCCGGTGACGGTCGCCACGCGCAAGGGCGAAGTCGTCGTGGACAGCGATGAGCAGCCGGGCAAATCCGACGTGGCCAAGATTCCGACGTTGAAGCCAGCCTTCAAGAAGGACGGCAGCGTGACCGCGGCCAGTTCCTCGAGCATTTCCGATGGCGCGGCAATCACCGTACTGATGAGCGCGGACGACGCGCAACGCCGCGGCGTGACGCCGCTGGCGCGCATCGTCGGCCATGTCACCCACTCGCAGGAACCGGAGTGGTTCACCACCGCACCGGTCGCTGCGATTCAATCGCTGCTCGGCAAGCTCGGCTGGCAATTGGACGATGTGGACCTGTTCGAAATCAACGAAGCCTTCGCCGTCGTGGCGATGGCGCCAATCAAGCAACTTGGCATCGCGCACGACAAGGTCAATGTGCATGGCGGCGCCTGCGCACTGGGCCATCCGATCGGCGCATCCGGCGCGCGTTTGGTGGTGACATTGGTGAACGCGTTGCGCAGCCGCGGAGGCAAGCGCGGAATCGCAACGCTATGCATCGGCGGCGGCGAAGCGACCGCCATCGCTATCGAATTGATTTAATTATCTTTAACGGCGATTTTGCAAAACTGAATGCGCGTGCGCTTGACACTCGTCTTGTGGCCGTCATCATGTCGGGGGCGCGCAATAGCGCGTTGCCTAATCTAACGACGAGGATTGAAACAATGACCATCAACAAGCTGCTGATCGCAATGGCTCTGGGCCTGGCCCTGACCGCTTGCTCGAAGCCGGAACAGGCTCAGGACGCTGCTGCTTCGGCTAACGAAGCTGCTGCCGACGCTCAGACCGCTGCCGACCAGGCTGCTGCCTCGGGCTCGCAGTCGGCTGACGCCGCTCAGGCTGCTGCCAACACCGCTGCTGCTTCGGCCGACACCGCTGCTGACGCTGCTCAGGCTGCTTCCGGCGCCGCGACCGACGCTGCTGCTGACCAGGCTGCCGACGCTGCCAAGACGGCTGAAGACACCGCCAAGGCTGCCAAGGACACCGCAGAAGAAGCCAAGAAGTAATCACTTCTTGACTCCAAGCGAGTTCGGAAAAAGCCGCTGGTTTCCAGCGGCTTTTTCTTTGCCTGCCAATCAAGCCTCGCACACCGTGACAGCAGCAAGGACACGAACAACCTGCACGATTGCGTCTGTCTCCCCGGCGGCTGAATAGCCAGCGACGCATTGACGCAGACTGCATCGCCTCCTGCATAAGCTCCGGCTTCCAACACCGGAACAGGAACAGGACCACCCATGAAGACGATCCGCATGCTGTCGTTGAGCACCATCGCCGCCCTCACCCTTGCTGCCTGTCAGGGCCCGGATGCCGAGCAGGCGCGCCGCGATGCCGCTTCTGCCGCCAAGCACGCCGCCGCCGCGACCGAACAGGCCGCCGACCGTGCGGCAGTGGAAGCGAAGGCCGCAACTGCCGATGCACGCGTGGCTGCGCGCGAGTTGGCCGCAGACGCCAGCCGCGCCACCGCCAATGCGGCCGATGCCACTGCCGACAAGACGCGCGAAATGGCCAACAAGGCCGAACAGAACGCCGACAAGCACGACGCCGACCACGCGCAGCACTGAGTCGCTCCCCTCTCGCAGCACCCGCAACGCGCCGGCCATGTGCCGGCGCGCTTGTCTCGGCCGACGGGTGGCTCGTGTTGTCGAGGCCGGCAGGCTAGCATTCGCATATGTCCTCTTCTTTTACGTCGCGCCGGCGCAACCAGCTGGCGCTGATTTTTTCTGCGCTGATCTTCGTCGTCATCGGAATCGGCATCTTCGTCGGTGCCCGCCGTTCGCTGGCCGACGCTGCGCTGGTGTCGCACACCCACGAGGTGATCGGGCGGGTGGACGAGATCCAGGCGCGCGTGCTCGATGCCGAATCGGCGCAGCGCGGCTTCCTGCTTACCGGCAACGACGCCTACCTGCTGGACTACCAGACCAGTGTCGAACGTCTGCCGATCCTGCTGGACAACCTGCGCCGCCTGATCGTCGACAACCCCGCACAGGAGCAGCACCTGGCGCAGTTGCAACGGCTGGTGGAAACCCGCCTGCGGCAGATTCAGCACGTGCTCGACCTCTATGCCCAAGGTGGGCTGGAGCCGGCACGTGCCGACATCCGGCAGAGCGCATTCCGCACTACCAGCGCCATCCGCGAGCAGGCGTTGACGATGGTGCAGCGCGAACAGGAGCTGCTGGCACAACGCGCGCGAAGCAGCGAACAAAGCGCCAACCTGTTGCTGGCACTGGCATTGGCCGGCATTCCGTTCGGGCTGTTGGTGGTGGGCATGGTCTATGCGCTGTTGATGCGCGAACTGCGCCACCGCGCGCAGGCAGAACAGCTGGCGGCGCAGGCCAATCGCGAGTTGGGCGAGAGCATCGAGGCACTGCAGCGCAGTACCGCCGATCTCAACCTGCTCAGCCGTTACACCGGCCTGCTGCAGAGCTGCATCAGTGCCGAAGAAGCGTTGATGGTCAGCAGCCGTACCCTGGCCGGCCTGCTGCCGGGCGTGGCGGGAAGCGTGTACCTGCTGCGCGCCTCGCAGGACCGCGCCGAGGCGATCAGCCACTGGGGCGAGCCGCTGGTGCGCAGCGCGCCGCATCTGTCGCCCGAGCAGTGCTGGGCGCTGCGCCGCGGCCAGCCGCATATCGTCCAAGACCTGGGCCGGGATGCGCTGTGTGCGCATATCGAAGAACCCGCACACGATGCATCCGTCACCACCGCGTGCCTGCCGATGTCGGCGCAAGGCACCCAGCTCGGGTTTCTGTTCCTGTCTGCCGCCGGCCCGGGGCCGATGCCGCGGCTGGACATCGCCGAGGCGGCCGCCGAACAGTTGTCGTTGGCGCTGAGCAACCTGCGTCTGCGCGAGTCGCTGCGCCGGCAGTCGATCCGCGATGCGCTGACGGGGCTGTATAACCGCCGCTATCTGGAAGAATCGCTGAGCCACGAGTTGGCGCGGTGCGCACGGCGTGGTCTGCCATTGTCGGTCTTGATGCTGGACGTGGACCATTTCAAGCAGTTCAACGACAGCCAGGGCCATGCCGGCGGCGACCTGTTGCTGGCAGCGGTGGGCGAATTGCTGCTGACCCGCCTGCGCGCCGAGGATGTGGCATGCCGCTACGGCGGTGAGGAATTCACCGTCCTTCTGCCCGAAGCCGATGGCGAAGAAGCCATGCGCGTGGCCGAGCAGATTCGCAGTTACATCGCCGCGCTGGCGGTCAGCGACGGTACGCGCGCCTTGCCGAAGGTGACTGCCTCGATCGGCGTGGCCAGCTTCCCTGCCGATGGCGAACAGGGTGCGAGCCTGATCCAGAAAGCCGACGCAGCGCTGTATCGTGCCAAGCATGCTGGGCGCAACCGGGTCGAGCGATACGGTGCTGCTACGGACAGTGCGGACTGAAGGCAGCTGACAAGGCCACGGCGCGGCCGCCAGCCAGGCGCGGCTGCGCACGAAGCCGGGAGGTAGCACGCGGAGACTGCGGCCCTGATACGCCGCGCGCACCCACTTGACGGCTGCTCGCAGCGTTTGCCGACAGCTTCGGCGCGCGCGCCGTCCATCCCGGTTTGCGGAGTCCGTCACACAAAAGATCCAGTTGCGCAGCGATAGTCGGCCTCGACCCCTAAAGCGAGGCAGTCCGATGTCGATGTGGCGCGATCAAGGTCCCAACAAGAAAGACGGCGTTCCGGTCACCCCCGAGGTTCCTGCGGCCGATGGCAGGCTGTTCACCGCCGACGCCAGCCCCGCGCCGCCGGTGCCCGCCGCCGCAGCGCCCAGCGTCGCGCCGGCAGCTGTAGCCACGCAGCGTCACAGCGAAGCGAAAGAGTCGCTGATCGCTGCCGACATCAGCATCGAAGGCAAGATCGAAGGCGCCGGCCATGTGCGTCTGGCCGGCCGCTTCAAGGGCGATGTCAACGTCAAGGGCGATCTGACCATCGAACGCGGCGCCAAGCTCAATGGCGGCGTGCGCGCCAACAAGGTGATCATCGCCGGCGAGCTGGAGGGCAACATCGAATCTGCCGCGCAGGTCGAACTGCAGACGTCCGGTGTGTTGGTCGGCGACGTCAAGGCCGGCAGCCTCACGGTGGCCTCGGGTGCGCGCATGCGCGGCCAGGCCGATTTCGGCTGGGGCGATGATGGCGGCAAGCCGGTCACTGCCAGCAAGCCGTTGGTCAGCGGAGACAGCGACGCCACATGAGTGCACCTCGCCCGGGCACGCCCGGCGCCACGCGCAGCTGCCCGCACTGCAAGGCGACGATCCTGGAAAGCGCCAGCGTCTGCCCTGCGTGCAAGCACCACCTGCGCTTCGATTCGGCGGCTGCGCAACACGCGCAGCCGGCGCCGATCGTGCCGCTCAAAGTCGACGGCACCATCCGCCACCCGGCCGACGGCGATCCGTGGGAATACACGGTGGTGGTGGTGGTGCGTAACGGGAAGGGCGAGGAGATCCGTCGCCAGGTGGTCGATGTCGGCGCCATGCACGGCGGCGAAGAACGCGGCTTCACCCTGGCGGTGGAAGCGAGCGCGGTGCGTTCGCCTGGGCGGCGTACGCGGCATTAAGAACAGCTGACAAAACGACTGCGCAACCGCCAGGCGGGCGCGGCCGTTGCTCAGAATCGGCATGTCCCACGCGTACACCGCGGTTCCTTCGTACCGTCCACGCCACCTGACGGCCGCTCGCTACGTTTTGTTGGCCGCTCTGAGGCGTCCACGATCCACGCGGCTGCCAACACTAAACGCGCACTGCCGGACGAACGTGGCGGTGAGTTGATCGGCATGTGCCGTGCGTGCACCCGTAGCCTCTGTGCGCCGTCCACGCCTGTCCGGCGGCTGCTCGCGAGGGAGTGGCACCTGCCGGTAAGCGCGCGCCGCGCGAAGGCACCGCCGCACGCGGTTCCCATTCTCAGGATCTGCACACCGGCTTGGCCAGAGTTGCCGCATGCGCAACGGCAACGATGAGACATCTCACACACGCGGCGATCTGGTGGTGCTCGGGCCGGAGGGCCTGTATTGCCCGCAAGGCGATTTCCATATCGACCCGTGGCGGCCGGTGCCGCGCGCGGTGATTACGCATGGTCACGGCGACCACGCCCGCAGCGGCATGGGCGAGTACCACTGCACGCGCGAGAGCCTGTCCATCCTGCAATGGCGCCTGGGCGAACAGGTCTATCACACGCATGCGGACGCTGAAGCATTTCAGCTGGGGCGTGCGCGCGTGTCGCTGCATCCGGCCGGACACGTGCTGGGATCGGCGCAGGTGCGCATCGAAGTGGATGGCGAGGTCTGGGTCGCCTCCGGCGACTACAAGCGCCAACCCGACCCCACCTGCAAGCCGTTCGAAGTGGTGCCATGCGACACCTTCATCACCGAAGCGACCTTCGGCCTGCCGGTGTACCGCTGGCCCGACACCTCCCAGGTTGCGGCCGATATTTCTGCCTGGCGCCGCGAATGCGCCGAACGCGGCGAAGCGGCCATCCTGTACTGCTATGCGCTGGGCAAGGCGCAGCGCGTATTGGCCGAATTGCGCGCGTGGGAGACGCAGCCGGCATTGCTGCATGGCGCAGTCGCGGTGGGTGTGGAGGTCTATCGCCAGGTGGGCATCCCGATGCTGGATACCCAGCCGGTCAGCGAGCATGCGCGCGGCGCCGACTATGCCGGGCAGTTGGTCATCGCGCCGCCATCGGCGGCCGGCAGCGCCTGGATCCGCCGTTTTCGCAGCGCACAGCAGGGGTTTGCCTCGGGCTGGATGCGCATCCGCGGCAATCGCCGCAGGCGCAATTACGATCGGGGCTTTGTGGTCTCCGACCATGCCGACTGGCCCGACCTGCTGCGCACCATCGAAGAAACCGGCGCACAGCGCGTCATTGCCACCCATGGCAATACCGATGCATTGATCCAACACTTGCGGGAACGCGGCGTCGCAGCAGAAGCCTTCCGCACCGATTTCGGAGCCGAGGAATGAACCCGCTGCCCGCACGTCGTTACGTTCGCGCGCGTCCGCGCATTCGCTTGAGCGGTGCGCTCGCGTTCCGCCGTCATGCCTTGGCGTTTTGCGTGCATCGCAACGCGCCAGCGGCCACCATCGGCCCACCGCGACCGCTGCGGCGCCCACGCGTGCTTGCCGCGTTTACCCGACGCGCACTGGAGCTGCGTGCTGCCGACAGGCGCGCAGCGACACAGGCGCTGCCGTGAAGCGTTTCGCGGCGTTGTACCGCGCCCTGGACCGCAGCACCGGCACGCTCGACAAGCGCGCTGCGCTGGTTGCGTATTTCCGCGATGCGCCCGCGCTGGACGCGGCATGGGCGCTGTATCTGCTGGCCGGTGGCAAGGTGGCCAGCGCGCGCATGCGCATTGCCAGCAGCGGCGAACTGCGTGAATGGATCACCGACACCGCCGGCGTTGCCGATTGGCTGGTCGCCGACAGCTACGACCATGTCGGCGATCTGGCCGAAACCCTGGCCTTGCTGCTGGACGACCCGGTCGCCGAGGCGGCCGATCTGCCATTGGCAGAATGGATCGAACAGCGGCTGCTGCCGATCGCCAACCAGGACGTGCAAGTCCGCAAGGCCTGCATCGTGCAGGCGTGGCGCAGCCTGGCCTTCGACGAGCGGCTGGTGTTCAACAAGCTGCTGACCGGCGCATTGCGGGTTGGGGTGTCGCAACGGCTCGTGCAGCAGGCGCTGGCCGAATTGTCGGGGGTGGATATCGCGCGCATTGCGCAGCGCATGCTCGGCAGTTGGCGGCCGCATCCCACCTATCTTGCAGACCTGTTGACCAGCGAAGAACTGCCCGGCGACCGCCAGCAGCCCTATCCGTTCTTTCTGGCATCGCCGCTGGAAGCGGAGGTCGACACGCTGGGCGCCATCGACGACTGGCTGCTGGAATGGAAATGGGACGGCATCCGCCTGCAGCTGATTCGCCGCGCCGGCGAAGCGGCGCTGTGGTCGCGCGGCGAAGAGCGTCTGGATGGACGTTTCCCCGAAATCGAACACGCCGCACTGCAATTGCCGGACGGCACCGTCATCGATGGCGAGCTGCTGGCCTGGCAACCCGAACAGCCCCTGCCAATGCCGTTTACCGCGTTGCAGACGCGCATCCAACGGCTCAAGCCCGGGCCCAAGACATTGGCCGCCGCACCTGCGCGCGTGGTGGCCTACGACCTGCTGGAACTGGCGGGCGAAGACCTGCGCGAGCGCCCGTTGCAGGAGCGGCGCGCACTGCTGGAAGGCGTGCTCGCCACGCTGGCAGATCCGCGCATCGTTGCCTCGCCGCTGGTGCAGGTCAGCGATTGGCAGGCCGCAGCGCAGGTGCGCGTGGAAGCGCGCGAACGCGGCGTGGAAGGGCTGATGCTCAAGCGCGCCAGTTCGGTGTATCAATCCGGTCGCCGTCGCGGCGATTGGTGGAAATGGAAGATCGACCCACTGACCATCGACGCGGTGCTGCTGTACGCGCAGGCCGGCCACGGCAGACGCAGCACGCTCTACACCGACTACACCTTCGGGCTATGGCACGAGGGCCAACTGGTGCCGATCGCCAAGGCCTATTCGGGCCTGGACGACAAGGAAATTCTTCAACTGGATCGCTGGATCCGTGCCAACACCACCGAGCGCTTCGGCCCGGTGCGCGCGGTCACCGCCCATCATGTGTTCGAGCTGGGATTTGAAGCGGTGAACCGCAGCGCGCGGCACAAGTCCGGCATCGCGGTGCGCTTCCCGCGCATCCTGCGCTGGCGTCACGACAAGCCGATGGCCGAAGCCGATCATCTGAGCACCCTGCAGGCACTGGCGCGGTGAGCGTCACGCAGCACACGTATGGCACGCCACTGCAACAGTGGCGTGCCTGGTTCGCGCAGCGCGGCTGGGCGCCACTGCCGTTTCAACGCGATGTGTGGAAGCGCTATCTCGACGGCGAATCGGGCCTGCTGCATACGCCCACCGGCAGCGGCAAGACGCTGGCGGCATTTGGCGGGCCGTTACTGGAGGCATTGGCCGCGCGTGGGCGCAAATCCCCGCGCAAACCGGGCAAACCCACCTCCCCTGCGCGCCGCCAGCCGCAACGCAATCTGCAAGTGTTGTGGATCACGCCACTGCGTGCACTGGCCGCCGACACCGCACGCGCGCTGCGCGAGCCGGTGGACGCATTGGGGCTGGATTGGCAGGTGGGCCTGCGTACCGGCGATGCCAGCGCGCGCGACAAGCGGCTGGCACGCAGCGGCAAGCTCGACGTGCTGGTCACCACGCCCGAATCGCTGGCCTTGCTATTGTCGTATCCGGATACCGCGCCGCAGCTGTCGGCATTGCGCTGTGTGATCGTCGACGAATGGCACGAGCTGCTGGGCAACAAGCGCGGCGTGTTGCTGCAATTGTGTCTTGCGCGCTTGCGCGGATGGACGCCGCACCTGCGCATCTGGGGGCTGTCGGCGACGCTGGGGAACTTATCGCAGGCACGCGATGTGCTGTTGCCGCATCGCCCCGAGGCGGCGCTGGTCTCCGGCGTCAAACCGCGCACGATGACGCTTGAAACCTTGCTGCCGGACAGTGGCGAGCGCTTTCCCTGGGCAGGCCACCTTGGTCTGGCGCAACTGGCGCGCGTGCTGCAAAAGATCATGCAACAGCGCACCAGCCTGGTGTTTACCAATACGCGCGCGCAGGCCGAGTTGTGGCATCAGGCCTTGAGCGCGGTGTGGCCGGATGAGTTGGCCACGCTGGCGCTGCATCACGGCTCGCTGGATCCATCGCTACGCGCGGCCGCCGAACGCGGGCTGGCCGACGGCAGCCTGCGCTGCGTGGTGGCCACCTCCAGTCTGGATCTGGGCGTCGACTTCCCGGCCGTGGATCAGGTGCTGCAGGTCGGCAGCCCGAAAGGCATCGCGCGCCTGCTGCAACGCGCCGGGCGCGCACGCCATCGTCCCGGCGAATCCGGGCACGTGGTGTGCGTGCCTTCGCATGCGCTGGAATTGGTCGAATACGCCGCGGCACGTCGCGCGCTGGTGCACGGCCATATCGAAGCGCGTCTACCGCCACGGTTGTCGCTGGACGTACTGGCGCAGCACTGCGTCACCCTCGCCCTCGGCGGCGGCTTCCACGCCGATGCGTTGTTCGAGGAAGTGCGCGGTACCGATGCCTTCGCCGCGCTGGAGAAAACCACCTGGAACGCGGTGCTGGATTTCATCGTGCAAGGCGGCAGCGCGCTGGCGCATTACCCGGACTTCCACAAGGTGGTGCGCGACGACGAGGGTCTGTACCGCGTGATCGACCGACGCGTCGCGCTGCGGCACCGGCTGTCCATCGGCACGATCACCAGCGACGGCAGCGTGCGCGTGCAGTTCCTGCGCGGCGGGCGGCTGGGCGCGGTGGAAGAACAATTCATCGGCCGCCTGCGCCGCGGCGACCGCTTCCAGTTCGCCGGCCGCCTGCTGGAACTGGTGCGCCTGGAAGACATGACCGCCTACGTGCGCGTGGCCAAGGGCGGCAGTGGCGTGGTGCCGAAATGGATGGGCGGGCGCATGCCGTTGTCGTCGGCGCTGGGCCGCGAGGTGGAAGCGGTGTTCGCCGACCCTGGCGATGCGCCGGAGATGCAGGCACTGGCGCCGTTGCTGCACCTGCAGGGCTCGCTTTCTTCGCTGCCGGGGCCGGACCATCTGCTGGTGGAAAGCGTCAAGGCGCGCGACGGCCGCCACGTCTTCGTCTACCCGTTCGCCGGCAGGCAGGTCAACGAAGGCCTGGCCGCGTTGCTCGCGGCACGCTGGGGCCGGCGCCAGCGCAATACCTTCAGCTTCGCTGCCAATGACTATGGATTTGTGCTGTCGCCGGCGCAGGATGTCGACATCGATGCCGATGTACTGCAAGCCCTGCTCTCGCCGGTGGGCCTGTTCGACGATCTGCGCGACAGCCTCAATCTGGGCGAGTTGGCGCGCCGGCAATTTCGCGAGATCGCGCGCGTGGCGGGATTGTTGTCGCCCTCGTTGCCTGGGCGTGCGCCGCGCAGCCTGCGTCAGCTGCAGGCCTCCAGTGGCTTGCTATACGACGTATTGCAACGCTTCGACCCCGATCACCTGCTGCTCGCCCAGGCCGAGCGCGAAGTGTTCGAAGGCCAGCTCGAACTGGCGCGGCTTGCGCATGCGCTGGAAGATTGCGCGCGCCGTGCGTTGCGTCTGTGCAAACCGCGCAGCCTCACTCCATTGTCGTTTCCACTCTGGGCCGAACGCGTGCGCGGGCAACTGAGTACCGAAGACTGGAAGGCGCGCGTCTTGCGCGCTGCCCAACAACTGGAGCGCAAGCATGGGCGATAGCGTGCAGCTGCAGCTGGCCGGCGAAACCGTGGAATTGCTCGGCGAACGCGCGTTGTATCGGCCGGCACAACGTGCGCTGTTGATCGCCGATCTGCATCTGGGCAAGGCCGATGTGTTCCGACGTGCCGGCATCGGCTTGCCGGCCGGCGGCACCGCGCACGATCTGGAGCGGCTGGATGCGTTGCTCGATCAACGCGATGTCCAGGCGCTATGGATTTTGGGCGACCTTTTGCACGGCCCTGCCCCACGCGCGGCCTGGCACCGACGCTGGAGCGCATGGCGCGAACGGCATTGCGCGTTACGCGTGATCGCCATTCGCGGCAATCACGACCGCGCCCTGGCCGGTGCGGAGCTGCACATCGAAGCGGCCGGCGAACAGGTCGAAGATGGCCCGTTCGTGCTGCGCCACGACCCGTTGCCGCATCCCAGCGGCCACGTGCTGTGCGGGCATCTGCATCCATTGGTCAAGCTACCGGGGCTGTCACGGCGCTGGCCGGCGTTCTGGTTGCGCGAGCGCGTCACCATCCTGCCGGCGTTCTCGCAGTTCACCGCAGGCATCGTGCCGACGCTGGCCGAAGGCGAGCGCCTGGTTGCCTGCGTGGAAGGCGATGCGCTGGCACTGCCGATGCGTAGCCAATGACGCACGCACCGGCCGATGCTACGACTGCGCAGCTGCTTCGGCGTTAGCGTCGGCCAGCCGCGCGACTGGTCGCGCCAAAGCCTCGACGAATTCAGGCGCCAGCGCCAGCTTGCCGAACCAACCATGCTGGGTGCCGCTGAGCACGCGCAGCATGTGCCCGCGCCCGCCCGGCACGCGCCCCATCGGGCGTAGCAGCAGGTCGCGGCCATGTGCCCACAGATCGCGTTCGGACTGGAACAGCGGCGTCAGCCAGCGGCTCCAGCGTGATAGATCGCCACGTGCGCCTTGCGTTCGCGCTGGTAGCGCTGCAAGGCAGCGTCCAGATCGGCGCTGGCGCGCAAGGCATCGCGCATCGCCAACGCATCCAGCAGCGCCATGTTCACGCCCTGCCCCAACTGCGGGCTCATCGCATGCGCGGCATCGCCTGCAAGCACGAAACGGCCGCGATGCCAGCGCGACACCACCGCATCGCGATAGCTCGCGCGCGCCAGAGCACCATGCACCTGCACCGTAGCAAGCCGCGCATGCGCCTCTGGCCACATCTGCGCCACCTCATCGCGCCAGGCGGCAATGCCGCGCTGTTCCCACGCAACGAAATCGCTGCACGGCAGGCTCCAGAAAAAACTCAGCCGCGGCGTGTCGTCGCCCGGGCGCGTGCCCACCGGCAACAGGCCGATCATCTTGCGTGCGCCGATATAGCGCTGGCGCAATTCGTCCACAAACGGCCAGTCTTCGCGCGGCAGCAGGCACCACAGCGCTCCCCATGGATACACCCGATCCAGCTGCGTTCCCTGTGCCTGCGCACGCAACGTGGAAGCCGAGCCATCGGCGGCGATAATCAGATCGAAGGGGCCATGCCACTTCCCACGTTGATCCTGCACGCGCACGCCCGCGTGATCGATCGCGGTAATCTGCGTATCCACATGCAGTTGCGCGTGCTGCGGCCAGGCCTCGCGCAGCAGCGTAAACAACGCGCCGCGCTGCATGCCTACACCCATCAGGCGCGTATCCAGATCGCGGTACTGCATGTCCATCACCGCGCCCCCGCACGGCGTGTCGCCATACAAGCGGCGCACCGGCGCGCCATGCGCGAGCGCCTGCGGCAGCAAGCCCATGTTCCAGAGCACCTGCAACCCGCTGGGTTGCAGCAGAAAACCGGCGCCCACCGGCCCGGGTGCAGCTGCGCGCTCGAATACCTCCAGCTGATGCCCATCGGCGCCCAGCAGCACGGCCAATGCCTGCCCCGCGGTTCCGTAGCCCACCACTGCAATACGTAATGCTCGTTGCATCGTCCCTGCTCTGTTTGGCTATTGCTGCCCGCGCACAACCGGCGCAAAAAAACCCCGCCGTGGCGGGGTTTTTCAACCGCACAATCGAGTCAGATTACTCGACCGGCGTGATGTTCGAAGCCTGGGCACCCTTGGGGCCCTGGGTCACGTCATAACTGACGCGCTGGCCTTCCTGCAGGCTGCGGAAGCCCTTGGAATTGATCGCGGAGAAGTGCGCGAAGACATCGGCGCTGCCGTCCTCCGGTGAGATGAAGCCAAATCCCTTGGCGTCGTTGAACCACTTGACGGTACCGTTCGGCATGGTGATGCGAGACCTTTGCAATAATTAATGGGTGGTGTACGGCGGTGCGTACGCGCCGAGTATGCAAAGCTTATGCCCCGATGACAATCACCCGCGTGCAAGTTCGCCAATCAGCTCGGGCAGCCCGGACGACGCCGCATCGACGTTGGCCAAGACTTCGGCCATGGTGATTTCCAGCGCGTCGCCACAGCCGGCCGCCCAGTTGGCCACGATCGCCAAACACGCATATTCCAGGCCTTTTTCGCGCGCCAGGCCCGCTTCGGGCATGCCGGTCATGCCCACCAGATCGCAGCCGTCGCGACGCATGCGTGCGATCTCTGCAACCGTTTCCAGTCGTGGTCCCTGCGTTGCGCCGTAGCAGCCGCCGGCCACCAGCGTGACGCCGGTCACCTTGGCTGCCGCAATGACCTTGCTGCGAAACATCGGCGAATACGGATGGCCGAAATCCACATGCTGTACCTCGCTGCCGGGCTCTTCGCAGAAGGTGGACACGCGGCCCCAGGTGTAATCGATCAACTGATCCGGGCACGCCAACACGCGCGGGCCAAACTGTTCGGTGATACCCCCCACGGTGTTGAGCGCCAGCACGCGCGAGGCGCCGATTTGCTGCAATGCAGCGATGTTTGCGCGGTAATTGACCTTGTGCGGCGGCAGCGAGTGGCCTTCGCCATGGCGTGCCAGGAAGGCGACGCGATGGCCGAGCAGCATGCCGACGCGGATCGGCCCGGACGGCGCGCCATAGGGCGTTTCGACGTCGTGCGACTGCACATCGTCCAGCTGCGCGAGCTTGTAGACACCAGTGCCGCCGATGACGGCCAATGCGATGGAATTTGCGGACACAACCGACCTCTGCAGCGAAAGACATGATGGGGCGCGCAGGCGTGCGCGCCGATCTGCCCGCAACGATGCGGGCATGGATTTCGAGCGTTACTGCTTCATCGCATAGATGGCAGGAATGCCGCGCAACTGCTCGTTGACGTCCATGCCGAAGCCGAACACGTAACGGTCGGGCACTTCCACGCCCACGTAGTCGGCAGTCACGCCCGGCACGCACCGGTCGTGCCGCTTGACGGTCAACACCGCCACGCGCACGTCGGTGGCGCCCTGCTCCAGGCACCACTGGCGCACGCCCTGCAGCGTGTAACCCTCGTCGAGAATGTCGTCGACCAGGATCACGCGGCGGCCGAACAATGCGGTGGCCGGGCGGTGCTTCCACACCAGTTCGCCGCCGGTGGTTTCGCCGCGGTAACGGGTGGCATGCAGGTAATCGAACTGCAGGTCCTGGCCACGTGCGCCCAGCTCCAGCGCCAGCTGGCCGGAGAACGGCAGCGCACCGTGCATGATGGTGAGGTACACCGGCACTTCGCCGGCGTAGTCGCGTGCGATCGCATCGGCGATGGTGGCAACGGCGGCATCGATGGCGGGACGGTCGACCAGCAGATCGGCTTGGGCCAGGGCCTGGGAAATGGTGAGCGTGGACATCAGGCAGTTGTTCCGAAATGGGCAGAAGGAGGAGTGGTAAATGAGGCGTCGGTGCCGGCGAGCAGGCCATCCCAGCCTAGTGCGCCGCGGCCGATCAGGCCGATCAATGCAGCGGTATTGAGGCTGCGGCCCTGCACGGCCTGCAGCGATTCGGCGACCAGCTCCGGATGGCACACCAGCACCACGTCGCAGCCGGCATCCAGATGCGCATGCACCCGGCCCGCCACACCGCCGGCACTGAACGAGGCAGCCATGCCGATGTCGTCGGAAAAGACCACGCCGCAGAAGCCCATCTGGCCGCGCAGGATCTGCTCGATCCAGCGCTGCGAATAGCCGGCCGGCTCCGGCGCGACCTGCGGGTAGACCACGTGCGCCATCATCACGGCGTCGGCGCCGGCCTCGATCCCCGCCACGAACGGCACCAGGTCTTCGGCCTGCAGCACCTCCAGCGGCCGCGGGTCGCTGGCGTGGTCGACATGGGTGTCTTCCAGCACGGTGCCGTGGCCGGGAAAATGCTTGAGCGTGGCGGCCATGCCGGCGCCGTGCAGCGCCTGCACATAAGCACGCGTGAAGGTGGCCACGATCTGCGGGTCGTCGCTGAAGGCGCGATCGCCGATGGCGCGGTTGCCGCGCCCCAGGTCCACCACCGGGGCAAAGCTCAGGTCCACGCCGCTGGCGCGGACCTCGCTGGCCATCAACTGCGCATGCGCGCGCGCGGCGGCCAGTGCAGACTCCGGGTCATGCGCGTACTGCGCACCGAAGCTTTGCAGCGGCGCCAGCGCGCTGAATCCTTCGCGAAACCGCTGCACGCGCCCGCCTTCCTGGTCCACGCAGACCAGCACCGGGCGTGGCGCGGCGGCGCGAATGGCAGCCGACAGCTCGGCCACCTGGGTGCGCGAGGCGAAGTTGCGCTTGAACAGCACCACGCCGGCAACCGCATCGTGCTGCAGCCAATCGCGTTCCTGCGCGCTGAGTTCGGTACCGGCAACGCCGATCAGAAGCATGTTGGGGACTCCCGGGCCAGGCGCCACGGTGGCGCAGCGCGGCATTGTCGCAGATGCGCGTGGCAGCGTCAGATCGCGCATTCAGGTGCGTGCCCTGCGGGCGCGGCGGGCAGGCTTACAGCACCTCGAGGTGGGCGCGCCAATGCGCGGCCTGGGCCTGCACCTGTGCCAGCACTTCGGGGGCCATACCGTCGAGCTGGCGGTACGGCAGCGCCAGGCGTTCGTTGGCGCCCAACAGCAGGCGCTGGCGCTGCAGAAAGTCCCAGTACAACGCGTTGTACGGGCAGGCGTTCGGCCCGACCCGCAACTTGCGCTGATACCGGCAACCACCGCAGTAATCGCTCATGCGATCGATATAGGCCGCACCGCTGATATACGGCTTGCTGCCGAGCAGGCCGCCATCGGCGAACTGGCTCATGCCCACCGTATTGGGCAGCTCCACCCACTCGAAGGCGTCGATATACACGCCCAGGTACCAGCGATGCAGCGCCTGCGGGTCCAGCCCCGCCAGCAGCGCAAAATTACCGATCACCATCAGCCGCTGGATGTGATGCGCATGCGCATTGGCCAACGAATTGCCGATCGCATCTGCCAGGCAGCGCATGCCGATCTGCCCGTCCCAGAACCAGTGTGGCAGCGCTGCATGCTGATCGAGATGATTCGAGTCCGCATAGCCGGGCATCTGCGACCAATACACACCGCGCACGTACTCGCGCCAGCCCAGAATCTGCCGGATGAAGCCTTCCACCGCCGCCAACGGCGCATGCCCTTGCCGCCATGCCGCTTCGGCGCGCGCGATCACTTCGCGCGGGTGCAGCATCTTGACGTTGAGCGCGAACGAAAGCAGCGAATGGAACAGGCGCGGGCTACGCGTGCTCATCGCATCTTCGTAGCGGCCGAAATTGGGCAATGCATGCGCGATGAAAGCGTCCAGATGCTGCAAGGCTTCGTCGCGATCCAGCGGCCATGGCAGGGCGTGCGCATTCGGTGCGCCAAAACTGCGCACCCCGGCGGCTTCGATCGTGCGCCACAGCGCGCTGTGGTCGTGGGTCGTGCGCCAATCCTGTGGGGCAGGCGGGTCGCCCGGCCACGGCGCACGGTTGTCGTGATCGAAGTTCCAGCGCCCGCCTTCCGGCTCGCCCGCGGCATCGAGCAGGATGCCATGCTGGCGCCGCATGCGCCGATAAAACACTTCCATGCGCCACGGGCTGCCGGCGCGAAAACAGCCGGCGACTTCACTGCGTGCGGTCAAAAAATGTTCGCTGCCGAGCATGCGCGTGGCAAAGGGCTGCGCGGCGCTCCAGTGCTGTAGTGCTTCGTCCAGCCGCCATTCGTCTGGGGCCTGGTACTCCAGATGGCCGGCGCGGTAATGCGCCATCAACGCCTCGAGGTTGTGCGGGATCGACTGCCGGTTGCTGGCATTGTCGATGGTCACATAGCGCACCCGATGCCCGGCACGCCGCAGGCCCGCAGCGAACGCGCGCATGGCCGCGAAGATCGCCAGGACCTTCTGCGCGTGATGCAGCACGTAGTCGGTTTCCTGCCGCACTTCCATCAATACATAGACCACGCCTGCATCGCGCGTCGCGAACCAGCTGTGGTGCGGATCGAGCTGGTCGCCCAGAACCAAACGCAGCGTATGGGCCGGCGTTTGTGGGGTGGTTTGCGCGACAAGTGCGCTGGAATCATGCATCAAAGTGACGCCCGATGATGCGGGGCGCATGGGCGCGTCCGTGCCGACGCGGCGCATGGGCATGCCTTGGACCCGAAAAAAACACTCGAATCACCGGCAACGCATGCACCAACGACTGCCATGACCGCGGTATGGACTTGCATCGCACTGCCCTTTAGTTCTGCGCTGCCTGGCACAGCGTCAGTGGCCAGCGCTGTACAGCACATCGCCGGCAGACACGCGCCGGGCCAATGCCATTGCGCTCTGCCATGCGCCCTCCACCTTGCCGCCGGCCAGCCAGTCGCCGCACATGCCCAAGCCCAGCTGCGCATCCCAGACGCAGCCAAGCTGCAATGCCGGGTCGCTACTGGCAACCTTCCAAAAAAAAGCATCGCAGGACTGCGGCACTGGCAACCCGAGCGCTGCAAGCTCCGGCACCAGGCTGGCGCTGACGTGCCCAGGCATGGCATCGCAGTGCGCCTGGCTCCACTCGGCCGTTGCATGCGCCAGCCAGTTCTCCGCACCCGCACGCGCAGGCTTGCTGGAGTTGCGCGCCACCCAGCGTAACGCGCCGGCATTGACGAACAGCGCGTCGTAGCCCGGATCGATGGGCGCATCGAAGTGCGCCATCACCGCCAACGCAGGCGCAGCCTGCGCGAGTAACCCAGCCGCACTCGGCGCCGGGACGGCCAGCAACACCGTATCGAACAGATGCTCTGCAGCATCTTGCGACACCGACAGGCGCCATCCCTGCCGGCTGCGCTGCAGCGCGCGCACCTCGGCACTCAAACGCACATCCAGCTGCGCGGCAAGCGTACGCGCCGGCGCGGTCATCTCGGACACACCCACGTAGCGCATCAGCGCGCTCTGGGATCGGCGCAACTGCGTGCCGTCCCAGCTTGCGATACGCGCCTGCCAGGGCGCGGCAATACCGGCATCGATCCAGGCATCCACGACCGCTGCAAATGCAGGATCGCGCGCGGTGAAATACTGCGCTCCGTGATCGCATTGCCACTGCTCGGCGCTGTAGTGGCGCATGCGGCCGCCCGGGGTCTGCGCCTGATCGAACACCGTCACTGCATGGCCTTCCATCTGCAGTTGCTGCGCGCAGGCCAACCCGGCCAGCCCGGCGCCGATCACGGCGATCGTCTGCGCGCGGTCGGGCAGTGTCATGCCATCGCGCACGTGCCGGTGCATGCGGCAGGCATGCGGGTCACACCACGCAGCCGTCAGGCCCGCAGGCATCGGGCCCGCCGACGGGCGTCGATTCGGCCGCCAACTGCAGCAGCGCCTGCGCAAAACTTTCCGGCGGTTGCGCGCCCTGGATCAGCGCACGGCCGTCGATCACGAAACTAGGCACTGCACGGATGCCCAACGCGGCGGCCTGCGCTAGCTGCGCTTGCACCTCGACGGTGCCTTCGTCCGATTCCAGCATCGCCTGCACACGCGCCGCCGTAAGGCCACCGGCCTCACCGGCACGCACCAGCGTGTCGAACGCGCCCACGTTTTGGCCTTCGGCAAAATGCGCATGGAACAGCGCTTCCATGACCGCATCCACATCGCCCTCGTGGCTGGCCAGCCAGATCAAACGATGCGCACGCAGGGTGCTGACCTGCACCTGCCCACGGCCGAAATCCAGCGGCAAGCCTTCCGCCTGCGCGGTGGCCTGGGTCTGCGCCAGGATCTGTTCGACGCGTGCCGTACCGCCGAACTTCGACGCCAGGGCCGCGCGCAATGGCGTGGGCTCCAGGCCGGCATCCGGATCAAGCTGGAACGCGTGGTAATGAATGTCCAAGGCCGGCGCCTGCGCGCCAAGTGCCGCAAGGGCGGCCTGGAAACGGCGTTTGCCGATCCAGCACCAGGGGCACACTACGTCGGACCAGATGTCGATGCGCATGAGCTGGGATTCGTTTGTGGGATGGGATTGGGATTTGCAGAGCATAGACGGGATTCTGCAATCGCAAAGCGTTCGCCAGTGCCGAAACCGGGGAGCGATGATCAAGCGTTGCAAGGCGGCCTGGCGCCGCGCACTCATCTGTTCTACGCATCAGCGATCCACCTCACGCATCAGGCCTCCAAGGCACCGGGCTGCGTGTCCGCCTTTGCGAGTCCAGATCCCGCATCACAAATCCTCTTTCCACTGCTTGAATGGATGCGAGGCCAGGGCCAGGTTGTAATAGCGCACGTCGTCGGTGACTTCGGTCCCAATCCATTCCGGCGTGGCGAATGCTTCGTCGGAGCGTTCGAGTTCGATCTCGGCCACGATCAGGCCGGCGTTGTCGCCGAGGAATTCGTCCACTTCCCACACATGTCCCTGGTAGGCGACCAGATGCCGGCGTTTGTCGATCAGGCCGCCTACGCACAGCGCCAGCAATGCGCGTGCATCAGCCAGTGGAATCGGATATTCGAACTCCTGCCGCGTATGCCCTACCTCGCGCGATTTTAGATTGAGAAATGCGCTTTCGCCCTGAATCCGCACCCGTACCGAGGCATTTTGCGTGCCACTGCGCAGCGCCGCCTGGTCGTTGATATAGCCCTGCGCCATCGGAATCACCGCATGCGCGGCGTCGCGCCAGCCATCGCCGGTAACCAGGAATTTGCGTTCGATTTCTACAGGCATGGGAATCGGGAATCGAGAGTCGGGAATGGCAAAAGCATAAGCCGTTCGCCGTTACGATTCCCGATTGCCTCCTCCTGATTCACCGCCTCTCAAACACCGCAATGCTTTCCACGTGCGCGGTGTGCGGGAACATGTCCATCGCGCCTGCGCAGACCAGCGTGAAGCCCTGATCGTTGACCAGATAGCCGGCGTCGCGCGCCAGCGAGCCCGGGTGGCAACTCACATAGACGATGCGATCGAACGTTTTCAACGGCAGCTGCTGCAGCACTTCCAGGGCGCCGGAGCGCGGCGGGTCCAGCAGCAGCTTGTCGAAGCCCTGGCGCATCCAGGGTGCGCTGCGCTGATCCTGGGTCAGGTCGGCGGCGTGGAACTGCGCATTGTCCAGGCCATTGCGCTGGGCGTTCTCTTTGGCCCGTGCCACAAGTCCGGCGTCACCTTCCACCCCCACCACCTCACGCACCACGCGCGCCAGCGGCAGGGTGAAGTTGCCCAGGCCGCAGAACAGGTCCAGCACGCGGTCGTCGGGCTTGGCCTCCAGCAGTGCGACCGCATGGGCGATCATCTTCTGATTGAGCGACGCGTTGACTTGAATGAAATCCAGCGGCCGGAACGCCAGTTCCACCTCCCACTGCGGCAAGCGGAACGATAGCGGCACGTCCTGCGGCCACAGCGGATGCACGCTGTCCACCCCGCCGGGCTGCAGGAAAATCGCAAAGCCGTGCTCCTGGGCAAAGGCGACCCAGGCCTGGCGATCGCGCTCGCTGAGCGGCTGCATATGCCGAATGGTCAAGGCCACCGCATCGTCGCCGGCGATGAATTCGATCTGCGGAATGTCGCGCTTGCCGTCCATGCCTTCGATCAGCGCGGCAAACAAGGGGATCTTCTCGCCGATCTGCGGAATCACCGTGTAGCAGATCGACAGATCGGCCACGAACCGCGGGTCCAGCTCACGAAAGCCGACCAAGGTCTTGTCCTTCTTCTCGACGCGACGCACCGAGAACCTGCCCTTGCGCCGATACCCCCAGTTGTCGCCGGTCAGCGCGGGCAGCACGGCTTGCGGAGTGACGTGACCGATACGTTCCAGGTTGTCCATCAGCACGCGCTGTTTGGCCACGATCTGCTGCGACTCCTCCAGATGCTGCAACACGCAGCCCGCGCAGACGCCAAAGTGCGGGCAGCGCGGGGTGACCCGCTGCGGCGATGCCTCCAGCACCTCCACGGTCTTGGCCTCATCGAAATGCCGGCTACGGGCGGTGGGTTCGGCGCGCACCAACTCGCCCGGCAAGGCGCCGCTGATGAAGGTGACCTTGCCGCCCTCGCCGTCGCGGCGGGCGACCCCGCGGCCGTCATGGCTCAGGTCGGTGACCGCGGTCTGGAAGGGGGTACGGTCGAGACGGTTTCGGGTTCTGGCCACGTGGCGACAAGCTGCGGGCAAAAAGGGTGCGTATTGTCGCAGATGCGACCGACGGAGGCCGCGCCGGTCAGCGCAACAATTGTCGCGCCCCGCAAACACAGGCAAACTTCCGCTGCGCGCGACAAATCAGGACGCGGCATCGCTGACAAGGAGGCAGCATGAACATGGCCACACGCCAGGAACCCCACCCACGCCTACTGCTGGTGGAAGACGACCCGATCAGCCGCGGGTTCTTGCAGGCTGTGCTTGAAAGTCTTCCGGCCACGGTCGACTGTGCCGATTCCCTTTCTTCCGCACTCGACCGCGCGCGCGAACGTCGCCACGACCTCTGGCTGATCGACGTCAACCTCCCCGATGGCACCGGTAGCGGGCTACTGCGTGCATTGCGCCTGCTGCACCCGGACGTGCCGGCACTGGCGCACACCGCCGACGCGACCATGTCGATGCAGCACAGCCTGCAGTCCGACGGGTTCCTGGAAATGCTGGTCAAACCAATGACCTCCGAGCGCCTGCTGCAGGCGGTGCGGCGCGGCCTGGCACGCGGTCGCTACAGCGTGGCCCCGGTGGGCGTGCTGGACATCGCCGCCAGCGACTGGGACGAGACCGCTGCGCTGAGCGCGCTCAACGGCCAGCAGCATCATCTCAATGCCCTGCGCGAGCTGTTCCTGGCCGAGCTGCCGGGCACCCGGGATGCGGTGGATTCGGCCTTGCAGATCAGCGACGAACAGGCACTGCGCAGCCATCTTCATCGGTTGCAGGCCAGCTGTGGCTTCGTCGGCGCGGCGCGGCTTGCCGGCGCAGTGCGCCTGCTGCGCGGCGACCCGCACTCGCGGACCGCACGCACCCAATTCCACGCGGCGGTGGCTGCATTGCTGCATTGAGCGAATCGAGCGCAGCACCTCCTTGCCAGAGGAGGTGTGCCAGACGCCGGCGTCGGTGCGCTTCCGGCTCGCCGCCGCGGTCGATGCATCGTCGTCCTGCCGATCGAGCTGCGTATGGCAGGCAGCACCGGCTCCAGTTGCTGGCGTTTGACTGCCTGGATGATCTACAGCTCGACGCAGGGCATATGCAGTTGCTGCTCGCCCGGTCCATGTCGGTGACGAGAGTGGCGCTCGTGGTCGAGGGCAGGCGAAGGGCTTTATAAACCGACGGGCACGGGTGCTGTCTGCCGGTTTTCCGAGCGCCCGCTTCGCTCAATTCGCTGCTGGCTCGTGGGATCGCCGGTCGCTGCTGGACTTTTGTCCAGCGCTATCACGCATGGGCCTCCAGCACTCCGCGCCATTAGCGGCGGCGCGCCAGGTCCTCGAGCATTTGCCAGGATTTCAGACCACGCCCGCCCAGATGGTGCAGCAGTACCCCGCGCATGCTGCGCCGCAGGCCTGGCATGTCGTCGGCATCCGGCATGACGTCTTCGCCCAGCGCCAGCAGCGCCGCACCGGTGACGGTTTCGCGGCGGTCCTGGGCTAGCCGTTCGCTCAACACGCGCAAGGCGCCCTCCTGCGGATCCAGCCGATACCGCGCCGCCGGGTCGATCGGCTGCCCGTCGCTGTCATGCTGCAGATCGAAGGCGAACCCCAGCCCGTCCAGCACGTCGCGCTCGAACCGGCGCAGCCCCCACGCCAACGGCAGATCGGACGCCAGGTAAGTACGTGCCTGCGCATAACAGGCATAAAGTTCGGGCACCGGATCGTTACGCGGGGCCAGGCGCAGCAGCAATTCGCTGATATAAAAACCAGCCAGCATGGTGTCGCCGACCAGTCGCGGCGCGGTGTCCAGCGCTTCGGCCTGGCGCAGCTGGGCCAGCTCGCCGCGCTGCACGGCACTGAACTGGATCAGCTGCAAGGGCTGCAAGGCCGCGCGCAGCGCCTGCTTGCGCGGCCCCTGCACACCGCGCGCCAGCAGTCCCACCCGCCCGTGCTGCTCGGTCAGCACTTCCACCAGCAGGCTGGTCTCGCGCCAGGCCCGTACGTGCAAGACGAACCCGCGCTCGTGCTCGATCAGCATCTTAGGTCCATGCGTTGCAGCCCTCGATCAGCCGAAGCCGTGCAGGACCATCCCATTCCCAGGAACCAGGGTCCTCACGCAGCCGTACGTCCCACATGCCGAAGACGGTCAAGAAGGACACACGACACAGGATTCCGCTACGACATGCCATCTGCAGCAATACACTGCCTCAATCGATCTCTGGCTTGATGACCATCGTGCCACTCGATTTCGAACACCTGCTTTTTATCGATAAGTAACCTGTAATGCGCCTTGTCCTCTATCCCGCCAAGCAATCCCTCGGCACTGGGGACTGCGAACGCAATCGTGGCTAAATCCGTGCCTGGAGTGAGGTAGTGAAACGCGCGCACGGTTTGCGGCCTTCCGTCGCCATCGTCCAGAGTGACTTTGATCACACCGTCTTTCTTAGGCTGCGGTAACCCGGCTCCAGTGAACGCCATCGTTGCACGGCGATAGTCACCCGCAGGGCCGGCCAGGGTCACGAGGCCCTGCAGATTACCGTAGGCCGCAACGCAGTTATCGCCAGGTTTCGAACCTGCACGGGGCTCGAAATGCTGCCAATAGCCATCACGGAAACGCCGATAATTCGGATCGCTCGCGAGCTTGGCTTTCTCGCTCAATAGCATCTGAGCCATACCCAGGGCAGCGGTTGCCCGTGCCTTCAACGGATCAGGTTCTGGCTGCGCCGCAGCTGTTGAGGCGGCATCGTCACGAACACATAGAGGTGTAGGCGCGACACCAGGCCCACCCGGTGCCATCCCCACCCTTCGCTCACCTGATCCGGCCGAATTTGAGCATGGAAAGGTCTGTGCATGACTGGCAAACGGCAGCAACAACAAAAACAGCGCCGCAAATAGCGTCCGACTCGCATCCCAGGACTGCATACCGCAAAAGTTCGTCTTACTGCACCACATTGTGAACCTCCTTGTTTTTACCGAAATTATTCGCTGTAGCCGAACGCCTTCAGCGCAGCCTCGTCGTCCGACCAGCCTTCGCGCACGCGCACCCAGGTTTCCAGGAACACCTTGGCACCGAACAGGCGCTCCATCTGCAGGCGCGCCTTGCCGCCGATTTCTTTCAAACGGGTGCCGCCCTTGCCGATCACGATGGCCTTCTGGCCTTCGCGCTCGACCCAGATCACCGCACCGATGCGCAGCAGCGCCCCATCTTCGGCGAAGCGCTCGATCTCGACGGTGGTGGCGTACGGCAGCTCTTCGCCGAGCTGACGCATCAGCTGTTCCCGCACCAGTTCGCCAGCCAAAAAGCGCTGGCTGCGGTCGGTGATCTCGTCTTCGCCAAACATCGCCTCGGCTTCGGGCACGAGCTTGAGCAGGTCGCCGACCAACGCGTCCAGGCCCTTGCGCTTGAGCGCGGACACCGGATGCACGGCGGCGAAGGTGCGCCCCTCGCTGACCTGGGCCAGGAACGGGAACAGCGCGGTCTTGTCCTTGAGCCGGTCGACCTTGTTGACCACCAGCACCACCGGCACGCCGGCGTCGCTGAGCACGCGGAACGCCAGCGTGTCTTCCTCGTCCCAGCGGCCGGCTTCAATCACCAGGACCGCCGCGTCCACGCCCTCGAGCGAGCCGCGCGCAGCGCGATTCATCACCCGGTTCATTGCGCGCTTCTGCTCGCGGTGCAAGCCCGGTGTGTCGACCAGCACCAGCTGCCCTTCCGGGAAGGTGGCGATGCCCAGCAACCGATGACGCGTGGTCTGCGGCCGGTTGGAGACGATGCTGACCTTCGCGCCGACCAGGGCGTTGGTCAGGGTGGACTTGCCGACGTTGGGCCGGCCGATCACCGCAACGCTACCGCTGCGGTGGGGGGAAGAGGTTTCGCTCACGTGTTTGAATCCAGTTGTGCGATGACAAGAGTCGCCGCCTGTTGCTCTGCGAGGCGACGCGAAGTGCCCTGGCCCTCGGCGCGGGCGACGGGCTGCTCCAGAATGCAGGCGACGTGGAACTGCTTGGCATGCTCGTCGCCGCTCTCGCTGATCAGCGCGTAGGTGGGCAGCGGCAGTTGCCGTGCCTGCAGCCATTCCTGCAGCCGGGTCTTGGGATCCTTTTCTGCCTTGCCCACCGGCAATGCCGCCAGCGACGCTTCGAACCACGGCAGCACCACTGCACGGCAACGCTCGAAACCGCAGTCCAGATAGATGGCTGCGACGATCGCCTCGACCGCATCGGCCAGGATCGAATCGCGCCGGTGACCTCCGGATTTCAGCTCGCCTGGCCCCAGCGTGAGGCGCTCGCCGAGGTTCAACGTGCGTCCGATCACTGCCAGCGCACCTTCGCGCACGAGCTCGGCACGTGCACGGGTCAATGCGCCTTCGTCGGCCTTGGGCCACCGTTGATACAGCGCCTCGGCGATCAGCAGGTTGACGATGCCGTCGCCGAGAAATTCCAGTCGCTCGTTATGCGGCGTCCCGGCGCTGCGATGCCGCAGCGCCCGGGCGAGCAGAGCCGGATCGGCGAATGCGTGCCCGATCGGATCACCGCGTTGGAAGGTTCTATTCGACACCGCGCTTCGTCAGATCCTGTGCCGTATCGAACTTGCCAACCACATCCAGATTGCCAACCAGCTCGCGGCGGACTTCGTAATTGACCTTCATGCGCCAGCCGCCTTCGATCCGCTCGAACTTGACGTCTTCCTTTTTGACATTTTCAGAATAGTTGATGTACAGGCGCTTGAAGAACATGTCCTGCAACTTGGACGGATCCATGTCGGAAGTGCCTGCTTCATTTGCCAAGCCCTTCATCGACGTACGCACTGCGTAATATTCCTGATACATCGGGAACAGCTTCATCCCGATGTACAAACCGAACCCCACTACCGCCAGCACCACCACGAACGACGTCAACGTCATACCGCTTTGCTTGCGCTTCATTGTGCTTCCCCTGGCACGCCGTGCGTGCATTTACTGGATTCCAGTCCCGATCCGCGATGGATCGAAACTCCCCTTGCAGAACCACCCTTCGCAATTGAGCCAGATCAGGAACGCCTTGCCGCGCAGATTGGCTTCCGGCAGAAAGTGCGTCTGGGTCCAGAACCGACTGTCCTCGCTGTTGTCGCGATTATCCCCCATCACGAAATAGCTGTCCGCCGGTACGGTCCAGTCGCCCTGCCCGGCCGGCATGTTGCGGTCCAGCCATTCCAGCACGGTGTGCGTGCGGCCCGGCAGGTCCTCGACCAGCAGCGTGGTGCCGGTCATCTCGGCGCCCTTGCCCTTGCCGATGTACTCGCCCTTGACCGTGTAATGCATCGGCTTGTCGTTGATGTACAGCGTATCGCCGTGGAAGCCGATCCTGTCGCCCGGCAGGCCAACCACGCGCTTGATCCAGTTCTGGTCCGGCGCGTGCGGCGGCTTGAACACCACCACGTCGCCGCGCTTGGGCTCGCCGGTGGGAATGAACTTGGTATTGGTGATCGGCAGACGGAAGCCGTAGGCGAACTTGTTGACCAGGATGAAATCGCCGATCAGCAGGTTGGGCATCATCGAACTGGACGGAATCTTGTACGGCTCGGCCACGAAGCTGCGCAGGATCAGCACCACCGCCAGCACCGGGAAAAAGGCGCGCGAGTAATCGATGATCGCCGGCTCGCTGTCCAGCAACCCGGCACGCGCCGCACGGCGCTTGGCCAGAAACAGCTTGTCCAGCAGCCAGATGAAGCCGCTGCCCAGCGTCAGGACAACCAGGATGATTTCAAACCATTTCATTGATGTTCCTTCGGAACGGGATTCGAGATTTGAGATTGGGGATTAGTAAGAGCAAGAGGATGGGCAAGCCGTTGCCAATCCCGAATGACGAATCCCGAATCCCTGCTACTTGTCCATCTGCAGGACGGCCAGGAAGGCTTCCTGTGGAATCTCCACGCGGCCGACCTGCTTCATGCGTTTCTTGCCTTCCTTCTGCTTCTCCAGCAGCTTTTTCTTGCGCGAAACGTCGCCACCATAGCACTTGGCCAGCACGTTCTTGCGCATCGCCTTGACCGTGGAGCGCGAGATGATCTGCGAGCCGATCGCGGCCTGAATCGCCACGTCGAACATCTGCCGGGGAATCAGGTCTTTCATCTTTTCGCACAGCTCGCGGCCGCGACGATCGGCGTGGCTGCGGTGCACGATCAACGACAACGCGTCGACCTTGTCGCCGTTGATCAGCACATCCACGCGCACGAACGGGCCGGCATCGAATCGCACGAAGTGGTAATCCAGCGAGGCATAGCCACGGCTGACCGACTTGAGCTTGTCGAAGAAATCCAGCACCACTTCGGCCATCGGCAGCTCATAGCTGATCTGTACCTGGCTGCCCAGGTAGTTGATGCCGATCTGGGTGCCGCGCTTTTCCTCGCACAACTTGATGATGTTGCCGATGTACTCCTCGGGCGTGAGGACGTTGGCGCGAATGATGGGCTCGCGGATTTCCTGCACCAGGTTCAACTGCGGCAACTTGGCCGGGTTGTCCATGTTGATGACCGTGCCATCGGTCTTGAGCACTTCATACACCACGGTGGGGGCGGTGCTGATCAGGTCCAGGTTGTACTCGCGCTCCAGGCGCTCCTGCACGATTTCCATGTGCAGCATGCCCAAAAAGCCGCAGCGGAAGCCGAAGCCCATCGCTTCGGAGCTTTCCGGCTCGAAGCGCAGCGCGGCATCGTTCAAGCGCAACTTGTCCAACGCTTCGCGCAGATCCGGGTAATCCTCTGCATCGACCGGGAACAGGCCGGCGAACACGCGCGGCTGCATTTCCTGGAAGCCGGGCAAGGCATGCGGCGCCGGATCGCCGGCCAGGGTCAGGGTGTCGCCGACCGGGGCGCCGTGCACGTCCTTGATGGACGCGTTGATCCAGCCCACTTCGCCGGCGCCCAGCGCGGGCAGTTCCTTACGCTTGGGGGTGAACACGCCAACCTTGTCGACCAGATGAGTGCGCCCGGTAGACATCACCAGGATCTTGCTGCCGGGCTTGATTTCGCCCTGCATCACGCGCACCAGCGAGACCACGCCCAGGTAGTTGTCGAACCAGGAATCGATGATCAACGCCTGCAGCTTGTCGGTCTCGCGCGGCTTCGGCGGCGGGATGCGATGCACGATCGCTTCCAGCACCAGATCGATGTTCAGACCGGTCTTGGCGCTGACAGCTACCGCGTCTTCGGCATCGATGCCGATCACCGCTTCGATCTCGGCCTTGGCGCGGTCGACATCGGCGGTGGGCAGGTCGATCTTGTTCAGCACCGGCACCACTTCCAGCCCCTGCTCCACCGCGGTATAGCAGTTGGCCACCGACTGCGCTTCCACGCCCTGCGCGGCATCCACCACCAGCAGCGCACCTTCGCATGCAGCCAGCGAGCGGCTGACTTCGTAGGAGAAGTCGACGTGCCCGGGGGTGTCGATGAAATTCAGGTGGTAGGTCTGCCCGTCCTTTGCCGTGTACGGCAGGGACACCGACTGCGCCTTGATGGTGATGCCGCGTTCGCGCTCGATCGGGTTGGAGTCGAGCACCTGGGCTTCCATCTCGCGCGCCTGCAAGCCGCCGCACAGCTGGATGATGCGGTCGGCCAGGGTGGATTTGCCGTGGTCGACGTGGGCAATGATGGAGAAGTTGCGGATATTCCGCATTGAATCAGAGGACATTGAGGTGGGCGCCGGCGCAGCCGTCGTCAGGGTAACGCAGCATTATCGCACGGCCGACCCCTCTGGGGCCGGGAATTGGGAATCGGGATTCGGGAATCGCAAAAGCAGGGGGGCCGCGTAGCGCGGACCCGCTGCTGCCAATCCCGAATCCCAAATCCCCAATCCCGGCCGCCCTTAGCCGCCGGCCTTCAAGGCCACGTAGCTGGTTGCCTTGCCGTCAGTCACCAGCAGCATGACCACGTCGCCCTTCTTGTAGCTGGACAGGGCGCGGTTGAGTTCGGCGACGCTGCCGACCTTGGTCCGGCCGACGCGGGCGATGATCAGGCCCGGCGACAGCGGCGGCTGGGTGCTGCGCGCCGCCGCGCCGGTGACCGCCGCAATGCGCACGCCCTCGCCCGCCTCCAGGCCCAGGCGGCTGCGCTCGGCGGCGGTCAGGTCGGCAACTTGCAGGCCGAGCAATTCCACGCTGGCCGGAGCGCTGGGCTTGGCCTCATCGGCGGCGGTGCGCGGTGCGGCGTTCTCGCCGCCGTCCTGCAGCGGTGCAAGGGTGACCGTCACCTTGCGCGGTTTGCCGTCGCGCAAGACGTCCAGGGTTACCTTGGTGCCAGGCGCCATCAGCCCGATCATTGGCGGCAGATCGCTGGCGACGTCGATCGACTTGCCATTCACTGCACGAATCACGTCGCCCACCTCAATGCCGGCCTTGGCTGCCGGGCTACCGGCCGGGATGTCGTTGACCAAGGCACCACGGCTGTCCGGCAAGCCCAGGCCCTGGGCCTTGAGCGAGTCGATCGGGCCGACCGCCACGCCCAGCATGCCGCGACTCACGTGGCCGGTGGCCTTGATCTGCTCGGCCGCGCTGAAGGCCAGGTCGATCGGGATCGCGAAACTGATGCCCATGTATCCGCCCGACGCGGAGAAGATCTGCGAATTGATGCCGACCACCTCGCCACGCGTATTGAGCAGCGGGCCGCCGGAATTGCCCTGGTTGATCGCCACGTCGGTCTGGATGAAGGGCACGTAGCGCTGGTCGGCGTAGGGATTGCTACGGCCGGTGGCGCTGACGATGCCGGCGGTGACCGAGTGATCCAGACCGAACGGCGAGCCGATCGCCACCACCCACTGCCCCGGCTTGAGCGTGTTGGAATCGCCCAGGCGCACGGTCGGCAGGCCCTTGGCCTCGATCTTCAGCAGCGCCACGTCGTATTGCTCGTCACTCCCCACCACCTTGGCCTTGAATTCGCGGCGGTCGGTGAGCTTGACGGTCACCTCGCTGGCGCCATCGACCACGTGGTGATTGGTCAGCACATAGCCATCGGCCGAGATGATGAAGCCCGAGCCCATCGACTTGCCGGCGATGCCGCCGTCGTCATCGCCGCCACCCGGCCCCTGCCGCGGACCGCCCGGCATCTGGAAATCCGGCCCGAAGAAGCGGCGGAAGAATTCCGGCATCTGATCGTCATCCGGCATTGCACCGCCACCGCGACCACCCGGGCCGCTGCGCTGCTGACGCGCCATGGCGTCCTTGCGGGTGATGGTGGTTTCGATATTGACCACGCCCGGGCCGACCTGCTCGACCAGATTGGTGAAGTCCGGCAGCCCCGCCACCAGCTGCGGCGCCGGCGTGGCACTGCGGTTGGCGGCAATCGGGGCGAGGTCCTTGGCAGCAGGTGCGGGCTGCTGCGCGCAGGCGGCCAGCGGCAGGGTCATGGCGATCAGGCCGAACATCTGGTTGCGGATGCGATGGTTCATCAGGTTGCCTCCGATGGCAGGGCGACAGGGGCCAGAACCCGCGTAGCAACACGGGCCCGGCACGATAACGGGAGGGAGATTGCCGAACGGATGAAGGCCGGCGACAGGGTCAGTCCTGCGGGGCCTGCGCCGACGCCGGCCGGTTCGGCGCCGGGCTGGTAACGGCCTGTGGCGCGGGTTCGAACGGATAGAACGCCGTGCCGGGCTGGCTCTGGCGGAAGCTGGCATTGAGCGAGCTTTCGCCAGCCCCGGACAGGGCCGCGCGCGGCCACGGGCGTGCCTGCAGCGTGGTATCCGGATGCGTAAACGGATTGGACGGCGTCGCCGCAACCGCAGATGCGGTGCCCGTGGATGCCGGTGCTGCCGCAGCGACCATACGGGTCGGCGCCTGCTGCTGACGCGCAGCCGCACTGCGTGCGACTTGCTGATTGCGCGTTGCCGCGCCGCGCCGAGTAGACGCCAGCGCAGCGACAGGCACGGCTGCAGCAAGCGCGGCCACCTCATCCGGCGCCCCAGGAGCCGGTGCGGCCGGCACCTTCGGTGCCTCAGGTCCCTGCGGCGCTTGCGAGGCGGGCGGAAGCTGCGCGGCGGTGGCATAGACGGGGGTTGTTGCAGCACCCGGCGCGGCGGTGTCTGGCAGGCGCTCGCGCGCCAGGAACAAGGCAATCGCCGCGACCGAGGCGGCAATCGCTGCACCGCCGCCCCAGCGCCAACGTGCACCAGGGCGGGTCGCCGGCTGCGCTTGCGGTGCCGGCTCCTCGGCAATGGCGCTGCGCACACGCGCCGCAAAATCCAGCGGCGCCGGCGCACTGGCCGCACCGCGCAGCACATCGCCGCACAACTGCCAGCGCTCGTGGCAGCCGGCCAATTCTTCGTCGTGGGCCAGACGGCGCAGCAGGAAGCGCGACTCGTCGGCGCTCAACTCGCCGTCGACCAGCGCAGACAGCTGCTGGCGATAGTGAAGCTCGAATTTGTCGGTGGTGGACATGGCAGGGTTCTGGTTCATACGCGGTGTCGCTCACGGGTAGCGCTTTCGGTCTCCAGCAGAGGCCGCAGCTCGATGTCGATGGCCTCGCGCGCCCGGAAGATGCGCGAGCGCACCGTTCCGATCGGGCAATCCATCTTTTGCGCGATTTCGTCGTAGCTCAGGCCCTCCACCTCGCGCAGGGTGATGGCCAACCGAAGTTCTTCCGGTAGCGCTTGGACCGCGCGCATCACCGTTTGTTCCAGCTCCTGTCGCATCAATTCACGCTCCGGGGTATCGGTGTCGCGCAACCGGGTCGCTCCATCGAATTGCTCGGCATCGCTGATCTCGATGTCGTCGGTGGGCGGGCGGCGGTTGTGCGCAACCAGATGGTTCTTGGCAGTGTTGACGGCAATGCGGTGCAGCCAGGTGTAGAACTGGGCGTCGCCACGAAAACTGTTGATCGCGCGGTAGGCGCGCACGAACGTGTCCTGGGCAACGTCCTGGCATTCGCTCCAGTCGGCGATGTAGCGCCCGATCAAGGCAACGATCCGATGCTGGTATTTGCGCACCAGCACATCGAACGCTGCGCTTTCGCCGCGCTGCACGCGCCGGACCAGTTCCAGGTCCAGCTCCTGAGGTGTATCGACTTCGGCCATGTCGGGCCGCACTCCTGTCAGCCCACCGAAGTCGGGCAATGAGACCGCCGTTGAAAAGAAAAGTTCATACCGATCCGTACGACCGTCACGCATCAGGGTAGCGGCAGCGATGCACCGCTGGCGACGCCGCGCGCATTGCGCGGATCTCCCCTGTCGACAGGTATGGGTATTTGACGTGAAGGAAACAACCTCTGGATGATAACGACCTTTCCTTCTATTGCCGGACGGCCAGACGCATGCTTCCAGGTTTCGACGGGCTCCGATTCAGCCATTGGCAGGCCGATCTGCGCGAGGACGGCGTGGTGGTGCTCAGCCTCGATCGGCAGGGCGCACCGGTCAACGCATTTTCGCAGGAGGTGCTGCTGGAGCTGGGCGCCGTGGTCGAGCGGCTGGCACTGGATCCGCCAAAGGGCGTGGTGCTGCGCTCGGGCAAGCCCAACGGCTTCATCGCCGGCGCCGATCTGAAGGAATTCCAGGAATTCGATCGCAAGGGTACGGTCAACGATGCCATCCACCGCGGGCAGCAGGTCTTCCAGAAGCTGGCCGAACTGCCCTGCCCGACCGTCGCGGCGATTCATGGCTTCTGCATGGGCGGCGGTACCGAAATCGCGCTGGCCTGCCGCTACCGCGTGGCCTCCGATGACGGCAGCACCCGCATCGGGCTGCCGGAGACCAAGCTGGGCATCTTTCCCGGCTGGGGCGGCAGCGCCCGCTTGCCGCGCCTGATCGGTGCGCCGGCCGCGATGGATCTGATGCTCACCGGCCGCACGGTATCGGCCAAGGCTGCGCGCGCGATGGGGCTGGTCGACAAGGTCGCCGCGCCTGCCGTGCTGGTGGATGTGGCAGCCAGCCTGGCGCTCGCCGGCACCGCGCGTGCGTTCAAGCAGCGCGCCACTGCGTGGGCCACCAATACCTTGCTCGCGCGCAAACTACTGGCGCCGCAGATGCGCAAGCAGGTGGCGCGCAAGGCGCGCAAGGAGCATTACCCGGCGCCCTACGCCCTGATCAACGTCTGGGAGCGGGCGGGCGGCAGCGGCATCCAGGCGCGCCTGGCGGCCGAGCGCAAGGCGGTGGTCAAACTTGCCAGCACGCCGACCGCACGCAACCTGATCCGCATCTTCTTCCTGACCGAGCGCCTGAAAGCGCTGGGCGGCAAGGACGCAGCCGGTGCGGCGGCGGCCCCGATTCGCCATGTGCATGTGATCGGCGCCGGCGTCATGGGCGGCGACATCGCGGCGTGGGCGGCTTACAAGGGCTTCGAGGTCACGTTGCAGGACCGCGAGCAGCGTTTTATCGATACGGCGCTGACGCGCGGCGGCGAACTGTTCGCCAAGCGCGTCAAGGACGACGCCAAGCGGCCGGCCGTGGCCGCGCGCCTGCGCGGCGATCTGGCCGGTGCGGGTGTGACGCAGGCCGATCTGGTGATCGAGGCGATCATCGAAAACCCGCAGGCAAAGCGCGATCTGTACCAATCGATCGAGCCGCAACTCAAGCCGGATGCCTTGCTGACGACCAATACCTCGTCGATTCCGCTGACCGAATTGCGTGGCCACATCCAGCGCCCGGCGCAATTTGCCGGCCTGCACTACTTCAACCCGGTGGCGATGATGCCGCTGGTGGAAATCGTGCAGCACGATGGTCTGGATCCGGCCAACGTCGCGCGCCTGGCTGCGTTCTGCAAGGCCTTGGACAAGTTCCCGGTGCCGGTGGCCGGCACGCCGGGATTCCTGGTCAACCGGGTGCTGTTCCCCTACCTGCTCGAGGCGGCCACCGCGTATGCCGAAGGCATTCCTGGCCCGGTGCTGGACAAGACGGCGGTGAAGTTCGGCATGCCGATGGGGCCGATCGAACTGATCGACACCGTGGGCCTGGATGTGGCGGCGGGCGTGGGCGCGGAGCTGGCGCCGTTCCTGCGTTTGCCCATCCCGGCGGCACTGGCGACCGTGGAAGCCGGCAAGCGCGGCAAGAAGGACGGCCAGGGCCTGTACAAGTGGGAGAACGGACGCGCCGTCAAACCCGAGGTTGCCAGCGGCTACACCGCACCGGCGGATTTGGAAGACCGCCTGATCCTGCCGCTGCTCAACGAAGCGGTGGCCTGCCTGCACGATGGCGTGGTGGCCGACGCAGACCTGCTGGACGCCGGAGTCATCTTCGGCACAGGTTTCGCACCTTTCCGTGGCGGCCCGATCCAGTACATCCGCAGCGTCGGCGCAGACGCGCTGCTGGAGCGCCTGCACGCGCTGCATGCACGCTATGGCGAACGCTTCGCGCCGCGCCCGGGTTGGGACTCGCCGTTGTTGCGGGAAGCAGTGGCTTGAGGCCGGCAGGCATCTATCGACAAGTCTGATTTGCAGGAAGGCTGCCGTTGGCAGCCTTCTTTTTGCGTCAGGGCCGCAGCGTGCAGATGCTGGCACCGATTACTTGGCAGTCGGAGTCGATCTGGATATGTCACGCAAGGGCCGGACAGGTGCGGTGGATTACGCAGGTCGAAACGCGCTGATTCGATGACCTGCCGACCTGCTGTTACCAGAGGTTAATGATGGGAATGCCCATGCGCATGACTGTGCCCATGGTGCGCGTCATGGCCAGCGTCTGCAGTCGGCTTTGGTGTGTCGCAGGGTTCAGTGCCGCAGTGGCCGCTTTCCACCTGCAAGGTGACGTGGGCGATGTCGAAGCGGTCGTGCAACAGGGCGCCGAGCGCATCACGCAGGCGGTCGCGGTCGGTGGCCTCGTTGACCACGACGTGCGCTGTGAGCGCGGGCGTGCTGGAGGCCAGCGCCCAGACGTGTAGGTCATGCACGTCTTCGACGCCGGGATGGCTGGTGAGTGCCTGCTGCACCTGGGCCAGGTCGATCCCCTTGGGCACGCCTTCGAGCAACACGTTGATCGCCTCGCGCAGCAACACCCAGGTGCGCGGCAAAACCCACAGGCCGATCAGCACGGCCAGCACCGGGTCGATCCATTGCCAGCCGGTCCAGCGGATCAGCAGGGCACCGATGATCACTGCCACCGAGCCGAGCATGTCGCTCCAGACCTCCAGATAGGCACCCTTGACGTTAAGGCTTTCGCCGCTGCCGGCGTGCAGCAGCTTCATGGCGACCAGATTGATCACCAGGCCGAAGCCGGCGATCAGCAGCATGCCGCTGTACGCGATGTCCTGCGGAGCGCGGAAGCGTTGCGCGGCCTCCCACAGGATGTAGCCACCCACTACGAACAACAGCGCGCCATTGGCCAGTGCGCCGAGCGCTTCGAGCCGCACATAGCCATAGGTGCGACGCGCGTCGGCCGGACGACGACTCAGGCGCACCGCGACCAGCGCGATCATCAGGCCGACGGTGTCGGTGGCCATATGCGCAGCGTCGGACAGCAGCGCCAGGCTGTTGGTCACGAATGCGCCGATGATCTCTGCCAGCAGGAAGGCGGCGGTCAACCCCAGTGCCCACCACAAGGGAGCTTCGTGACGGATTTCGCTGGGTGCGTGGTTGTGGTCGTGTCCCATGGGTGTCGTGGCCTGCTGCAATGCGCGCACCTTAGGCGTACGCGATAGCGGAGACTATTACACCTGTGCGTAATGACATCACATCACGCGAGCCGTGCGGCGGGCCGCACAAGGCGCAGTGGTTGCGCTATTTGCGGGGCGAAAGAAAGCACGCTCTGGAAGCATGCCCCCCCCCCCGCCAATCCACACTCCGCGGCGCGAGCGGATCGCCCGTTATATCTTGGCGACCAGCTTGACCACGCTGGAAAAATCCAGCGCCCCGTTGCCTGCCTGGCTGTTCATCGCATACAGGTTGCGCGCCAGCTCACCGAGCGGAATCGAGACGCCGGCCTGCACCGCCGATTCGGCAACCAGGCCCAGATCCTTGAGCATCAGGTCGTTGCCGAAGCCGCCGCTATACCCACGCGACGCCGGCGCATTGGGCAGCACGCCGGGCCACGGGTTGCACACCTCGGTAGCCCAACTGCGGCCGGTACTGACCGCCATCATCTGCGACAGCACCACAGGGTCCAGGCCCTGCGCGACGCCGAGCGCCAGCGCTTCACCGGTGGCGGCCATGATCACGCCCAGGGCCATGTTGTTGCATAGCTTGGCGACCTGCCCTGCCCCGTTGTCGCCGACATGGAAGATGTTCTTGCCCATGGCCTGCAGCACCGGGCGGGCGCGCTCCAGCGCATCGGCAGCGCCGCCGACGATGAAGGTCAGCGTGCCGGCTGCAGCCCCGGCCGTGCCACCGGAGACCGGGGCGTCGAGCATCGTCAGGCCACGCGCCTTGGCCGCATCGGCCACCCTGCGCGCAGACACCGGTGCGATGGTGCTGCAGTCGATGACCAAGGCGCCATCCGGGATCTGCGCCAGGATGCCGGATTCGCCCAGGTACACACCTTCGACGTGGCGGCTTGCAGGCAGCATCGAGATCACGACCTCGGCATCGGCCAGCGTGTCCTGCGCGGAGCTGGCAGCATGCGCACCAGCCGCCGAGGCAGCCTCCAGGGCGGCCGGTGCGAGATCGAATACCCGCAGCTGATGCCCTGCCTTGATCAGATTGGCAGCCATTGGCCCGCCCATATTGCCCAGGCCGATAAAAGCGATCTTGCTCATGGTGTCGGTTTCCAAAATAGGACCATCTTCAACAGATGGCCGGGATCATCGCGGATTGCGCGCGCGGAGCCACCGCCGGTTTTCAGCTGCGATGACGCAGGTCAGAGATGGCAACCGCACTGCAATCCGGCGTGAGCCGAACGCGCTTCGCAAGTTGCCAGCCACTCACTGCACACCCAGCTCGCCTGCCCCCAGATCGGCAAGCGGATGCGATGTAGGCGACCAGGGCGCAACAAAGAAGGCTGCGGCCCACTGCGCATCGGCTGCTTCCAGCGACGCCGGTTGCCAGTGCGGTTGACGATCCTTGTCGATCAACAGCGCGCGGATGCCTTCGGCAAAATCGCCGTGCGCCGCCGCATGCAATGCGACCACGTATTCGGTACGGAAGGTGTCGGCCAGCGTCGTGGTGCCCGCATGGCGATGCAGCTCCCAGGCAAGGCGTGCCGAGCCCGGAGCACCCGCGGCCAAGGTGGCACGTGCAGCCTGCAGCCAGCCGTCTTCGCTTTGCAGCGCCAGGATCGCAGCGACAACGTGCTCCAGTGATTCGCCGGCCACCAACTGTTCGATCAACTGTGCGTGGACTTGTAGCGGGCCCGGCTCGGTCGGTTGCGCGATGCCATGCAGAAATGCACTGAGCTGGTTGCGGTCCGCATTGCCTGTCCATGCGTGCGCGCTCAGCGCATCCAGCACTGCTGCGTACTGCGCATGCTCCAGGCGTACATCTGCCAGCCCCGCGTAAATGGCATCACTGGCATCCAGCGGCGCGCCAGTCAGCGCCAGAAACAGGCCGGCCCCCTGGGGCACGCGGCGTAACAGCCAGCTGCCACCCACATCGGGAAACAGCCCCACGCTGATCTCCGGCATGGCAAGTCGCGAGCGTTCGGTGACCACGCGATGGCTGGCGCCGGACATCAAGCCGATGCCACCGCCCATCACGATGCCGTGGCCCCAGCACAGCAGTGGCTTCGGATAGGTATGGATGCGGTAGTCGAGCCGGTATTCCTCTTCGAAAAATGCGGCCGCATGCGCGTTGGCCTGCGGCGCTGCGCGTCGCGCTGCACTGTCGGGCACTGCATCGCGGTGCGCACGCATGCTCTGGTACAGGCCATGCAGATCGCCACCAGCACAGAACGCTTTTTCGCCGGCGCCACGCAACACCACGCACGCGATCTGCGCGTCGTCGGCCCACGCGCGCAACTGCGTCTCCAGTTGCCGGGTCATCTGCAGCGACAGGCCGTTGAGCGTCTTGGGCGCATTCAAGGTGGCAATGCCGATGCGATGCCCATCGGCACACGCACGCTGCTCGAACAGCACCGGTGCCTCGTCGGTTGCGCTGACCTGCCCCATCAGCGGTTGCTCCACTGCGGCGCGCGCTTGTCCAGAAACGCGGCCACACCTTCGGCCTGATCGGCGTGCTCGAACAGATCGACGAAGGCTTCGCGCTCGGCAATCAACGCCGCTGCGTGGGTGCCATGGCGCGTGGACTGCACCAGCTGCTTGCACGCCGCCACACTGACCGGGCTCTGCTTGCCGGCACGTTGCGCCCAGGCAACCGCCAGCGCGCGCGACTCGCCCTTGCCGACCACCTCTTCCACCAGGCCGATGCGCTGCGCGGTTGCCGCATCGATACGTTCGCCCAACAGGATCATGCGCTTGGCCCAGCCCTCGCCCACCAGACGCGGCAGGTTCTGGGTGCCACCGGCACACGGCAGCAAGCCAACGCTGGCTTCGGGCAACGCGAGCTGTGCATGCTGCTCGGCAATGCGCAGATCGCAAGCCAATGCGCACTCCAGCCCGCCGCCCATCGCATAGCCGTTGATGGCGGCAATCGACACGCCGCGGAACGCACTCAAGGCTTCGAATGCTTCGCCGAACCGGCGCGCGGCCTGGCGTGCATTGGCCTTGTCGCCGTCGGCGAACTGCTTGAGATCGGCCCCGGCGCTGAAGAACTTCTCGCCTTCGCCGGTGATCACCAGCGCATAGATGCTGCGGTCGGCATCCAGTGCGCGCACCAGGTCGCGCAGGGCCGCCAGGCTGTGCACGGTCCAGGTGTTGGCCGGTGGGTTGCTCAAGGTCACGATGGCCACGTGCCCATCGCGCTCGACCTGCAGACCGGTATGGAGACGTCCTTCCCAATCGCTCATCGCAATTCCTCCTCGCCATTGAGCAGGTGACGCGCCACGATCATGCGCATCACCTCGTTGGTGCCTTCCAGAATGCGGTGCACGCGGCTATCGCGCAGCAAACGCTCGATCGGGTATTCGCGGATATAGCCGTATCCGCCATGGATCTGCAAGGCATCGTCGCAGATGGCAAAGCCGGCATCGGTGGCGAAGCGCTTAGCCATCGCACACCACACGGTGGCGTCGTGGCTGCCGGCATCGAGCTTGCGCGCGGCGGTGTGCACCATCTGCCGCGCGGCCACCAGCTGCGTGGCCATGTCGGCCAACTTGAACTGCAATGCCTGGAAATCGGCCAGTTTCTTGCCGAACTGGCGCCGCTCGCCCATGTAGCGACGTGCGGCATCCAGCGCGCCTTGCGCGGCGCCCAACGAACATGCGGCGATATTGATGCGGCCACCATCCAGCGCCTTCATCGCCATCTTGAAGCCTTCGCCTTCCTTGCCCAGCAGGTTCTCGGCCGGAATACGCACGTTTTCGAAGCTGACACCGCGCGTCGGCTGGCTGTTCCAGCCCATCTTCTCTTCCTTGCGACCGTAGCTGATGCCAGGCGCATCGGCCGGCACCACGAAGGCGCTGATGCCACGCGCACCGTCTTCGCCGGTGCGTGCCATCACCACCAGCACGTCGGTTGCGCCGGCGCCGGAAATGAAGGCTTTGCTGCCATTGAGCACATAGCTGTCGCCGTCGCGCTGGGCGCGCGATTTCAGCGATGCCGCATCCGAGCCGCTGCCCGGTTCGGTCAGGCAGTACGAGCCCAGCTTGGCGCCGCTGGTCATCGCCTGGCCCCACTGCGCGCGCACCGCATCGGTGCCGTAGCTGGCGATCAACCAGGTGGCCATGTTGTGGATGCTGATGAACGCCGAGGTGGACGGATCCACCGTGGCGAGTTCTTCGAACACCACTGCGGCATCGAGGCGGCGCATGCCCAGGCCGCCCACGCCTTCGTCGGTGTAGAGACCGCAAAAGCCGAGCTCGGCGGCCTTGGCGATGGCCTCGCGCGGGAAGTGACCTTCTGCGTCCCACTGCGCTGCATGCGGGGCGAGTTCCTTGTCGGCGAAGTCGCGCGCGGCAGCGCGGAAGGCTTCCTGCTCGTCGTTCAAATCGGCCGCGTTGGGGTGGAGCTGGATGGCTGCATTCATGGCGATCGGGTCACTTGAGGGAGATGGTGGTGTTGACGCCATGGGCCAGCGTCTGATCGTCGAACCAGCGCGCGGTCACGGTCTTGGTCTGGGTGTAGAACATCACCACCTGCTTGCCGTACGGGCCCAGGTCGCCGAGCTTGGAAGCGCGCGAGCCGGTGAAGGAAAACAATGGCACCGGCACCGGAATCGGCACGTTGATGCCGACCTGGCCCACATCGATGTCTTCCTGGAAACGCCGCGCAGCCGCGCCGGACTGGGTGAACAGCGCCGTGCCGTTACCGTTGGGGTTGGCGTTGACCAAGGCAATGGCCTCGTCCAGCGTGGCGGCTTCCAGAATCACCAGCACCGGCCCGAAGATCTCTTCGTCGTAGATCCGCATGCCGGGTTTGACGCCGGAAAAGATGGTCGGGCCAACAAAGTTGCCCTGCTCGAAACCCGGCACCTGTGGCGCGCGGCCATCCAGTTCCAGGGTGGCGCCCTGCTCCACGCCGGAGGCGATCAAGCCTTCCACCCGCTCGCGTGCGGCGCAGGAAATCAGCGGACCGACCTCGGTGCCCGGCGCGTTGCCGGCGCCGATCTTCAAACTCTTGGCCTTGGCCACCAACTCCGGAATCCAGGTACGGGCGTCACCGACCAGGACCAGCGTGGAGGCGGCCATGCAGCGCTGCCCGGCGGCGCCGAACGCGGCACCGACCATCGCATTGAGCGTCTGCTCGCGGTTGGCGTCGGGCAGCACCACGGCGTGATTCTTGGCGCCCATCATGCATTGCACGCGTTTGCCGGCCAGCGAGGCACGTCGATAAACGTGCGTGCCCGCCTTGGTGGAACCGACAAACGACAACGCCTTGATGTCGGGGTGATCGCACAGCGCATTGACCACTTCCTCGCCGCCATGCACGACGTTGAGCACGCCCTTGGGAATGCCGGCTTCCAGCGCAAGTTCCACCAGCCGCATGGTCACCATCGGGTCTTGCTCGGAGGGCTTGAGCACGAAGGTGTTGCCCGTCGCAATCGCCATCGGAAACATCCACAGCGGAATCATGGCCGGGAAGTTGAACGGGGTGATGCCCGCGCACACGCCCAACGGCTGCAGCAGGCTGTAGGTGTCCACGCCGTTGGCGACGTTGTTGGCCAGCTCGCCCAGCTGCAGGTTGCCGATCGCCGCGGCGTGCTCCACCACTTCCAGGCCACGGAACACATCGCCTTCGGCATCGGCCAGGGTCTTGCCCTGCTCGGCGCTGAGCAGCGCAGCCAGTTCGGGCATGTTTTCCCGGATCAGCTGCTGGTATTTGAGAAAAATACGCGCCCGGGTGCCAATCGGCGTCTTGCGCCAGGTCACGAAGGCGCGGCTGGCCGCCGCCACTGCGGCATCCACTTCGGCGGTGGTGGCGAACGGCACCTGGGCCAACACCGATTGGTCGGCCGGGTTGACCACGTCCTGCCACTGCGTGCTGGCGGACACCACCATTTCGCCATCGATCAACAGGAAGACGCGGGGGACGGATTGGCTCATTGCAGGGCTCGCTTGTTGAGAAGGACATCGGGCCATTGCAGGCCAATACTTCGCATTGTTTGCATCGACACCCTCCATTCCCAGCCCGCTATTGCTTAATCGCGCTAAGCTGACGACACAATTTTGCGAATCTTGCGAATGCCCCAGTCGCACGCTCAACTCCGCCACCAGCTTGGGCTGCGCCTGCAGCGGCTGCGCCAGCGCCATGGCCTGACCCAGGCCGAGCTGGCGCGCCGGCTCGAGCTGTCGCCGAGCTATCTCAACCAGATCGAGCGCAATCAGCGCCCGCTCACCCTGGCCATCCAGCAGCGGCTCAAGAGCGCGCTGGGCGACCTGGACGGCCTGCTGGACCTGGACGACCCGGCCGCACTGGTCGAGCCGCTGGACGCATCGCTGCGCAGCCTGGGCCATACGCTGTTGCCGGCCGAGCTGCGTGCGCTGACCGGCAATCTGCCGCAGGTAGCGCAGGCGCTGCTGGACCTGCACCGCGCCCATCAGCATCTGCTCGAACGCAACGCAGCGCTGGAGCTGCAGATCGGGGTCGAGCACGCGGCAATCCCATCGCTATCGCCCGGCGAGCAGGTGCGCGACTACTTCAACCGCGCGCACAACTATCTGCCGGAACTGGACGAGCGCGCCGAAGCGCTTTACGCCGAACTTGGGTTGACCCCGGAAAATCTGCCGCTGCGGCTGCGCCAACGCCTCGCCGATCGCCACGGCCTGCTGGTGCAGGACGCTCCCGACCTGCACAGCGACAAACGCAGCATGGATGCGCAAGCCCGTGTGCTGTGTCTGCCGGCGCACTTGCGGCCGGGCCAGCAGGCATTTCAGATGGCCGCACAGCTGGCCTTGCTGGAATGCGCGCCGCTGCTGGACGCGCGCATTGCCGATGCCGGTTTCGAGGACGCCGAGCGCATCGCGCTGTCGCGGATTGGCCTGTCGAACTATTTCGCCGGCGCGCTGGTGATGCCCTACAGCGCTTTCCTGCACAGCGCGCAAACCTCGCGCTACGACATCGAATGGTTGGCCGACCGCTTCGAGGTGGGCTTCGAAGCGGTGTGTCACCGGCTCAGCACCTTGCAGCGGCGCGGGGCAGCCGGTCTGCCGATCTTCTTCCTGCGGGTGGACCGCGCCGGCAATGTCTCCAAGCGCCACTCGGCCACCGATTTCCATTTCTCGCATGTCGGCGGCGCCTGCCCGCTGTGGATCGTGTACGAGGCGTTCAACCAGCCTGACCGCATCCTCACCCAGATCGCGCGCATGCCCGACGGCCGGCGCTATTTCTGGCTGGCCCGCCAGGTCAGCAGCGGCCCGCCCGGGTATGGCCGCCCGCGCAAGACCTTTGCCCTGGCAATGGGCTGCGACCTGCGCCACGCCGATCAGTTGGTGTATGCGCGGGGTTGGGATCTGAACGCGGTCGACGATGCGGTACCGATCGGCCCGGGCTGCCTGACCTGCGAACGCAGCGACTGCGTGCAGCGCGCGTTTCCTGCGCTGCCGCGCCTGCCGGCGCGCGCGCGTTAGCGAGTTGGTGGAATTGGATCTGGTTGTCGGACGTGGCCGTGCGTCGGCCCGCGATCGCAATGACAGACCCACTGCACCTGGGTTGGTTGCATTGGCCACTCTGGCGCTCCCGCCGCGTGCACAAGCGGCAACAGCCTTGGGCAATCGCATCAGTCCACGTCAGCCAAGCACCCGCCCCGATGCCAAAGCTTCTGCCGCATCACCGCCTTACCTTCAGGGGCCAAGCAAGCGCGAGTGCCGCAGCGCAGCATTCCAAGCCGAGATAGCTGCCGCAAAATGCTTCATTGGAATGGAATGGCTTGCGCTTCTACCCTGAAGCGGACACATGCAAGACAGGGGGGACGCCAGCGCGCCGCAGCGCGCGTGCGGCGTCACGCACCGAACGACCAACAGCGATCACGCAGCACAGCACCACTGGCCACACCCGCGCAGATGCGCCCGCCCCGCTCCATGCGGCTGGCCGCACCCGCAGCTACCACCGTATTCGGTCACTTTGTCCTGGGAGGGATCAACCGATGCCTGTTCACCATACCGGCCACCCGGCCAGTCGGCGCCTGCGCCGCACGCCCGTTCGCGCCATCCTGTGCACCACCATCGCTTGTGTGCTGGCCACCGCGTTCGGCGCGCATGCACAGGACACTGCACCCGCCGCGCCGCCGGCCAACGACACCAGCAGCGCCGCCAGCAATGGCCAGGCGCCGGTCACGTTGGACAACATCACCGTGATCGGCCAGCGCGCCAGCCTGAATCAGGCGGTGCAAGCCAAGCAGATGTCCGATCATGTCGTGGAAGTGATTTCCGCAGACAACATGGGCCAGATGCCCAACGTCACCGTGGCCGAGGCGCTGGTGCGGCTGCCCGGCGTCAATGGCACCCGCGACCGCGGCAACGAGAGCCTGGCCACCGTGCGCGGGCTGGGCCCGCGCATGACCATGGGCACCGTCAACGGGCGCGAAATCGCCTCGTCCGAGCCCAACCGCGCAGTGCGTTGGGAGGTGTTCCCCACCGAGATCGTCTCCACCGTCAAGGTCTACAAGACCCAGTCGCCGGATCTGGTCGCCGGCGGTCTTGCCGCCACCGTGGACATCTCCACCATCAGCCCGCTCGACTACACCGGCCCGGGATTCGTCGGCACCGCTGGCCCGGTGTTCTACGACCACGCCAAGGATGTGCACGGCTACAGCCCGTGGGGCAGCCGCTTCGGCGCCAGCTGGGTGCACAAGCTCAACGACAACCTGGCGGTCGCCTTCGGCGCCACCTACCAGAAGCAGAAGAACGCCAGCTCGTCGATCGGCAGCTGGGGCTATACCGATGCCACCACCTCGCGCGATGTGGATGGCGACGGCACCGTGGACCCGACCCCGTGGGGCGCGGCCGACCAGCTCAAGCTGATCGACCAAACCCGCACCGGCGCGATGGGCACCGTGCAGTGGCGCTCGGGCAATTTCGAGTTGAAGTTCGACGGCCTGTATTCGCGCATCGAAATCGACGAAGACCAGTTGCAGAACTGGTTCAACGGGCTGGCCTTCAGCACCTTCTCCGGCAGCACCAATCCATACACCACGCCGGGCTCGTCCTACACCATCGTCGATGGCGATGTGGTGGCCGGCACGCTGGCCAATTCGAACCTGCAGGTCGACCATGTGGTCAGCCACTACAACGAGGTCAAGACACTCACCGCCGGCGGTTTGAACGCCAAGTGGAGCGGCGATGTATGGACCTTGGGCAGCGACCTGTCGTTTTCGCAGGCCAAGCGCGACAACACCTGGCAGGCGGTGCGTTTCGGCAGCAACCCGGACACCATCTCGTTCGATTTCCGTCGCAGCGTCACCCCCACCATCAGCACCAGCTCGGACACTCCCGAATACGGCATTGCCGGGCAGACCGAGCCGCAGGCGCTGCGCGACAAGATTGCTGCGCTGGCACTCAACGCCAGCCGCGCCGTGGATGCCGGCCCGTTCACGTCGCTGGAACTGGGCGCACGCGCCGCGCGTCGCGAAAAACAGAACCGTCGCTTTCTCAGCAACCAGTCCGGCTACGATCAGCCGATCTCGGCGTATCAGGACCTGATCTACCCGGTCACCATGCCCGACTTGAACGTGCCCACGCTGACCGGCGGCAACATGGCCGAGATCGCACGCATCGGCTTTGGCGGGTTCGATCCGAACACGCTCGACGAACAACTGCTCGACCATTGGAACGTCAAGGAAGACGTGCGCGAAGCCTTCGCCAAAGCTGTCTTCAGCTCGCAACTGTTCGGCACCGATGTCACCGGCAATGTCGGCGTGCGCCTGGTCAACACCAGGACCACCAGCGAGGGTTTCGATTCGGTCGGCAGCACCATCCAGCCCAGCACCGGCAGCAAGGAATACACCGACGTGCTGCCCAGTGCCACGCTCAATTTCCTGATCGACGACCAGCGCATCCTGCGCTTTGCAGTGGCCAAGGTCATCGCACGTCCGCCGCTGGACGAACTGCGCACCGGCCGCCGTCTGGACGACCCCAGCGTGACCGTTGGCCAGCTCACCGGCAGCGGCGGCAACCCGCAGCTGGACCCGTTCAAGGCCACCCAGGTCGATGTCTCTTACGAGTGGTACTTCCACACCGAAGCGCTCGCCGCCCTGGCGGTGTATCGCAAGGAAGTGGATTCGAGCATCGGCTACCGCACCGACCGCGAAACGATCAACGGCCTGGATTACCTGGTCAGCGCGCCGTTCAATGGCGGTGGCGGCTACATCAATGGCGTGGAGCTCACCTTCCAGACGCCGTTCTACTTCATCCCGCACATGGAAAACTTCGGCGTCTACTCGAACTATTCGCTGGTCGATTCCAACCTCAAGGAATTCTCGCCGGAAGACAACCCGCTGCCGTTGAGCGGGCTGGCACGCAAGACCGGCACCTTCGACCTGTGGTACAGCAACGGCACCTTCGAAGCGCGCGTGGGCTACAAGTACCACAGCCCCTACACGGTGGTGTACGGCTGGAATGCCGCACGGCTGGCGCGCCTGCAAAGCGAAGGCACGGTGGATCTGAGCTTGAACTGGCAGTACAGCAAGCAGCTCGGCTTCCGTTTCCAGGCCAGCAATCTCACCAACGAGCCGTTGCGCGCCTATACCGACAACAAGCCCAACCGGCTGGCCAATCAGGACGATGGCGGCTACCAGGTATTCGGTCGCCGTTACCAGTTGGAAGCAACCTACAAGTTCTAGGCGTCGCTTGATCGGCTGCACATGCTGCTGCGCAGCCGATCTGATTGCACCTGCATAACACCGCAGCTACTAGGTGGAATCCAATCTGCAAGCCACGTTTGGACTCTGCACAGCGGCCGTGCAGCAGCACGGCCGCCTGCGGCATGCTGTCACCCGCTCCACGTTGTCTCTGTCGAGGAATTGCATGCGCTCACCACGCCGTCTCTGGACACCCGCGCTCCTGGCGCTGGCCATTTCCACCTTCGCACACGCCGCCCCGGCTCCGGCCACGTTGTATCTCGGCGCGGACCTGTCCTACGTCAACGAGATGGAAGAATGCGGTGTGCAATACCGCGAGAACGGCGTGGTCAAAGATCCGTTCGAACTGTTCCATGCGCACGGGGCCAATCTGGTGCGCGTACGCTTGTGGAACGATGCGCGCTGGACCCGCTACAGCGACCTGGCGGACGTCAAGAAGACCATTGCACGTGCACGCGCGCAAGGCATGCAGGTGCTGCTGGATCTGCACTACTCCGACGATTGGGCCGACGGCGAAAAGCAATTGATCCCCAAGGCCTGGGCCAGCATCGCCGACACCGATGAACTGGCACGCACGCTGTACGGCTTCACCTATGACACGCTCAGCGCGCTCGACCGTGCCGGTCTGATGCCCGAGCTCGTGCAAGTGGGCAACGAAAGCAATTCCGACCTGATGGACAGCACGCCCTGGGACAAAAAACGCCCCATCAACTGGCAGCGCAATGCCAAGCTGTTCAACGCCGGCATCAAGGCGGTGCGCGACATGAGCGTACGCTCGGCGATCAAACCGCGGGTGATGCTGCATATCGCCCAGCCGGAAAATGTGGAGCCGTGGTTCGCCGACGCCACCAAGGCCGGCGTCACCGATTTCGATCTGATCGGCATCAGCTACTACCGTAAATGGTCCACGCAATCGATGGCCGAGCTGGGCAAGACCATCAGGCGTTTGCGCGGCCGCTACGATGCCGATGTGGTGGTAGTGGAAACCGCGTACCCGTGGACGCTGGACTCCGGCGACACCTCGCACAATCTGCTCGGCGAGGATTCGCTGATTGCCGGCTACCCGGCCACGCCGCAAGGCCAGGCGCGCTACATGGTGGACCTCACCCAACTGGTCATCGATACCGGCGGCGCCGGCGTGGTGTATTGGGAGCCGGCATGGACCAGCAGCCATTGCAAAACGCGTTGGGGCACCGGCTCGTCGTGGGAAAACGCCAGCTTCTTCGACTTCAAGCACGGCAACGAGGTGTTGCCGGCGATCGACTTCATGCGCCACCCGTATACCGGTGTGCCTGCATCGCGTGCATCCGACGCGGGCAAGCATGATGCGAGCGCGCCAGAGAGTTCTGTAGATGCCGGCAAAAGGACGCAGCCATGAGTGGTATCAATCGACGCGAGTTGCTGCGCGGCATGCTGGCCAGTGGGGTAAGCGCCGCACTGCCGATGGGCGCAGCCGGCACTTTGGCATCGCCTGGCGCGACGGCTGCACCTGCGGCCAAAAACACCGTATCGACAGCGGCATTAGGCGATGCAGCACTGGCGCCGCGGGAGCGTCTGCTGTTCGACTTCGGTTGGCGCTTCCACCTGGGCCATGCCAGCGATGCACCGCGCGATTTCGAATTCGGCACCTTCCAACGCACCTTCGCCAAGGCCGGCAAGGACACCGCGACCGCCGCGCAACTGGCATTCGACGACAGCGCCTGGCAGCAGGTGGACTTGCCGCACGACTGGGCCGTCGGTTTGCCATTTCGGCAGGAGCCGATCTCGGCCTTCATGACCGAGGAAGACCCGGCCGCTGCACACGGCTACAAGCCGCTGGGCACGAGTTTCCCGGAGAACAGCGTGGGCTGGTACCGGCGCACGCTGCAGATTCCGGCAAGCGATCTGGGCAAGCGCATCAGCCTGGTGTTGGATGGCGTGTTCCGTGAGTGCATCGTGTTCTGCAATGGCCACATCGTCGGCCGTCACGCGAGCGGCTACTGCGGCTTCGAGGTCGACCTCAGCGAAGTGCTCGACTACGGCAAGCCCAACATCATCGCCATCCGCGTGGATGCCACGCTGGGCGAAGGCTGGTTTTACGAAGGCGCCGGCATCTACCGGCATGTGTGGCTACAGAAGACCGACCCCCTCCACATTCCGCAAGACGGTGTGTTCGTACGCGGCAGCGTGCAGGACGGCAACGCCACTGCGCAGCTCTCCACCGAAGTGCGCAACGACGGCACCGCGCCACGCCAGTGCGTGGTGCAGGCGCGCATTGCCGCACCGGATGGACGCACCGTGGCGCAGGCGGCCAGCGCAGCGATCACGGTCGCGCCCGGCCAGGTGCAGGTGGTCGAACAGACCCTGCCGCTCGGGCAGGCGGCGCGGTGGTCGATCGACACCCCGCAGCTCTACAGCCTGACCACCAGCGTGCACAGCGACGGCACCGCGCTCGATGCGCTGGTGACGCCGTTCGGCGTGCGCAGCATCGCCTTCGATGCGCAACGCGGTTTCCTGTTGAACGGCGCACCGCTCAAGCTGCATGGCACCAACAATCCCCAGGATCATGCCGGTGTCGGCACCGCCATTCCGGACGCCTTGCACGCCTGGCGCCTGCGCCAGCTCAAGTCGATGGGCTGCAACGCGTATCGCAGCTCGCATAATCCGGCCACGCCGGAATTGCTCGCGCTGTGCGACCGCCTCGGCATGTTGGTGATCGAAGAAACCCGCCGCATGTCGACCGACCCCGAAGCGATGGGCGAACTGGAAACGATGGTGCGGCGTGGCCGCAATCATCCCAGCGTCATCCTGTGGTCGCTCGGCAACGAAGAGCCGCAGCAAGTGACCGAGCGCGGTGCACGCATCGTGACCCGCATGCAACAACGCGTGCGCCAGCTCGACCCCACCCGCCCCACCACCTTCGCGATGGACAAGGGCTTCGGTGATGGCGTGGGCCAGGTGGTGGATGTGGTCGGCTTCAACTACCGCACCAGCCAGATGGATGGCTTCCATGCGCAATATCCCCACATCCCGATCTACGGCAGCGAAACCGGCAGCACCGTGTCAGTGCGCGGCAACTATCAGCGCGACGACCAACGCGGCCATACCCGTGCCTACGACCTGGACCACCCCTGGTGGGCCAGCACCGCCGAAGCCTGGTGGAGCTATGTCGCGCAACGCCCGTACATTGCCGGCGGCTTCATCTGGACCGGTTTCGACTATCGCGGCGAGCCCACGCCCTACAACCGCTGGCCGAATGTGGCTTCGCAATTCGGCGTACTCGATAGCTGCGGTTTTCCGAAAGACAACTACTGGCACTACCGCGCGCAGTGGACCAGCGAACCGGTACTGCATCTGTTCCCGCACTGGAACTGGGACGGCTTGCTGCAGCCCGACGACAACGGCCGCATCGCGGTCTGGTGCCACAGCAATCTCGAGGCGGTGGAACTGCTGGTCAACGGCATCAGCCAGGGCTTGCAGCAAGTACCGGCTTACGGCCATGTCCAATGGCGTGTGGTCTATGCGCCCGGCATGATCGAAGCGCGCGGCTATCGCGGCGGCAAGCTGGTGCTGAGCGAGCGTCGCCAAACCACGGGCAAGCCGGCGGCGATTCGCTTGAGTTGCGATCGCAACGCGCTGCGTGCCGATGCCGAAGACGTCGCAGTGGTCAAGGTGGAAATCGTCGACGCACAAGGCCGCCTGGTACCGACTGCCGACAACCTGGTGCAGTTCGCGCTGCGCGGACCTGCACGGCCGATTGGGGTCGGCAATGGCGACCCCAGCAGCCACGAAGACGACAAGGCGCCGCGGCGCAAGGCGTTCAACGGCCTGTGTGCGGCGCTGCTGCAAACCACGCGCAGCAGCGGCGACATCGTGCTGCAGGCGACCGCGCCTGGGCTGACCGCATCCACGTTGCGCCTGCCTGCCGAGCCCACGCGATCGCGCGCGTCGGTGGCTTGAAACGCAGTCGCTGCGTACGGCAACGGAACGTGCTGCGTTACCTGGGCCAGTGGCGGCCTCGGTAGCGTCGCGATGCCATACGCGAGTCGAAGGCCATCCATCGGTATGTGTGCTGACGGGGATGGCCGAGCAGGTGATCCCAGGTAGAAAGATCGCATGCGGGCGTTGGCCGCGGCCAGAACATCGTCGGCAGTGCTGACCGGTCAGCTCGCGACCGTTCGCGTGATACCGGCAACCTCAGGTCTGCGCACTTCCGGCAGCCGGGTCGCGCGGAAAATAGCGGTTGAGTTTTTCTTCCCACGCGCGGAATTGCTCCAAGGTCTGGGCATCCATCGGACGCGGGTCGTCGGCCAGCGCCTTCTTCTGCGCCACATAGGCGATGCGCTGGGACGACAGTTCATCCCACGCCTTCCTGAGCATGACCGGATCCGGATGCGAGACCAGCATCGCCTCCAGCAGCGTGGCCTGGGCCACGCGCGCGGCCAGCAGATCGCTGAGCGCCTCGGTCACGGCCTGCATGCACTCGTGTTGTTTCTGTTGCATATCCAGCCAGCTCGCTTGCGTAATGCGCCGCGCACCATAGCGCCTGATCTGGAACGGCGGCGTGCAAGGCAGGTTGAAGATCCAGGTCACCGCGTGGTGCGACTGCGGCCAGCGCCCTCTGCATCGCTTCGCTTGACCTCGCTCAACGCACGAAACTGTGCCACTCAGCGTCCCCTCCCACGCGGCGCACAACCGCGCGGGAGCGCACGTGCTCATCGCAAGCGTGAGAACGCGCCGATCCCTGCGATCGCCAGCCGCTCGGCGGGAACGGCCGTTTCCGCGAACGACAGCCGCAGATAGCGGATCTGGCGGACTCCGGGGAAATTCAGTCGCTGGGTCGAGAGCGCATAGGCGATGTTGGAGAGCTCGCCGGCGCCCGCTGGCTGCCAGTGCTGGCCATCTTCGCTGGTCTCGGCGCGATAGCCCTTCGGCGGCGCAGCACCGGTCATCACTGCGCGCGAGGGCGTGAGGCTGAACCCGGCAACCTGACGCGAGCCGCCGAGGTCGATGGTTACCTGCATGGGATGGCCCGGCGTCGGTGCGGGCGTGATCCAGATCGTGCTGGCATCGTCGTCGAGCAACGTCTCCGCCCCTGGCGCGCTCGCCTCGACGATGCGCCAGCCGGCGGTGGACAGCACATCCGGCGCTGTCGCCATCGGACGTGCGACCGGCACCGGCGCAACGGCGCGGAACAGGGCCAATTCGCTGATCGCCGGGCAGACCGGCGCCTCGAGCACGACCAGGCGCACCCGGCGTGCGGCGATCGGGCGCTCCAGACGCACGATCCGCTGGGCACCGATGCACTGCGCCTCGGCCAGCCGCCGCCACTGCCCATCGACCTCGGCTTCGACCGCGAAGCGGGTAACGCGCACGCCCAGCGGCAGATACTCGCGCAACCGGATCAGGTCGAAGCTGTGCGCGCTCGACAGTTCCAGCGTCAGCGTCGGCGTGGTGACCTCGTCCGGCGTGGACCAGTAGCTGTCCGGCTGGCGATCGAGTACGCGCGCCGGCTCGAACCCGGCACCGCGCGAGGCGCTGGCGCTGGCCTTGGCGCCCTTGGCCAGGTCGATGGCGAAGCTGGCGCGGATCGCGTCGCCGAAACTCTGCAGCACCGCCACGTCGTGGTCGGGGATGCGGCCGCGCCGGTCGGGCGGCAGGTTCAGGTTCATGTTGGTACCGCGCGCCACCGAGGTGTCGAAATAGCGCACCAGATTCTCCGGGCTCCGCACCTTGCCGTCTTCGTCGGCGTGATAGAACCAGCCCGGACGGATCGACGTATTGGTTTCGGCCGGCCACCACAACGCCCCTCCGCGCACGCCGGAATTGCCGTTTTCCTGCGTGTACGGCGCATTGGGCATGGTCGGCCAGGACGGATCGCCGGCAATGCCATCTTCGTTGCCGCCCCACCGGATATCGGCGCCAAGCGGATCGAAGGTACATGCCATAGGCTGATGCCGATGCACCAGCTCGATCATCCGCGGCCAGTTGTAGTACGCAGGCGCATCGATCTTGCGCGATTCGCGCGCCCCACCGTAATAACCATCGCCGCCATTGGCGCCGTCGAACCAGAACTCGAACAGATCCCCGTAGCCTGTGCAGAGTTCGACGATCTGCTTGCGGAAATAGTCCAGATAGCCAGGGCGGCCATATTCGGCGTGGTTGCGATCCCAGGGAGACAAATAGATACCGAAGGCCAGGCCAGCGCGTCGACACGCCGCGGCCATCTCGCCGACGATGTCACCCTTGCCGTCTTTGTAGGGCGAATTGCGGATGCAATGCTCGGTCAGGCGTGTCGGCCAAAGACAGAATCCATCGTGATGCTTGGCAGTGAAAATAAGCCCTTTCAGATTGCCGGCCTTCGCAGCAGCGACGATCTGGTCGGCTGAAAAATCGCTGGGATCGAATTTGCGCGGATCCTCGTCGCCGTAGCCCCATTCCTTGTCGGTGAAGGTGTTCATCGCAAAATGCACGAAGGCATATTGCTCCCACCGATGCCAGCGCAGCTGGCGCGGGCTGGGCACCGCACCCCACGGCGCCGGCCCGCTGGCACGCGGCGTCTGCGCGATGCGGGCTGCCGACGCGCCGAAGCTGGCAGCGGCCACCACACCCGTGGCAAGAAAGGTACGACGATCGATCATTGGCGACTTCCGACTTTGCACAAGTTTCGATCTTAGCTTTTCCGACGGCGAAGAGTCCCAAAACAACAGCCGGTGTGTGCAATGCGCCGCGCACACGCAGGCATTTGCGCGACGAGCGCCGAATAACGTGCCAAGCAAGTCGAGCAAGCGCCGTTTGACGACTGATGGCCGCGCCGCACGCTGCGTTGTTGGTGCTCGCATGGCCGCATCTTGCGTACGCGAAGCAAGTTCCGCGAACAGAACGAACAGTGGCTGGCCGACGACAACCAATAAGGACCACACGACAGCGTCGGCGTGCCAACACCTGCCAAGTTTTGTCATCAACATTGACCGTAGAGGTCTGATCTTGACCGGTACTGATTTGCGGGAAGTCCACAGGTTGTCGACTCCCCGTAAACTTGATCCAGCCATAACTAGAGGTCTCCGGGCACACTAGCCACCAAGGAGACCACCAATGCGCAAGAGCAAGTTCACCGATAGCCAGATCGTCGCCACGCTGAAGCAGGTCGAGGGTGGCCGCCAAGTCAAGGATGTGTGTCGTGAGCTGGGCATTT
>JAAIGF010023022.1_pt1 | contig 159193 bp, 137 predicted proteins | sample 6487441 | NCBI WGS metagenome assembly JAAIGF01 (sample SAMN13974129, study PRJNA590717) | phyllosphere metagenome | biome: pepper field; feature: multiple bacterial spot infested pepper fields; material: pepper leaves; isolation source: leaves from pepper fields | host: Capsicum annuum ... | reverse complement strand
TGATGCCTTGATGCCTTGATGCCTTGATGCCTTGATGCCTTGATGCCTTGATGCCTTGATGCCTTGATGCCTTGATGCCTTGATGCCTTGATGCCTTGATGCCTTGATGCCTCAAATGGTACTTTCACCCCATCTAAAATGCAAGACCAAAAGTATCATAAAAAAGATTTCTACAAAAATATTCGTAATTGCGCACTCGCACAGAACGAAGGCAAGGAAATAAGGGAAAAGGACGACTACTAGTGTTTGGCACTTTAAACACGCTTGGAGCCCGGGAATCTACATTTACTCCTAATCCAGTAGATTCCTGGGCTCCACCTGAGGACGTTCCCTTATTCTTTGCCTGAGTGGTGTCTGCAAAACTACAATCATGCTGATTCACAGTTTTTTTAATTCTTTACAACTACCTAGTACAAACCCAAAGCAGTACGTCCAAGCATCCCTCACCCAAATAGTTCATTCACCTTATCCGCATCCAACTTCTTAATCACATGCACAAGCAGCGTCGCCGCCTCATCAAAATCCTTTTTCGCCATAATGGCATTGTGCGTATGAATATAGCGCGTTGCAAAGCCCATCGAAAGCGTCGGACAGCCCTTTCCATGCAAATGGAACTTACCGCCATCCGTACCGCCGCCTGTGACCGTAGCCACCTGCACATCCATACCGAGCTCTTCCGCTGTATCCATCACCAGATCCCGAAGTCCAGTATGCGGAATCATCGTCGCATCCAATAGAAGCAATAGTGGTCCACCACCTACATTAGCAGGTGCTTCAGATTCGATCCCAGGTATATCATTAGCAATACCCACATCCAGTGCAAACGCAATATCCGGCTGGACTAGATTGGATACCGTAGTCGCCCCACGCAGACCTACTTCCTCCTGCACCGTTGCACCAGCATAAAGTACATTTGGATGCTGCTCCTCCTGTAGACGCTTGAGCACTTCAACCGCGAGTGCACAACCTGCACGGTTATCCAGCGCTTTACCTACCCACAGTTCATCATCTCGCATGGTTGTAAACTCAGAGATCGGTACGATCCAGTCACCTGGGCGTACGCCCATCGCTTTAGCATCTTCGGCATCACGGGCACCGATGTCAATATACATTTGCTTAAGCTTAACGACCTTTTCACGTTCTGCTGGTTCCATGCCGTGTGGTGGCTTGGAACCCACGATACCTACATAGTCGCCTTTACGCGTCTTCACACGTACACGCTGAGACATGACCGAGTGCGGCCACCAGCCACCCAGCTGTTCGAAGCGGAGAAATCCTTTAGGTGTAATACTCGTTACGAGAAAGCCAATCTCATCCAAATGACCTGCGATCAGTACACGCGGCCCTTGCTCACTACCGACCTTTTTACCGACGATGCTACCCAGACGATCCTTAAGCAGCTCGTCGGATAATGGACTCAAATACTCGACCATTTTATCCCGTACTGAACGCTCAAATCCAGATACACCATCCGTTTCGGTAAGTTCTTTCATCATTAATGTCATATCATCCACAATAATCTCTCCTCTGCCCCATCGCTGACCATAGGTTAATTAAGTATAATAGAGATTGTATGCCAGATTACGAGTAATGGCAATCTGCTACGCCAAATCCTATCCCTTTATGCCTCTAACCATTCAAACTCAAGCGCCAGCTTATGCTGCAAAGTCTGTACATCGCTCCAATCTAATACTTGTTCGATATGCAGCACACCGCCTACTGTATTATAAGGTTGCTGTAATAATCGCTGCGCTGCTAACGCTGCCACTTCCGCAGTAATGTGAGATTGGTTGTTTCCGTTTAATATACAGGTTAGATGAACAGGTTGACCCGCTCGATGACCGATCGCATCCACTCGAATCCCATACCGATCACTTCCCATATGGATCATGCCGAATAACGCAGTGACTGCCTTTTTCATGACTGAACGATGGAGTAATCGCAAGATACCGATACGCTGTATTCCCGCTAACAGACGAGTCAGTGGCACCGAATCGAAACCAAGTCGAGTCGATATGGACGTTACACCTAATGTATGTACTAGCGTTTGCTGATCGGAAAATGGAAACCGATATACATATTGTCGTACAGCTTGAGCATTCTTCGCTTCTTCTTGCTGCGAATTGCACAGCATCGAAACAACACGTTCATCTGTAAAGCTATGCACCTGCACGGGTACGCCTTTTTCCATCACTGTAAAACGCTTTGCCAGCTGATCCACTGTCCAGCGAATCGCTGCCTGTCCGTGACGCTCGCCAAGACCTAGCATAATGGAGATATCCAGTTGCTTCGTCTGCTCCATACGTCTATGTAGCTCTGCCGCAAGTAAGTTCGTCAGCCCGGGAGCCAGACCTACACTTAGCAAAACTGTCGAAGAACGCTCTGTTTTCTGCTTCTCTGGAGCTGAAATGATTGCCGTTGATGATACGTTCAGTTGGTCATTGTTCGGATATTTGTTCTTGCCAATATCTGTGCTAGATTCGGAGACATAGGTAGCTATACCCTTGCGATTCAGCTGCTCAATTTGATGCAAAAAATCTCCATTTGCCGTAATGTCCAGATAGTCGATCCCGTGATTCAGACAATATTCAACTAACTGTGTATCGGTCATATCCAGACACATCATAATTAGACGAACCTTCGATAGATCTGGCCATTGGGGCTGTGGTGCGGATACATCCCATTGCAGCGGCTGTACGATCCCATTCGTCGCTTTACTAAAGGCTATTGCTTGCGCCTCATTACGCCCAGCCGCTATGATCTCATATGCTCCCTCTACATTATATTCGAGCAGACGATGGCAAATATGCTGTCCAACTGTCCCATACCCTCCAACAACTATAATCTGATGACGTACAGTCACGATACTCCATCCCCTTTTCTCATTCGATAATTGGCGCTTGTCTTCGATATTACGTTGCGTACAGACATCATCTGCTTGGTATCCCATACTAGCTCATGTGATATTTCCACGCTAAGAACGCTTAACCTCACTTCTAACGTGTTGCACAGGTAAAACCTCCTTCGTAACAAACTACTTTAGCCACTCTAATGGTACAATTGTGGGAGTGCGTCATCATGTTACGAAGGATTAATGAAGCCTTATTCAACCATCATGAACGATAGCAAGCTCATTCTGATCCTATCTATGCAATTCGTGATCTGTTGTTCATTATGTAACAATAACGAATACCCGCCTATCCCACAAAGCTGGGATTTACTTGATCATGATCGACCAGTTAACAGCCTATCCATAAGAGAGGCACGCTGCATCTACTCTAAGATTCGTTTAGAAAAGAGGTTTGATATGCAATCTTCCCAATCTACATATCCGTCTGCCTTACCACGGCTATTATCCCAATCCAGCACAACATACGATACACATACATCCGTCCAGTATCGCCAACAATTGCTACATTGGCTCGGTGAATATATGCCATTGGGCGCTGCATGCTGTACACTCGTTGATCCAGATAGCCTATTGTCGGTTGGAGCTGTAGTAGAGCAGCAGCTTCATTCGATTCACAATGAACTGCTTCATTATGAATATGCCCATCCCGAAGCGGCGGACGTGTATACACAGCTTGTGCAGCACCAACCACATGTATCGGTGCTAAGCCAGCATCAATCGCAGATATTGACCGAGCATCCGCGCTATATTCAGTTATTACAGCCTCATGGTTTTGGTGATGAGCTTCGTGCAGCGATGATGTATAACGGTCGCTGCTGGGGATTTCTTACTCTATATCGACAAGACGATCAGCCGCTCTTCTGTTTACAGGAACGTGAGTGGATCGTACAACTGATGCCAGCCATAGCAGCTCAATTACGCCAATTTTGCTTAAGTTCATTGCAGAAGCCAGATGAAGCAGATCATCACAGCCTGAATAGGGATCGTTTAAATCGAAATCATCTACTACAAGCAGATAAAGGCATCTTGCTGCTATCTGAACAGCTAGAGCTAGTATCTGCCAGCCGGACGGTAGCAGATTGGCTTAATCGGCTCAGTCAGCACGAAAATAATAACTCTTCGCAGCTACTACGTCCTCTCCATACCGCAGCACTCCAATTGTTACAGCCACATTCAGAGGTGTCCAGTCTGCAAAGCTGTATTCCAGCACGTGGTTACTATGTGTGGATGCGTGCACATCTGGTATATACCAGTACGGATAAGCCTCAGGTGATGATTGAGTTAGAACCCGCGCCACCCGAACTGCTATTTCAGCTACGCTGTGAACAGTTTGCCTTAACAGTACGCGAACAACAGCTTGTCCAGCATGCCATGAATGGTCTCTCGACTCGTCAAATTGCAGCGGAATTATACATTTCTACATTTACTGTACAGGATCATCTCAAATCTATTTTTGCCAAAACAGACACATCCAGTCGGCGAGAATTGCTCGCCTTGCTTCGTACTCCTTCAGCTGGTAGTAACAAACCTGATTTGAACGAGCAGGAATAGCAATATTGGCCTGATCCGATATGGACACATCAACGACAAATCATTTCCATATACTAAATATAATCAAAGTATACATTTGCTCCTATATCTACCGATAAAGGCGAGTAAAGATATGTGCTTTTACTCAAAAGCAAGATATGAGCTGATGTAAATATACCTTCTGAATAGAAATAATATCGCCGATCCGGTTCAATTGTCCCAAAGGAGCGCCTATGAAAAACCGCAGTATTACCTTTAAATTATTTATTATTACCGTCATCGTATTTGCTTGTTTTTATGCGATGGTCATCTTATCGCAGTTCCTGTTTTTCAACCAATTTTATGAATCGTATAAAATGAGTCAGGTGGAGCATAATGCGGAGCAGCTGGCGCATAGCTATGTGTCAGAGGATGAGGATAGCACGATACTCGCACGGAAAGCGATTCGCTTTATGGAAACGAACAAAAGTCAGGTGGCTGTCATTAATCCACAAGGCGAAGTGATGCTGAACGATATGTATCAGCTCAGTCTGAATGAAACGTATCACTTGCTACTCAAACAGCCAGACGGTAAACAAATATTCGTTCCACTGGCATTAATATTAAGTGAATATGGCGATCCTTTACGTCAGGCACGAATTAAGCTCGGGGATACGCTTACGATTGAGGGTACAACCCGTCCACCGAGTGGCAAACAGCCCTACACTGTGCTTGATCCTCAGCAAATTCGCAAAAATGGAATCAAAACTATCGGCGAAAGCTATGATAAAAATATTAGCCAATTTAGCGGAACGGTCAGCGAGCTCGTCTTACCAGATCTATCGAATTGGAAAATCAGTCAAGGGCTACTGTTGCAAGCGATGTATGAGCAATTCCCGCTGACATCCGAACAGCAAGCCGATCTGCGGAATATGAATCCGATTCAATATAACTGGAAGGATTCATGGAGTGGCTCGAACAATTTGATCACATTATATCCACTGAAAAAGAACAACCAGCTTCAATTATTATTCGTCATCACGTCCATTCAAGAGATCAGTGATACGAATGCTGCGTTACGCTGGTTCTATCTGTATCTCGGGATTGGTGGATTTGCCTTAATTCTGATCTTATCGCTCTTCTTCTCGCGGATGGTTACGAAGCCGCTTATTGCTCTGAATCAGATGGCAAAGCGCATGGTTCGGCTCGATTTTAGTAGCACTACGCCACCACTTCGTCAGCAAGATGAACTTGGCGGTCTGGCACGTAGTATGGATACGCTGGCTCGTAAGCTGGATGCGGCGCTGCGCGAGCTACAGGAAGCGAACACCCAGCTGCAGCAAGATATGGAGCGCAAGCAGCGACTGGAAGAGATTCAACAGAGCTTTTTCACCAATGCTTCTCATGAATTGAAAACACCGCTTAGCATCGTCAAAAGCTTTGCCGAAGGACTACAAGACGGCGTGAATGTGGATAAGAGCGGTCACTATGTTAGTGTTATTATTGAAGAAGCGGACAAAATGGAAATGCTGATCAAGGACATGCTTGATCTCGCCAGACTGGAATCAGGCACGATTCGTCTACAACCTCGTCCGTTCATGCTGAGTGAACTGTCTGAAAAGGTGGCTGATAAGCTAATCTATGCCCTTCAGCCACGGCAGCTACAGATCATGATCTCCCCGATCAATGAACGAACCGTGTTCGCTGATCCAGACTGGATTGAGCAGGTTCTACGCAATCTAATCGTCAATGCGATTCGACATGCCGAATCAGGCAGCGATATCCGAGTTGTGATTGAAAGTGATGAAGTCGTAACCAGGCTGCATGTAGACAATTCAGGTAAGCCGATTGCGGAAGAGCATCTAGCGCATATATGGGAGCGATTTTACCGGGCTGAGGCATCTAGAAGCCGACAGACTGGCGGTACTGGGCTTGGACTTCCGATCGCCAGTCAGATTTTAGATATCCATGGCTGTAGCTATTCGGTACAAAATTTGCCGGATGGCGTACGCTTTTCGATTATATTTGATGACCGAGTGCGCCCTGATGGGTACGGGGAAGGGGTGTAGAGATGGCTGGAAAGATTTTGCTTGTAGAGGACGAACAACGGATTCGCGAAGTGATTGCCGACTATTTTCAAAGTGACGGCTGGATCATTGTTGAAGCGGAAGATGGTGAACAAGCGCTGGAGCAATTTGAGATTCACTATCCGGATCTGATTATTCTCGATATTATGATGCCCCATATGGACGGCTTTGATGTGTGTCGGCATATTCGCAAGCACTCCGGCGTGCCGATTATCCTGCTCACTGCGAAGTCAGCCGACAGTGATAAGGTGCTTGGCTTTGAGCTTGGAGCTGACGATTATGTGACCAAGCCCTTCAGCCCAAGAGTGCTGCTTGCTAGAGCGAACTCACTTATGAAACGAGTGACGGAAAATTATGAACCACAGGGGCATCGGCTCAGCTTCGGCAGCGCGGTTCTGAATACACTCACTCGCCGAATGGAGCTAGATGGTAAGCCGGTTGAACTTACGCCCAAAGAATATGAACTCCTTCTGCTGCTCATACGTAATAAGAATCGTGTCATCCCGCGCGATACATTACTCAGTCGGATCTGGGGAATTGAATTTGAAGGGGAATCCCGAGTGGTCGATTCCCACATTAAAAAGCTTCGTGCCAAGCTAGGCCCTGAGTCTGGACATATCCGCACGGTGATTGGTGTCGGTTACCAATTCGAACCTTAATTGTTGCAGGATACGGCATAACGATGCCTGGAAGGAAGGAATAACGATGAACTGGAGTTTTGTACCTTCATTATGTACTGTACTCAATCTAGCGGCTGGAACGGTGTCGCTATTACTTACGATGCATGGACACTATCGCCTGGCGGCGTTGATGATTTTATTTTCTGCCTTTTTTGATGTGTTAGATGGCTTGCTGGCGAGATTACTTCGTTGTACAAGCGAGTTTGGCAAGCAATTGGATTCGCTGGCTGATCTGATCTCATTTGGAGCGGCACCTGTATTTTTGGTACTGTTTTACCATCTCGATCCAACAGCCAAAACAGCTCAGATTGCAGCGGTATTATTCGTAATCTGTGGTGCGCTCCGACTAGCACGCTTTAATGTAACTGGAACAATCTCAGGATTTACCGGGATGCCGATCACATTTGCAGGTACGATCCTTGCGCTCCTATCACTAATTGCGCATTCGATACAATCCACTGTATTGATCGCACTGATCGCAGTCCTATCCTTTTTAATGATTAGTCGTATTCCATTTCCATCCTTTAAAAACAAAATGGTTAGGAAGTGATGGACGATGGATCTTGCTGTTGAATACATTAGTCGTTACGGCTATATTGCTATTTCAGGCTTACTGGCTTTTGGCATTATCGGATTGCCGATCCCCGATGAAATGTTAATGATCGTCGTCGGGTATCTGGCGTCCAAGCATGTACTTCATCTACCCCTGGTGCTATTATTTAGCTTTATGGGTTCGATCATCGGTATGACGATCAGCTATTGGATCGGTCGACGCTTTGGGACAACATTGATTTTGCGTTATGGGAAATGGGTTGGAATTACCGTTGTCAGGTATGAACGAATCCAGCGCTGGTTCAAGCAGTATGGACGCTGGACGGTATTATTTTCTTACTTTATCCCGGGTGTACGTCATGTGGCTGGGTATATTTCAGGTATTAGCGCGATGCCGTTTCGGTATTACTTTTCGATATGTATAGCTGCCGCCGTGCTCTGGACAGTGCTGTTCATTTCACTCGGTTATTTTGCTGGAACTCACTTCTTACCGCATATTCCTGTGCTGAAAGCGACTGGCTAAAGTACAGTGTATCTATAAGATCACAACAAAAAAACATACCACCGGATCACTGGCATTAATGCCAGCTCCGTGTGGTATGTTTTTTGATGCTTCGTAAGTACCGCCGAAAAGCGCCTTCCGACTTGCGCGCTGCCAGCGTACGTCGAATCCCCTGCATCATTAGCTTATATCGCCACTCATCTTCATGATCAATACGATGAAGCTCCTGTAAAAATTCGTTGCTCATCTGAACCACTCCGTTCCTGATGATCTTGAATATACGTAGTATACACCGTCAACCTGAACAAAAAGTGTAATGGTTATGAAAAAATGCTTAAAACACTGTAATATCTAGTGTTAGCGAACTGCTAACACGGGGTTCAATGAAAAAAGGATTTTTGTATAACAAAATATCCATTCCGTTCTAGTGTTAGTGATTTTCTCACTTATCTCCGCATTCATGCAGATGTTAAATGGTCTACAAGAACGCCTATACCTGCCAATCCAATCCTTCCAAAAACTGATGAATATCCGCAAACACCTGCGTCTGCTCCACATCCATCGGTAAAATATGTCCAGATCTTGGATACCATTTTAACTCCTTTTGCGCCGAACCGATCTGCTCGTAAATTGTACGCGCGCTATCCTGATAGAGCTGATCATCCTGCTCGCCTTGCATAATGAGTGCAGGTGCCTTGATCCGTCCCAGTCGTGCAACATTGCTCTGAATCAACTGACATAGCTGCTCCAGTGCAGTTCGTGGCTCGGCAGCTAGCTCTGTCAGACGTGCTTCGATAATAGCTGGGTCTTTCGTTTCCAGTGATACATACCAGCGGGCATAATCAAGTACACGTTGTAAAACATCTGCTGTACTCCGCTCTTCTACCGGTGCGCTCATCGACACGACAGCCTTCACTGGGAATAAGGTTCCCATACGTAAAGTAAATACGCCACCGAGCGATACTCCAGCAACAGCAATCTCTTCATATCCTTGCTGCTGAAGCCAATCATAGCCACTAACTACACTTTGCCACCATGCCGCTGGGCGTGTATGGAGTAACTGTTCCGGCACATCTCCATGTCCGGCATATAGAGGCGCATGGCAGGTATATCCTTGCTCATGCAAATATTTTCCCAGTCTACGCACATGTACAGTGCTTCCGGTATATCCATGCAATAACAATACCGCACGCGGACCCGCTTGATACGTAAAGGATTCGGGTGTCACCATCTTCATCTCTAATCTCTCCACTTCTTTCGATGACTCATCTATCTATAGCTTCTATACTAAGAGTCGGTCGTTCATAGGAACAGCTCAGAAGTAAGAATACCATATTGTGCGTAGCGATGCGTACTATACCTGATCAACACCATTCGATTTGAAGGTTTGGAGGATGGCTAATGCTGGAGAGGGCTTACTCGCTTTCACCATAATGTAGAACCCATGCCGCTTCATCTAACCAGCTTGCAGATGCAAAATCTCGACCACGCACAACGATATGAGACGGATAGATGTCCACATAATAGCCCTGACTGCCTTCCAAATATTCATCCTCATCTGTCCATAGATAGGCGACGGATGATGCGTTGAACATTATAGCGCCATCCACTGATTGATGTATCGTATGCGGGGAGCTTAGTTGCCAGTGCGTATGTCCGCTAAACAAGATCACCTGCGGATAATTTGTTAGAATCGCCTTGAGCTCGCTATCCTGCTCTACTCCGTACCAGCCCTGCGCCTGTAGGGATCCAGCCACCGTGTCCATTAGCGGTTGATGTAAAAACAAGAAAATGGGCTTCCCCGGTGATGCGGTTACCGCTGCATCCAGTCGCTGTCTGAGCCATGCTAGTTGCATCGGTGACAGATGACAATCCTTAGCCAGTGGACGTTCTGTACCCAGGAAGATAAACACATACCCGCCCAAGCGCTGTTGATAATAAGCTCCTTCCGTATGTGTCGCTTCATTAAAGCTCCCTAAACGGTGTAGCCATAGATCATGCACAGCTTGTGGTATATCGTTCACAGGCGCGCTAGAGTCCCACTGCGCCATCACTTCACGATATTGCTCCCATAACTGTGGCAATGGCTGTCCTTGAAGCGACACCATTCCTTCTAGTTCTAATTCGTCCAGTTCCAGCTTCCAGTCCAGACCGCCCACATCATGATTGCCAGAAGTCCCAAATATCGGTGGTACATGTTCCTGGTACAATGACTGGATACGCTCAAGCTCCGCATATTCAGCAGGCAAGCCGTGATCCGTAACGTCTCCAACGTGCATGATTCCAAGACTGTCCGCGCCATGCTTGCTTATATCGGTTAGTGCCAGCTCCAGATGGCGATTGTACAGATGCTTAGCATCTCCGGTAAGATGCGTATCGGTAATCACTTGAAATGAAGCGACTCGCTCGTGTTCATTCCACTGCATCGTTGCCTCACCGTGTAAAGCATTCACTTGTCTATAAAAAGCTCCTGTCATCTCGCATCGCTCCATTTCAGTCCGATAATTCCAACAACAATCACAGCCAGCCAGCATACCGACGCCATTCGCAGCCGTTCGCCGAATAGATAATATCCAGCAATGCTAATCAGCGTAATCCCCACACCCGACCAGATCGCATAGGCAACACTAATTGGCATATACCGTACTGCATAATTGAGCAGGGTAAAACTTGCCGCATAACAGAGAAACATCAGTAGTGAGGGCAGTGGTCGAGAGAATCCGTCGGACACTTTCATCAACACCGTTCCGCTCAGCTCTAACATAATCGCCCCACCCAGCAGGAGCCAGCCTGTGTAGGCACTCATCACAGCTCCCCCTTTTCAGTCAGCAATTCAGTAAATGACATGATCACAGCGGTCACCTCTGGGAAAATATGCGGCTGTCCAATACCAATCGCGAGCTTACAGTCTGCCGCCTGTGCCATCATCATATCTCCATTCGTATCTCCAATCACAACGGTATGCTCCGGCAATACGCCAAGCTGATCACAGGCAAGCTGCACCATATCAGGGAATGGCTTCCCACGATCCACCTGATCGCTGCCTATAATAATATCCATCAAGGACGACAATCCCATCCACTCTACATGCTTCTTCGCGTTCACGGTTTCATCTGCAGTCACTACGCCGAGTTTCAATCCGGCATGTCGACACTGTTCGATAAAGGCCTCCACTCCAGCAATCGCCTTTACTGGACGCACCTGTTCTAATACTTCGTCTACATGGGCAGCCAGCTCGCGTACAATACGGCTAGATTTCCCCCATGACCAGCCTGCACGATAGCCCTGCCATGCAAGTACGGCGTATACATCATTCATCGTCCCCATCGCAAGCGGGCCATTCACGTCATAATCTACGATACGCCCTTCCTCGTTATGAATCGTGCCGAGAATGCCAGCGATGTCTGGCTCTGCCCACGTTAGACCCTCCGCTTCCAGCGCTTCTCGAAAGCGCCGTAGTAGCTCATCTGCCCACCAACCCCACATATGTATAAAATCAAGCAGAGTTCCATCCTTATCAAATAGAACTGCATCCACACGTATACTGGCATCGTCTGCACGAAGCAGACAACGAATCAACTCCATAGCATTTAGCTTCAATAATTGGTTAGAGGCCCCAGCTGCTTCTACTCCTGGATCGACTGTAGGAAGGCTATGCTGAGCATTAGCGAAGTCCTCACACTCGATACTACTAGATGGTGAGGTATTTACTTTTTGCTTTTGCAGTAATGATTCACCGCGCTGTAATCGGGAGGCTGTTAGATCTACATGCCGCTCTTGCTTAGTTGTCCCTAATGTATCCGCCATCATTTTGATTCCTTTCACTCCTGGATAAAAAGCGATGCACAGCGCTACGACTGCGCTGTGCATCATCATGCGATCGGCGGGAATGCCGATGATTTCATTTCTGCTTAGCGGTTCGCGCGATCTAGCTCTTGTTGCGCCTTTTTCTGTGCGTCAGCAAGTGCCTGAGCTGCCGGTACATTGTTGATTTGAACTTGATCGGCTGCTACTTTGAGTGCATCTGTAATTTTACCGCCTGTTGGGTCCTGGAATGGCGGCGAAGCGTGGGATGCTTGTTTCAGTGGAACTTCGATCTGTGGATTTTTGGCACTGAATGCTTTGAATTTCTCATCTTGCAAAGCCGATTGACGTACAGCAATATAACCGGTGTTCATCGACCATTGTGCGGTGTTGGACGCTTTGGAGAAGTACGTCAGCCATTTGAAAGCGGCTTGCTGTTGCTCTGGACTTGCTTGTGCCGGAATGCCTGCCATAATCGCATTGGCTACCGGTTTGCCCTGACCTACACCTTCCCAGCCTGGTTGCTCCATCGCACCGACGATTTTGAAATCCAGATCACCCTGGTCACCGCTGGAACCTGTATAGCCTGCCGCTTTATTTTTCATCACGTCATCAATCGTTTTGTACCAGTATTCCCAGCCTTGACCGCCGGAGTGAATCGTCATAATTCCATCTTCATGAATCCATTTACGGAACATTTCCCACGTATCAACCCATTCCTTGCTGTTGATCGTCACGGTTTTACCGTCTGCGCTCAGGATGCTACCACCTTTGCTCAGTACAGCATCGACCATATTGTCTGCACCCCACATCGGCTCCCAGCCGTAGAAGGTTGTTTTACCGCCAGACTTTTTCGTCATTTTGGCAGCGGCTGCCGACAATGCTTCCCATGTGGTCAAGCTTGCCGGGTCAATCCTTGCGGCTTTGAGTGTGTCTTTACGGTAGTACATCACTTGCGTTGTACCATACATGGGCAGGAAGTATTGCTTGCCATCCACCTGTCCTTGCTGCAGGAAGGTCTGTACAAAATCATCCTTTTTAAAATCAGCATCGGCTGTGATGAACTGATCCAGTGGTGCATAATATCCCTTTTTCGCCCACTCTATATTGGAGCTGAGCACTGCGGCTGGAACCTGACCTGCTGCAATCGCAGCTTGTAGCTTTTGAGTCGTCTCGTCATAGTCCGCTTGAACGACACCCTTTACGACTACTTCTTTTTGTGAAGCGTTAAAGTCATCAATCATCTTCTTCATGTTATCGCCTAGTTTACCGCCCAGACCATACCAGAATTCAATTTCAACTGGGCCGCTGCTATAAGATGCCTGTGTTTGGTTATTATTACTGCTTGCAGCAGCAGGCGTGCTACCATTAGATGCTGAGCCACATGCCGTGGTCACAAGAAACGTAGATAACATCACAAGTGATAGACCAGATTTCCAGCCCCATTTGCGAGATTGACGTGTTTGTTTACGTTGATGTGTCTGCTCTGGTTGTTCACTTATTTCATTGCGAGTGTTAACTGGTTGTTTCTCGATGTTACTTTTCCACATACTGAACAGATTCATGCGATTGATCCTCTCCTGTATAAAGGGATAATGGTCAGACGTAATGTCTGCCGGGGTAGAGCTATATGGTGAATATAGTGAATCTGATGAACTTGGTATTCCTGTCTTGGAGTGGTGCTGATGTATGCTGACATGACTACGGTGTTTGTGTAATAACAAGCAGGAATTAGTCGTAATGATAGTCCATACGCTCTGGGTAACCATGTTAATTTTTGTTCACGCCAGCCGACATGTTTACACTTTGCATAATCGTCTTCTGCGTGAACAGGAACAGTACGAGCAGCGGTGCAATCGTGAAGGCGCTAGCCGCCATAATCTGTGGCCATTTCAGTCCATACGCTCCTCCTTCTACGAAAAAGCTGCGCAAGCCAGCGGACACGAGCTGCAGCTCTGGGCTCTTGGTAATGAGCATCGGCCAGAAATAATTGTTATATTGCTCAATGAAGGTGATCAATATCATGACTGCAAATGTCGGTCTGGCTAGCGGTACAAGCATTGTCCACAAAATACGGAAATGAGAGGCTCCATCCAGTTGACCCGCTTCCACCAGCTCATGCGAGATTTGCAGAAATGCCTGTCGAATTAAGAAGATCGAGAATACACTCACACAGTTGGACAAAATAAGTCCAGCATAGGAATCAAGTAAATGTAGCTTGCTCAGCACCAGATAACTTGGCAAATATACCGCTGTACTTGGAATCATGTAACCGAGTAGCACCACACCGGTAAACATTCCCTTGAGCCTGAACTGCATATGGGTGAGTGCATACGCCATCATGGATGAATTAATCACCTGTAGTAGCGCGATCGCTGCTCCAACAAACATACTATTGAGCATATAACGGGCGAATGGCGCCGCATGCCATGCGTCTACGTAGTTATTCCACAGAAAATGCTCTGGCCACAGCGTTGGTGGCATACGGAAAATCTCATCATTCGTCTTCAGTCCACTCATGATCATCCAGTAAAAGGGGAATGCCATCGTTAGTGCAATGACCGTAAGTAGCGCATATCGCAGTACACTTGAAGTAATCGCTACCGTTCCAAGCTGTTTCCGCTTATGCGGACGACTATCTAGCTGCTGGCGTGTAGACCACATGCCATTTCGGCCGCTTTCACCCCTAGCTCTAGCTGGTATGTGCTGTTCTGGCACCGAGCTATGCATCGCCCTAGCTTCAGTTAATCCGTTTTGCTTTTGCGAGAGATCGCTCTTCATCGTCGTCATCAGTAATGCACCATCTTTCTTCCTAACCAGAATGAGCCTGCGGACAGCAGTACACATAGGATAATGAGTAACACCGCAACCGCTGACGCCTGACCCACATCAAAGGCTTCAAAGGCTGCCTGATAGTACATGTACAGCAGTGTACGAGTCGATCCAGCTGGCCCACCTTGCGTCATCACATTAATCTGGTCATACGCTTGAAGCGACTGAATCGTCAAAATGACAGCCAGGAAAAAGGTCGTTGGCGAGATAAGCGGAATCGTAATATGACGGAACTTGTTCCATGATCCTGCCCCATCAATCGAAGCGGCTTCCAGCAGATCACCTGGCAGATTGCGTAGCGCCACCAGATAAAAGATCATCGCCCAGCCAATCGACTTCCATAGGGTGACGATCAACACCGCAACCAGCGCCCACTGTGAATCCTGTAACCAGCCAATCCCGGTGATGCCGATCAGCCCGAGCAAGTAGTTGGCATAGCCGACATCCGGCTGAAAAATCCATGACCAGACGATCGACACCGCAACCGTTGGCGTGATCCATGGCGAGAAAATAAGCGCACGATACAGACTCGATCCGCGTAGCTTGCTATTTAGAAGCAGAGCGAGCAGCAAACCACCCATCATAATCGGAATCACACTTCCAATCCCAAACAATAGTGTCACGCGAAGCGATTGGTAAAAATCAGGATTGCCGAGTAAGTATGTATAATTGCCCCAGCCGACAAATTCCTTTTCTGGACTCATGAAATCCCAATCCGTAAAGCTCAGATAAAATATGTAGACCAGCGGTCCGAGCCAGAAAAGCAATAGCGGAATGACCGCGGGCAAGGTGAACGCCAGTGCTTCGCCCTCTCGCATCCATTTCAATTTCAACTCATTCACTCCTATGTTCATTTTTAATTGAATATGTATCCACAAGAGCTCGTTTTGTTCACTATCAGCTCTTTCGTACAAAAATTATTGTACACTCGTTTGTGGAACTTTGAGTCAAAACAGTGTTAAACTAACGGTGAATCATGTAAAATTTGTACTTCATTTCTGAACTTTCAGATCTTATACGAGGTGTAATGATGGAAAAGGGAAAAAATGTACATACTCCAGATCATCAACAGCTACGTACAGAGGTTATTGATGCGATTGCAAGAACGATGGATCTATATGGAGTCAATCATTCTTTTGGCGAGTTGTATGGCATTATGTATTTTGAAGACCGACCGATGACGTTGGAAGAAATGAAGGACAGTATGAATATGAGCAAAAGCAATATGAGCTATGCGGTTCGTTCACTTGTGGAGTCTCGTATGATTACCAAGCTAGAGGATAAACGCGACCGCCGCGATCAGTATCAGGCAGAAACCGATTATTTTAAAACATTTCAAAATTTCTTCGGCAGTCGATTACAGCGTGAGATTGATGTGATGACATCCAGTCTGGAACAGGTGATCCCGCAGCTATCTCAGATTATTCTGGCGCAGGAGACATCCGCTGACCAACGGGAAAGCTGTCTGCGCGATCTGCATAAGCTTCAGCATGCGCAGCAATATTATGAGTGGCTACAGCATTTTGTCGATCAATTGCAGGCAGGTGCTTATTTTCAGATCGAGCCAACCCAGGTCGATTAGGCGTTTCAGCAGTTGACGAATGGCACAAATTGGCGGATGATGGCTAAGGTGGTAGCTATGCCATTGTCCGCTTTATTTATCTACATATTAGGGAGAGTGAATGTTGATGAAATATCGTAATCTGGGCAATACGGGTCTAAAAGTCAGTGAAATCTCACTAGGAAGCTGGCTTACATATGGTACAGCTGCTGAACAACAAGCAGCCGATCTGTGCATTCGTACTGCATTTGAGACAGGGATTAATTTTTTCGATACCGCAAACGCTTACAATCGTGGTGAAGGTGAAAAAGCGATTGGTGCTGCGCTTGCCAGTTATGAGCGTTCTAGCTATGTGCTAAGTACGAAGGTATTTTTCCCGATGGGCGATGGCCCGAATGATCGCGGCTTGTCACGTAAGCATATTATGGAGCAATGTGAAGCGAGTCTGAAGCGTCTGGGTACAGATTACATCGACATTTACTTCTGTCACCGATTTGATGGGGATACGCCAACCGAAGAAACGCTACGCGCGCTTGACGATCTGACCGCACAGGGCAAAATTCTATATGCAGCAGTGAGCGAATGGTCAGCGGCGCAGATTACGGAGGCGGCAGCGATCGGTGAACGCTTGCGCTTGCGTCCTCTCGCAGCTAATCAGCCGATTTACAATTTGTTTGAACGGTATATTGAGCAGGAAGTATTACCTGTATCCAAGCAATACGGACTGGGTCAAGTGGTCTTCTCTCCACTCGCTCAAGGTGTATTAACCGGTAAATACAAGCCAGGTCAGGCGCCAGCAGCAGATACACGTGCAGCGAATGATTCGGTAAACCATGTGATTCGTAGTTATTTCCGGGATGATGTGCTGGGCGTGGTCGCGGAGCTGAACGATCTGGCTGGCAGTATGAACATTACACTGTCGCAGCTTGCACTGGCATGGGTACTGCGTCAGCCGGGAGTTAGTTCGGCGATCATTGGTGCGAGTAAGCCGCAGCAGATTCATGAAAATGTGGAAGCGGTGAATATCACGTTAAGTAGTGAAATGTTAGGGCGCATTGATGCGATTATGGAGAAGATTAGTGGGTTTGAGCCGATGCGCTGAATTGGTTTAGTGCCTTTCACTGTCAGAGGGAATGATAGTGCGGACTTGGGTTAAGGGCAGACACCACTCCGTGAAGGAATAAGGGACGAAATGGCACGCACGTATTAGATAGATTCGATTTGTCATATTACCGTGTTGATCCGTAACTCTTTTTAAGTAGAGCCATATCTACTTTATTGCATGCTCTAGGCACTTTTGTGGATTTGTTTATGTGTTGGTTCTTGGATTCGATTATTGATGTATCCGTTTATCCGTTCAATATGAAGTTTATAACGATTATGAATGAATAGGCTTTGGTCGCTTATGACCCTACTAGCATTGGTCAGTCATCTTGCGGGTGGAAAGGAGATCATGGGATGAAGATGGTTATGAATGGAATTACAGTTGAAGCGGTTCGGGGGGATATTACGCGGGAGCAGGCGGATGTCATCGTGAATGCTGCTAATTCGAGCTTGCTCGGGGGCGGTGGTGTAGATGGTGCGATTCATCGTGCAGGTGGTCCGGCTATTTTGGAGGATTGTTATCGTATTCGTGATCGTCAGGGTGGGTGTCCAACGGGTGAAGCGGTGATAACTACGGCGGGGAATTTGACAGCGCAGTATGTCATTCATACGGTTGGGCCGGTGTGGAATGGTGGCGATCAGTTGGAGCCGGACTTACTACGGAATTGTTATATCCATTGTCTACAGCTGGCGGATGAGCATCAGCTGACCAGTATCGCTTTTCCGAATATTAGTACAGGCATTTATGGTTATCCGAAACGGGAAGCTGCTGAGATTGCTGTGAATGTAGTTTTGCAATATGCCAAAGCACACAGTGGCTCGCTTACACATATTCGGTTTGTTTGTTTTGATGAGGATAATCTAGCACTTTATGAGAAACAGCTAGAGCGTGTGGATCATGTAGATTAACAACGTATACGCTAATAAGCCCCAATGAATGCACGGATGCTAACATTCATCGGGGCTTATTTGTTTATTTATTCGATCTTAATCGCTTATACTAGATCATTTAAGCAGAATGCGCCATGCTCGCGGATGCGGACGCGGAAGATGGATGTACCCAGTGTGTCGGCGATGAGCTTCTCGTATGCAGCTGCATGGTCATTCGGTACAGCTGCCAGAATAACGCCAGCGAAGCCGCCGCCGTGTAAACGACATGCGCCGTCACCGATGCTTTGAAGGAATACTTCAGTGATTGCAAGTGCAACTGCCATACTCTGATCGTGGTGATCGGAATCGCGATAGCAGTTTTGCAGCCATTTCCATGAGGAATTACCGGATGCGGTGAGTAGGCTCAGGAAGCTATCCATATCGTCGTTACGCAGGGATTGAAGCTGACTGTCTACACGATCATTTTCCTGTAAAAAGTGCATGGCACGCAGAACAGCGCGATCGCCGGCTTGTTCGCGCAGGGCTGGCAGATTCGCATAGATTTGCTCAAGTGTAATATCGCGGCATACTTCGCCACCGAGTTGTTTGGCTACAGCAAACATTTCATTAGGCACGCTTGCGTAATCGTCTGTCAGATCGGCATGATTACCACCTGTGCTTACGATCAGCAAGGAATATCCTTTCGCATAAAAATCATACGATACCGCTTCCACTTCTGGCTGCTGTGGATCAGCAAAGTCGATCGCTACCAGTCCGCCATATGCGCATGACATTTGATCAAGCAAACCGGATGGCTTGTTCCAGTAGCGATTTTCTGCGTAACGTCCAATTTTGGAAATGGTTACTGCATCTAATTGTCCATCATTGTACATCGTATTCAAGATCGAAGCGATCAGCATTTCAAAGGATGCCGAAGAACTCAGTCCAGATGCGGACAATACGTTCGTCGTGATATACGCATGGAAACCGCCTGTTGCGTATCCTTGCTCCTGCAAGCCTGCAACGATACCTTTTACGAGTAGTAATGTAGCGTTTTCATTTTCTCCAGCAGACAGATCATTCAGGTCTACACGGAACTCTCCTTCATACCCTTCGGAGAAAAAGACAATTTCCTTCTCTGCTACTGGTGCGGCTGCAGCGATCGTATCCAGATGAATACTACCTGCCAGCACTTTACCACGATTATGGTCAGTATGGTTACCACCGATCTCGACGCGACCGGATGCGCTGAACAATTGTACTTCTTGCTCACTGAAATGTTGACTAAAGTTAGCAATCAATCCCTCATAGCGACGGGTCTGCTCACTCAGTTCTTCTGTTCCGTATAAACGTTCCAGAACCTGCTGCACCTCTGTACGTTTCAAATAATTCGTTGCCTCTGTTGTCATTACACTCATCGTTATTCCTCCTGCCAAGCGTCTATGTATACGCTTTAGTCAATAGTAGCTAGTTAGCCTTCATTCTATCATACTGCTTAGGGTGAGTTTGGAAAAGGGTAAAATGTGAAGATTTATGATGTGATGGTAGCTTGGTGGGGGTGGAGTTTAATGTAATGCGCAGAATTGGGGGAAAATGCTTGGAGTGCGGGTGTAATTTACTCTTAGCAGGATTGGATGGACACCACTTCGTGAAGGAATAAGGGAACGTCCTCGGGTGGAGCCGCGGGAATCTTTGGGATTGGGACAGAATGAAGATTCCCGCCCCTCCAAAATCGTCCTTTTCCCTTATTTCCTTCCCTTCGTTCTGTGCGGATTGCAAACCTAAAGAGTAAGTTTCACAAATCGTTATAATCTGTACTTTTTCGTAATTGAGTACATTTGATATTATAAAGGAAAATTTGTAGCATTCGTAACAGATAATAGATAGACGTCTTAGAGCAATTAGAACTTCACCTTTTAGGGGCGCTAGCAGGTAGGCGATTGTGAGTTACCACGACTTTTATGATCTTTTTTATATTTTTGTGATCTGCTTTATATCTTGTAATTTACGTTATTTATTCAAATCCGAATTATCATATAAGAAGAAATTTTCAAATGAATAAAACAGCTGTTTTATAGAGGTATACAACGGTTATCTTTTGACTTGCTCTGGTTTGGATTGGTTAACGGTTGGGACGAAAATAAATATATTAAAAATCCCGACAGTGGGCTTGGTGCCTTTACTGCCGGGATTTTGTGAATCTCTCACTTGATTATTTATGCTTCAAGAACGAATCGTAATTGCTTGTTTCCTTATTTGCCTGCACCGGTTTCCTTTAACTCGCTGTCTTTGCGGCTCAGTTCGATGAAGCGTTTGAGCAGGTCGCGGATATTGCGGAATGATTTTAGGCGGTAGTTGGCGTTGGTGTTGCCTGCGCCGACTTTGATGGAGAAGGCGTCATCTGGAAGTTCGGTGAACAGGTCTTCATCGGTGTGGTCGTCGCCGACGCCGAAGATGAAGTCGAATTCTTTGGTTTGTAGCATTTGATGGGCGCCGTGGCCTTTATTCATGCGTGTGTCTTTGATTTCCAGTACTTTGTTCCCTTCCAGGATACCGAGGCTCATGGACTGGGTGATGGAAATAAGGGCTTCACGCAGTTCATTGCGTTTTTGCTCTCCGATCTCAGGTTCGCATTGTCTATAATGCCATGCGAGTGAGTATTCTTTTTCTTCGATTAGTGAACCTGGTGTACGGTCGGTGTACATTTCGAGCACATGGCGTACGGAATCTTTCCAGTCGTTATCTACACTCATGGTCATCTTCCACTCACCTTGCGGCTCACGCAGCCACAAGCCGTGGGATGCGATAATGTACAGATCCAGGTCGCCTAGCCAATTCTCCATTACGTCACGGTCGCGTCCAGTAATAATAACGACGGTGTTATGTGGATCAGCACATAGCTCGGTTAGAATACTACGCAGCTCCTCATCTGGACGCGCTTGATCCGGTGTCGGTTTGAAGCCAACAAGCGTTCCATCGTAGTCCAGGAACAATACGCGGTCTTTGCCCTTTGTATAAGCCGTCTCTACCGTAGAAGGCTCGGATTTGATATCAACTAGATCCTTGGTTTCCACATGAGATTCAGCTGTATTTTTCAGAGCTTCCAGGAACTCGTCTGCCCAGAATTTTACGTTGTAACGCGAAATGCGACGATGCAGCATTTTGTTACGCTCAATTTTTTCGTGATCTGGCATATCGAGTGCAGTCTTAATACCAGCAGCGATTGCGCCGTAGTCATTCGCGTTAACGATAACCGCTTCGCCCAGCTCACTTGCCGCTCCCGCCGTTTCACTCATAACGAGCATGCCTTTGTAATCGCTCCGTGCCGCAATATATTCTTTGGCAACGAGATTCATGCCATCACGCAGCGGTGTCACAAGTAACACATCGCTGTTCCGGTAAAAGGCGATCAGGTCTTCCTGACTGAATGTGCGGAAGAAGAACCAGACAGGCATCCAGCTTACGGTACCGAATTGTCCATTCACCTCACTGACCAGACCTTCGATCTCGCTTTTCAGCTCATCATAGGCTTCTACACCTACACGTGAAGGTGCGACGATCAGATTGAGACGTACCTTTTCGCGGTACTCTGGATACTTTTGTAAGAATTGCTTGAATGCTTTGATCCGTTCTGGTAAACCTTTGGTGTAATCCAGTCGATCAACGGAGATAATATTTTGCACTGTACGTGTGCTTTCGATGAAGTCGCGTGCTTCACTGGACAGATTATCTGTCCCCGAAGACTTCGCGAAAAAGTCATAGTCAATCCCCATCGGGAATGCTTCGACTTGAACGCTATAGGTTTCATAATTGATTTTGTACAGGTTATGTTCTTTGCCGAGCAAACGGCGAACGCTGCTGAGGAAGTGACGTACATAATCGTACGTATGGAAGCCAATCAGATTGGCACCAAGCAGCCCGCGCAGGATTTCTTCACGCCAGATGAGCAGGCGATAGATTTCGAAGGAAGGAAACGGAATATGCAGGAAGAAGCCGATCTGCGTATCCGGGTACTTTTCGCGAATCATTTGTGGCAACAACATCAGCTGGTAATCGTGAATCCAGATTGTATCATTTGGTTCAATAATCGGATCAATCGAATCGAAGAACTTTTGATTTACTCGCTTATACGCTTCCCATGTCTCGCTATTATATTCCGTAATGTTCGTAAAGTAGTGAAACAATGGCCAGATCGTTTCATTACAGAAACCTTCATAATACTGCTCAATCTCCTCTTCGGATAAAAAGATTGGCAGGCAATTATACTGATCACGCAGTTCAGTGTCAATTGTCTGCATATCGCCTTCATTCAGGTCATCGCTTGATACCCCAGGCCAACCTGCCCAGATCGTATCTCCTTGCTCATGATAGCTTTTCAGTCCTGTTGCGAGACCGCCGATACTTTTACTGTATTGAAGATCGGACTCATGTTTTTTGACAGTAACAGGTAAACGATTGGATACGAAAATAATTTTGCTCATGGAATCCCCTCTCCTATGGTATGTACACTGAGGCGAAAACAGTCATTTGTAAAATAGATTGCTAAAATCGTTCAAACGTTTGCTTGAGCGATCCACATTGGAGCAACATAGATTTTATTCACCATGACTCACCCTAAGCGCACATGCCCTAAATTAAAGTATAAGTATAGTTTTTGAATGAAATGATCATGTAGACCAGCCTGATTTTAATACAACCGATGCTTTGCTTGGTCATATGCAATTACCCGTATTTACGCTTTTCGACACAGCTATAAGGTGTAGCTTTTATAGTGACAGGCATGAAAACCCTTTCGTATCAAGGCCTTTTCAAACAATGAGTTAGCAGGCTTAGCGCATCTGAAAATTTTTTCCAGTCTTATTTGTGTATATGAATTGCATCGTTTGCTACGTTTTGGTGAGCTATATAAATCACGATAAATTACGTGCCATATGATGCAACACCTATGTACAAGTTATGCGATAAAAAAAAGAGAAAGCATCTTCAACACACGCTTTCCCTCTTTATTCCCGTTATTTTAAATACACATATTAAAGAATTTAAAATTCTTCATATTAAACACAACTTAAATATAGCGAATTCGCCATCATTCTCATTCGACATGCCGTTTATGCCATAGGTATTCGATAGACTATGTTTGTTCTATCTACTCTATCGCTTGGTTTACAATGACCGACTCAAATGAAATTGTCCAACAACTTGCTGCAAAAATAACGTAATCGCTTCCACGTCGTTTGAAGACTGTTGCACTTTCAGCATGTCATCAAGCAGTTCCTGCATTTCGGCTTCGACCTCGACCGAAGTAACACGATTTTGCTGGCTGATCAACGCAATATTCTCAATCAATTCAACGACCTGATTTACCACTTGTGCCCGTTCAGGATCTTCCATTGAAGCATTCGTTAATAGCTCCGAGGCTGTACGCACCAGTACCGTTCCTTCTATAATGACCTGGTCTCCGGCTGCAATCTGTTCAGACGCTGTGCCTGCAGTTGCAGAAATTCGACTTAGAATCTGCTGAATTTCTTCCGTTGACTTACGTGATACATCGGCAAGCTTGCGGATTTCCTCGGCAACGACAGCAAAACCGCGACCATCTTGACCTAACCGAGCAGCTTCAATTGACGCATTTAGTGCAAGCAAATTACTTTGAGTAGAAATTTCGTCAATCACAGCAAGTGTGCGATAAATATCGTCAAAGGTGCTCATAAAAGACAAAATCGTCTTATTGGTCACCGACACACTATCCGAAATTTGTGTCATTTTACCGTGAATTCCATCCACTTGCTGTATCGCTATACGAAGTTGTTCATTAGCGGCATGCTCTAATTGTTGCAACGTGGATCGCATATGGTCAGATGCTTCTCTAGCTTGCACCATCTCACCCAGCTGCTGACGAATCGCTCGAATCATCATATTAACGCGATCGGTCGTTTGCTGTGACGTATCGGTAGCTACCTGCATAATATGCTGGTTATCCATCACATCCACTGTTGCGCGTTGTATGTTCAGCATAATACTTTCCATGGAATCAATCATATTGTTAATCCATTTGGCAAGATCTCCCGATTCATCCTGTGCAAAATGTTCCAGCTGCAATCGTTGCGTCAAATCACCTTTACCCTCCGCATTCATACGAATAAACTGAACCAGACGTTTAAAATCTTCATGTACGCGGTCATATTGTTTACGCTGAAGCTGCCATGCAGCAAAATAACCAAATAACAGATTAAACACACCGCTGGCAAGTCCGTTCCATATACTGCCAGTCAATGTATACAATAGTAGCAATCCGATTATAGAGGAAAGCCAGATGTACAAATTATGCATTTTGAATTGTCGCCATCCTATGCGACGAGTACGATACACCTCTTCTAAATCCGCTTCACACATCATGCCCCAGTAGTCAGGACAATGCGGTAGCTGAAAGGTGATGCCTTTACCAATAACAGAGATGTAGCGATAATCTGAATAACCCGGATATTCGACAAACAGGTTTGAACCGTTCTGAATCGTGTTGCTTACGCCAGTATGCAGCTGACCGCTACTCGGATCGGTAAACATCAACTCCAGCTCGGTATGTTCTTTGATGGAAACCGTGCCCCACTCCGTTGTTATACCCGCTTTTAGATTGTCGCCATGGGTAAATGTGTGATCCTCAAAACGACTACGCGATAATGCCGTTCCAGGCTGTAGCTCCGGTCTCAACACCGATTGCACCATAAACAGATAATTATCGCCGGAATCCCGATAAATATGACCCGATTCTCGTTGAATCAGATCGCCAAGCACATCGCCAGGAATACGACAACATAAAGAGCCGATGGGTTTATCTTCATATCTAATAGAAACGATAAACATCAATGTCATATTATCGTGAAATGTAGATGAACGTGGACCGATCTGTAGCGTAGCTGCATCCGTGTATGGCCCATAAATGCATTTATTAGCTGTATCCCGATTTTGAGCATACATTAGCCCTTTTTGAAAAGGCAAAGCGTCTGCTGAAACGCGCTGTCCGATCCGTTCGGTATGCGTCGAAAAGAGCACCTGATGATCGTTACCCAGCACAAACAATTCTGTACTGTCCTGCATACGTTTATAGCCGATTTGAAATATATCGTGTAGCTTTTCCATATAAGCCGCATCTAATGTACCCTCTTGCCACGGCATTGACTGGATTTGATGCAGCAAACGATCCAGATGAGCCCATTGATGATTCGCCCAGTCGATCATAATTTGCCGCCTTGTTTCGGCAATTCCTTCAAAAATCTGCGCTACTTCTTGCTGCTGACTTACATTGAGGCGATATGACCACCATAAAGGCAATCCTTTTTTCCAACCCAACCAACCAAACATTACGTTCACCTCATCCATCCGGAATGTAAACCACTGAAAAGATAACTTTGGATGTGTAGCAACAGATTTATTATATAGTCATGTTCAAAACAAGGTCTAAATACCTAAAAAATATACAACTATATACCTGCTATTATATACGATATCATATAATTTGACGATATTTGTCGTAACACATATGAAGATTATATTAAAAATTTTAAAGATTTTTACACTATGTCAAAATATCACTTTACTGTGCTGCCTATATAACTATGAATATGTAAAAAATGAAAAGGCCGACCGTTATAAACGGTACTTCTTTCAGTACATCAGTTCAACCCATTGGTTGCTAATGTCCCTATGAAAGAATCGTTTATAGCGGTCGGCTTTTAAGCCAACTGAATTCTACTGTTGTAGAAAGGAATGGAAGTCATACAGTAACGTAGAGTTAATGTATAGATCCAATTATTAAGACTGTTTATCCAGCACCAGTTCCAGTTGTACATTGATATCATTTTGCGTGCTCAGTACAACGGAGTGTGGATTAGTCATACCGAAGTCTGCAAACGTTACTTGCGTTGTACCCGACAGCAGGATTTTACCATCCTGATATACACCCTTCATATCGAAGGTCACTTCTTTATCTTTACCTTTTACATTCAGTGTACCTGTCATTTTGAATTCGTTAGTTGCACCGGATGCCCACTCTTTTGGCACGTTTTCAAATGAAGTCGCTTTGAATGTTGCGTTCGGGAATTGCGCTATATCGAAGAAATCTGCTCCTTTGACGTGTTCATCACGCTGCGCTGTACCGGAGTCAATCGCGCTCATGTCGATCTGACCTTCGCTTGTCATTTTAGTAGGATCATCCACGTTCACGTTCCATTTACCACTTACTTTATTATCAACAAAGTTAACAGTCTCTTGCGAAGTGGTTACGGAGAAATATACTTTGGACTGATCGTTAATTGCCCAGTCTCCGTTCAGTTCGTTACCTGTCGCACTTTGTGCTGTCGTCGAAGCTTCTGTACTTTGCGCTGCTGCTTGTGCAGGAACAACACTTTCAATCGCTACCTTATTACCCATATAGCTTTTCATAAAAGTATACCCGCCCACACCTACGATTACGATAACAGCAACCGCTGCGATAAGCCAATTTCTTGTTTTTTTGTTCATTACATTCTCTCCTTTATGTTTCGTTTGTGCTTTCCTAAACAAAGTATAGTTAGTGAATATGTCGACAGTGTGTCCATGTTTTATAATTAAAGGAATTTCGCTAAATAATAGACTTAACACAAAATATTGTATATTTTTTCATATGGATTGTTACTATGGTGTCGCTTATAATACCAGACAAACGTATGTATTTTAGTTGCAACTTTATTGATTACACTTGTACAATAGAACGGATAGTGATCGTGTATAGCTTATGTATGATGTAATTGAGTTGTATCTAAATGCATCGCCATGCTTATATGCCAACAAGGAGTCTTCGTTCCTATGAAATTGATTTTAATTGTAGAGGATGAGCCGAGCATTGCTCGCGTCTTGTCTGCTTATTTAAAAAAAGGCGGTTTTGAGGTCCTCCATGCTCAGGATGGATTGACTGCTCTAGAGCTATTTCGCGAAAGAGAGCCTGCCTTAGTTATATTAGACGTGATGTTGCCTGGTATGGACGGCTGGGAAGTCCTTCAGCTGATTCGTGAGCATGATTCATGCCCGGTTATTATGCTTACCGCTCGTGATGGAATTACAGAACGGCTGCACGGACTGGATAGCGGAGCCGATGATTATATGACCAAGCCCTTTGTACCGGAAGAGGTCGTGGCACGTGTCAATGCCATTCTCCGGCGACGTCCTTTTTTACAGGATCACAGCAGCAAGAGACATTTTGGCAACCTGGTCATTGATGATGCAGCCAAATGTGTCTATCTGAACGGTGCCGAAGTTGGACTTAGTCCACGTGATCTGTCTCTTCTCCTATTCCTATCCGAGTATCCGAATCGAACCTTTACTCGTGACCATCTGATTGAGCAGGTGTGGGGTATGGATTACGAAGGTAGCGACCGGGCAGTCGATCTATCTGTCAAACGACTACGTCAATTGTTATGTAATTGGTCTTCAGAGGCTGGTGAAATTCGGACTTTACGAGGAATGGGGTATCAATTTTGGATCAACGAGTAAAATCTCCGCGTAGTGTATCCATGCTGTCGTATTGGACCGTACGTTACTTTATTATTTTGTGTCTTGGGTTTGTTGTAATTGCGATTGCTGCGATCTACTGGGCGCGAGATGCTACGATGCATAGTCGCATTCAGACGTCAGGTCTACTCGGACAGGAGGTCGCAGATCGGGTTACCACTTCTTCCGGTCAGATCAGTATTCCGCCGAATCTAGATTCGATCATCCAAAATCGCCTGCACTTCTTCAATATTGATGAAGAAACCTGTCTGATTGTTACGGATAATACCGGGAAATTATTATTCTCACGTCCTGCAATCACGGAAAAGCAGATGCATAACAAGCTCAGCGATGATCTAACTTCGGCGCGTGATGCTAACTTTATGGCGATTAACACACCTATTGATAATAATCAAAGCCAGCAGATTGGTCAGGTTAGTATTTTACAATCTAAAAAGTCATTGACCTATAGCCCCAATCAGCTGTTATTTATCTTCGTTTTATTGGCAGTACTCATTCTGTCCGGCTGGCTTACTCTATATATGTTGTCACGCAAGCTTTCACGTCCACTCCGTGGCGTAGCCGAAGCTGCCCAGCAAATATGCGCAGGTAACTACGATGTGAAGCTGAATATCAACACCCCGGAGAAGGAAATTCAGGAGCTTGTCTCATCGTTCGAAGAGATGGCACAGCGTCTAAAGCATCTGGAGGAATGGCGCGCACTCTCTCTGGCAGGTGTCACACATGAGCTAAAAACACCGGTCACCTCGATTAAAGGATTAATGATGGCGGTGCGAGATGATGTCGTAACGGGTGAAGAAGCACGTGAATTCGTCGATATTGCGCTCAAAGAATCGGGACGATTGGAACGCATGGTATCGGATCTGCTCGATTATAATGCGTTGGCTGCCGGTAGTGTTGAGGTTAGACGGGATCGACTGGATCTGCAGTTGCTCATTCGCGAGGTAGTGTATCAATGGAAGCTGACACATGAGACATGCGAAATGGAAATCGACCTTCAGTTGCCGGCGGAACCGATGTATACGATTGGTGATTCTCTGCGTATCCAGCAAATTATCGTGAATCTGCTCAACAACGGCTTCCAAGCATCGGATCAATCCAAAGCCGTTCACTTTACGATCGCTATGTATACAGACAATGACATGCTGCATGTGGAAGTGACCGATAACGGCTCCGGCGTAACGCCTGAAGACCAGTCTCATATTTTTGAACGCTTCTATCGCAGTGAACGTAAAAAACGTACCGTCCGCGGACTCGGTCTTGGTCTGACCTACAGTCAGCTACTTGCCCGTGCACAGGGCGGCGAGCTGATCCTAAGGCATAGCTCGCCAGCAGGCAGCACATTTGCATTACAATTGCCGCGCTAAATGTTTGATACGTCGTACTCATTTTATACAATAAATCAAAAGCTCCAGTAGAAAGGAAATTATCCTCTCTACTGGAGCTTTTATCGTTATATGAAATATTTATGATAAGTATCTGTTCTTACTCGCAAGCTATTCCATCCTTATCACGATCCAGTTTCAAACGATAGCCTGGTTCACCTTTATACAATGGAGCCTTGCCCGCTTTGCGTACAGCTGTGCAGTTTTTGTAATATACGCCTTTTACGCTGGTGAATCCCTGTACCGGCTTGGATGGTTGAGCTTGAGCGGTAGAGGATACGGCGATGCCCGTTCCAGCTACAAGTGCTGCGGTAACGATGCCTGCGAACAACTTTTTCATGTGCTTCATGTGTGTTAGCCCCTTTGTTTTTAAATGATAGTAGCGCACTTTACATTTTTCTGTTTAGGTGAATCGGTTAGTTAGTCGTACCTATGTATCTTATCATATAATTATGTTTTATTTTACCTATTTTTCAAAATATTTTTAGATATTTACATCTGTTAAAACGGTATTTTCGCGTATATGAAAGAGAGAAGTGACATGCTATATAACGAATAATAAAATCTAAGTTCAATAGTGCTTTTCTATTTTGAATTTTTCATGTATGGTAATAATTACTTTAATCAAAGTATAGGTGATTGGATCTGAAAAAGTTCATCTATAAAAAAGCTTTATCTCCCATCCATGGTATGTTCCACGATAGGAGATAAAGCTTTTTAAGGTTGACTATTAGCTTCTTTTTGATCACTCAATAGCTTCATAGTAAGGTATTTCTAGCATTTCAGCAGTTCGAGCATGTTGATTCCTTACGGATCGAATAGATTGTCTGCACGCTTCCATTCTTTCTTATCTGCTACCGGGTACTATTCATTTTACCCTACCATCATCACTATACTGTAAATCGCCACACCTAGTGAAATCGTTGAAGAGCCAGCACAAACATAATGTATCTTTGTCATCGACTTACTGCGCAACAGCCTCCACCATTGATAACCCGCCTGCAATATACTTACAATTGAAATCATCCAGATGGCTCCCATCATAATTTCCATCCACGGTATACTGCGCGTTATGGAATTGCCGCTCATATCGTGCATAGAATGATGATCCATTCCATTCATGCTTCCTGCTCCACTCATTCCTGCATCCTCATGGCTCATTATCATTATGGAAGAAGCTAGGGCCGGCAATACCAGCATATGAACAACATGCAGCAATATGATCACTATAGCAGGTAATAAGGATGAGAATATCGGCAACATCGGCAAACGACGTTCACGCATAAAAGCCGCATGTGATACAGAGCGGGTGTTTATTTTCTCCATCGTGATTCCCCCTTACTGACGATGATGACAATGACCGTGCGTTTTCGAGGCAGATGGTGGAACATCCAGTGCAGGACTACGATCGAAGAATCCTACAGGCTTCAGCATAAAGCTAATATAAGCTGTCGGCATAACTGGCCAGTCTTCCGGGCGTGTAATATGGTGATGTCCCATGTTGTACCAGACAACCACATCGGTATTCTCGATCTCACGATCTGCTTTTGCCCAGTGCTCCAGCCCGTCTCCGCCTGCATGCTGATTCGGATAGGCACCCGAAGCATAACGCTCCTCGCGATCAAATGGGGTTACATACAGATGATGCTTTAAGAAGCCAGCGCGCTTCATGAGTGGGGAGTCATCATGAGCATACGGGTACGCATTTTCCCCGGCAAATAGCTTATAACCTACCGGATCGCCAAGTGCATTCTTTTGACTCGGATTAATAAACTTCCAATATCTTGCCGTGCGTAGATCCAGATCGCGAATCGCTTCCGATTCGGTTTTGAATGTGGTCGTTATCGGATAAAAGCCATTGCTATACGGATTATCTGGTCCCTTCTCCATAGATACCGTATTCACTTCACATACAGAATTATTTATACCATCAATCATCATATCCATACGTACATTGAAAAAGTGCTGATGATGCGCCGCAAATAGCTGCGGAGCGACTAGATTGCCATAAGGATAACGTGTATCTGGCTGAATCGCTTCCGTATGCAAAATTCCAGTTAGCTTCACTTCAAATTGGATCGAGCCATCCTGATAAAAATACCAGAAGAATCCGTACTCATAATTGCCTACAGTCGAAATGCTCGACAGTACCAATCGCCGCGAACGCCGAACTTCTACATGACCGGTACGCCAGTCCGTATGCTTCCAGCCAATCCCAAAATCCTCTTCGTGCAGACAAATCGCATTATTAATCTTGACCAGATTGCCCATACTATCTACAAAATGAGCATCAAAATAACGAATTTCTCCGAGACAATCACAACCAAGCTCTAGCGGGTTCGCCAGCATCCCGATCCCATATTCCCCTGCATCAAACGCATTATTCCGATTCACAGGCTCGGTCGGATCACCATACGGGACGACCATTTCAGACAGCGACGCGCGGTACATAATCGGACGCTCGCGTTCCTGATCGCGGTAACTCACCATGTGTAATACCAATCCTTCACGTGAATGAAATCCAAATCGCACCTTCCACTTTTGCCAGCTAATCTCATGCCCTTTCACCGTAAAACTTGGCCCTTCTGGCTGTACAATATCCAGCGGACGCACATCACTGCGTAATGGCCCCACGGCATCTGCCGTATAATTGCCTGCCAGCGGCGGTAAAGGGACGATTTCACGATCTATAATTTTGAGAACCTTCATCTGGTTCAGATCTACTAGCGCATACAGACCTGAGATTGGATAGGCGTACAAATTATCCAATTCAGATGGGCGATAGTAACTGAGCGCACGGACAATCCGCCGCCCTTCTTCCTCTTCATGTCCAAAATGTCCCGCAGACCATGGATCGACCATGATACACTCCATATCGGTCAGCCCACGGCGTGCCAGAGCCTTGATCATATCTGGATCACGCTTGACCAGGTCCTGACATAGCATCATTTCATCCGCCATGATCGAAGGCTGTACACCAGGTACATGAACCCATGAAATCACTTTACCTGTAGAAATGGAAACAATCGCTTCATACGTCTGACCATCTCGATTGTTGAGCAAAATGCAAAATGCTTCGCGTTCCATCGGTGCACCAGAGGTATATTGCAAAACGACTTCTTTAGCAGGCTCATATAAATTGACACTAACAAAGCGATAATATTCATCCAGCTCCATTTGTTGCTTTAATAGGGTAATAGTCTGTTCCAACTCCGCAGCAGTAAGCGGCTCCAGTGGATGAGTGATAGCTTCAATATGAATGGACATATTACAATTCCCCTCTCTATTTGAGTAAATTTTATTTACTCGACATGTCGCAATAATAGCTAATCGACGTATATTCTGTATTGTAAAATTAGGATCATTCGGATATTAGTAAATTTTTATATAAAATATGTTATTTAACCTTACATATAATCCGTTTTTTACAATGCAGCTGTGATTATTCTGGACATAATAAATGAAAAGACAAGTATTTTCGATCTGATCAATCATCCAGATACTGAGATGTCTTCAATGGATAAAGGGGGAAACGAAATGGATAATGCACAATCGAACATAGCACCCGTAAAAAAAGCGGAGCATGCTTCATTGATGCCAGATGCACTAGGCGTATCTGGACTGGTCTTTTTTGTTATTTCGGCAGCAGCACCGCTCATGGCATTGATGGGTACACTGACGTTTTCGATGGGTCTGGGAAATGGTCTCGGTTCACCGGGAATTTATGTACTTGCCTTAATTTTGTGGGTGTTATTTGCTGTTGGATATACGTCAATGAGTCGTTTCGTCCGTAATACTGGAGCCTTTTATGCTTATGTTGCACAAGGGCTTGGGAAAATTCCAGGAATTAGTGCAAGCCTACTCGCTATTGCTTCTTATTCGGCATTGTTACTCGCCTTATATGGACTGGTAGGTAATGCATTTAACTCTCTATTCACAGATCTGGGGATTCATTTGCCATGGTGGCTCTATTCAATTGTATGCTGCATAATCGTTGGTATTCTAGGATATCGACGCGTTGATGTTGGCGCCAGGTTACTCGGCGTGTGTATGATTATGGAAGTGATTATTTTGCTTATTATTGCAGTTGCTGCGTTATCAACAGGGACTCCTGAAGGCTTTACAGCCGCACCTTTTATGCCAGAAACTATTTTTGGTGGTTCTCCCGGGATTGCCATCATGTACTGTATGGGCGCATTTATTGGATTTGAAGCAACCGTTATTTATGGAGAAGAAGCGAAAAATCCGAATCGTACTATTCCTGTCGCAACCTATACAGCAGTAGCTATTCTGGGCGTACTGTATGCCTTTATTAGCTATAGCATCATTATTGGCTGGGGTGCGGAAGGTGTGATGACGAAGATTAATGCGATCTTGACCAAGGGACTTGATCCAACCAGTCTGTTCACTGATCTAGCTTCCAGTCATCTTGGCGTATGGTCGGTGTGGGTACTTCGCTCCCTGTTCGTAACAAGTGCATTTGCTGGACTAATCGCGTACCACAATGTGATCGCTCGCTATCTGTTTTCGATGGGACGCTCTGGCGTATTGCCGGCTGCCCTTACCCGGCTGCATGCTGTACATCGTTCGCCGTATATTGCGGGGATGTTACTCAGTATTTCATCTGTTATTTTCATCGGCTTAACGATTGCGGCAGGCTGGGACCCCTTCTTACAGACATTTGCGTATCTGTCTGCGATGGCAAGTCTGGGCTTATTATGTCTGTACACAATTGTCGGGTTCTCCATTATTATGTTCTTCGTACGTACTGGAGCAGATCGCAGATGGTGGCACAGCCGAATTGCACCATGGCTATCTGCAATTGGTCTGCTAGGAGCTACAGTCATTACGATCATTAACTTCCCTTCCCTCGTCGGCACGAGTCAATCATCTGTACCTTTACTAATGGAATTCACATTAGCACTGGTCGCTGTAATTGGCATGGTCGTTGGAATCTGGCTCAAATGGTACCGCCCCAACACCTATGCAGCCGCTGGACAGTCAATGGAGGAAGCGGAACATATCACTTCATCTACGGAGCCGACCATTTAATGAAGAAAGTTTAACGAGATCTACGATGTATGCACATAGATGATCTAGCGGATGGGCTGAACTCCGTGTTCTGGTAGTCTATGAATACGAGTATCATGCCCATTCATCTTTGTTCTTTGTAACGATGGATGTAACGGGTAGCTGCTATGCTCTGCTATTCCTCGACCTTATTGTTTGTATGCGAAAAGCCTGGCGATCTGTGTACTTGCCACAGACAACCAGGCTTTTATTGGGTACGATGTTGCTACTTTTCAGCCGATCATGCCGTATTCCGATCTACACGATGCAGATGATCACTTCATATCCTTTGAAACCAACAGCAACGGTTCCACTTCCCTCATATGGCGAACTTTACTTAGCTCACTGCGTAGTTGTTGTGGAGACAGATGACTGAATTTTTTAAAATTATTCACGAAATGAGAATGATCGTAATACCCTTGCTCGTGCACGATATCTAGCAAATCCAGATCATCCTTCATAATCATATGCAGCGCATGTTGAAAGCGAACAATTTGGGCAAACAGCTTGGGCGAGAAGCCAACTGTCTCCTCAAATTTCTTCCGTACATAACGAGTAGAATAGCCCGTATACTGTGATAGATCATGAATCGCAATACAGCCTCGACTATCTGTAATCTGTTCCAAGCAATACGCTACCAGCTCTGGCAATGGCTCACCTAGCAAATGGGGCAACAGGAACTGATCGAATACACGCACTCTATGCTCAAAATCTGCTGCGATCCGAATCGACTGCACGTACTCAGCCGAATGAGGCAACACCTCTTCAAGTGCAATTTGCTGCTCAATCCAATCCTTAAGCGGAATCGGGCCAATTCCATGACCAGGTAAGAATCGCACGCCAAAATAACGCATATTAGCTTGGAACGCAAGGGTGCGCGGTAATAATACACTGCCACAGATTTGCGCGGTACGAACGGAATCTTCACATGAAATCAAAACATCCACACACCCATCCGGTACTACATGAATATGATCTGTCCCTGCATTGCTGTAAAATTCATAGTAAAGCACCGGCTGATTGGATTTTCGTGTCATTTTACCTTCCACATAAAATTTCGTTTCCAGTTGAAATCCAAATTGAATGGGCATCATCTGCAAATGGGAAGACAATAATGTATCATTCACTGACACGACTTCCTTTTTAACAGCCATTTTATTACACAATCAAATACTTTGCTTCATCATAAGTTATGATATTTATCACATATGTTACGTTTATTATAATTAAAATTTGAAGCACTTCAAGTTCCGTTTTTTACAATGCAGGGTGTTGCTTACTTTAAAGGAGAATAGGTTGGCGTTAATTGCGATTGGCAAGCTGTTGAAAAGGACGAATGATATCTCCTTGCTTGGAGCGATCCAGAATTGCAAATACGATCTTATCGAAGAGCAGTGCATAGTGCTCGTTTAACAAAATATCTCCAAACCATGTGGCTACCTGTTCCGGTCTATTCCGAAATACGCCGCAACCATAAGCGCCTAATATAAGGGTCTGCTGCCCATGAGTTACGGCAACAGACAGAATATAGCGAATCCTTTGCTTCATTACATCCTCAATCTTCTCTGCCATTCCGCGCTCACGCTCACGTACCACACCTGCATTAACGGCTGGTGCCGTAATTATAGATACCGTATATGGTTGCTCTCGTAGTGAACCATCATCATTACGGAATATCGTTACTTCAGGTGAATAGATCATGTAGTCGGAATACATACAGCTTTTCTCACGGCGGTTATGCTCATACATTTCTGTCATTTGTACAATAGATGGATATAATGAGGAGGAACGAGCCAAACTTTCTTCCTGCGCCTGACTTCCACCGAGGAATCCGCCACCCGGGTTACGTGCTGAAGCAAAATTCAGCGCCATCACATGCGGGCGTTCTTCCTTGGTAGCAAGACGCTCTGCGGCTTGTAATGTCGTTTCTGTCGTACATTCGATCTCTGCGATGGATTGATGGGACGTTAACGATTTCTCAATCTGCTGCTCTGCTGATTGCTGAATCGCTTCACGCTCTTGCGGGCGATATAGTCTCGCTTCTCTAATTGTATGTTCAACTTGCAGTCGAATCGGAACATTTTTACCGGATGGCGATTGATACTGCCCGCGCTCCAGAATATCTAGCGTTTCCTGTGCCCAGCGTGAGCGTATTTCTCGCTGTCCTTGCTGCCCTGATTGACGGGATGAAGATGAATGGGATAGGTTATTCATGATCTATCAGTCCTTTCTTATTACTACTACGTGCATACGACATGGCTCTCATTCCTAACGTCGTATTTACCATTTCATTAAGTATAATTCTGCTCAACTATTCAGCTGAGCAGATTATAGCGGGATAACACTAAGTCGATCTAATTCATGCTTGGTATGGTCTTTTTATTTAAGATATGAGGCTATTATGCTAATGTTTGTTATATCTGTTATTTATTCTTTTGAAGCTACAATTTCTTAACGTATGGTTAGCTGTGGCTATTCATTTGCTATGCGTGCGCTTATCATGCTAGATTGCTGTTTAGGCTTAATCCTGTATGGTTGGTGTAGGTTTAACTTGATTGCTATGATGATCTATGACTTACTATTGTGCTATTACATCTATCTACATAAATTCCTGCTACATATAGCAGCTATTAACTGCTACGATCCCGAGATGTCATTTCTTTATTTCTTATATTATTTATTGCTTCTATTGCGTTTATGACCTTTATTTTTCGCTACCCTCTACCACGATCGGCTCCTATTCTGCTGACGTGCTATTTATACTTCCCATTCCGGACGATACCGATATAACTGCGAAGGACGATGCCCTGCATCCTTGGTATACTCATTGGTGGCAATCACTCGTGTAGCCATTTTACGGCGAAATGCTGGCGCCAGTAGCTCCTTGCCAAGCACAATCTCGTACACCTGCTGTAAGGCAGACAGGGTGAACAATGGTGGCATCAAATTAAAAGCAATATCCGTGTATTCGATCTTACTGCGAAGTCGCTCGATTCCATACGCAATCATCTGCACATGGTCGAATGCAATACCATCACTACTCAGCACTTCCCACTGTTCACCTGTTAATGTACCGCGATACGTACGTGTGACTCGAACCGTTCCGCTTAGCCTTATATCCTGATGCTCCAACTCCACCTGCACATCTCGTTCCAGATTACAGCCATCTTCCAAATGAATCTTCTTCTCCTGTAGCACCCGGTAGTTCAGCTTGAACCAGCGTGCATCTCGTGCATCGTCACCTGCTTCAATATGCTGACTGGTAGAATCTGCGAGTGCCATATAAGCGGTGCTGATTACACGAGTCCGTGGGTCACGCTCAACAGCGCCCCAGGTGTATAATTGCTCCATATAAATGCCGTCCAGCCCGGTTTCACTGCGAAGCTCCCGTGCAGCAGCTTCATCCAGACTTTCCTTCATTCCTACAAATCCGCCAGGTAATGCCCACCAGCCCAAATACGGATGCTCCCCACGCTGTACCATCATCAGATGAAGCGACTTTTCAGGTAGCTTGCGATAATTATCCTGCTGCTCGTCCAAAATCGTGAAGATCAGCATATCAGCTGTGACCGAAGGACGTTCAAATTCACTAACATCGTATTGCTCCAAATATTGCTGTTCATTCCAGCCGCGATGATCGAGCTTATCCGCCGTCTCTCCGTGCGAAGAAGAGGATTGATGATCCTGTTCACCCATGCACAAACCTCCAATCCATAATGGGAACCTATAACTACACTAGCGTACGTATTCTACATCTGCTAGTCTACACTCCATAAACCAATTAACATATTAACAAATAGTTAATAACATATGGTTATTATATACACCGCTACTCCATTCGTCAATCGCCTCTCTGTTATCATCACTTCTGTACCTGATCAATCCTCATACATAGGCATATGCACGGATGGTTCTGACATCCTCACTGTGCTATGCTTAAGTGAGATTCATCTCTCATGTGATTATCGGGTAATGCAATTCTGTGCTTTTGCCGATATAGAATGTGTAGTAGACTTCAGGATATTCGGCGCCCCAAGTCTACCGGAAACGAGCCGTCGTATCCCTGAATGGTGCAGTGCGATATCGAGCGGTAAAGGAGTGACAATGGTATGAAAGTTAATCCGATTGAAGCTGTACGCAAAATCACAGCCGATCTGGCTTATTATACAAGGCAGCTTTTGGAAAAAAGAGTGGAGCAACAAGAAAAGCAAGCTCTACAAAAACGCAACAACTCAAACTCGACATCGACACAAAACGAGGTTCAATTTGAACAAATGATGGAAAAGGTTCCGTCCCATCATACGGTGAACAAACCTGCTCCATTGTCAGCAGTAGCCTATGACCAGCTACCTGATCTGCATATGCTGAGTACGCAATATGAACATTCTCCGTTAACTCATCAGCGGATCGCCCATGCCCAAAAAGCCTATGAGCTATCTATGAGTGAGCAAAGTGTGGTTACGATTGAGCCATTTGATTCGCGTGCTTAATAGAATGAAATACAGAATCTAAGCTGTACGTAACGAATGAGAGCCAGGTGTATAGCGGCTCAACTATCATAGTAAAGAGATATCTATGGTTGCCATATAAGTATGTGAACAGTCACCTGAAGCCGTATGATCGCATAATAAATAAAGCCATTCCCTAAGTCACAGTAAAGGGAATGGCTTTATTTCGGTTATCCAGTAATATCTAAGTCTAGCTTAACTGCTATTAGTTCTAGCTAACTCGGTCGTATATGATGCGAGTACACCAATAGCTTCATACACGTGCTGTCAAAAGTCCGTTTCGTATATAATCTCGCCCGTTCTGGACAGATCATAGCCGCCAATCGCCTGCAGCTCTCGCTTGAACTCTTCTGATTGCAGTGTCTTTTTGAGTAAGGCAATCCATTCGGCATGCTCTGGACGATTCAGTACGACCAGATCATATCGCTCAACAGCGAGCGGGATGAACTCAATCCCTACAAGCGCCGCTGCCTTTTCACTTCCCACGCCTACATCGGCTTCACCTGCAGCAATGCGTGCCGCCACGGCAATATGTGACGTTTCTTCTTGAAAATAGCCTTGGAGTGCGGATGGACGAATACCGTGTAGACGAAGCTGCTCATCCAATAGCACCCTCGCTCCTGCTCCATGCTCGCGATTAACCAGCTTGATGCCAGGACGTCCAAGATGATCCCAACCTACAATCCGCTTGGGATTCCCGCGCTGTACATATAGTCCCGCTCGGCGCGATACAAGATTAATCACGGTAAATGGACGAGACACGAGCAGTTTGCGTACATAGGGGAGATTGTACTCGCCTGATTCTCCATCATACAGATGAGTGCTCACAATATCAGAATGCCCCATATACATCGAAACCAGGCTGTCCATACTACCGGCAAATGAACGCAGTGCACGAAAGCGCCCGTCTTTTTCCATATAACGTGCCAGCAGATCAAGACTGGTATCCTGCCCAGTAATCACGAGCGGACGCATACTGGACGATGGCATCATCGGTTCTTCCGTAACCGGCTGCATCGTGCCGATATTACGCAAAATCTCTTCTGGTCTGGCATATGCCGCATGTACAAATGCTGGCGAAGCCGTAGTTGGCTCTTGGGATGATAGTGGAGCGGGAGCTAAACGATCTGCTGCATCTGGCGCAAGACCTGTGTCTGGTGGATGCGCAAGCGTATCATTTTGTAGCTCACGAAGCTGGAGCTGACCCGCTTGCTCACGTAGCATACCATCTTTGGAACGCTGCTTGTACGTTTCCAGGTCGGCATGGTCGATACGCATCTGCTTCCCTACACGATAGGCGGGCAGGTCTCCTTTTTTGATCAGATCATATATTTTTAACTTGGACACTTTTAATAATCTGGCGATTTCTTCAGTGGTATAGGATATTTGCTCGCTCATAAATGTCCCCTTTCTTTTATATTCAACCTATCTATTTAATAACTATCGTACATTTAAAAGAAGTTATCTATTCAGTTCTTATATTGAAGGTACACTTATCTTAACCGCCGTATGCGCTGAATTCAATCTTGAAAACAAAAGATTTGCTCGTCTTAATTATAACTAGATATAATTAGTATTATCCTGTATGATTTAGCATAGAGTTTTGATGTTTCGATTATGTTTTACATAGCTATTGCTTGTTCAGGTTGCATCGTTTTTATTTTATATGAGGAGGATTTATATGCGTTCAACTCGTTCATCTTCAGCTCGTCGGAGTAAGATTCCCCGGCTTGCTCGCCCATCCATTTCTGTGCTTCTCCTGCTTCTGTTCACGATCGTACTGAGTGCGTGTTCATCTGGAGCAGGAAGCTCATCCGGTGCAACAGGATCTACTTCTACAAGTAATCCGAGTGGTAGCAATGCGCCTACAGAGCTGACCATCTCCGCCGCAGCCAGTCTGACGGATAGCTTGAAAGAAATTCAACAGCTCTATGCGAAAAAGTTCCCTAATGTAACGCTGAACTTTAACTTCGGCGCTTCGGGTACGCTACAAAAGCAGATCGAACAAGGTGCACCTGCCGATCTATTCCTATCCGCAGGTAGTAAGCAAATGAAGGCTCTCGTTGATGAGAATCTGATCGCTTCCGATCGTCAAATGAATCTGTTAACCAATGAACTGGTGCTCGTCGTTCCCAAGGATAGCAGTAATCCTCCAACTTCGATTCAAGATCTGACCAAGGATACGATTAAGCGTCTTGCGATCGGCACACCAGAATCCGTACCTGCGGGTATGTATGCCAAGCAAGCACTGGAAAAATCGGGGGAATGGGATACACTTCAACCGAAGCTTGTCCAGACCAAGGATGTGAAGCAAGTGCTCTCCTACGTCGAAACAGGGAATGCCGATGCAGGCTTTGTATACAAAACCGATGCGATGGAATCTCAAGGTGTGAATATTGCTTTTACCGCTAGCGAAGACAGTCATGATCCGATCGTCTATCCGATCGGCGTACTCTCTGCTACCAAAAATCGCGAAAATGCCGCTCTCTTCTATGCTTATTTGCAAACCGAAGAGGCGCTTAACGTATTCGCCAAGTATGGATTCAACAAGGCAGCCTCGGGCTCATGAGTGAACTCTGGTCATGGGATGCCGTTGGCTTTCCCGTTACCCTTTCACTTCAGATCGCTTGTCTGTCCAGCATGATCGTATTTATCGTGGCTACGATTGCCGCGCTATGGATGAATCGGTATCAATTCCCAGGGAAAGTCATCGTCGAGACGTTATTCATGCTTCCGTTAGTGTTACCGCCATCTGTAGTCGGCTTACTGCTGCTTACGATATTAGGACGGCGAAGCTGGATTGGACAGTTCGCCGAATGGCTAACACATCAGCCGATCGTATTCAGCGCAACAGGAGCCGTGATCGCGGCAGTTGTTGTTGCCTTTCCACTGGTGTATCAATCACTTAAGACCGGCTTCGCACTGGTGAATCGCGATGTGCTCGAATCTGCCCGTTCTCAGGGTGCAAGTGAGCTGCAGGTGCTATGGTATATGATTTTCCCGCTCGCCTGGCGCTCACTGGTGACTGGCTTCGTGCTCGGCTTTGCTCGTGCATTGGGTGAATTCGGTGCAACCTTGATGGTAGCTGGTAATATTCCAGGCAAAACACAAACCTTACCTACAGCGATCTATTTTGCTGTCGATGCAGGGAATATGCAGCTGGCATGGAGCATGACGATGATTACACTGCTCATCTCCTTTGTCTTATTGCTAGCAACGAGTAAAATCCGTGGTTCCGATTAAGGAGCTGCGGATTTTTGTTATATCCACGCAGTAATGATTTTGAAAACGTACACATCGGTGTTAAGATAGACAGATACCACTCTTTCCTTTAACTACTCTGTTCATTCATCGCCTATTTATTCTATGATACGTAGCTTCTTATACGCTTTGATTCCACGCCTATTCCCTATTCATAGAAAAGAGGTCATCCGGATGTTAAAACTCAACCAATTATCCGATATTTCGGAACTGCAACGTATATGTGAACAGCATGACCAGATTTTACTCAAAATGAATTGGGATATCCTCAAAAATCGCTCGCCTGGTATACAGGAGGACTTTTTTGATTATGAGGATGGACAATTGATCTCTTTTCTCGCGCTGTATGCGTTTGGCAGAACAATCGAAGTATGTGGAATGACGCATCCACTCTATCGGCAGCAAGGACGCTTCTCTCGTCTATGGGAACAAGCAATCCAAAGTTCGTCAATCAAGCGCATGAATCGCATCTTATTCAATACGCCGCGCGCCTCCTCTTCCGGGCAAAACTGGGTAAAAAGCCAGCAGGCTCAGCTAAACAGTGTTGAATTTTCGATGAAATTAGAACACGAATCCGCGGCTACGCCTGCTCACGAGACAGCACCTATAATGGAGATCGCTCATCTGCGTCCTTTTCGAAAAGAGGATACCGATCTGTGGGCGAAGCTGGATGCGGAAGCATTTAATATTTCGGAATTTTCAACAATTGCAGCGCTGGAAAGCTCTACACGCTCGTTAACCCGTGTGATGTGGGTAATCGAGCATGGAGGTCTGGCTGTGGGCAAAATCGAAGTGGATCGTCAAGGCGAATATAGCTGGATTTATGGATTTGTCGTGGATCCGGTACTGCGAGGACATGGGATTGGACGTAGCGCTCTACGCCAAGTTGCCTTACAGGAGCAGGCTCATGGCAATCAAGTGTGGCTGAACGTTGTAGCTACGAATGAGCGTGCACAGCATTTGTATGAATCATGCGGATTTGTACAGCAGGATGTGCAGGATTATTATGAATACGCGCATGTATTAGCGCATGATTGAGGATTTGCCTTGTAGACATTCGCCTATAATAAGCAAGAAAAACACACCGTTTATGCTGGAACTGGCGGTGTGTTTTTCAATTTTTTTAGAGCAATTAACTTCAGCTTGTACCATCAATGATTCAGTACCTATAATTCAACGAAAAAAGCGTCTATCCTAACGGTGGAGGTCCGGTCCACCGCTGGATAAACGCTTTTTTGCAGAACTGCTGAACGTTCTGTACATGACTGGGACAGACGGTTCAACAGTCCTGATCTCCTGCAAAGGAGAAGGCCGTATGTTCATGTGGTTCATCTATGTGAAAAGGCGTCCGCATCAAAATGATGGGGGATTTTGATACGATCCTCTTTCACCTAATTCAGGCTCCATACTGGAGCGAGGGCTACTGCCGTACCAGCGTTCGCTCTGCTACAAGCACAGAGACGATTTCCGCCTGGAACGGCATGCCGAAGCAAATCAACATAATCCATAGATTCTCGAGCATGCTCCTGATGTGGAACATGATGTTGAACCATACCATCAGAAATGGAAAATAGATCAATTCGCTCTGGCACACACCCAAAGGCTGTTTTGCAAAATACATTGCTCAGGTGAATAAACGCTTCTTCCAGATGGGGCTCGCGCTCCCAGAAAAACTTCTGGACAATCAGGCTCTTGTGTCCGGATGGTTCATCACCCGGTTGCGCTGTTGTCCAGGGCACCTGCCATACCGCCTGGAAAATGAGAGATAGCTCTGTACTTAGCTCGGGTACAATGACCTTCTGCTGCTCATATAGCATCACAGGGTATGCTGCTGGCTGATTCTCCTTTAATAGCTTAGCCAGATTTTCGATCACGGTATCCTTGATGCTCCAATAATGGGCTTCACTTTCAAAGCCAATCGGACGCCGTGGCCAGCGTAGATCAACAAGTCGACCGATATTGCTCACTTCTCGTAGCTCCTGTGGCATCGTATAGTACGCATTGATGGCATGTCCTACTGCTATTAATGCACGCTGCTTCCAGGTCGGTTGCTTGGATGCTTTGGCTTGCTTCGGCTGTCCACCATAAGTCTGGCGAAGCCAATCTTCCAATTTATAATCATGGAGCACAGCCGGCTCCTGTGATGGTATCGAGGTACTCACTGTCTCATTCACCTGCTTCCGAACTTTACCGTCCTGATTATACGACGCTCATTACCGCGCCAGCAAAATGTTTGCCGAAGTTACGACATACATCCTTGTCCTCAGCCGAAGGATTAAGCTCAATTTTGAGGCTTTCCTGTACGATGTCGGCACCGCGTTCCTTCAGCTTGTCTGACAGCAGATCAACCGCTGCTGCAAACTGATCATATGCAGTATCGCCGCTTCCGAATACAGCAGCCTTTTTCCCGGATAGATCAAGTTCATCCATCTCTTCATAGAAGTCGAGGAATTCATCCGGCAGCTCGCCATCTCCCCATGTGTAAGCTCCTAGAATACATGCATCGTACTCTTGTAAAATATCTGCATCCACATCCATAGACTGCTTCACATCTACCTCTGCACCCGCAGATCGAATCCCTTCTACGATCAGGTCAGCCATCTCTTCAGTATTGCCCGTTAGACTGGCAAATACGACTATAAATTTCGGCATAGCGTTCCTCCTGTGTGCTTTCTTTCTCTCGTCGGTTTCTCTGTGAACATCATAATTGATAATGATTATCATTGTCAACATTTTATTTGATTTTTTTATTTTGCCTTGTATTCGTAGGGCTTTGAATACAAAAAGAGGACAGAAGCGTCTGCAAGCTGCAGTCCATTTCCATCCACTTATTCTCATTATTCTCAGGTTCGATGAAGTCGAATGAGATCATCCCCATAGCTCCTTATTCAAACTTATCTATCCCATCTCTGTTAAAAAGAACGACTTGTCATATAAGCTTCATGAGGAGGTAACTCCCAAAACTCATACACATACTCGCCATCTTCATTTACTACGAGTCTTACTTTCCCTCTTCGCTGCAAATCTTCCAACATCCTGCCAGCTTGAAACACATTCATCGTCGTTACAATGGACACATCTGTTGGTGTGAGCCGATTATTATGGCTCGCAGCGACTCGCAGTAATTGATGCTCAAACCATCGTCGTTGCTTCTGCTTTTCCCCATGCCAGACCACATATCCAATCGCAAACGGGATAAAAAACCAGCTCAGATTGGACAGAATCTTAATCACATCAGGCACAAAAGGACGTACAGCGATAAGTACGAAAAATGAACCAACCAGCAGCAATATTGTAGGTAACTTGGACTTTTCTCCGGGCATGTAGCATCGCCTCCTGAATTCCATCGTCTTTATCCGTCTTTTACACCATTCTAGTCTTAGTGCTCTTCTAAACACGAGGTTCAATAGAAAAAGGATTTTTGCAAAGTAAAATATCTGTACCTCTTCGGCGTTCTTCGCTCGTGACAACCTATGCCAGAATGAGAATATTCACTGTTATAGTACGGATTTTTGCTTTGCAAAATTTCACCTCACGTGTATAGTGCCAAATGCTGGATGACAGGTATATTTAGCGTCATATTGTTATTCTAAGAATATAAAGGTTTGCGCTAGCATGATGATTTCTTTTGCATAAATGCGTAACTTAAGTATATCGTTCTTGTTCCATATTTTCTAGTAATATGTACATATATGATGGAATCTATCATCAATTAAGCGGTTCGTATGGCGCCAAAGGGGTGGTTGTTGTACAATGGAATGCGGTGAACCATAACGGAACATGAACAGCTTCGGGCTGCACATATCCCTGATTTTACTTAAACGTATATGAGTGATCCTCACGGTCAATCGGTGAAAACTAAATATAAGGATGGTTAGACAATGTATATTGCAGATCAATGGAAAGACTATGAATTAATTGACACAGGCGATGGCGAGCGCCTGGAACGCTGGGGTGAGATTTTGCTGCGTCGTCCAGACCCTCAGATCATCTGGCCCAAAACAGGCAATGATCCACGCTGGAGTCAGGTACACGGGCATTATCACCGCAGTTCTACTGGTGGCGGCGAATGGGAATGGAAACGTAAAATTCCAGAACGCTGGGAACTGGGCTTCCACAATTTGAAATTTCATATTAAACCGACAAGCTTCAAGCATACTGGTCTATTTCCAGAGCAAGCTGCTAACTGGGCATGGATGATGGATAAGATTCGTCATGCAGGTCGTCCGATCTCCGTTCTCAACTTGTTCGCTTATACAGGTGGCGCAACGGTAGCTGCTTCATCGGCTGGCGCTGAAGTGGTGCACGTTGACGCAGCTAAAGGTATGGTGCAGTGGGCAAAGGAAAATCATCAGTTGTCTGGCATCGGCGATCGTCCGGTTCGTTTTATTACTGACGATGTATTCAAATTCGTACAACGTGAACAGCGTCGTGGTAATAAATATGATGCAATCATTATGGACCCTCCATCCTATGGACGCGGCCCAGGCGGCGAAATGTGGAAACTGGAGCAAAGTCTGTATCCGTTCCTCGAATCCTGCATGTCGATCATGTCAGATAAACCGCTATTTATGCTCATTAACTCCTATACAACTGGACTTGCATCAACTGTGCTGTCTAATATTTTGAATATGACGCTGAAGCAACGTTTTGGTGGTTCGATCTCTTCCGGTGAGATTGGTCTGCCAATCACGAACTCCGATATGGTATTGCCATGTGGTATTCTTGGACGCTGGGAGAGCTAAGGAAGTATGACTTCTCGCTCCTCCCGCTCCGGACGGGGAGCTGCTGGTAAACGCCATAGCAGCTCATCTACCGCCAATTCATTTTCGCGTGGCAAGTCCAAGGAAAATAGTGGCACTGGCGCATCTGCTCGTCAGGGAAAGTCGAAGACTGCCAAGACGGCGCATAATCATCGCAATCAGGATCGCCAGCAGACTACTCAGCAAGGGCAATCGAAGACCAAGCGCTATGGCTCTATGCTTAAAAATGCCGATGTGATGCCAAAGGATACACATCGTTCTTCTGCTTCTAAGCAGGCTTCATCGAATCGGAAGCAGGAAGAAGCTTCAACGCAACCAGCGTCCAGTAAATCGACTGGTGTACATGTTCCTGTACTGTATGAGGATAATCATGTGATTGGGGTTGTCAAGCCAGTCAATATTCCTTCACAGGCAGACGATACCGGTGATGAGGACATGCTCGCGCTAATTAAGCAAGACTTAAAGCAGCGTCATCAAAAGGAAGGCAATGTGTTCCTTGGTCTGGTACATCGACTGGATCGTCCAGTCGGCGGTGCGATGCTATTCGCGAAAACGTCCAAAGGGGCTTCACGTCTCTCCGATTCGGTACGCAATGACAAACTCAGCAAGCGCTATGTAGCTGTATTGCGGGGTATTCCTTCACGTCCTCATGCTACATTAAAAGATACATTACTCAAAGATTCTCGTACTAACACATCTACGGTCGTCGCTCCGGGCACACCTGGTGGTAAGGATGCGGTACTAGATTATGAAATTCTTGCTACAGATGAGCAAGCTAATCTGTCCCTAGCCCTGATTAAGCTTCATACCGGACGCTCTCATCAGATTCGTGTACAGATGGCACATGCTGGACACCCCTTATTTGGCGATCAACGTTATGGCTCAGAGCTCAATCGTCCAGGCGAGCAGCTTGCTCTCTGGTCAGTCCTTGCCGCTGCTCCACATCCGGTGAAGGATGAAACCATACGCATTATGTCGCTCCCACCACGCCTGAAGCCTTGGACGCAGTGGTCGGAAGCGGTGTATGAGAAGCTTGTACAAAGGCTAGATGATGAACAGGCTTAACATCAAGCAACGGTATGTATTAGACGTATGATATGACAAGTTTGTATAGCAAAATGATGAAGATCATGGCCTTCATAATAGGTGCTAGGAATGAATCTGACGCTCGATGGATTTCATTCCTGGCTTCCTGTATGCAGGCTTTTTTGTGCTTCATTTTCAGGTGAATGACACTCCTTTGACTAAGCCAATTTAATAAACAAAAGGACCTGCCGCATATAAACGACAAGTCCAATTGGATACACGAACTACACAATATCCATATTCTTTTAAGCGAATACAAAATCAATAACTTCCTGATTAAATTTCTCCTTTTCTTCATAGAAAGGAGCATGTCCACTGTTTTCAAAACGAACAAGTGTTGAAGTCGATACAATTTCGTGAGCTTGTTCAGCGGCAGAGAAAGGACATACTTGATCGTGAACTCCATGCAGCATCAGTGTCGGGACACGAATAGCTTCAAGATCGGAGTGAAGATCCTCGTTGCCGATTGCTTTTACTGTCTCGATGGTAGCATGAACATTGGCTTTCATTCCCATATGCCATAACCAGTCTTCTATGCCTTGAGAAGGTGGCGTATGGAAAAAGCCTTTAAATATATTCGTAAGCATTTGCGGCCGATCAGCTTGAAGCCCAGCGATCATCCCGTTTACAGCTTCTTCAGGAAGCTTGCTCAATGTGGAGGCTCCGAATAGCATTAATTTGGAAACCTTGTATCCGCGATGTCTACCCATGTATCGCGTTACAACACCGCCACCCATAGAAAAACCTGCCAATGTAATATCGCTAAGTTCAAGTTGGTCAATCACTTCGCGAATATCATCTGCCATCCGATCATACGTGTATCCATGCAACGGATGATCGGAACGACCGTACCCTCGCAGATCAATGCCGATAAAACGGATACCCTGCTGTGGTAGAACGGATTGCTGATATTCGTAAATCTGATGGTTGACCGGCATACCGTGTACAAATACAACTGGCTTGCCTTCCCCTACATCCTCTACATAAAGAGTGACGTTTTCTTCGACTTTAATATAATGACCATTGGCTGTATGCAGCATTGTAATTTCTCCTTTATCATTAAGCAGTTCAGTTTATACCATTACAACAAACTTCGTAGACGCGATCGTACTCCATGATTCGGAATACTCCCATCTCTTTGAGACATTAATTGTTAATCGACGTTTGCTTTTTCTTGTTACGATAGTTCCTCCTTAAAATGGGGTTGGCTTGAGAACATCTTCATGTTATCATCGGTCTATCTATTTTAAAAACGAAAAGAAACGATGTAATCCATTTGTTTTTTCGATACCTTGGAGGTAATTATGTTAGAGTCCCTGGAAGGACGGTCATTGCTTACTTTCTTGACCGTATTGGAAGAAGGCAATTTTAGCCGTGCTGCAGAAAAATTAGGCTATGTACAGTCTACGGTTACTTCACAAATTCAGTTATTGGAACAAAGTTGCAATCAAAAGCTTTTCCACCGACTCCCCCGTGGCGTAAAACCGACTGAGGCAGGCGAAAAACTTGCCAGTTATGCGCGAAAATTTGTACAGTTAGGGCAGTTACTTGAAGAAGAATTAGAAAATCTGGATCGTCCTCGAGGTACCATACGTTTGGGATCATTGGAATCTTTTTTGGTAACAAGAATGCCTGATCTTATGCATTCTTTTTTTACGGAGTATACTGAAATTGACTTACTGCTGGAAACGGGATTCCAGGCAGACATCGTTGAACAAGTTCAATCTCATGCACTCGATTTTGGAATCGTACCCATGGATCCTAAAAGAGAAGATTTAATTTTTGAACCGCTGATCGAAGAGGAAATGATCGTTGTTGCTTCAAAAAATCTAGTCCATTTAATGGAGAACGACGACTGGAAAAATAGCTCAGGCGTTCAGATGATCGGGTTCGGTTCCCGCTGCGTCTACCACACTGAAGGGTTGAAATTGTTAAGCGAAATGGGATTTCCACCTGAGATTCGTTCAACTGGATTTGCAAGTACAGAGCTTGTAAGGCAAGTTGTAACTTGCGGGCTCGGTATTGCTCTTGTGCCAAAAATCTCAATGGTTCAAGAACTTGCAGCAGGTCATGTTATCTCGCTACCTTTACCTCGACCAGTCACCTTCGTTCATGGCATTATTCGGCACAAAAAACGTATATTGAACACACCTTCTAAAGTGTTTTATCGCGCATTGATCGAATATTTTTCCAATTAAACCTTTATAAAAGCAATCTGAAATAAACATGTCGTATACTGTCTCAGGAAAATCGTTCCTGTCGGTATACGACATGTTTATTTGCGGATCTGTTAAATATTGAATGTAAGAACTTTTTTGTATATAAAAAAGCACCCGCAAATGTCGATTAGTTTGCCCAGAGAAGATAGGGCTCTAACATCTAATTTGAGGGTGCTTTTTAATAAAATGAACAGAATGGTTGTACTTTTTATATGCTATTAGCTTCAATCCTATTCAATCTAGCCTTTAACCTTTTCATGTTGCATAGCGTTATATTATATCTCCGCACTATTCGTCGATAAATCCTCCAGCACGGCAATAATCGTATCATTACGATCCAGCGTCACAATTGACTTGCCGACATGGCGGCGATCATCGGTTTGTAGTGCTTGTTTGCTGTTGAATGGAATCGTACGATTCGGCGGTGTGATGGCAATGAATGAGCGATGCTCCTGACATAGGTAGGCCGCAATAATGCCATATCCATTCGGCTTAACGCGTTTGCCCTCTTTCAGTTCAAAGGTAGATACGCCTTTGCCCCCACGGCTTTGTGTCTGATATTGCAGCATGGATGTACGTTTGGCATAACCCAGATCGGTCATGACCATCAGTTGTCCATCCTCTTCTCCATCTATCCATAGCGAAGTCACCACTTCATCGTTATCCACAAGCTGGATACCGCGTACCCCTGTGGATACACGTCCCATCGTGCTCACTTCCTCCGCACGGAAACGGATACTCATACCGTTTTTCGTAATGAGCATCAGATCGCGCGCCTGTTCACCACGTGTAACGGATAAAACCTCATCACCTTCACCAAGCTTACATGCCGCCACAGCACCAGAGCGCTTGGTTGCATAATCTTTCACTTCGGTACGCTTCACCTGACCACGCTTGGTCACAAATACAAGACTTCCTGTCTCTTGCTCCAGATTTCTTACTGGGATGATGCCAACGATTCGGTCTTCCCTCGTCATCGAAATGACATTAACAATCGCTGTGCCGTTATCTTTCCATTTGAAATCTGGAATCTGGTGTACAGGTAATACAAAGTATTGGCCACGCTGCGTGAATACAAGTAACTGATCCAGTGTGTTCACATCCAGCACCGTGCGGATAAAGTCATCTTCCTTCACCCCTGAACCGCTGCGCTCTGCACCGGAACGTGTGAATGACAGCATGCTTGTACGCTTGATATAGCCATCATTGGACAGCGTAACAAGTACATCTTCAGAGTTTACCATCACTTCCAGATTCACTTTGAGCTCTTCCACTTCATCGCGAATTTCGGAACGACGGTTAATACCAAAGCGCTCGTGACTTTCCATCAGTTCTTTTTTGATCACACCGACCAGCTTTTTGTCGCTGTCGAGAATGGCTTGCAATTGCTTGATCTTTTTTTGGATATCAGCCAGTTCTTTTTCCACCTGATTAATTTCCAGATTGGTCAGACGATACAATTGCAGATTAAGAATGGCATCCGATTGGCGCTCGGTCAGACCGAACATCCATTGCAGATTCTGGTGCGCATCCTGACGATTATTAGATGCCTTGATCGCTGCGATCACTTCATCCAGTACATTCAGTGCCTTCGCCAGACCTTCCAGTACATGTGCACGTGCTTCCAGCTTGTCCAAATCGTAGCGAGTGCGACGTGTCACCACTTCACGCTGGTGTGCAATATAAGCTTCCAGAATGCCTTTAAGTCCAAGCTGCTGTGGCGCTTTGTTCACGATCGCCACCATATTAAAGTTATAGTTCACCTGCAAATCGGTCTTTTTGAGCAAAAATGCCAGAATTCCTTCCGCATCCGCATCCTTTTTCAATTCCACTACGATTCGCAGACCATCACGTCCGCTCTCATCGCGAACCTCCGCAATACCTTCTACCTTTTTCTCCAAGCGCAGGTTCTCCATTGCCGTAACAAGACGAACCTTAACCACTTGATAGGGAATCTCGGTAATCACGATCTGCTGCTTGCCACCGCGTAGCGTTTCAATCTCGGTTTTGGCGCGCACATAGATACGACCTTTACCCGATTCATACGCGTCACGGATGCCGGAGCCACCCATAATGATACCGCCGGTTGGGAAATCGGGGCCTTTGACATAATTCATCAGCTCATCCAGCTCCATCGCTGGATTTTCCATCAGGGCAATACAAGCATCAATGACTTCCTGCAGGTTATGCGGCGGAATCTCGGTCGCAAAACCAGAGGAAATCCCGCTTACACCATTAACGAGTAGATTCGGATAACGGGCAGGCAGAACCATCGGCTCTTGTGCTGTGTTATCGAAGTTGTCTTTAAATTGGACGGTATTGCGATCAATATCACGTAGAATCTCCATCGCAATCGCAGACAGACGAGCTTCCGTATAACGCATAGCTGCTGCTGGATCATCATCAGGAGAACCCCAGTTACCATGTCCATCAACTAGCGTATGTCCCATTTTCCATGGCTGTGCCATACGCACCATACCGTCATAGATCGAAGAGTCACCATGCGGGTGATAGTTACCCATCACATCGCCAACGGTTTTCGCAGACTTACGATAACCTTTTTCTGGTGTGTTGCCTGATTCGTACATCGCGTACAGGATACGGCGCTGTACCGGCTTTAAGCCGTCACGTACATCGGGAATCGCCCGATCTTGAATAATGTATTTGGAATAACGACCGAATCGGTCACCGACGACTTCTTCTAGAAACGCCGGCATATATTTTTCATTACTAGCCATCCGCTCACCTTACCTTACCCTCCGGATCAACCGGATTATGATTAAAAGCTGGTGGCGTGCAAAAAGGAATGAACACATCCATCCTAAGAGGTACGTCCCATTCCCGTTTGCAATTCCATCACAGCTTGGTGTTCATTTCTGACTTTAGGATCTATTGATTGTAGAGATCGTCTATTCTACATACTCGGTAAAATCTACATTTTCGACAATCCAGCGTTTACGCGGATCAACCTTGTCACCCATCAATGTGGAGACACGACGTTCTGCCTTCGCAGCATCCTCAATCTGTACTTGCAGCAGTGTACGGGATTCCGGATTCATGGTTGTTTCCCATAGTTGATCCGGATTCATTTCACCCAATCCTTTGTAACGCTGCAGGTCTACATTTTTACCAAATTCCTTAAACGACTGCTCTAACTGCTCATCTGTCCATACATAACGTTCATTTGACTTTTTGCCTGAACGCTGTGTGATTTTGTACAACGGTGGCTGCGCGATATAGACGCGTCCTGTATCAATCAATGGCTTCATATAACGATAGAAGAACGTCAGCAGCAGCACCTGAATATGCGCTCCATCCGTATCGGCATCGGTCATGATAATGATTTTGGAATAATTGCTATCTTCAACTGCAAATTCAGTTCCGATTCCGGCACCGATCGCAGAAGTGATTGCACGATATTCTTCGTTTTTCATCACATCAGCCAGCTTCGCCTTTTCCGGATTCATCGGCTTCCCCTTCAGTGGAAGGATTGCCTGAATTTTGGAATCTCGTCCTTGCTTGGCAGAGCCACCCGCAGAGTCACCTTCGACGATGAACAATTCGTTTTTAGAAAAGTCCTTCGATTGGGCTGGGCTCAGCTTACCATTCAGGTTTGAGCTTTCGCTACGTTTACGTCCGGTACGCATATCGTCGCGTGCTTTACGAGCTGCTTCACGTGCGCGGGAGGCTTGAATTGCTTTTTTGATCAGCTTCTGGCTGACCTGCGGATTCTCCTCCATAAAGCGCTGCATATTCTCAGCTACAACGGCATCTACGATACCACGTGCTGATGAGCTACCAAGCTGATCCTTTGTCTGACCGACAAATTCAACTTCAGCCATCTTCACGCTGATGACTGCCATCATGCCTTCACGCAGGTCTCCGCCCTCAAGGTTTTTGTCCTTTTCCTTCAGCAGGGCGTTCTTACGAGCATAGTCGTTCAAAATCCGCGTATATGCTGTTTTGAAGCCCGTCTCATGCGTACCACCGCCGCGTGTCGGAATGGAGTTAACAAAGGATGCGATCGTCTCGGTATATCCTGCATTATATTGCAGTGCCACCTCAACCTCGATATCATCACGCTCTGCATTGAAATGAATCACATCATGCAGCACATCCTTACCTTCATTCAAAAATTCTACGAATTGACTTGCTCCGCCCTCATAATAAAAGCGATCCGCTTTGTCATTTCGATCATCACGCAGCAGAATTTCAAGTCCAGAGTTCAGAAAAGCGATCTCTTGGAGACGTTCTGCCAGTGTATCGTAGTTCAGCGCAATGCCATTCTGGAATACACGGATATCCGGCTTGAATGTTACACGAGTACCTGTCTGCTTCGTTTTGCCGATTTCCTCTAAGCCTTTTACAGGCTCGCCGACATGTTCCTTGCCCTTTTTGTCGACCCAGTATTCAAAGCGCTGACGATGAATCAGACCATCACGATGAATCTCGACTTCCAGCCACTCGGACAACGCATTCGTTACCGATGCACCAACCCCGTGCAGACCGCCAGACTTTTTATATCCACCGCCGCCAAATTTACCGCCGGCATGTAGAATAGTAAACACGACCTGAGGCGTCGGAATGCCGCTTTTGTGCATACCTGTCGGAATACCCCGGCCGTTATCATGTACGGTTACAGAACCGTCTTTATTGAGGCTAATCTCAATCTTGTTACAGTATTTTGCCAGATGCTCGTCGACTGCATTATCTACAATCTCCCAGACCAGATGATGCAGTCCAGACGAGCTTGTACTACCGATATACATCCCCGGACGCTTACGTACGGCGACAAGCCCTTCAAGCACCTGAATGTCGTCAGCATCATACCCGGATGGCTGTGGATTCACGCCACGGGATGAATTGGTTAAAGAATCAATCTGTTCGACCATTCAAGGTCCCCCTTCTTTCATTACAATATAGCTACGTGCTACTTGGATCTTTGCTTTAGTAAGTATAAAGGTTACTCTGCAATTACGCTAGAGTTGTCGAGCAATAAGCGGATAAAGATGATCTTGCATCCCGTTCACACGAGTCTGTCTACTTAAACGTTGTTTAGCATACCATAAACACGTATGATTCGCATGCTATGGATCGGTGAAATCGTTCTGCCATCTGTAATTTCGCCAAAAATGCAAACACATGTTTCCATTCGCTCTATTCATTCTAAATCATATATGATCGTTCGTAAAGCAAATTGTTCATTACAAATGACTCCACCCAATGCAAAAATCACCGTCCGTACAGAAAAGGAATCTCTGCGGACGATGATTTTGCACTTTGATATCAGAATTCAGGTAGTACTGTATAGCAAAGCGATCTTCATACCCATATATCTGTATATCGCTTTTCCACAAATTAGTGCGAGAAATATATTAAGTATGAGAAATATATTCAAGCACTCGTCATTTCTTAGCTGAGCACATCGCGCTTCGTAAATACAGCAAAGGAAACGATTAGCGATACGATCGCCCATATACCAAGTACGGCAAGTGAAAATGGTAATGTCATGCCGTCGATCGGTGCCGGGCTACCTGACAGATAATTCGTCAAGCCTAGATTCACCATAAATAAATATTTAGCACTGCTCCATGACGACGCCATATTGGTCAAAATCGTACCTGCGATCAGCGCCGCCATCATAATGACGATACTAGCTGCCGTGCTTCGTACAAGCACCGATACCATAAAAGCAAGCAGCCCCACACATAAGCCGACAAACCAGATCAGTCCCATTTGCATGAGTATAAATTGCCACTGATCGACAGCATGGACGGTATCCATATTGACGCCGGTATCACTTGGCTGAAAGCCGGTAAACACAGGTATGGTAAACCCTGAATAACCGAACACCAGCCCTGATATACCATAACAAATGATAAAGGTAGATACGACGATCAAGGAGACGAACATCGTTAACGTGATTAGCTTACTCAGCAAAATCTTCCACCTGCGTACTGGACGGGTTAATAGCATTTTGATCGTCCCCCCGGTTCGTTCCCCGGATACAAGGTCAGACGCAATCGTCATAATGAGCAGTGGAATAAATAAACTACTGGAATTATCGAGAAATTCGCGAGTAAACGTCACGCCGCCTGGTTCATTCGGATTCACATCATTTTGCAAATAATACTGCATTTGCTGGATAAAGATGCGACGGTACTTCTTCCATTCCTCCGGTACACGATCACTACCGAGCGAGTTCTGGTTATCTGTAATCGCCTGCTGTAATTCGACTCGCCAATCGCCACCAAACTTGGAGCGATTCTCCTGCGCTTCACGCATCGAAGCGTAGGTGAACATCGGCACAAGGACGAGTAATACGAGCAGGACGACATAGAAGCGTTTCTTTTTAATAATCTTGATCGTTTCGTTCTGTACGAGCGGCCAGATATTATTCAATCGTCTCACCCTCCGTTATGCCAAGGAACAACTGCTCCAGGGTAGGATTTAATTTGCGTACATTGTGCACCGCAATTCCTGCTTGCACCAGCGCCTCAATCGCGATTGGAATCTGTTCCTCGGGTGTACGCGTAATGATACTGCTCGCGGTTAATGAAGCCGCTGTATCGTTATCCAGATGTGCTTCGTTCGGATCAAGCACGCTAATGCCAGTTAGCGATTCGAGTAGCATAGCTCCGCGATCCGTTTCTGCCAACTCCCAGATCACCAGATGATCTTTGTCTTCAACCAGCTCTGCTACACTACCCACTGCCATGACCTGACCACTACCGACAATCGCCACACGATCACAGAGTAACTGGATCTCACTTAATAAGTGACTGGACACAAACACAGCCATGCCTTGCGACGCTAGCTCACGAATGAATAGACGCATATCCCGAATCCCTTTCGGATCCAGTCCATTCGTTGGCTCATCCAAAATAAGTAACCGTGGTCTGCCAAGTAGTGCCTGGGCAATACCGAGGCGCTGACTCATCCCAAGTGAATATTTACTTACTTTGTCATGAATGCGTTCATCCAGACGGACGATTTCCGTCACTTCTTGAATCCGTTTCTCATCCACACCAGGCTGCATGCGGGCAAAATGCTGTAGATTTTCCCAGCCTGTAAGGTATGGATACATTTCTGGATTTTCGACGATCGAACCGACATACGCGAGTGCCTTTTCCGGCTCTCGGTTCACATCATATCCGCAAATTGTAATTTTGCCTTCCGTTGGACGAATCAGATCAACGAGCATACGAATGGTCGTGGTTTTACCCGCACCGTTCGGTCCTAGAAAGCCGAAAATTTCGCCTGCACATACGCTAAAGGTTACGTCTTTAATAATCCAGCGCTTGCCAATTTTCTTTTTCACATGTTCGGCGGACAAAACAATTTCAGGCTCCTGCGGCAAACTACTTCCGCTCACGTCAGGCGATGATGCAAGATTTGAGGATGATTCGGATATTGTTTTTTTCATTAGTTATGGCTCCTTCCACCTGCAATCAACGGATCATATGCATGAACAGCAATCATCCTATTCATGATTTACTTTTATTCAGAATCTGCTGGAGTTCATGAATTATTTCAAGCTTTGTACAATACGCTGGGCGATTTGCTCGTATCCTGTACCGTTTGGATGGAAATGATCAGACGATAGATATTGGTTCAGATTGTTTTGGAACAGATCGAATGTCGGAATGAGCATCATATGCGGATCTTTATTAATGATGGACATTACTGCTGTATTCCATGATGTGACGGCTTGATTACCGGGGATTTGAAGCTCTGGCAGATCACCAAACGGATTGTACAGCCCCAGATAAATGATCTGTGCTTCTGGATTGATCTTTTGAAGACGATTTAAAATTTGTTGTAGTCGTGCAGCCGTTTCTGGTGCATTCTTGAGCATCTGGCTTGTGTTCGGCGCTTGTTGCTGCAAGTTCCCTAACGCTTCACCACCATTGAACAGATCGTTCGCACCGACGGATAGCATGATCACGTTGGCTTGTTGCAGGGCATGCTGGACGCCTGCTTGATCTAGCGAGGATAACACTTCGGCAGTCTTTTGCCCGTTAATCCCTAGATTCGATACTAGCTTGGCATCGACACCTTTTTGTTCTAAAAGACTAATGGTACGTCGTACAAATCCGCTACCATCATCGTCCCCTGTTCCTTTGGCAAGTGAATCACCAAGTGCAACAACGCGGACGCCTTCCGAAATCGGTGGCACGGTGCTTGCTTCTGTATTCCCTGTTACTCCGGTACGATCGGATTCACCTGCACTGAATGTGCTCGGGGCGGGATTCACCACGTCTTTGACTGCGTACACAAAGCCGCCAATCAGCAGCACGGTAGCAATAACGGAGGCAATGCTCGTAAGCCTCCAGATCAATGAAGAAGATACATGTGGCTTCATAAAATGAACCTCCAGCTCGTCGTTTAATATCATCATATTGCGATATGACATTGAATTGGTTGCATGTGCAACCGAGTATGTCCTCTTCATTATATACAAGGACAGCTACAACTTCCAAATGTGCAGAAGCTATCTTTTTCATATTGCGATAGGATTGGAAGTGATGTAGCTAAAATCCATACAAAAACGCCTTCTTGAGACAAAAGAAACGGTGCGTGCCGTTATCTTTTACCCGAAGAAGGCGTCTGATTACCAGTGGATTCAATGTAATGTATTGTCTTTTAACGCTTAAAATAATGCCCTGCTTCCAGATCTTCTAGTAGCCCGATGTGAGACGGCTGCCAATCCAGCCATTGTCTGGTCAGCTCACTCGACATCGGTGCATCTGCCGAAGCTGCAAAATGAATCCAACCAAAATGCTCGGCTGCTTGTTCAGAAGAAATACTCGTAACTGATAGATCTAGATGACGTCCGATCACTTCAGCGATCCTTTTAAATTCAATACTTCCTTCATCTACGCCATGCAGTCTGGAGCCAGCTTTCGCTTGCTCTATCGCTTTACGGAACAGTACAGCTGCATCCTGACGATGCACAGCTGGCCAGCGATTATTGCCCTCTCCCACATAAGCGGAAATGCCTTTGGCACGCGCAATTTCAATCAACGCATGAATAAAACCATGATCGCCCTCACCATGTACGGTAGGAGCTAAGCGTACAACAGAAGCATGAACACCACGCTGCAGTAACTCTTCGGTAGCGGCTTCCGAATAACGAGTGGACTGCGCCGAAATTGTATCTTGTTCGGTACCCATCCGACCACGCGCTAAAAGCAATACGCCTGACGTCAATACGATCGGCTTATTCGTACCTTCAAGCTCACTGCCCATTGCTAGAATCGCTTGCCGATCAATCTCAGCAGACGTAGCATAATTGGCAAAGTCATGAATAAAGCCCAGATGGATAATACCGTCCGATTCTTTGGCGGCCTGACGTAAGCTATCGGTATCTTCCAGCGAGCCGCGATGAACCTCGACTCCTGCTCTCTTCAATTGTTGTTCTGCTTGATCCGATCGTGCCAGTCCGGTTACCTGGTGACCTGCTTGCATCAATTCCTGCACAACGGCTGTACCAACAAATCCAGTTGCTCCTGTTACAAATATGTTCATTTGAACTCCTCCTGTCATGTTCTGAATACTTACAAGATCAGCATAAAGTATAGAGTTCACTCTATAGCAACTATAGATTTTTACGTTTATACTGACAATATGAAAACTACATTCACAAGTAAAGAAGTGGCTGCTGAAACAGGTCTGAGTGTGCACACGATGCGCTATTATGAACAATTGGGATTAATTCATGGTGTTCAGCGCGATCATAACGGTTATCGTCAATATAGCGAATCGGATATCAAATGGTTTCAGGTCATTCGTCATTTCCGTGATATGGGATTGCCAATCAAAGAAATGCAGCAGTTCCAATCTATGCCCAAAAATGCTCCAGGCTCGGCTGCTGCAAGGCGGGAATTTATGGAGGAGTACCGGGTTAAAGTGGTCGAGCAAATGGCAGAGCTACAAAGTACGCTCGATAAGGTGGACGGGAAGATTGAATTTTTCAAAAATTTGGAGAGAGGAGAATAAGCTTGTTTTGTCAATGAGTAATGGAAGTTAGTATTAAATGCGATGGGTTAATCGGTTTGGATGTACTACACTGTAGGATAGACGTTCACAATATATTCACATCGGAATATTTGATTTTTGTAAACTGGAGTTGTATACTTTGTATTGTGCTTAATTGTTACAGATCATATTGAATACGATCTTTTCGATTTTTAGTAATGATGTTAAGCATGTATCTTCATATTATGGGGCATTAGCTCAGCTGGTAGAGCATCCGACTCTTAATCGGCAGGTCGTAGGTTCGACCCCTACATGCCCCATCATGAAAAAGCCCACCAGGGATCATCTGGTGGGCTTTTTTGCATTAGATTTGCATTAGATTATTGTTTTACATTGAACGCTATTGCGCTTTTTGATACGTTTCAGGCATTTGGGTCACAAAATAAACCTGGATGCTTTGCGTTCGGGCTGATTCTGACTTTAACTTGGATTTTGATTTGGATGAGATGCGATCAAATGTATAATATTCTGCGGGTGACAGATGGTGTTCAGCTAGGAATGTGTTTAGCTTGTGCAGAGCGTATTCAATGGCATCTGCAGACAGATGAAATGTGAGTTCATCTTTTTTGATTTTGAGTCGATCCTGGTCGGTATTACTTGATTTGAGCAGGATAGGTGTAGCCTCTGTAGAGGAGCCGTTGATGTGGGTTGCTTTTAGTTTTCTTGGCTTACCGGATTGCTGGAGTTTTTGGAGCTTTTTGATCCAGACCTTTGCGGTGGACGTGTCCATATAGATGGATAGCTCATTTTTGCTCGTCATCCAGTAGCGGCTTGTAGCTGTAGGCTTTTGGTCTTTGGATGGACTACCTGTTTGTTTATTCATCAGGCTAACGATCTGTTCATATAACTGTGCAGGTGTATCGGCGACAATCATTTTTTTACCAACTTTGGCAAATGGCTGACGGCGGCATGTTTTGCATTCGCTTAGACAACCTTTGCGTTGCTGCTTGATTCCGGGGAAATTCTTTTCGATATCGGATTGTACTTGCCGGGTACCGCATCTATCGTTTTTGCTGCAATATTTAATTGTTTTCATGATCAGTATTCCCCACCTTGCTATTGGTCTAATGTGATATGGATATCAGGATGTGTATTTCTATTGTAAATAGGTAATTTCATACTAGGGAGCCCAGTTGCACTTGTCAATAGAAGCGAGAGAGTCTGGCATTATGAAAAGGCAGTACGCGTAGATAAGCGTACTGCCTTTCAGGTGTAATATGTTGTAGATTATAAGCGCTCATCGTTGTTGAAGGTTCATAACTTTGAGAGATTGTAGGCTTTATGAGCCTCTGTAATACATTTAGCATTTCCAACTTTCTCTACTACAGCATAGTCAGTTCTAATCTCCATCAACACGTGCGATTCCCTGATTATTTACGAATAAATTCCTGCACCCATACTCCGTTTTTGAAGCCAACGCCGATATGCGTATATTGTTTGTTTAGAATATTCGCTTTGTGACCTTTACTGTTCATCCAATCGGTCATCACCTGTGCAGCGGCAGATTGTCCTTTGGCAATATTTTCACCTGCATACGTGTAAGAAATACCGAATGTATCCATCATCTTGAACGGTGTACCGTACGTAGGTGAGGTGTGGCTAAAATAGCCTTTGCTCGCCATATCATTGGCTTTCGTTTGTGCCATTTTTTGCAGCTTGGTATCGACTGATAGTGGCTTCAAGCCTACTTTGGCACGCTGTTCATTTACTAGCTTCGCCACTTTGGCTGCTGCGGCAGCGCTGGTTGCTGCTGACGTTCCAAGACGTGTGGCTGTATAGGAAGCAGAACCGGAGGTTGTCGATGAAATAGCAGATGCCTGAGATGGTATACTTAAGATCGTACTTCCAGCTACAAGCGCGGCGGCTGTCGTTGTTACAAGAATGGATTTCCACCCTTTGTTCCATTTCATATGATATACACTCCCTTGTTGTTCAATCTGGCTGAGAACAATGTCCTTTACGTTTTAATTTTATCATTCGTACAGGAATGGCTTCAACTCGCCTACTGTTTATTACCCGGTATGACAACAATAGTTGCGGTCAAATAGCTTATTCGTGTCTTATTCGTGCTTTATAGTCCGATAATTCTACATCACGTATTATCGAATCATTCCATGACATACAAAAAAGGCTGCCCGCTCAAAACGGACAGCCTTCTGGATACTGCGTATGGATCACATGTTAAAGTATGTTACAGCCTTACATTGGTTTGATAAAATTGCATCCGATCTTCTCATAGCCCATATGCTGATAGAATGAGCATGAGGACAAACGCTCATCGCGGTTCATACCAGTTACGAACATTGAAGAATCGCCAGCAGCTCGTGCTTGCTCCTCTGCTGCACCGATCAGTTCACGACCAATGCCTTTACCGCGATAAGCTTCAGCGATGACGAGACCTGTAATTTGGGAGGTCTGCTGTCCTGTTTCGTACGAAGCTTTGCGATATAAAGCGATCATGCCTACAACTTGCTCATCACGCTCAGCAACGAGCGTCAAAAATTGAGACTTGCCTTCCAACGCTTCCATCCGGTCACGAAGTACACTTTCTGTCATCGGGTAACGAAGCTCGCGCATCAATGAAGTGAGCGCTCCAACATCCTTACTCTCAAACTTACGGACTTTTGCAACAGGCAATAAAACATTAGTCGACATGTACATACTCCTCTTTTAGCAGAGCGGCCGCCTGCACGGCTCGCTTCCGCGCGATTTCCACACTTTCGTCTGCACTGAGCGCTACCGCCATGCGGCGTCCCGGCTTAGTCTCCGGTTTACCAAACACGCGAACTTGCGTACGCGGCAGCTTCAATGCTTCATCCAGTCCGCTAACGACAAAATCAGTTGAAGCTTTTGCTGCTTTGAGCGTTGCTGATGCGCCCGGCGTTAGCAGATGAACACCCGGGATCTCGAAGCCAAGAATTGCTCTAACATGCAGCGCAAACTCGGATAGATCCTGCGTAATCATCGTCACCATACCGGTATCATGTGGTCTCGGCGATACTTCACTAAATACGACGCCGTCTACCGTTAAAAACAGCTCAACACCGAACAGACCATATCCACCCAGATGTCCAGTAATCGTACCGGCAATCTGCTGTGCCTGTTCAAGCTGTTCCGCAGTCATGTGATGCGGCTGCCAGGACTCCACGTAATCCCCATCACGCTGGATATGTCCAATGGGCGGGCAGAACAATGTACCAGATGCCGAACGCACGGTGAGCAGTGTAATTTCACTTTCAAAATGGACAAATGCTTCGACGATGACCCGAACTGACTTGCCTCGGGCTCCTTCCAGTGCTGCATTCCAGCATGCATCCGCATCTTCCGGAGTGCGGCATACGCTCTGTCCTTTACCAGAGGAACTCATCAGCGGCTTCACAACGCAGGGTGTGCCAAGTTCAGCTACCGCTTCTTTGAGCTGTTCCAGATTGTCTGCGAATCGGTAGGCTGCCGTTGGTAAACCGAGTGTTTCGGCAGCAAGGCGGCGAATCCCTTCACGATCCATCGTCAAACGGGCAGCTGTCGCAGTTGGCACTACATGGTAGCCCTCCTGCTCCAGACGAACTAGCTCTTCCGTAGCGATAGCTTCAATTTCAGGTACAATTAGATCCGGCTTCTCGCTCTCAATGACGCGGCGGAGTTCCGCTCCATCCAGCATATCAATCACATGAGAACGATGTGCAACCTGCATAGCTGGTGCATCCGGATAGCGGTCAACGGCGATACATTCCACGCCGAGTCGCTGAGCTTCGATCACGACTTCCTTGCCAAGTTCTCCACTCCCAAGCATCATCATTTTCTTTGCCTGGCGAGAATTTGGGGCACCCCACATGATAAACAGCACTCCCTTGTCCATTTTTTTACACTGCATGATTCCTTGCAGGATGGCAGATGGTGTTGTCTCTTGATGTTCATCCAGAACCATTGTCATAGACACATTGTAAAATTTCCGACGATATTGCTAATAAACTTTACAATATGATGACACTCTTATTTTCTTACCTTCTAAGTCAGATTGCAACCCAATTCCTTTAAATTTTTTGACAAAAATCGTATATCTTTAGTTGTAAGCGTTAACATTGACGAAAATTGTCGTCACAAGCAAACCGATTCCATTTATTCATGTGATTTGGACAAAAAATAGCCATTCCTCCCGCTCTTCATGACCGATTTTGTCGGCTAGAAGAACGAAGAAATGGCAAAATGAATTTTAGACCTATAGGGCCATGTCTAATAAAATAGTTTTGTACTATTGATCTGCATCCTGATCTCTATCCGTTATAAACGCTCCGTTTACAAAAATCTAAACTGCGCTTCAATCAGTCCATTATATACGCCCTGACGCTGTACAAGCTCATCATGACTACCTTCCTCGCGAATCTCGCCATGATCCAGTACAACGATATGATCGGCGTGACGAATGGTGGACAAACGGTGAGCAACGATAAATGAAGTTCGTCCTTGCAGAAGCACCTTCAACGCTTCCTGAATACGCAGCTCCGTCTCGGTATCAATACTCGCTGTTGCTTCATCTAGAATCAGAATACGCGGATCAGCTAATAATGCACGGGCAAAGGATAGCAATTGACGTTGTCCCATCGACAATACGCTGCCTCGCTCCTCTACCTCGGTATCATAGCCCTTCGGCAGCTTCTCAATAAAGCCGTGTGCATGTACCGCCTGTGCCGCCGCTTCGACTTCTTCATCCGTCGCATCCAATCGTCCAAACCGAATGTTGTCACGAATGGTACCGGAGAAAATAAATGTATCCTGTAGCACGATACTGATCTGTCTGCGCAAGCTTTCGAGCGTGACATCACGAATGTCATATCCATCAATCGTGATACTACCGCTTTTGATATCGTAAAAACGGCTGATCAGATTAATAATGGTCGACTTCCCTGAACCGGTATGGCCGACAAGTGCGATCGACTGCCCTGCCTTCACCTTGAGGTTAATCCCCTTTAAGGCAGGACGACCTGCTTCATATTCAAATACAACACGGTCAAACTGGATATCCCCGCGAATACGTGGAATCGGCTTCGCATCCGGCTTATCGGCAACCGATGGCTGCTCATCCATAAATTCAAAGATACGCTCCGAGGATGCCATGGCTACGAGCAATTGATTATACATATTGCCGAGTCGGTTAATCGGGTCCCAGAAATTGCTGACATAATTCGCAAAAGCAACCAGGATCCCAATCTCAATCTCACCGCTCGCAATCAGCATCGTACCGAATCCAAACAGAATCATCGAGCCCAGACCACCTGTAATCTCAATCAGCGGTCCGAACATCTGGTTAAGCGCAGATGCCTTATCCCATGACTTCTTGCTCGACATATTCATGTTGTCAAAATATTTCATGTTCTGTTGTTCCTGCGTGTACGCCTGCGTAACACGAATCCCTTGAATCGACTCATTCAAATGAGAGTTAATTCGTGAATTTTTCATTCGTACTTCCTGCCAGGAACGACGAATCACCTTGCGCAGCTTCGTCGATACAAAGAACATAATCGGTACGGTCAAAATCACCGCAAGTCCCAGCTTCCAGTTAATAAGCAGCAAGATCACTACAATCCCCACCAGCTGTACGCAGTCGATCATGACGTTCACCGCACCATTTGTAAACAGATCCTGCAACGAGTTCACATCATTCGTGACCCGTACAAGCACAGAACCCGCTGGTCGCTTGTCGAAAAAAGAAAACGATAGCCGCTGAATATGGGAGAACAGATCGGTACGCAGATCATAGATCACGCGCTGTCCGATAATATTCGTGTACTTGATCCGGTATGCATTGGCAACCCACTGGATCAGATACAGTCCAAGTGCAAGAGCAGTCAGACCATACAGCAAGCCAAGACTTGGCTGTCCATTCGCTGGCTGAATCGCGTTATCAATCGCTGAACCGGTAATAAACGGTACAGCCAGCTTGGTGATCGTCCCCAGAACCATCATGAGTAAAATAAAAGGAAGCAATTGCCTTGCATAAGGCTTCATATAAGCAAACAATCGGCTAAACTGCTTCCAGTTAAACGCCTTGTCGATCAGTTCATCATCTTGATAGACAAAGCGATCCTCTACTCGTACAGATGACGTATCCGCCACTTTTTGACGACTGTCGATTGACGTATTGTTCATCGACGGATTACTCATGATGTCTCACCTGCTTTCTTGGACTCGCTGCATCGGAGCCATTGCTCCATGGCTGATTGTCACCTTGTTCATCAGATGCTAGCCCATTATCGCTAGTTTCATTTGAAGATAATTCTTCAGCACCGTCACCGTGTACTTGCCCTGCCAGGCGTTGCTGTTCTTCCATACGCTGGATATGGTCCGCATATTGCACGCGGTACGTATCCTGATACAATCCATTTGCTTTGATCAGATCCTCATGCTTCCCGCGCTGAACGACGCGTCCTTCCTTGAGCACCAGAATTTCGTCTGCATGCCGAAGTGAAGAGATACGATGCGCGATAATAAAGGTCGTTCGTCCACGCATAACTTCCTGGAATCCCGACTGAATCTCATGCTCGGTTTCCATATCTACCGCGCTGGTCGCATCATCGAGAATGAGGATTTTCGGATTTTTGAGCAGCGCACGCGCGATTGCCAGACGTTGCTTCTGCCCGCCGGATAAGCCGAGTCCACGCTCGCCGACAATCGTATCGTAACCATTTGGCATTTCCATAATAAATTCATGCGCTTTGGCAAGTTTGGCTACACGGACAATCTCTTCCATGGTCACCTCATTAATGCCGTACGCGATATTATTTTTGATCGTAGAGGAGAACAGAAAGGTCTCCTGAAATACAGACGAAATGCTAGCACGCAGATCACCGATACGAATATCGCGAATATCTGTCCCGTCAATGCGGATACTGCCTTCATTCACATTATAGGCACGCATCAGCAATTGAATGATCGTCGACTTCCCTGAACCTGTACCACCAAGTAAACCGATAACTGAACCGGGAGGCGCATCCAGATGAATATCCACCACAGCTGCCATTTTGTTACCATAAGCAAACGTTACATGATCGAATTCCACATGCCCTTTCATATGAGCCGGATCAATCGGAACTGCTTTCTCACTATCGGTCACATCAATCGGCTGATTCAAAATTTCCAGTACACGTTCAGTAGAAGCCTTCGACTGCGTGTAGTTATTAATATGAAAGCCAAGTCCCCACATTGGGCCGATAATGTACCAGATCAAGGTGAAGAAAGCGACCAACTCACCAAGTGTCATGGAGCCACGAATAACGAGCGTACCACCAAAACCTAGCAAAATAACGATACAGATCGAAGCGAGTAGCTCCATTACCGGAAAATATCGACTCCATAGCGTAGAGGTGAAAATCTGATTCGTCCGATAGCGCTCATTACGCACCGAGAACTTATCCACTTCATGGGGTTCACGTGCAAATGCCTTGACGGTGCGTACGCCTGTGATATTTTCCTGTACAGCGGTAGTGAGTGAACTTAAGGCAAGACGCATCTCCTGAAAAGCGGGATGAATGCGCGATTCAAAACGAAGGGCAACATAGACGAGAAACGGGATGGAAATCAGAGTAACCAGGGTGAGCTGCCAATTGAGCGAGAACATCACCGCCGCACCAAAAACAACCATAAAAAACACATTCAGAAGCTGAGCAAAACCGAATCCGATAAAGTTACGGATCGCTTCCAGGTCGCCGGTGAGACGTGACATCAAATCTCCTGTTTTGGCAGTATCATAATAACGGAAGGACAAAAACTGAAGTTTTTCATAACAAGCATTACGCAGACGGTAAGCAAGATAATTGCCCAGCCGTCCTCCAAAGAAACCGTGCAAAAACTGCATGAGCGCCTTGAGAATCGTTACGCCGAACAATGCTATGACAAGCATAGGCACTTGATTATATTGCTTCAGCCTGATAATGTCGTCAATCAGGTATCTGAGCAAGTTCGGGTAGACCAGCCCAAGGGCGGTAGCGGTTGCAAGACATACAATAGAAAGATACAGATAACTCCTTCGTTCGCGATAAAAGTCTCGCAATTGCCTGAGAACGTCCATGTTGCTCCTCCTTCAATCTCCTGTCAGGTTAATTAGCATAATGAAGCTTACCACCGCCGCGTTTGACCCGCAAAGAGGATAATTCCCCGTTTACAGCCCCTGTTCTTAGCTTGGCTTCATAATCGACAAGTAATAAACGGATTATAATGAAATCATGCCAAATTCTCCCGATACCACCGGATTATTCACGGATCATATATTTTGTAAACTATAGCCCTAGATCAGAAAGTAAAAGCGCTATAATTTTAAATTTTAAACACGTTTTTACGTTATTTTTGTATAATAATAAGGAACATCGAAACATATAAAAAGAAGGAAGCTTTCCAAATGGGAAGCTTCCTTCTATCATTTTTTGGTATCTATTCGTATTTGTTCCAAATGTATACGACGGGTTAACGTTCTGCGTTATCTAGCATCGTTACGGGTTGTAAACTATACAGCAGTTCACCAAGCTGTGCCCAACGTTCTGGACCATCTGCCATCTGTAGCGACGCTTCCGTTCCTTTTGCCCATTCGTCGATCTGACGTTTAAATTCATTCGCCGTTTCCTGAAGCCGAACGTTAAGGCCATCAATATAATACTGAGCGAGCCCATCACGCTGTTCATCTAGCAGGCGCCCCGTCCTACTATCCAGCTCAGCAGTCAATTGATTGCGTAGCTTATCCCGACCACCTTGCTCAAAGAATTGACGAGGATTGCGGAATAACGGCCAGAACGATTTCCAATCAAGCGATTGTGTGGATAATCCACCCGAAATCTCCGGTGTCTTCCAATCCGCTGGCTCAAATGCCGAGAATCGCAACCCTGGCGCCTGCTTCTCTGCTTCGCGTCCATACGTCTGCATCCGATCCGAGATTAATCTTCGAGCTGCCTTTTCCATACGTAACGTCGTAGCGAGCACTTCCTGCTCTAGTTCAATACCAAGTCTACGCTGTAGCTCACGTCCACAAGCTGCGAAATCAGCTTTCAGATCGGCAGATTCCTGATTCAACTGTGCTGGATTGAAAATCTCTGGAATCCAGTCTAGCGTTTTGAGTCGCAGACGCTGACGGACGTGGAATAATAGCTCTGTACTTTCCTCCTGCACACGGCGATCTGGATCAGCCTCAGCGATCGCATCAATCGTGTGACTGGCGGTCTGCTTCTCCTGCTGCAATTGAGCGATACGCTCTTCGCGATACTGCTCCCCGCGTTCAGCTGCTTCCTGCCAGGAGTAGACGATGTCGCGAATACGATCTAGTTCCTCATGTGCTGCATGAATAGCAAGTCCTGCCAGTGTATCATCAGCAAAGCTCATAAAGTGACGCCGGAACGCCATGAATCCATCATCTTCACCTTGCAATGCACGGCGACTGGATAACGCGTAAATATGCGGCTCGCGAATACCTGCGCCATTCAGCTCGCGTTCGATTCGTCCAACCACCTGCTGCTTCTCTTCTTCCGAAGAAGCAAGATCAGAAGCATTAACGATAAAGAACATATTATCCAGTGCAAGACTGCCTTTTACCCGTCCGAGCTGTTCAAGCAGCTGACGATCGCCCGCTGTAAATGCATGGTTGTAATACGTAACGAATACGAGTGCATCGGCTGTTTTCATATACTCAAACGTCACGCCGGTATGACGCGCGTTAACAGAATCGGCTCCTGGTGTATCGACCAGCACCATGCCCTGTGCAGTCAGTGGACAATCGTAATACAGATCAATACTGCGGACAAAGCAGGATTGCTGCTCCTCCGACACATAACCTCGGAACTGCTGCATATCGACGATCAGATCCTGACCGAGCTTGCTCTGTGCAGCCTCCCAACCAGCCGCCGCTGCAACGACAAAGTTATAATGTGCACGTGCTGATGGATGAATCCGTGCTGGTGACAATTGATGTACCGCACGACTCCAATCCTGATCGAGTGAACGATCTGGCAGACCGAGTAAACGGAGCGCACCGCTAATATCTTCTTGCAGCTCCTCGATCGACTTCATATAAATAACCGCCGTACCGTGTGGACGCTCAGGTTCAGAAGACATGATCTGCGTGATTGCGGCCGTCATTGGATGCGGTGATACGGGTAACACGGATGCGCCTAGCAATGCATTGGCAAATGAAGATTTTCCTGCGCTAAATGCACCGAATAAAGCGAGCGTAAATTTGCCGTTTTCCATAACCGAAGCACGGCGACGCAGCTCGTCTGCCTGTGAAGTCAGTCCAGCCACACCATCAATCCAGCTCGCAGCTTGTTGTAGCTGCTTGGCTGTTGCGACCAGTCGTGTGCGACGATCAGTCGAAGTTGTAGCTTCGTCCTCTTCAGTGATAACGGTAGATAACGCTGCTTGATCTGGATCTGATCCGTTTCCACCAGACGTAGAGTTCAGACTATCTGTAAGGGTAGAATCGGATTGTAGTTGTGAAGCATTGAGTTCATTTGTAGATGCATCTGTAGCTGTACTGGTATTAGCAACTAGCGTATCTGGTGTTGGGGTACTCGCTGCTGATTCCGATGAAGATGTATTCGACTTATCCGCTTGAGTTGTATCGAGTGTAGATCTATTGCTGCTGTTGTTATGGATAGCATCTGACTCCGCTGTGACTTGATCGACACCGATGCGTTCAATCTTCGGTAGCCATTCCGGTACATCGGTCTCACGTGCTGGGAGTAATTGCCGTACTGCTGCATCTTGCTGCTCCTGCTGTTGTTCACGTTCTAGCTTCGTGTTCAAATATTGTAGCTTTGCTTCGGTAGCTGTAATGTCTCGCTGGAGCTGGGCTTTTTGCTGTTCAATCGACGGTTGTAGCTGAGCGATCAAGCGATCGGCTGCTTCCAGCGCTGCACGACGATAACGAGAAGCGGTCTGTTCACGAAGCGCACGAGTGTAATTGAGCACATATTCGCCAGATACAGCCACATCATTACCTGCACCGTTAGCGATATCACTTTCACCGATCTGTGGTAGGGATGCAGTCAATTGTAATTCCTGTTCTTCATTCCACAGCTCATGCTCCATGCTCCAGCCGCGCAGTAATCCACGCACATGCACATCCAGATTCGCAGCGACCTGCTCGCGGAATGCTTGCAAGAATTGCTCTTTACGTTGATTCCGTTCCTGCAACGTTTTATCACGTGAAGCGAACAGACCCTTTTTAAAGCCTGGACGTTCGCCTTCTAAATAGAGCTGTGCTAGATCTCGTAGCTCAGCTGGCGTTAGATTCGCCTGCTCAACTAAACGACCAATCTCCCATGCCCAGTGATCCTTAAGTGCAATCAATTGCTTACTCACGGTCTGCTCTTGCTCACGAAGTCGATCCAGCATCTCCTGTTGTTCTGGCAAGGATAGCTCGTCCCAATCTTCTTCTGGATCTACCGCTTCATCTCCGGATGAACCGACCGCCGAATAATCTGTCTCTTTAGGCTGTTCATGTAGCCATTTGCGATGCTCTTCAGCTAGTTCCCATACCGCCTGAGATAGACTATAGCGTACAAGTGGCTGTTGATCCTTGAGCAGCTCAGCGATCAATTCACGCAGTTGCTCCAGTCTTCCATACGGATGCTCTGGAACCATACGCGATACATATAACACACCCGCAGGCTGAATGCCTCGTCTAGCGAAAGCCTGCTCTACTCCGCGGCTATATTCTGCAAAAGGAAGTTCATCCTCTTCATGCTTATCAATCTGGTTAACAATCAGATACAGCGGCTTACCACGCTCATATAGTGTGCGTGCAAACGATAAATTCGTCTCTGACTGCACATGATTATAATCCATCACATAAAAGACCACATCGGCGCGATGCAAAGCTGAATATGTTGCTGCTTCATGCGCCGCATCGGTTGAATCCACACCCGGTGTATCGAGAAGCACTCCATTATCACCAAGTAGCGGAATATCGTCCCACAGCTCAACCGCTTCATAATCGCCGCCGTTTTTACAATACTCATCTAGCTCTTGAAGACCGATCTGCAAAGTGCCACCGTCATGCGTATGCACGATCGCACGCGGCTGTCCACAGCGAATCGAAGCAATATTCGCCGTAGTCGGCACTGGGCTTGTCGGCAACACTTGATGACCACATAGCCAGTTCATCAAGCTGGACTTCCCCGCCGAAAAATGACCACAAAAAGCAAGCACCAGCTCCTGTGAGCGGTACTTGTTACGAAGCTCGCTTGCCTTACGCGCGGCTCCCGTATTTCCCTGCTGGCTCAGCTCAGCTTCAAGCTGCTCCAACACGCGTTCAAAAGATTGTTCATTTTCCGTTGTAATCGCTTGCATCCGTATGTCCCTCCGCACTTTCTGATCTTCTCTATTGGCTGCACACGTAACGTCCGCTGCTTCGCCATGATCGCAGGAATAAAAGCTGATTGCTTTTCAAAACATGATCTCTAGAGCATCAGCCTATTCATTATTCATTTATCCTTTTATATTTCAATCTTTATCTATTGTATCACTGTATAACTTGTATCGGAAACCATTCATTTTGGAAGGATCTACTTTCTATTCTATGTACAACAAATGAGATTGTATAAAAAAAGACGGCCTGCACGCATAGAGCGCAGACCGTCAGGTACTTCCTGTTTCCGTTAGATCACATGGATCAGATCAAACTAACTTCAGCTTCAGCAACCGGTACAAGAATTTCGAACATTTTACCGTGTTGTAGAATCGTAATGCCTCTGCCTTTGTCCTTCATAACAACGACATCGCGCTTTTGTGCCATACGCTCGATATAGTGCTCCGGTACATCGCCAGAATAGTTTACTGCAATGCCTTCAACTACTTTTTCTTCATTTTCAGCAAGTTCCTCAGATACGATTTGTTCAAAAATATCGGAGAATTGTTCAAAGTTGTCTGTGTAGACAGAAATGCATTTCATAACGTTCGACCTCTTTTTATGTGTAGTATTGGTTCTCTCCCCTGGTCAGCGGGTTGCCCTTGGTCAAGAAGTCGCCGGCTTATTCGCCTTTTTGTTCTTGACGACCAGGGATGTTTTCATCCTTTTTTTGCCTTCACGGCAAATATCGAGCAACGGACAGATCTGACAGGCTGGATTTTGCGCCTTGCAGTGGTATCTGCCGAAAAAGATAAAGCGGTGATGCGAGAGCGTCCATTCGTCGCGCGGCACACGCTTCATCAGTTTGCGCTCGACTTCCATTACATTGTCTTTCCAATTTGCGAGACCCAGTCGTTTGGATACCCGTTCTACGTGGGTATCGACTGCAAATGCAGGCACGCCAAAAGCGTTGGACACCACGACATTTGCCGTTTTGCGTCCCACTCCCGGTAGCTGAACGAGCAGATCGTGCTCACTCGGCACATCTCCACCGTATTTTTCGATTAAAATATGGCACAGGTTTTGAATATGCTTCGCTTTGCTACGAAATAAGCCGATCCGCCGTATATCCTGTTCCAGCTCCTCCAGTGGCACGTTCAAGTAATCTTGTGGTGTCCGGTACTTCTGAAACAAATCAACTGTTACCTTGTTAACGGTCGCATCGGTACATTGGGCGGACAATAGTACCGCAATCGTCAATTCAAAGGCATTACTATGATTAAGTTCGCAGTGCGCATCAGGAAACATGCCGGCGAGCGTATCCAGAATATGTCTTACTGTAGCGGCATTCATTTTCATTCCTCCTGCAAAAAACCGCCTGTACACGATGGGAATCGTGACTCAGACGGTATCGTCTCACGGGACCTGATGATGGGATTGCTGGTGCTGTTTCATACTCTAATAATCCATCTTCAATGACAATACAATTGGTATCTTATCATGTTCCGGCTGTAATTGCACGCAAACTTTACATGAAATTTCAGTAATTTTATTGTTGTTTAAAACAAAAATTTAATGGATTATGCTCTGTTGCTTCAGCGCGTGTTTGCGGGGTTTAAAACTTTCATAGTGGTGTAAGGTTCAATTGTTCTGGAAATGGATTACAGGTGGGTTTATGGCGACTGAAATGGATATGGGATGCGAGTTTGATTGGCAGGTTGCTAAGTAAGCGTTATCGTTTTAATCTGCTTATTCAGCAGATGTTGAATTATGGAAATTGAAAAGAACATAATTCCGACAGAAATGTGTCTATTGAGAATCCATTACTTGGATGTTTATGAATTTGCATCAGGCGCTTCGTGAAGGAATAAAGGAACGCCCTCAAGTGGAGCCACCGGAATTTTTTAGAAATGGAAGTACATGCAGATTCCTGCCCTCCAAAGCGTGTTTATAAAGCCAAATACTAGCCGTCGTCCTTTTCCGTTATTCCCTTCCCTACGCTCGTGCGGTTTGCAAACATTGCTAATCTCCATTCAACTTATATAACCATTTAGAACTCACCTGTACATTCTTAAATTTCCATTAGGTTCGTTCCCTTGTCTTTTGGGAACGCTTGATGCATGCCCTATTTATACATATCATTCGAAGCAAAAAAATAGCGCCTGCCTCTACGCTATTCGCGTAGAAAGTAGACGCTATATAAGATGCATTAAGATGCTCCAAGATATTCCTTGATGCCCTTCACGACAGAAGCAGCAATCTCATCTTGTTTCGCAGAATCCATCATTTTGGATTCTTCTGCACGGTTGCTGATGAATCCGACTTCGAGCAGAACGGCTGGCATGGTGGTTTCACGGATAACGTGGAAGTTACCGTATTGAACGCCACGGTCTTTGAAGCCTGTTGCCGCTACAAAGTACTTATGGATCGTTTGTGCCAGCTTTTTACTGCTGGAGCGTTGGTAGTATGTTTCTGTACCGGAAGCTGCGGATGAACCGCTGCTGTTGGCATGGATGGATACAAATACATCAGCGCCAAGCTTCTCGGCAATTTTGACACGTTCTTTCAATTGTAGGAACGTATCATCCGAGCGTGTCAGAACAACATCAATGTTTGGATCATTTTTCAGTAGGGCTTCTACTTTGAGTGCAAGTCCCAGGTTGAGCTTCTTCTCACTCGTTTGGGAGCCAATTGCACCTGGATCTTGATCGCCATGACCGGCATCAATGACAACGACCTTTTTACCGGATCCGCCCACGCCTGTTCCTGGCTGGGTTGGACCTGTCGTTGCATTAGGATCAGGGGATGTGCCTGGAGGTACGAGATCCACGATCAGCAGGCTGCCTTCCGTAAATACTTCGTAATCCCGACTGTTTTTCAGATCAATCACAACACGCACTGAAGATGGATCTGTACTAAACTGTGAATAACGTACTTGAGCTACATTATCATTGTTTGGCACGGACAGTGTTGCGATTTGACCTACACTTGCATCTTGACCCTGTGCAGCAAATGCTGGACTAAAATCAGTTTCCGGCAAATCAACGACGATTCGATCCGGGGAATCCATTTTGGATACCTTCGGCGTTACGTTTTTATCCAGCGTGATCAGCAAGCGGCTTTCGCTAAAGCTGATACCATTCACCAGTGCAAGACCATTTTCGGCATTTCCAGTTTCTGATCCCGAATTCGTTCCTCCGCCGGTGCTCGCTTCCGATGTTGATAGCGTGACGATTTTGTCGTTATTGTTCCAATGAACGCCGATGCCCATCTGCTCACTTACGAGACGGATTGGTACGAGCGTCGTGCCGTTTTGAACGACCGGTGCGGTGTTCAAATCGTAGGTTTTGTTGCCAACCGAAGCTGCTTTCTTCCCAATGAACAATTGAATCGACTTGCCCTCGCCGTCAATCATGACGCGCCCCTCGGACTGATTCCATTGCACTTTGTAATTCAGATTTTCAGAGATGACGCGGATCGGCACCATAACCGAGCCCTGCATATTCTGCACGTCCTCTGGAATGCTCAGCTCCTGGCCGTTCAGTACAACTTTTGTGCTAGTGGCAGCCTCACCGAGATGGGGAAAGGACCACAAAAACACAAACAAAAACACGAGAAAACCAAACTTCTTCATTCTTCACCCCTACCATTCCCATTTTGATTACCGAACTACCCAGCACGGCTGTACCGGCAAAATATTACCAGACGACTAATTAGACGCTGATGCCTATCAAAAGTTGCGAACAAATTTGCAATTTGACTGATATCCATTTCAGTATGCCTAAATAAAAAAACAGACCGATACTTTTAATTATATCGGTCTGTTTTTTTTATTTTATAGATGGATTGGGTAAAAACTTGCATGTGTAATCTATTAACTGTGTGCTAAACGAATTCATACGTAATAACATATCCGGATTTTGAACCACATACTTGTCATTTTCTAATACAAAATCACTATTGCAAGCTGACACCTGTGCAGGAATAGCCAAACCAAGCAGCCCGCGCACAACGATTCTAAGATGATCTAACGGTTGTGTGCTTCTGATTCCACCGCCATTTGCCAGTAGTCCAAAGATTTTATCGCGACATAGATCCATGTTCATCCAATCTAAAGCATTTTTAATTACACCCGAATACGAATTATGATAATTAGGAGAACCTATAACGATCACCTGAACATTTTGCACCGTTTCGATAAATTGTTGAACTATTGGATCTGGACAAAGATGTGGTTCATGATGATACGTAGGATCAGTCATAGGAAGCGGCTTTGTTTTCAAATCCCATAGATGTGTTGTCCACCCTTCCGCTTGTAAACGTTGCTCGGTGTATTCCAGCAAGGCAAGTGTATGTGCATTTCGAGCAAGACTTCCACAAATTAATAATACTTCTGGCATAGAGACCACTCCTTTTCATAGACCAAACTATTTATATATTAGCTGTTGTATTCACAGTACGATTACTTGTATCATATGTTCGCTTCCACCAAGCATACATTAATACCGCTGCGAGAAAAGAATAAACTGCTGAAATCATCAGTGAAATAGTCAAACTGAATATAGATAAAAGTCCACCAATGAATAAATAAGCAAACGCATCTGCTACATTACCGATACTAGAGCGCACCGCCATCACTTTACCCAGCATTTGTGAAGGTGACTGCAACTGTAATACGGTCGTCATCGTTGTACCCGACACTGTACTACCTATGCCAAGTACGCAAGCAGCAATTAACACCATTCCCATGTTACTTGCATACGCTAGAATCACATAAGCTGCACAACGTATCGTATAGCCAAAAAATACCCATTTAATCGGTTGCTTTAATTTAAAATTGGCTAGTATTAGAGAAGAGATCATGGCAGAACATGCAATCGCTGACATTACAAAACCTAAGTTTTGCTCCCCATCAACTCCTATAATATGAAGAAGCTCTGGAATTCCCAATTGTAATACACCTACACCTACGAGTAGTTGGAGAGCGAAAGCGAGCATCATAATAAAAATAGTCCGATTTCCTTTAAACATAAAACCAAAAATTCGCCAGCTATCATACAACACATTATTTTTAGAAAAAAGAAGATTCCAATTCAATTTTCCATATTGCATCGGTGGGTATTTAATAAATAAAATCAATGCCGCTGAAATAAAATAAGTTAGACTATCTACATAAAGCAGTTCTGTAGCATCAAAGTGAAAAAAAAGTAATAACCCCCCTAATGACGGCCCTAACATAAGGCTTAAATTTTCAGTTGATCCGATATATGCATTCACTTTATTTAATTGATTCTTATCGCTAGCCAAATCAGGTATGCTAGCTTGATTAGCAGGATGAAAAAACGCACGTAGACTTGTGATTAAGAAACTCACAATAATAATTTGAGAAATATTCAAAATACCCAAACTGTGTGCAATTGGAATCCATAGAGTAATAATTCCTCTTGCTATATCGCAAAATATCATAAGATGTTTGCGATTGATTCGATCACTTACTGCACCACCAATTATTCCAATAAATAGATATGGAATGACAGAAGCAAATAATACCGCGCCTGCTCCAAGTGCATTATTAGTATACTCAAGTGAGAGTAAAGTTAACGCTAATGTATAAATGGATGTTCCAAATATTGAAGTCGTATTAGCCAACCATAATAAAACAATATTACGATTCATCAACTCCCTCCTTATAGTAGCGGTTCTAATCTAATTATTTTAGGATTCGTTGAAATCATATTTTGGATATAATCTTGTAATTCAAACGTTGTTTTTGTTTGTTTTATTTTTTGGTTTGAATATTTAGTTTGCTCTATTGCTTGATAGTATACGAGACGGTCAGTTGAACGCAAAAATTGTTCTACTGAATAATATTCTATTGCTTCATTTTCACTCCATCGTTGATGAGCCCATTCTTCGACAATAGGAGCCTTTTCTAGAATATATTCAAGCCACGTTTGAATTAGATGTACTATAGATTGAAAGTTATCCATACTACATTGAATACCAAAGTAATGATAATCATTATAATCTGACGAAATAATACTTTGTACTATTCGATAAGCAAAACCTTTCTTTCTGATCCAGCTCTCCAATGAATCAAATACTCTTTCAGTTAATCCGAAAGCACACTCTTGAAGAATAAATGTATGTCTGCAGATGGAGTTAATAGGAAATACTACTGCAATTCCTGTCCAATCACTATTCCACTTCATAACATCCCATTTTACAGACATGATGCTGGAACTTTCATTCACGTAGACACGATCTGAGCTTTCTACTCTTTTCACAATATCATCAACTGTTAACCATGTATTCGTGGACATCTGAGGCTGTAAAATCGTAATTCCTTTCAACTGTATAAAGTCATCTTCCTTCGTGGAAATCAACTTATAATGTTTCATTGCTTCATATACTTTCCATTTCAAATCATATTCAAAATAGCTAGAATCAAATTTATTTTGTTTGGTTCTGGATAGGTTTGAAACTATAGATCGTAAATTGGAATTAGTGAATTCTAAAGAATTAATTAGATCGCTTCCTTTAAAGAAAGCAAGGTGAACAATCGTCTCATTTCCTTCATAACGAACTTTCTCGATGGTGCCATTCCGATACATTCCTTTATTGATATCACCCGACTTCAATAGACATTGCGATTTAATACGGTACAAGACATGATACCTTTCTGTTAATGATACGCTAGTTACGTTAGCGTATTTTAACCCATACTGAGGACGTTCATCCCACCAATACGCTGATGGAATGGGCGCAAATGTGGTATCTGCTAAATATTGTGTGCTGAGTTCAATTTCTGTTGCTTTGCGATAAAAGGAATGCTTGTTATTGTTCATCACTATCTCGACAGGAAAATGTGTATACGAAACCGTACGATCTTCATCCGTACTTAAACTTACCATGTCGTCCATATTCAACGGATGAACAATAGCTTGTGCTGCCTCTTCTAATTGTTCGATACGAGGAAACTGCTGAATCCAAATTTGCGATGTCAGCGCAGAGCGCTCAAGAAGATTTTCACGGCTTCGCAAATTGTTAAGCAAGATATGAGTCTTGCAGTATTTATATTCATCCGTAGTGATAGGCATTTTAATCATGTTTAAAAAATCGGGAATGGCATCGTAAAATTCCACAAAGGTAGGCGTCGCAGCATCCAAAGTTAAAACCCCTGCATGAGCATACATAAACATACGTAGATTGAATTTCTTTGACGTCCCTTGAGCGATACGTTGCAGTCGTCGTTTCCAAATGATCGGGAGTGCTCTCCAACACTCTGAAGATTGTTGTGAGACGAAGGTATTGACTTTTATCCTCCATCCCGCTCCTTGAAAAGCATTATTTGTTGTGAGTTCTGATGTCTTATTAATCTTTAAAAATTTATGTCCAACTCCCATTCGATCGACTTTTGCATTAAAAGAATGAATGGGAGCAGTAGAACTTATTTTGACAATGTATGGATGAATGAGATTCTGAATATCCTGTGTTCGCCAGGGTCCGCAGCCTTCTATTTTGGCAGGTGCGGGATACATCGAAGTCCAATACTCTACCGTAGTAGCTTCGAATCCTGCTATATCTCGCCGGTCTCCTGTAGTACTTAATCCATAACTATGTTCAGCAAATATAGCTGCGTGTAATTGTTCTCGGTACACATAATTCAAGTCTAAGTAGTATTGATCTAATTCACGTAAAATAATCTTTTTTTCCCGTTCTACTTCATGCTTACTCCACTTCATTTCAGTAATCGTAAACAGAAAATGAATGGCAGTATTTAATTGAGAAGAGTCTACAATTATTGTAAATTCAGTAAAATCTCTCGTTGTTTTTGCCGATATCTCAGTGACGATGCCAGCTAATTTATTCGCAATCAAATGCTCTAATAGATGTGCCATTCCTACAGGGATGTCAGAAGAAGACCCAATAGGATAGAAAAAAGTTAACTTCCCTGTGTTTCTATCTAATATTTCTTCCCAGATTAATGGTAACTGCTGTTGAATTATTGGCATACTCCCTCCCATAATACTGAGCAATATATAGTAGCGAATCAGAAAAGGTATATTGTGGAACATAACCATATAACTTGTTTGCTTTTTGGATAGGTAGAGGTTGTGAAGTGGCAACATCCACACTATACGTTTGCTGATTGATTTGGAAAAATCGTTCTAATTCAAGCCTTAATTGCGATGGAGACAACATTTCACCAGGACCAATATTTAATATTTCCACCAAAGATTCTGAAGATTTTCTATCGCTCTGCAGCAGCTTTACTACAAAGTTAGCAAGATCTCTGACATCTATACTTTCGATGTCTTGATTGAATTGCATTAACGAATGTATATCTGGTGTTTCTTTTATAAAAAGTTGATTTATAGCTTTACTCATCCAATTTCCACTTCGCGGTGGATTAGGTCCTAGAACGCCAGCAGGTCTCAAAATATGTACACTTATATTCGAGCACTGGCTTAACCTACTCATGAGCTGCTCACTATACAGTTTGGATATCCCATAGGCGCTAGCAGGTATTGGCAACTGATCTTCAAACCGATCCAATTCGGCTCCATATACAGCAAGAGAACTTATGTAAATTAATTGTTTAGGTGGATTGGTTACACAAGCCTCGTATACGGATAAAAGTAATCTTGCTTCATTAGCAATGGCGGCTCCAGCATGCTTTTGAAAATTTTGATGCATTGAGCCTGCGGCAACGACTACTTTTTCAATAGAATACTTATTGAAAACAGCCAGAATTTGTTCTTTGCTGTTTATTGCCACATCCAGCATACACTCTTGATCCAAATTGGACACTTTATGAATATACTCATACTCCAAGTGAAATCCAATCATTATGACAGCCTTACCAGAGGATATGCAGCTTTTAGCAATATGGCTTCCAATTAGTCCAGCGCCTACAATCAGGACAGTCATCTTTCAACCTCCTGTTTGTGTACGACCTGTGTGTACAAGCTCACAATATTATGCATAGCAGAAATGACAATGTCTTTGTCTTCTCCCAAACTAATCCTAATCAAAGCTTGCGCGGACTCGCCAAACTCTTGCCCCGTCATAACAAGAATTTGATGCTCTTTATACAATAGATCTGCAAATTCATTAGCGCTCATGTTCAGCTTGCTCGTATCTATACATACAAAAATCCCTGCATGAGAGGCATAAAAAGGAATATTGGCATCATGCAACATTTGAGTGACATCCTTCATTTTTTCTGAAATAGCATCCGCTAATATCTGTGGATAATTAGAGTGATGACTTAGGGCATATGCAGCTGCTTTTTGAGAAAGCCAGGCAGACGACATCCCTGTATTCCAATGTATTTTAATCAATTTACGAATCAGTAAAGGATGTCCAGCAATACAGCCTATTCTAGCTCCAGCCATAGCAAAAGCTTTAGAAAAACTATACACAAGTAAGGTTTGATCAGGTAACCATGTAGCCGGACTATAAAATGGCTGTCCGTCGTTAAAATCACGATATACTTCATCTGATATGCAAAGAGCTTTATACTTTTTGCACAGCTCACAAAATGCCTTAACTATTGCTTCTGGGGCTACAATCCCTAAAGGATTGTTAGGGAAATTCCAAATGACCGCACTTGCTCCTTGTTGTAGTCCTTCTTCAATAGCATGAAGAGTCTCATCCCAAGTCTTACCTAGACCTAATGGATAAAAGGTATGCGCAATATTCATTTGGGAGAGCATCTTATGGTACAAAGGAAACCCTGGTTGTGGGATGAGCACGGTTTTATTTTTCAGTAACGCATATATAGCAGATAGACCAGAAGATGCCCCACTAGTGACCATAATATGCTCCAAATTAATTGGATTGGTATACGTACTTTGCAAGTAAGAAGCGAATTGAGTACGCAATTCTATCAATCCAGCCGCTGGAGTATAGCCCCCCCACTCTTTAGCTGAAAGATCAGCAATAAAGTTTCTAATACCTGGATGCGGGCCACCACGAATATCACCAAAAGATAAGTCCACTACAGACTCTGAAGAAGTCATGTCCATCCCGATTCCTCCTATTTATAAATACTAATTTCTATACCACATTCATCAATAGGCAAAGTTAACGTGGTGGTAAACAAATCTTTTTTCTGAACTAAAAGATAATAGGCCTTGAAGTCATCTTTAAATTTGGGAACCAGTGGATCATGTGCTAGTACCATTGCACCGCTTGCCAATTTGGGCAACCATTTTTGTAATAAAGGAGCATAATCGGATTTACCGTTGTTCTCTACATCCAGAAAAAGAAGATCTACACTACCATCTTCATACATCTCGGCTGCTTCATAAGCATCCCGATTGAATATTTTGGCATGGTACAAGCCTGCAGCGGCCATATTTGTTTCTGCTCGTTGACAGGCTTGAACATCAATATCGTATCCATGAATGTAACTGGATGGATTATTTTCCCTACCTACCGCTAACCACAACATAGCGTATCCACAATAACTTCCAAGTACTACAGCACTGTTCATATTTGTTGAAGAACCGATACTAAATAATAAACGCTCCATTACTTTACTGATTGTAGTTGAAGGTACGTCCATTTTCCCTGCGATTGACTGCTTGAAATGATGAAATTGTACAGGATCAAATCGTGTATCTTCCGAAAGTATCTGAAATTGTTTTAGACGCTCTGTTAGCTTTTGCATTTTTTCATCCAGTGCATTCGGTATTAAAGATACTTCCGTCATTCCAATACCCCCTGAATGTTTTTATCTGCAATAAATTTACCTAATTGATACAATTCATGAGCTAGTTTTGTCTGAGTTGTTTTATCTGCATGTCTCAAGTTCCCCACTGTGATTTCTTTTGGGTATACTTCCGCGCCCATAGAACTGAAAGTGGTACGAAGTTGAGAAGCTCCCAGCACAGCATCATCATATTCAGCTCCAACCACAATCAGTGACACTTTCTTCCCTTTCAAAAATCCAGCCTGTTCTGGATAATCGTACAAAGGTCCTCCCAGTACATTCAATGCATTAATGAACCCACCAGAAATTGTTCTCCAATAAGCAGGCGCCGATACAATCAAATGTTCTGCAGACATTACAGCTTTATACCAGATTCCAACGCTTTCTTCGCTATAATCTTCTGGACCTCTTCCATCAAAGTAGGGTAATTGAAGCTCTCTTAAATCCAAGTAGTCGTAATGACTGTAATCATGGTCTGCAAAACTTTTCTTCACAATTTTTAGAACTTCCCTCGCTGCGGATTTGCTCTCTTTACCAGGACCTGGCTTTAAGCTTCCACAGACAAGTAGACTCTTACCAGCAATTTGTAATTCATTTATCATTACAATCCCTCCACTTTTTAAAGAGATACTGATATTATTTTCTTTCTCATATACTCCAATTCATGCTCGCTATCCTGATTAACTAGGAAATCATTCATATCCACATCAGGAATCATTTCAAGATCTACAGAAGGATGGTAAGAAGACAACTTACTTTTTGGCATTTTTAATGTAACGCTTGGTAATTGTGCAGATAGTTCGAGTACAGAATTCGAGAAAAACGTTTGATCTTCTTCAGGTATACGAGGGTCATTGGCAAGAGTCTGAACGTTCTTCCATACCGATTCTAGTGTCATTACATTAGAATACGCTGCTGATTTGAGTAGCCCTATAGCTTGACGCTTAAATTCTGGCCAGTGTGCCAGTGAACGTGAAAGTTCTACGCCCTTAGAATAATGATAGATAGCCTGGTCATATTCTTTATGGCAATAAAATACGTATCCTAATGCTTCATTAATTCCCTCAAGATCCAAACGATCTTTTTGTTCAATAGCAATCTCCTTGGCTTTTAACAGACAATCAAATGCTTTATCTACTACTCCTGCTTTCCAAGCAAGCATTCCGGTTCGATATTGATACGTATGTTGACTACCAATTAGTCGTTCGAACGCATTTTCCCACATTTTTAGAGCATTTGGATAATCGCCTTTTATTTCTAGCAGAAAGGTCATATTGGATAATAGATTATAGCGAAGATACAGAGCCCCTGGATTGTTATCCTGCTTAATCAGCTGAAAAGCCATTCGCTCTCTATGAAATACGGATTCAAGTTGCTTCTGTTTATCCGCACCTGATAATCTTGATGCAGCCACCGTGTCCATAAAGCTCATTCCGTTATAAACCCATCCCCGCTCAAGACGATTTTGTTCATCCGAATCGTCTGTCAATGTAAGAGCAGTCTGATAATGTCGATTAGCAACATCCAGATTATAGAAGCGTTTGACAGCTAATAATGCGCATAAGCAGTCGATATGAGCTTTTACTGGCATTGATCTAGCATTATCCGCTGCTTTTAAAAACAATTGATACGCTTGGTCATAAAGAGACAAATTAGCATGAACCAATCCACAAATACGATACGCTTCTTCATGAATCGTCTCTTGTTGAAATGCTGTACTACATGCTAAATAAGCGTTCTCATAATTTTGTGTAACCAGAGCTAATGCAGCATCAGCTAAGATTCCATATGAGGATGTTTCGTAATCACAATTTTCGTATGTAGCAACTGGCACGACGCTTTTGTAGATTCTTGGTAACTGCTCTGCGGCAAGACGCTTAAAGATTCTTGCACGCGCAACTGCAATACTTGTATGAATACTAAACGGGTCATGAAGTTCAGTTTCCAACGGAACAGCATGTTCAAAACGAAAAATAAAAGCAATCTCTCCGAATGGCATCAATTTATACAGTCGATTGATTAAACGAATGGATGGACGATCAATCCACTCTGCCTTTTCGATAATGATTAATACACGTTTTTTATTGTATTTAGCTATGGCTTGAAGTAGATTCACCATTTTTTCAGCTGTTTGATCAATCCACTTAGCAGTTGTATTAGACTCTCTGCTAATTCTTCGAATGATACTGTAAATAATCGAATCAGAATTCATATCCAATCTTTTCCAACTATTCATCAATTGATTAAACGCATGTCTCGCTTCCTCGATAACGTTCCATTCAATTCCGCTTTGCTCTGAATATTCCAGAATTTGATGCCAAATCGACTCTATCGTTGAATATGCCATAAAGTCATGTCGCTTAATCAAGTGAGAAATTGTAGTATAATTTTCAAAATGAAATGAATCTTTGCTAAAAGAATCCGCAGATTCTATCCAAACCATAGGTTGAGAATGCAATGGTTCTAACTGAATCGTACTCATTATTATTCACTCCTTATCTAGTGTTAGCGATCTTCTAACACAAGGGAAAATGAAAAAGACTGTTACAGTAGCAAAATATCGCACTTTGATTGGACAAAATGATGATTGTAGATATAAAGAAAAGGGACAACTGTCCCTTTTCTCCAATAAGTATTTAATTTCATAACCTATCATGCTTACCAGTTTGCAACCAGGGACGCAACTTCGATTTCTTCTGTTTGTGCTTCCTCAGTTTCAATGCTTAAATCCTCCAAGAATTCCAGAAGTTCTTTTTCCATAGTAACACCTCCTTATACAATTTTTGTTATATTGTGTTGCTCTTTTAATTTACGATATCCAAATTTATATGTCAACATTTTAGGTTAAATTTTTACAATTAATTCTATTTTTTAATATGAAACAAAAAAATAGGGAACTATACATAACATATAGTTCCCTATTTCGATAAAAAATATTTAATTATACACTTTTAATGTTATATATCCTCACTCATAATCAAGCAAACAGATGCGCACCGCGTGTGCGCTCATATTCGCTAATCTCGGATTCATGTTGAAGTGTCAGACCGATATCGTCCAAACCTTGCAGCAAGAATTGACGGCGATGCTCGTCGAGGTCGAAATGGATTTCCAGTCCTTGGTCATCCGTAATCGTTTTGTTTTCCAGATCAACATTCAGGCGGTAGCCTTCGTTCGCATACGTGCGCTCGAACAGATCCTGAACTTGCTCCTCGGACAGCTTGATTGGCAGAATGCCATTTTTGAAGCAGTTATTATAGAAGATATCCGCGAATGAAGGTGCAATTACGCAGCGGAATCCATAGTCCATGATTGCCCATGGAGCATGCTCACGGGAAGACCCACAGCCAAAGTTAGCGCGGGACACGAGTACAGATGCGCCCTGATAACGCGGCTTGTTCATATCAAAATTCTCATTCACATTACCCGCTTCATCCCAGCGCCATTCGTAGAACAGGAACTGGCCAAAGCCTGTACGCTCAATCCGTTTCAAGAACTGCTTCGGGATAATTGCATCTGTATCTACGTTTACCCGGTCTACGGGTGCTACAATACCATTCAACTTTTGAAATGCTTCCATTGTTAAAAACTCCTCTCGATTCGATTAGCTCAGTACAGGCTCGGATTTGAATTCCCAATCACGCACATCCGTAAAATGTCCTTTGATCGCAGCCGCTGCTGCCATTGCAGGAGATACGAGGTGCGTACGTCCGCCACGTCCCTGACGACCTTCAAAGTTACGGTTGGAGGTAGAAGCACAGCGTTGGCCTGGTTTCAGTACATCCGGGTTCATCGCCAGACACATACTGCAACCTGCTTCACGCCATTCGAAGCCAGCTTCCTTGAAAATAACGTCCAGTCCTTCCTTCTCTGCTTGCATTTTTACACGACCAGAGCCAGGTACGACGATAGCTGTCAGACGATCGGATACTTTATAGCCTTTGGCTACTTCAGCCGCTGCGCGCAGATCCTCGATCCGTCCATTGGTACAGGAACCGATAAACACGTAATCCACTGGAATCTCAGCCATCGGTGTGCCTGGAGCCAGATCCATATATTCAAGTGCTTTTTCAGCCGCTTTACGTTCGTTCTCTGTTGTGAAGTCTGCTGGATTCGGTACAGCCGAAGTAATATCTGTACCCATACCTGGACTTGTACCCCAGGTTACTTGTGGAATCAGCGATTCTACATCGAATTCGATCACATGATCATACTGTGCGCCTTCGTCTGTAGTCAGTTGCTGCCAGCGGGTTACCGCTTCGTCAAATGCTGCACCCTGCGGTACATATTCACGTCCACGCAGGTAGGAGAATGTCGTTTCATCCGGTGCAATCAGACCTGCACGTGCGCCACCCTCGATGGACATATTGCAGACGGTCATACGCTCTTCCATCGTCAGATCACGAATCGCTTCACCTGTATACTCGATAACATAACCTGTTGCGAAGTCTGTGCCGTATTTCGCGATAACGCCCAGGATCATATCCTTTGCTGTTACACCTGCTTTGCGCTTGCCGTTAAAACGAATTTCCATCGTTTTGGACTTCGATTGCTGCAAGCACTGTGTAGCCATAACGTGTTCAACTTCACTTGTTCCGATACCAAAAGCAAGTGCACCGAATGCACCGTGTGTGGATGTATGGCTATCACCACAAACGATTGTTTTACCTGGATGTGTCAGACCCAGCTCTGGGCCCATAACGTGAACAACACCCTGGTCGATATTGTTCAGGTCAAACAGCTTTACGCCAAAATCTTTACAGTTTTGCGTCAGCGTGTCGATCTGCTGCTTGGAGATTGGATCTGTAATGTTAAAGCGATCAAACGTCGGTACGTTATGATCCATCGTTGCAAAAGTCAGCTCTGGACGGCGAACCTTACGGTTGCTCAGACGCAAGCCTTCAAATGCCTGTGGTGATGTAACCTCGTGTACAAGGTGCAAATCAATATATAATACGCTCGGCTTGCCTGGCTCACTATGGATTTCGTGATTGTCCCAGATTTTTTCAAATAACGTTTTTTTACTCATCCTATTCACCCCATCTTAAATTGAGATTAAGCACAGCATAGATTCCCGCCGAAGAGAGATTGCTCTTCGTCTTGCCTGTGGACCCGGAAACCAATGGGCTTCATCTTGACTTGCCTGAACGATATTGCCTCACTTTACGACGCATGAACATCTCATAACCATTCGCAGACACTTTCGCAACTTCCGAATATAGCGCATTGGGCTAGTCTGTAAGAGTAGTATGGATACTTTGTTTCGCAAAATCCTTGTCTCATTCCACCCTGTGTTAGAAGCTTGCTAACACGGGTGGAGTAGAACGACTGTTTATAATAATTACAATATATCATTGTGTGTCCGATAGGTCTAAGATATTATAACTATAGAAGCTATAGGTTTATCTTATAAGCTGGTGTGTACTTTTTATTTGTGTCACAGACGCTCCGACCGTGTCCTAACACTGCATAGAGCCAGGTTTGCGGGTCCCTTTTCCGTCAGCTTCTTCCACCCTGATTCGTAAACCTTCAATACATGAGATTATAAAAGGAGTCTATATATTATGGAACTAAGACAACTGCAATACGCACTACAAATCGCTGCTGAGCGCAACTTCTCCCGTGCTGCCGAGAAGCTACATATCGCGCAGCCTTCACTCAGTCAGCAGCTTTCCAAGCTAGAAAAGGAGCTTGGTGTACTGTTGTTTCAGCGCAATACGAGTACCGTTGAGCTTACTCAGGCTGGTGCTAGCTTTGTGGAGCATGCACAAAAGATTATTGATTCGGTTGAACAGTTACGCCGTGAGATGTCTGACATTTCCCAGCTGCAAAGCGGGCGTGTCATTATTGGAAGTATGCAGATTACTGGCTCCCATCTACTACCGCATGTTTTACCTGATTTTCGTACGCAATATCCACAGGTTGAAGTCGTATTGTTAGAAGATACCTCCGCCAATTTGGAAAAGCTTACTGCCAGCGGACAGACGGATCTGAGCTTGCTGGCTCTACCACTTACCGAGCCATCTCTCACCTACGAGCAGGTTGCTGAAGAACTAATTGATCTAGCCGTGCCACCGAATCATCCGCTCGCTCTACGCTTCCTTGCAGGTGATCATCGTCCGGTTAAGCTGTCCGAACTACGTGACGAATCCTTTATTGTACTCAAAAAAGGACAGGGCTTCCGTAAAATCGTGTTTGATGTATGTAAGGAAGCTGGCTTTGAGCCTAAGGTTGTATTTGAAAGTAATAATATTGAAACGATTCAGTCCCTTGTCGCTACGGGAATGGGTGTAACCTTCGTACCTCATTATATCGCCAGAGCAAGACGTGGTGAGTTTTTACCCGTTTATTTGCCTTTGGCAGAGCCAATTCCAAGTCGCACCCTGGTACTTGCTCGTCGTAAAGGTAGATATTTGTCCAAGGCGGCAGAAGCGTTCATTGAATCATTCAAGGACACGATGGCTCACGTCGTTTCAAAAGAACAATTATAATCCGAACTCTTATTTACTTTATTCAGTTGATTATTAAAAGTAATAATAGTACGATATAAACAGATATGTTGTGATGCTTATTCGATGTTCGTTCTACTTCGCCCTTTGCATCAGCATAACGTACGATAACTTATTTCTGGAGGTATACCTATGAAAATTGATGTATGGTCTGATTATCAGTGTCCATTCTGCTATATTGGCAAAACACGTTTACAAAAAGCATTAGAGCAATTCCCACATGCGGATCAGGTGGAAGTGAACTTTAAGAGCTTTGAGCTTGATCCTTCTGCCGAGCGAGATATCCCGATGAATGTGAATGAAATGCTGGCTAGCAAGTATAATATGACGATCGACAAAGCTCGTGAGATGAATAAGAATGTAGGAGCACAGGCAGCACAGGAAGGTCTGCGCTTTGAATTTGATTCGATGATTCTGACAAACAGCTTTGATGCTCATCGTTTGATGCAGTTCGCGGTATCTAAAGGAAAAGGTGCAGAAATGAACGAAGCGCTTTTCAAAGCCTATTTCACCGATTCCCGTCATATTGGCGATCATGCGACACTCGCAGATATCGCTACTGAAATTGGACTGGATCGTGCAGAAGCATTAGAAGTACTGGAAAGCGATCGTTATGGCGAGGATGTACGTCGTCATGAGAAGCTGGGTAGTCAGCTCGGCGTAACGGGTGTACCGTTCTTTGTCATCAATGACAAGTACGCGGTATCCGGTGCACAGCCAACCGAGATGTTCACAAGTGCGCTGCAAGACATTTGGAAAGAAGAACAGCCTCTTCAAATGATCGGCGATCCTGCTGGCGACCAATGTGCAGATGGTTCTTGCGCTGTACCCGCTACAGACGTTGAATCGGATAAGAATTAAGCTTCTATTGTACAGGCTAGTGTACAAAGATATAGGTATGGATATTTTGCTACGCAAAAATCCTTTTTTCATTTGACCCCGCGTTTATAATGCCAAACGCTGGAGATAATATGATAAAAGCCAGGTTCCGGTTTGAAATTGGAACCTGGCTTTCTTGGTGTGTGGATTATATGTGCAAATGATGTACCTTTAGTCGATTCACGTCTATTTACATGGATGGACTTCAACATTGTATAACTACTACCTATTCGCTAAAGTCAGATCAAAATGCTTTTTTGAACCATTCTGCTGCTGCATGAACTTCAGATGCCGTCAGCTGATGTCCGTTATTTTCCCAGTGCAGTTCGACCTTAGCTCCAGCTCCAGATAACAGGCTGCCCAGTTCTTCACTTTCTGTCTGCGGCACAATTGGATCATTGCTACCTGATGCCATAAATACAGGGATATCGCTCAGATCAGGCAGTTCGATACTACGTAACGGAACCATCGCATGATGCAAAATCGCACCGCGTAACGAGTCTTTGTCATGAAACAATAGACTTGCCGCAATATTCGCGCCGTTCGAGTAGCCAACTGCTACGATATTACGACGATCAAATCCGTATTCAGTTGCCGCTGCATCCAAAAATGTATTCAGCTCATGAGTACGTTCGATCAGATCTGGCTCATCGAAAATACCTTCAGCCAGGCGACGGAAAAATCTCGGCATCCCATTTTCCGATACATTCCCGCGTACACCGAGAACGGAAGCAGATGGTGCAATCAGTTCAGCCAGTGGTAGTAGATCGCGTTCATTGCCACCTGTACCATGCAGTAGTAGCAATACCGGTTGATTCCGATCTGTGCCTTGCTTGAATACGTGTTTCATTGTTGTTGTCATCATTATTGCCTCCTCAAATTAGAAGTGAAATATATGAACTACTTTATTTTCGAATGATAGGTTGCTACAGAATAGTATCAATAGACTTACAGGGAACGAACTTCGATCGGTAGCAAATTATTTTCAATCAGTTCACGCTGTGGCTCATACCATGCAGGCAGCATCAGCTTGCTACCGAGTGCATCGGCTGCTTCATCATTAGCGAAGCCTGGAGGATCAGTCGCAATCTCGAATAGAATACCGCCATCCTCACGGAAATAGACAGCGTTAAAATATTGACGGTCAATGACCGGAGTCGGTTGGAAGCCAGCAGCTGCAACCTGGCTACGCCATTGTTCATGCTGTTCAAAGTCAGTCGCTCGCCATGCGATATGGTGTACTGTACCCGCCCCGCCAATTCCACGCGGCAATTCCTGCGAATTCACATCAATAATATTCCCAATATCGCCAGTGGCACGGAAGCGTACATAACCGCCCTCTTCCGCGATTCGTTCCAGTCCGAGTACATGCTCAACGGTATGCAGCGTACGCTCTGGTCTTGCGCTAAATAATACACCACCGCCAAATCCCTTGATCGCCTGTTCTGCTGTAATATCTTCCCATTTCCAGCTACTTGCTGTGCCTTCTGCACGTTCCGCCAGCTCAATCCGAAGTCCATCATAATCAGCAAAGCGTAACAGTTCTTCTCCAAAACGATTTACTTTTTCCACATGAACGTTCAGTCTATTCAAGCGTGCTTCCCAAAATGGAAGTGATCCTGTTGGCACTGCGAAAACGGTAATTCCCAGTTGCCCACTGCCTACAGCACCACGACGAGCCCCTGGCTGCGGGAAGAAGGTGACGATCGTTCCCGGTGCTCCTGCTTCATTACCAAAATATAAATGATACACATCGGGTGCATCAAAGTTAATGGTCTTTTTCACCATACGTAAGCCTAAAATGCCTGCATAAAAATCGACATTACGCTGTGGGTCGGTTACAAAAGAAGTAATATGATGAATACCTGCTGTACGAAGTTGCATCTATTCCAGCTCCTTTAATCGTTGAATGGATGATTATATAAATGCCTTATTTTAAATATCTCTAATTATAAATATTTTCTATTTCTTATTATATCTCATTTTATAGTAAAAGAAAGATATCTCTATAAATCTCTCGTGAACGAGTAATAAACTTACTTTATGTAAGTTTAGTGATGATATAGATATTGTTCATGTTGCCCGCTTCTCTTTTATAGTACCCTGAGTCTGTATCAATCAACAAATCACCGCTGAAATCGCCCATTACGTTTGACGCTACAAGTTACATCTCCCGTAAACATAGCAAAGACCAGTAACAGTTGCTTCAATAAGCTGTACTGGTCTTTGCCTTTCATCGTTTTATGTTAGTTTTGCTTCTACTAAATCATGTATATTCTGGCTCAGATCTATGACATACATTTTGGAACAGAGTGTGCGACGAAAGCCCGATAGAAGGCATCGTCAAATTTCATGTTATCCAACATCCGCTTCAAATGTAGTTAAAGTCCATACAACAATCGCATGTAAGATATCTAATACGATGATCTCTCTTACTCCGAATGACGATACAATTCTGGACGGCGATCGGCAAATACAGGAATACGTCCGCGTACATCCTCAGATAATTCCAGATCAATCGTTGCGCTCACAATACCTTCCTCTTCTCCGCCTTCAGCAATAATCTCCCCCCACGGGTCGATAATCATTGAATGTCCGAAAAACTCACTCTTCGCATCTCGTCCAACCCGATTACAACCAATCACGTACATCTGATTCTCGATCGCGCGTGCAGTGAGCAAGGTACGCCAGTGATGCAGACGCGGATTCGGCCATTCTGCGGGAACGAACCACACTTTGGCACCTGATAGTGCCAGTGTACGCGCAAGCTCTGGAAAACGGATATCGTAACAGATCGACGCTGCTGCTGTTACATCGCCAAGTGGAAACAAGGACATCTGTTCACCCGGCTGCATAAACTTCTCTTCATCCATTAATTTAAATAAATGAATCTTGTCATAACGAGTCAGCTCACGACCATCTCGTCCATATGCATATAATGTATTGTAAAATCCACTGCTCCGCTGTTCAGAGATCGAGCCGCCAACAAGAACCACTTCGTATTGTGCAGCTGTTTCACTAAGCCAGCGTGTAATGGGTCCATTTTCTGGTTCAGCGATACCGTCTAGCTGATCCAGCGCGTATCCTGTATTCCACATTTCTGGCAGTACAATCACATCGGGCTTCTGCTCTGCTCTCATCGCCTGCGCAATCCATTCGCCAGCACGCTCTTGGTTGTACTGTGGATTACCGAGCCGAATATCCATTTGAATGAGACTAATATGGTATTGCTGTGAAGACATGAATCATCGCTCCTTCTCGGACAATAGATTGTTGTTTATCATATCCTTCATACCGCTGGAAAAGCAATACTAGCGCATCTAATCGCCAGCCGTTATCCATCTTTTCCAATCGCCGATCTATGCCAATCGGAAAAATCATGATAGATTAGGATAACTATGTTGCTGCATCTAGATCAAGTCAGCCCAAATTGAATCAACCGGAGTGATGAATACGATGACTAATGTAAATGAATCTATCCCTTCCGCTTTTCCGATTCGCCCTGCTGCGGTAATGAATGAGCTGCCTGAGCAGTTTTTCGCCAAGCTTGTACAGGATGTGAATCGTCAGGTTGCAGCGGGTCATGATGTGATCAATCTAGGTCAAGGTAACCCGGATCAACCAACACCTCCGCATATCGTCGAGGAATTGCGTGAAGCCGCAGGCAATCCACAATATCATAAATACTCTCCATTTAGCGGATATCCTTTTTTAAAAGAGGCGATTGCACAGCGCTATAAGGAAGACTATGGTGTGGATCTTGATCCAGCAACCGAAGTTGCTATTTTGTTTGGCGGGAAGACTGGTCTAATCGAGATTAGCCAGATTATGCTAGAGCAGGGCGATGTATGTCTTGTGCCTGATCCCGGTTATCCTGATTACTGGTCTGGCGTCGCACTGGCTGGTGCAGAGATGAGCTTCATGCCGCTCACGGAACAAAATGACTATTTGCCAGATTATAGCGAGATTGCCCCAGATATACTGGAGCGGGCAAAGCTTATGTTCCTCAACTATCCGAACAATCCAACATCGGCTACAGCGCCGTTATCCTTTTATGAAGAGACGGTCGCTTTTGCCAAAAAGCATGAAATTGTGATCGCCAGCGATTTTGCCTATGGAGCTATTGGCTTTGACGGACAAAATCCAGTCAGCTTCCTGCAAGTTCCTAGTGCGAAGGAAGTTGGGATCGAATTCTACACCCTGTCCAAGACCTACAATATGGCTGGCTGGCGAGTAGCCTTTGCACTTGGCAATCGTGAGCTGATTCGCCTGATTAACCTGATGCAGGATCATGTGTACGTGAGTCTGTTCGGCGGTATTCAAGCGGCGGCGGCTCGTGCACTGACAGACGACCAGCAATGTGTGAAGGATCTGGTCGCTCGTTATGAATCGCGTCGTAATGCCTTTTTTGAGGAATTAGAAAAGATTGGCTGGTCAGCGGAAGCACCAAAAGGCTCGTTCTTCTGCTGGCTGCCTGTTCCTAAAGGTATGACTTCACGTGAGTTCGCCACTTTATTACTAGAACAAGCTCATGTTGCCGTAGCGCCGGGTATTGGCTTTGGTAAAGGTGGCGAAGGTTATGTGCGGATCGGTCTACTTACGTCGGAGGAGCGATTGCGCGAAGCCGTACAGCGGATTGGTAAGCTGAACTTGTTTGCATAGCGCCGTATTCGATGCATATTCCAGAGACTGTCTACCCTGCAACTGTAATCCCTGTACGAATGCATTTATTTACGCCTGTTACGCTCTGTAATGGACAACTATGTATTAAATTTCTATTGAACGCTGGCGCGGTACTTGGCAAAAGTCCAAGTCCGTGCTATCCTAATCAGCAACAACCATTAATGCAATGACGGGAATAGTAAGCATATGAAGCGGCGTGTATAGAGAGTGAATTCCAGAGGCTGAAAGGATTCACCGCCTGCCCCTGCCGAACCTGCCCCTGAGCTTCCGGCGCCAAACGTCGGACGGTCTACCCACCGTTATCCGGGCACGAAGCCGGACAGCTCGGGGCTGTCAATAAAGGTGGTACCGCGGAAGTGTAGACTTTCGTCCTTTGTATTCTGTATGAATACGAGGACGGAAGTCTTTTTTGTTGTTATGCCAAAGGAGTGAATCATCATGGAACATCAGCGTATTGTCGTAAAAATCGGCAGCAGCTCGCTGACAGGCCCACAGGGCGGATTAAATCATGAGGCGGTTTCCTTTTTCGCCTCCGAAATTGCTACATTACAGCAACAAGGACATTCCGTATTGCTCGTTACATCTGGTGCTGTAGCCGCTGGATTTCGTGAGATCGGTTATACAACCCGGCCTAAGCTACTGCATGAAAAGCAAGCTGCCGCTTCGGTCGGGCAGGCACTACTTATGCGCGACTACCAGCAAGCCTTTGCTACACATGGTCTGGTGAGCGCACAAATCCTATTAACTCGCGGTGACTTTACCCATCGCAAGCGTGCAGCTAACGCGAGTATGACGATTGAAGAACTGCTCAAGCAGGGCGTTATTCCGGTCATCAACGAAAATGATACCGTATCGGTAGACGAGCTGAAGTTTGGTGACAATGATACCTTGTCTGCACTCGTAGCCAATCTGGCGCGTGCGTCACATGTGCTCATTTTGACCGATGTGGACGGATTGTATAGCGCGAATCCGAATAAAGATCCGGACGCGGTCCGCTATGATCGAATTGAGGAAATTACGGATGATATTTATGCAGTGGCAGGTGGGGCAGGCTCAGCTGTAGGTACAGGCGGCATGCGCTCCAAAGTCGATGCTGCTAAGATCGCTACACGCGGCGGTATCCCTGTATTCGTTGGTCGTGTGACTGAACCCGGCGATCTGCTCGCTGCTGCTAATGGTTCAGGGAAGGGATCGTATTTTACAACACAAAGTGCTTCCCTACCGATGAAAAAGCAGTGGCTCGGCTTTCTCAGCGTGCCGCTTGGTACACTTGTCGTTGATGAAGGAGCGGAACGCGCACTCATCGACAATGGACGTAGCCTGCTTCCCGTGGGTATTCGCCAGATCGAAGGGCAATTCCATACGGGTGACGTGGTTGAAGTACACAATCTACAGCGCGAAACGTTAGGACGCGGAATCGTCAATTACGATCATGATCAATTGCAGCAGATTGCTGGCCTACCAAGTAGTCGAATCGCCACAACACTTGGCCTGGATTATATTCAGCATCTGGAAGCGATCCACCGGGATGAATGGATCACATTATAATGGTCCATTCAATCATCCTATACGGTACTAAATTTCTGCTACAAAAGATGAAATAAGCAAGGACAATGCCAAATCAAAGAATCATCTCTATTCTATTGGTATATCTATAATTCATATTTCGCCCATACGGCATCAGGAGGTATAGAACATGAGTGAAGTCGTACAAAAAGCAACATTAGCCAGCCAAGCAGCCTTACCGCTCGCCAGTGTAACGACTGAAGACAAAAATCAAGCCCTGCTTATGATGGCAGATGCCTTAATCGAACATGCGGATACAATCATCACCGCTAATGCTGAGGATATTGAGCGCGGACGTGCAGGTGGCACATCGGAATCCTTGCTTGATCGTCTACGTCTGGATACGAAGCGTGTCACTGATATCGCTGAAGGCCTACGTCAGATTGTTCAATTAAATGACCCAATCGGTGAACTACTCGAAGTAATTGAGCGCCCAAATGGACTGCATATCGAGAAAATCCGCGTTCCGATCGGTGTGATTGGCATGATCTACGAAGCACGTCCTAACGTGACCGTTGACGCTGCAGGTCTTGCACTCAAAACAGGTAACGCCATTGTACTACGCGGCGGTTCAGCAGCTCTGTCCTCCAACCGTGCCATCGTGGAAGTACTGCATGCTGCACTTGAGCGCACAGCCATTCCTGCCGCTGCCCTCCAATTGATCGAAGACTCTGACCGTGCTTCTGTTAACGAATTGATGCGTCTAAATGGACTGATTGATGTGATCATTCCACGCGGCGGTAGCTCCTTGATTCAAAATGTCGTTCAAAACTCAACCGTACCTGTCATCGAAACAGGCGCCGGCATCTGTCACACCTTCGTCGATGCTTCCGCTGATCATCAGATGACAGCAGACATTGCCATCAACGCCAAAGTACAGCGCCCATCCGTCTGCAACTCCATGGAAACACTGCTTGTACACCAGGATTACGATCAAGCTGCCTTCACCGAGCTAGCAGAGCGTCTGCGCGAACAATATAAAGTCGAAATCCGCGGCTGTGAAGCCACAGTTGAACGCTTGCCATGGGCAACGCAAGCAACCGAACAAGACTACGCAACCGAATATAACGATTACATCCTCAACATCAAGATCGTCCCATCTTTAGATGAAGCACTACAACATATCGCTACCTATAGCACTAAACATTCCGAGTGCATTCTGACCGCAGATGAAGCACATGCCACACGCTTCATGCAAGAAGTCGATGCTGCTGCCGTCTACCATAACGCTTCCACCCGATTCACCGACGGCTTCGAATTCGGGTTCGGCGCCGAAATCGGTATTAGCACCCAAAAGCTACACGCACGAGGTCCAATGGGACTTCCAGCACTCACATCAACCAAATACAAAATCTACGGAAATGGACAAGTCCGTAGTTAAGATCAAAATAATAGTTTGCACTGGTATAGTTGACACCACCCATGGACGCTCCCTTATTGCTTACCTGCGTGGTGCCCGCTGTCCAACCCAACCAAATGTGCATCGACAAACAAGCTCTGTTTTCAATTAGAAAGGAAAGATAAATCATGGGTCACTCTTCAATGCAACACGTATTCATCGAACAATCCATCTGCTTTTACGGCGCAGGCTCTATGGCAGAAGCCATTCTACGCGGCCTTGTCAATCGTTCCGTCGTGATTCCTGGTCAAGTCACGATGCTGAATCGCAGCAATCAAGACCGCCTGAATTACCTCATTCAGCGCTACGGCGTGACGGTTGTCAGTAATGAAGATCAACGCGATCAGGCGCTTCAAGATGCAGGTATTATCGTGCTCGCGATGAAGCCGGTCGATGCTGCGGCTGCACTTCGTCAGCTTAGCCCGCTGTTGCAACCGAATCAGCTGCTCGTCTCCGTTATCGCTGGTTTAGAAATTCAGACGATGCAGGAACTGCTAGGCAAACCACAACCAATCGCTCGTACGATGCCAAACACATCCAGCACCATCGGACTTGGCGCAACCGGCATCGTCTATTCTGATGAAGTATCGGTAGAGCAGCGTAAGACTGTACGCCATCTGTTTGAAGCCGTCGGTACAGTGACCGAAATTGCTGAAAATCAAATGGAAACATTAACTGGGATTTCCGGTAGTGGCCCAGCTTATATATACTATATGATGGAAGCGATGATTGCGGCAGGTGTACAAGGTGGACTTTCACTGGAGCAAGCACGTGAATTAACGATCCAAACCGCTATCGGTGCCGCCCATATGGTACAGCAAACTGGCGAAGAACCAGCCGAGCTTCGTGCCAAAGTCACCTCGCCAAACGGCGCAACTGCCGCAGCCATTCAGGTATTCGACAATCACGAGATGAAGCAGACAATTATACGCGGTATTGAACGCTGTGCTGAACGCTCCCGTGAAATGGGGGCAGCATTAAAGGAGGAACTTTCATGAGCTATTGTATCGCAACGTATCGTTGCTACGACGAGCAAGCTGATTTCAACAAAAAAGCAACGTCCATTGCTGTTGGCATGACTGTAGGTAGCTGGACAGAGTTACCTGCTGCCAAGCAAGCTTCCATGAAAAAGCATCTGGGGGAAGTCATTCGTGTCGATGAAGCACGCTCTGCTGATGGTGAGCGTTATGCGGATATTCAAATTGCTTATCCAGACGCGAACTTTAGCAGTGATATCCCTGCGTTACTGGTGACTGTATTTGGTAAAATTTCAATGGACGGACGCATCAAGCTGACAGATTTGAAATTGTCTGAGCGTTTTCTAAGTCATTTTAGCGGCCCTAAATTTGGCGTTCGCGGCGTTCGTGAACTGCTGGGTGTTCCTGAACGTCCACTGCTAATGAGCATTTTCAAATCTGTGATCGGTCACGATCTAGATGAGCTTACCCGCCAATTCAGTGCACAGGCACTTGGCGGAGTCGATCTGATCAAGGATGACGAAATCCTATTTGAAAATGAACTAACACCGATCGAGAAACGCGTAGAAGCATGCCGCAAGGCAGCCGAAGCTGCTCAAGCTGAAACAGGTAAAAAGGTACTGTATGCCGCCAATCTAACTGGCTCCACCTTCAAGCTTCGGGAGCAGGCGAAAAAGGCAATCGACGCGGGTGCAAGTGCATTGTTATTAAACGTACTCTCCTATGGGTATGATGTGCTTGCTGAGCTGAGTGCGGATTCCGACATCTCGATTCCGATCATGGCGCATCCGGCACTGGCAGGTGCTTACTATCCATCGACATATTATGGCATCTCTGCTTCTGTATTGCTCGGACAGCTCATGCGCCTTGCAGGTGCTGATCTGGTGCTCTTCCCTTCTCCATACGGCTCGGTAACCATGCCCCGCGAGGAAAATATGGCGATTCAGCAGCAGCTGGTAACGGGTAGTCTGCCTTACAAGCACAGCTTCCCTGTTCCATCTGCAGGCATTCATCCAGGGCTTGTACCGCTGATTTTAAAAGACTTTGGTACTGAAGTCATTATTAACGCAGGCGGCGGTATCCACGGTCATCCTGGCGGTGCTAGCGCAGGTGGACGCGCGTTCCAGCAGGCAATTGACGCAACGCTTGCTGGTATCTCGCTTGCCGATTATGCTGTGCAAGGACATAGCGAGCTGGCTCAGGCACTGGAAATTTGGGGTGGCGAACGATGAGTACCAAGCAGCCGATTATCTTTTGCGATTTTGATGGCACGATTACGAACTCCGATAACATCGTCGCGATTATGAAGCACTTCTCGCCTCCTGGCTATGAAGAGATTCTTAACGATGTGTTTAATCAGAAACGGTCTATCCGTAGCGGGGTGGAAGCGATGTTCCAACTGCTCCACTCCTCCCAAAAGCAAGATATTATCGACTTTATTATGCAGCATGCCAGCATACGTGCGGGCTTTGCTGATTTTCTAAAAATGGTACGACAAGAACAGATTCCGTACTATGTGACAAGCGGTGGTATCGACTTCTTTTTGGAGCCATTACTAGAGCCGTTTAACATCCCTGAAAAACATATTTTTTGTAATGGCTCCGACTTTTCCGGCGAACGCATCCAGATTTTATGGCCGCATCCGTGTGACCAGCATTGCCAGAATGATTGCGGCATGTGCAAAACGACAGTGATGCGTCAATTCCCACCAGAGCGTTATGAACGCATTCTGATCGGGGATAGCGTAACCGATTTTGAAGGTGCTAAGATCGCCGATCTGGTCTACTCTCGCTCGACCTTAACAGAGAAATGCCGTGAGTTAGGCGTGCCTCATGTACCGTTTGAAACTTTCTATGATATTATTACCGACTTTAGGCACAGAACAGGAGCGATTCACTCATGAGTTTTGTTCAGATTCCGTTAGAGCAAAAGCAAGCTGTATTACAAGAACTGACTGGAATCAAGGAGCAGTTTGCGGCGCGTCACTGGTTCCCAGGTACAAGCGGCAATCTCTCCTTGCGTATCGGTGATTATACACCTGAGAGCTTCCATTTTGCCGTTACAGCCAGTGGAAAGGACAAATCGGTAAGTACCCCTGCTGACTTCCTATTCGTCGATCAGGACGGCCGTGCGTGCGAGACGACCTCACTTAAACCAAGTGCGGAGACACTCATCCACTGCGAGATCTATCGCAAAACCGGTTGTGGAGCTGTATTCCACGTGCACACCGTCTTTAACAATCTGGTTAGCGAATACTTTGGCGAGCAAGGTCAGGTTCCCATTCAAGGTCTAGAGCTGATCAAAGCGTTCAATATCTGGGAAGAAAATGCTGCAATTACTGTTCCTGTACTGCCCAATTATGCGGAGATTCCGCGAATTGCTGAACTGGTGCCAGACGCCCTGAATACTGCTGTACCGGGTATTTTACTGCGTGGTCATGGTATCTATGCATGGGGACAAAACGCATTTGAAGCGAAACGCCACCTAGAAGCGTTCGAGTTCATTTTCGAGTATATTTACCGTGATCTATTACTACGCAAGTAAGCAGAGAACATAGTATTATTGGATTGCCCTTCTACAACAGGGATGAGAGCCATTTGATAGCGCTCATCCCTGTTGCTCTATACACAGAACCATAAACCTCAATAAAAAACATTCGCTTCCTTCAAAGCGACAAGATAATTGGTAAAGGATTGAACATACACACACTTAATCTACTGTATTCAACAACTGCATAAAATTGGTAAATAATTCTTCTGATTACGTCTATAAACGAACGATTCATAGATATAATATCTAATCATTCGTTTTTTTCGCGATGTAAGCGTACAAAAAAGCTGACATTTGATGAAATGTCAGCTTTTTTTATATAAAAATAAATTTTTATTATTGCCCTTTATAACAAATACCCGTATACTAAGTTCAATCGAATAACGCAAGCAATCACACTATGTCTTTACATACACTGAATTTGCTTTCTCATTTGGCAAAAAGAAGTCCAGACAACGCACGAAACCCATTGTGGCAGCAATGGATTTCGAGGTTATGCGTGATGCTATTTATCTGTTCTTGGCCGATCAGATATACTTCTTATTTTTGTGGAACAGTCAGTTGAAAACCAGCTGGCAGCAGGTTGTTGGCAGCAACCAGCTCGTCTACAGTTACGCCATATTGAGCAGCAAGTTCAGTCAGGTTGGCACCTTGTGGAACGACAACAGTGATCGTTTTGTTTGCAGCATCAGTAGCAGTTGTGTCTTTAGGAGCAGCTGCTTCTTCTTTTGTTGTTGTAGTAGTTTCTTCTTCTTTTGTACCGAACATTGCTTGGAATTGAGCTTCTTGAGCTGCCAGGAAAGCTGCGTTGTCAGCAATACGATCTGCTTTGTCTTGACGTTTTTCATGGTTAGATTTTTCAACTGGAGAAGCACTTGCGCTGAATGGAGCGGATACAGCTACAGCACCGAAGCCTGCAACTAAAGCAGTGGATAATAGGACTTTTTGAATTTTGTTGTTCATGATTGGAATCTCTCCTTAGGAATTATGTTTTTAATATAGATGTTTCGCATCGTCTCCAAATACAAGACGAAGTTTAAGTAAAAAGCTGCCTTGAAGCGATGACGTAATCACGGTTGTAATGATGCTATGTCTTGTAGAACGTCATGTATAAATATTAAGACAAACATCGTATTTCAAGTCAGCCGGTACTTGTTTTAATGAGGGCAAAAGCTACTTTACTCCTATTTCAAATAAATTGCAAGCCTATCGAATTCAATTTCAATATGGTTTTGCACAATCGACATTAATGTCACTATATACATACTCTGTTTATATAACGCTTACATTTTATATATACTTCGTTCTAATTTGAAATAAAGTGCATATTCTTTCACTTTCTGTTTACATTTCATTCGTCAGCCACAATTTGTTCACATTTATGATGTAGAGAACACTTGTGTCAACTATGTTAACAAGCAAGTTAGATCTACTTTTTGCTGTCATATCACGGTTTCACTCTGTTTAACGAGAGCACTTTCATACTGTATCTCTCCTATAGAGTAGCGGCCTAGCAACTATTTGTATAGTATGACTATATATTTGCTATATAACGAACATTGTCATAACAGATGCTAATTGCTCTTCTTTTTACTGGCTGTCCATGACCTGTTTTCTTTTTGTAAATTCTATGTAAAATTCACTACACTAAAGCAAAAGCTCCCAATACCTAACATGTAAAGTGACTTTAATCACGTTGATGAATTTTTGCATCACTACTTTTCCTAATATCAGAAATAATATTTCAATTGGCATGACGATTGCTCTAATGAGTATTTTATAATTATCATGCATAATTATTCATTTCGCAATAAATTCCATTTTGTTATATGTAAGTGGTTTTATTTCTAATTATTGTGTAAAAAAATATTTTTATTATAGCTCATTTTTTTTGAAAAATAGTTTAAATATACCGGACTGAAAGCTCTACTTTAGATTAAAAACTAGGCAGTTTGAATATTACTACGATTCGTATGTTGCCTAAATGCATGATTAGTTGCAGGTCAATAGTACGAAGAACTATCGGTTTTGCGTTCCTTCTAAATGTAGTCTCTATTAAAGTTTGCCATTTGTAAGACACAGACCCCTGCTTAATACAAAAAAGCCCTGAAACTACCTATTAAGGCGTCTCAGGGCTATGATTCCCATCCACTACGTAAAAGTAAGTCGATCTATTGCTAGATCGACTCACTTCACCTACTGTACTCAGCGCTGACGGAACTTTTGTGTATACGCGCGAGCATCATCTACTGTGCGAATACGATTACGATTCCATTCTAACAGGATACGGTCGATATACCGGAAATGCAGTTTGCCCGCAAATACAGATTCTTTTAATGCCATGAGAATCAATTCTTCTGGATACCGATCCTGGTCCAGCCAGCTGGAGATCGTTTCGCATTCCATCGGTGACAATGGACGTGCAAATTCCTTTTCGAAAATAATGAACAGGTTCCGTTCCTGATCTTCTTCTTTGGCGGCTTGCGTTTTAGCGGCTTCTTCTGCCTTGCGAATTACCGTTGTCCGCTCTTTTTGCTCGGATGCAAGCACTGTACCTAGCTTCACATACAGACCACCCAGATCGTAGCGCTCATAGCGTACACCTGTCAGCGGATCTTGCTCGTCCTCAATTGCGATAAATCCTGCTTTCATCAGCTTTTGAATGCGAGACGCGATCACCGAAGGAGCCGCACCTGTACGCCATTCTAGCTCCTCTAAGGTCGGGAACTCATTATGCTCCACCTGACGGAACGAAAGAAGCTGTAATAGCAGCATCGCTTCCGCATCGTCCAAATCCAGCGCCTGGTAATACTTAAGCAGGGCATACGGAATATTCGCCGTCTGCATGCCCATCGCATAGGCAGCACCCTGTGCCCATGATTGCCATTGTTCTCCACCCATATTCATCAACCTTTCCATGCTTCCCCCGGAGAAACGAGATCACCTGCTCCTATAAATCAATCCATGTATCGCTAATGAGCAAAAATTACAGGGCACGATGAACTGGCCATCTGTGCCCTGTAATGTAACAAGAACGCTCTGCGTTTAAAGCGTTACTGGTCTGCATATCAGCATCTACCATGAATGAAGAGGAATCTCGTTCACTCCATGTACATCTCTGATTGCTTGTAATTCTATAATTACTCGTGCTTCTATCTTACCATTCTTATCTGCTGGTTCAAGTCTCTTTTACAATACCGACTGATCTGTAATAACTCCTATGGGTACAGACGGTACAGCATACGAGGGAATGCAATCGTTTCACGTACATGATCCAGACCGCAGATCCAAGCGACTGTACGCTCCAGACCGAGACCGAAGCCGGAGTGTGGAACCGTACCATACGTACGCAGATCCATGTACCATTGATAAGCTTCGCCCAGATTATGCTCCTTGAAGCGCTCTGCCATCAATTCTGGATCGTCGATACGCTGCGAACCACCAATGATCTCGCCATAGCCTTCCGGTGCGATCATATCTGCACACAGTACAACTTCTGGACGATTTGGGTCAGGCTTCATGTAGAATGCCTTGATATCCTTCGGATAGTGCGTGATGAATACAGGCTTGTCGTAAGCTTCCGCAATTGCTGTTTCATGCGGCGCACCGAAGTCGTCGCCCCATGGAATGTCAAAGCCTTTGCCCTTCAAGAACTCAATCGCTTCATCATACGTGATGCGCGGGAATGAACCTTGAATGTTTTCCAGCTTCGTCACATCGCGTTCCAGCGTTTCCAGCTCAGCACGACAGTTTTTGAGTACAGATTGTACCACATGGGAAACGAATTGCTCCTGTACTTCCAGACTTTCCTCGTGGTTCGTAAACGCCATTTCCGGCTCGATCATCCAGAACTCGATGAGGTGACGACGTGTTTTAGATTTCTCTGCACGGAATGTTGGACCGAACGAATAGACTTTGCCAAGCGCCATCGCTGCCGCTTCCATGTACAACTGACCACTTTGCGTTAGATACGCATCCTCGTCAAAATATTTGATATGGAACAGCTCGGTTGTATCCTCTGCCGCAGACGGTGTCAGGATCGGTGGATCAACCTTAGTGAAGCCGTTCGTATTGAAAAACTCCTGTACAGCACGGATGATTTCGGCACGAATCACCATAACGGCACGCTGTCTTGTCGAACGCAACCACAGGTGACGGTGATCCATCAGGAAATCAACGCCATGCTCTTTTGGAGTAATTGGATATTCAGAAGTTACGTGGATCACTTCAATACCAGTTACGGTCATTTCGTAGCCGGATTTACTACGCGGTTCTTCACGAATCACGCCCGTTACATACAGGGAGCTTTCTTGAGTCAGACTTTTCGCATCATTCCAGATGCTTTCATCTACTTCGCTTTTTACAACAACACCCTGGATATAGCCAGTTCCGTCGCGTAATTGCAAGAATTGAATTTTACCGCTGGAGCGTTTGTTGTTGATCCAGGCTCCAATCGTTACTGATTCGCCAACATGTTCATTGACTTTTTTAATAACGGTTTTAGTGGACATTCCTATATTCTCCCCTTGTCTATGCGTGGCTGCCGTTCTTACTTGTTAATGAGCTTGTAGGTATCGCGAGCGATAACCAATTCTTCATTCGTAGGAACGACCAGCACTTCAACTTTGGAATTTGGTGTGGAAATGCGGCGTGCATCACCAGAACGAACTTTATTCAGCTCGTCGTCGATCTCAACGCCCAGATAGCTCAGGTTCTCGCAAACAGATTTACGAACGACAGCCGAGTTTTCACCCACACCTGCTGTAAATACAAGCACGTCAACGCCGTTCATCGCTGCTGCGTAGGAACCGATATACTTACGCAGACGGTATTCGTACATTTCAAATGCCAGCTTCGCGTGAGAATCGCCATTCTCCATACCTTCTGTAATTTCGCGCATATCGCTACTAATACCGGAGATTGCCAGCAGACCACTATGCTTGTTCAGCATAGAGTTCACTTCGCTGACTGTCAGCTCTTCCTTGTTCATCACATAAGGTACGATCGCCGGATCAAGGTCACCACTACGTGTACCCATCATCAGACCTTCAAGTGGAGTCATCCCCATCGACGTATCCACCGATACACCGCCCTGAATCGCTGTCAGACTACCGCCATTACCGATATGTGCCGTGATCATTTTCAGATCTTCAAGTGGCTTGCCGAGGAATTCAGCTGCCGCCTGGCTTACATAATAGTGAGATGTGCCGTGGAAGCCGTAACGACGTACTTTGTACTTGTTGTACAGTACACGTGGAATAGCATACAGATATGAACGTTCTGGCATCGTTTGATGGAACGCTGTATCAAATACAACAACCTGCGGTACGCCTGGCATATTGATTTCGGATGCGTTAATACCCATGATCGCAGCCGGGTTATGCAGTGGAGCCAGGTCGATCAGTGCGCGAATATTCTTTTTCGCTTGATCGTCAACGATGCTGGATTCTTTAAAGAACTCACCGCCGTGTACCACGCGGTGTCCAACCGCATTAATTTCGCTTACACTCGCTACAACGCCATGTACGCTATCCGTCAGCTTCTCGATAACTTTACGAATTGCCGTATTGTGCTCAAGAATTTCGCTAACTTCGGTTACTTCGTCCTTGCCGGTAGGTTTGTGCGTCAAGATGGAAGAGTCCATCCCGATCCGCTCTACCAGACCTTTTGCCAGTACGGATTCATCCGTCATATCATACAGCTGATACTTCAGCGAGGAACTACCTGAGTTGATTACGAGTACTTTCATATCCGGTCACCATCCTTGTCATACTTGAAGAAGCCTTCGCCCGTCTTCACGCCGAGACTGCCTGCACGAACCATCTTTTTCAAAATGATAGCCGGGCGGTATTTCAGCTCGCCATACTCACGGAACATACGCTCCAGCGCTGCATTTACCGAGTCCAAACCAAAGCGGTCTGCCATTTCCAGTGGGCCGTATTGGAACTGGTAGCCAACACGCATGGAATCGTCGATATCTTCAGCAGAAGCTACGCCTTCTTCAAGCACATGCAATGCCTCATTAATCAGCAGGCAGATGATGCGGCTTGTTACGAAGCCTGGGGATTCGTATACGGTAATCCCTCTTTTTTCAACGGTTTCTTCCACGAATTGCTTCGTTTGCTCAAACGTTTCGTCTGATGTACGCAGACCACGAATGATCTCCACCAGATCAATTTTGGATACTGGATAGATAAAATGAAGTCCAATCACACGCTCCGGGTACTTGGTAGAGCTTGCCAGCTCCGTCAAGCTGAGTGTGGAGGTGTTACTTGCCAGAATCACTTTGCTAGAGCAAACTTGATCCAATTGAGCAAATACTTCTTTTTTCGCATCAGCATCTTCACTGATCGTCTCGATTACGAGCTCACAGGAGCCCAGCTCTGCAAAATGAGTTACTTTTTGAATTTTGCCGAGAATCAGCTTCTTCTCTGCTTGAGTCAGTGCCCATTTTTCCATCTGCTTATCGAGACTGGTTTCGATCATATCCCAAGCGTTATCTAGCTTCTCAGGCGTTTTCTCTACGAGCAGTACCTCAATACCTTTTTTAGCGAGCATCTCTGCGATACCTTGACCCATTGTACCGCCGCCAATGACGCCGACTTTTTTGAAATTCATGTGTTCTACTCCACCCTTCCAATATTCTGGTATGGCAAGCACATCAATTGCTGCCGCCTACTACCATATTGCCCTTACATCTTCATTAATTCTTCTCTAGCTGTATTAAAGCAAAACCGGCTACGGCAAACGTCATATACATATGAACGTAAGAGCACCAGATGCACGAAAACAACGAATGAAAAAATGCCGGGCTTCTATATAATCTCCAACATCTAATAATACCGTAGCACAGCCAAAAAGTAAAAAAAAAGTACCGGCTTTATGAATTAAGCCGGTACATTTGAACTTTTCTTGAACTGTTCACGGAATTGCTCACCAGACAGCACTTCTTCACGTAGCAAAATATCCAGTGAATAGTTAAATATGGATCGACGTTCCTCAAGTAGCTTACGTGTTTTCTCACCCAGCTCTTCCAAAATCGCATTGCTTTCTTTCATCAGCAGTTCCTTTGGCACCATATTCACAGTCACGATACCCAATCCAGTTAAGCCTGCTTCAACCATGTTTTGCACGATATTCAGTGCCTGATCGAAGTCACCGCGTGAACCGGTACTGCGACCTTCATAATACATTTCCTCAGCGACTGAGCCTGCCAGCGCAATCATGAGCTGCTGCTCTAAAAAGGGCTTCGTATACAGATATTGTTCCTGCTGCGGATTATGACGTACATAACCGAGTGCTTGACCACGTGGACTCAGTGCCACCTGTCCTACACTACCTGGACGTACCACTTCTGCCATAATCGCGTGACCCAACTCGTGAATCGCGACGCGCTTCTTCTCTTCGGCGCTCGATTCGCGGTCGGTCTTCTCACCCATCATCACTTTATCAATCGCCATTGACATATGGCGCTGCGAGATCGTCTGTTCATTTTGGCGCATCGCATAGATCGCTGCTTCATTCATGACGCTTTCGAGCTGTGCGCCGGAAAAGCCATAAGCCTCTTCAGCCAGCTTATCCAGATTCGCATCTTCGGCAATCGGCTTATTCGCTGCATGTAGTTCCAAAATGTGCTTACGACCTTTTTTATCGGGCAAATCCACTTGAATATGACGGTCAAAACGACCTGGACGCAGCAAGGCGCTATCCAGCATTTCTTTACGGTTCGTTGCTGCCACGATCAAGATACGCGGCGCTTCATTGCTATAAATACCGTCCATCTCGGTCAGCAGCTGGTTCAGCGTCTGATCATATTCACGCTGTTGTCCACCTTCACGCTTACCGCCAATCACATCAATCTCGTCGATGAAAATAATCGCGCTCTGCTTATTCTCACGTGCAGCACGTGCACGCGCATCCTTGAACAGATCACGAATCCGTCCTGCACCGACACCGACGTACATTTCTACAAATTCACTACCGGAAGCACTCACAAATACAGAGTTCGTATAGTGAGCTGCGGCTTTCGCCATCAGCGTTTTACCTGTTCCCGGAGGGCCGGTCAGCAAAATACCTTTAAGTGGACGAATGCCGAATTTATTAATTTCATCATGACGTACAAGAAAATCAAGCGCCTCGCGTAATTCGCGCTTAGCATTGTCCTGTCCGCCAATCTGCTCAAACGTAAGCTTGGTTGGACCATTCTTTTTACGATTACGTTCCTGGCCTGCACCTACTGCAAGACCGCCGCGCATTTGCATGAATAATAACAATCCACCAACTAACGCACCGATTAACACGAGAGGTACGATATTATATCCGAGAAAAGCAAGAAAAATAAGGAACACAGGGACGAATCCAACAGCAACTTCTTTAGTCCATTTTGGCATTAGGCATTCCCTCCTGTAGCTTGAGCACTAGCACTTAACGGCAGAATCAAAAACTTACTCGCTTTTCCATTACTAATGGATACATATACGTTTCGGTCATCCATCTGTGCTTTGGCAGAAATACCACTATTCGTGCCAGCAATACTCTGCATCGTCTTCGGGATGTCCGTATATTGACGGTTCGCCATCGCCTGGGAAACAGGGAACATCGCGTTTTCCCAGATATTATTCAGCTGCTGATCAGAATGATCGACAACTTCAAGTTTCATCTTACGCGCGCCCACAATGGGAGCACTTTGCTTATTAAATTGTTCCATAATGGAACCTAAATCTGCATTTGGTTTTAAATCGAGTTTCAAGTCTACTTCTTTTTGGTTAATAGATATTTGAGCAGAATTGACACCCGGATATGCAGTCACCATATTCATCAGCGGCTTATAGAGGGTTAGCTGACGATACGCGAAAAATCCTCCGAACAATACTGCAACAGACACCAGGACAGTAATAATAACGGGCAACGGTCGGAGCTTCATAAACGTCCTCCTTTGAATTATGCATCAACATGATGTACAAGGTTATACATTTATTTCGGCTTACATCAACCTTTCGATAACACAAAAACGACAGGTTTTTTTGCTTTGTCTAAAATTTTTACACAATTTTCATATATTTCTAGTATAGCACACGATTTTGCGTGTTTTTAAGGCAAGTCTATGAACGTTTGCTTGCCCTATTGCATAAAGCAAAATCCGAACTCTCTTGTCTGTTATACGCAGAATGGAAAGTTTCGGATTTTTGGTTGTATAACGATGATCGAATGATCCTGTAAAATCATTCGGAAACTGCATGTTTTTGCAAAGGTTATACTCATATACTAACGCTTTCTTCGCGCGGTGTGCAAGTTTACCCCTCTTAAGTTAGCAAAAAGCAGCGGAAATCTCACTTCATTTTGATTAAAAAATCGCCTGCGTTAAGCCTGTTTTTCCCCTCCATATATTCAATCCATAACGATCTATCATCAGATTCGCAATCATTGACAATTCGATATTCCGAATAACCCGTTCCTTCGTCTTCGATCTGAATGATATCCTGTACTGTTGACGACAGATCATGTTCCATTAAATACAATGCCATTTTCTTTAGAAGAATTAGCTTATGGACATCCTCTAGCGAGGATTTATTTTCGTATATTTTTTTAATTTTTTCATCAATTGAATCTATTAAATCAAGCATAAGTCACCTCTTAATCTGCTTTGTTATTTGTATTGCTTATTCTCGTTATATTTCTCGAGCACTTCGTTCCACCAAGGCTTGGATTCATCCACTATCGGAAGTGATGTTTTTCCTCTTTTAGCTGATACATCTAAAATCAATTCCTCCGACTTCTTCAAAACACAATCATCGTGTTCTATACCTAAGTTCACAAATATATGTATAGAGTCAAATAAATGTATGATTTTCTGATATTCTTCATCCATCATTTTGCCTTGGTATTGCGCCAGCCGCTTTAAGTATTGGTAAGTAATATTGACAATATCACTATATGTAGAACAAGCTACACGATTGAAGAACTCTACTACTAGGGGCTGAATGTCCAACGGATTAGCCATTTTCAATGTATATATAGCTGATGCTATAGCTTCGATATCATGTGGATAACGATATTCCTTTTTTAATTTTTCCTGTATGCTTTTTCTAGTCTGTTCATTGTTCATCTATCTCCACCCCTATACAGATATATAGGTTTCATCGAACCTCGCTCCCCATTTTCACAAAGACAGATCGTATAGTCATGATCAACAAAATAAATAGCTGGAAATAAACCATCCTCTCTACTTTGAAGATATTGTATAAACGTTGACAGACTGGATAAAAAAATATAAAATTCTTTGCCTTTACCCTCCACATATACATAACCAGAGCTATCTGGCTCCAACTCTAGATCACAAACTGTTATCGCATCCTGAGGAAAGGAATATTGATTCCACAAAGGGCCATGTGTAGTCATATCATGTTTGAGATAAGGCTTTCTAAACACCTGAATGATATCTTTCCTGATTGACATGGCTTCCTTTTGCTCCACTACCCGGATCTTTTTCAAACTCGCAAAATCATATTCCATATATCCATCAGAGTCAGCCATGTGTACAATTGATCCTCCTTTCTTCGATTCTACTCTTGTAGAATGTTATAAAATATCTACGTATTCAATACCATTATTTTATCATTTCACATCCTATAAATCTAAAATACTACCCTCCATCTTATTCAGAGAATATACTTCATTATAATTTCAAAAAAACGCTTGCTTTTATATAAAATATTATGCTACATTATGTAACAAATTTACATGGTTTGGATATAAGCAAATGCAATGAGGTAGAAATAGTACGAATGAAGGATCTTTCAGAGAGCCGCTGGGTGGTGAGAAGCGGTAGTGAAATCATTCCGAACTGGTCTATGAGCAGCCGCCTGATATGTAGGGTGAGCCGGATTCCCCCGTTATAGGGATAGATGGTGTTTGCCATCGAATGAGCTGAATCGCCACCAGTTGGCGGTTAACTAGAGTGGTACCGCGGGTGATGCCCCGTCTCTATTATGGAGACGGGGCTTTTTGCTGTTCATATTCCGGATGTGAACAGGCTCGCTTGATATAGATCACTTTCAATTTGAATGATTGACCTACACATAATAACAGTAAATTTTCAGTGATACCTGAATCTACGATTGGTTCTTGAGAATAGAGCAGGTATGTATTCGTATGGATGGATCTGTTGTGATCAGATTCGTTTTAATCCTATGGCTGGATGCATGGTTTTACCTGGTTCTCGGATGTGGCTGACGAGTCGCAGCGCGAACTTTCGATTCTCATTCTACTTTTGTATGAATGTGATGGATGCGCATGGGGGCTGATCGACTGTAATGGGGTGTCTGTGAGGATGACCACGATACTGATCCTTTTACACGAATTAGTAGTCCAAGAATGGCAGAATGTATTCGTTTATAACGGTATCCGTATAGCGGATGATTCGTTTATTCATCTATTTATCTAATCTATTAAAACTTAGGAGGACTATAACATGAGCCGAAATATTATTGTACTGGATACAACGTTGCGTGATGGTGAACAGGTGCCGGGAGCACGGATGAATTTGCAGCAGAAGCTGACTTTTGCGAAGCAGCTCGAACGTTTGCAGGTCGATATGATTGAAGCGGGCTTCCCTGCTTCTTCGCGTGGCGATTTTGAAGCGGTACAGCAGATTGCACGTACGACAGGCGAACAGGTATCGGTCACGGCGCTTGCGCGTGCAGTCAAAGGTGATATTGATGCGGTGTATGAAAGTATACGAGACGCACACAATCCGTTCATTCATATCGTACTGGGTACATCGAATGTGCACGTAGAGAAAAAGTTCAATCGCTCCCGAGATGCCGTCATGCAAATGGGTGTGGATGCGGTTCGTTATGCACGTACGCTGATGCCAGAAGTTCAATACTCCACTGAAGATGCTTCACGGTCAGAGTTTGAATATTTGTGGCAAACGATTGAAGCGGTCGTTCGCGCTGGCGCAACCATTATTAATGTGCCGGATACTGTCGGTTTTGCGGAACCGGAGGAATTTGGACATTTGATCTCAAGACTGAATGATCGACTGAAAAATCTGGATGACCGCGTGATGCTGAGCGTGCATTGTCATAATGATCTGGGGCTTGCCACAGCGAATACACTCAGTGCCATCCGAGCGGGTGCGCAAAAAGTAGAATGTACGATTAATGGATTGGGCGAACGCGCTGGTAATACGTCACTGGAAGAAGTCGTCATGGCGCTGAAAGTCCGTGAAGAACGCTATCAATGCAGTACTCGTATTCGCACCGAGGAAATTATGAATGCTTCGCGCCTGCTGACTCATCTGACCGGTCTGGATGTGCAGGTGAATAAAGCGATTACGGGTGAAAATGCATTTGCTCATTCCTCTGGTATTCACCAGGATGGCTTGCTCAAAGATAAAAATGTATATGAGATCATGTCGCCCGATCAAGTCGGTGCTGGCGAGATGGAACTCGTGTTAACTGCTCGTTCTGGACGTCATGCGTTCAAAAATGCGATGGCACGTCTGGGTTATACCGCTGATGAGCCGGAACAACTGGAAACTTGGTTTGCTCGTTTCTTAGAGCTGGCTGATCGTAAAAAAGAAGTGTATGATCATGATCTGTTCTTCTTGCTGAATGATGTACAGGAGCAGCAGCCTTCTGCGTCTCCACTGTATGAACTGGATCATTTTCAGGTGGTAAGTGGTGGGTTACAGCCAACCGCTACTGTACAATTGAAAAAAGGTGGCGTAATTCATACGGGTAGTGCGATTGGAGATGGCCCGATTGATGCGCTGTATAGCGCAATTGTCTCTCTGACTGGAGTCAATGTCACGCTCAAGCATTACAAGATTAATAGCATTTCCAGTGGCAAAGAAGCGATTGGACGTGTGCATATTCAGCTTGCGCATGAGGATAAGGTATATACCGGGCGTGCGATGGATACGGATATTATTAAGGCGAGTGGGCTGGCATTTTTAAATGGCATTAACGGGGTACTGCTGGCTACAAATGAATCTGCGGCTACAGCAGGTTCTACAGGGATGTAAATTCGCAACTGTACTAGCTTGCTAGCACTAGAGTTAAATATAGTCACAGCTCTTATATTTTATGCTAGTACGATGAACCATATTAATGTGAGGTGCGCCCCTTGCAAACCTGCCCGAAAGCATACCTATTTTCGATGAATGGAAGCCTTAAATTGAATTCGGTCAAGATGCTAGTCTGACAATACTTATCGCTCTATGTATGCTGTAAGCTTATATTATAGGTACGCTATATCGTACAAATAAAAAACATCCGACTACGTCGAAAAGTTCAACTTTTCTGTAGCCGGATGTTTTTGTACATTCTCATGATCGCATCTTGTCGTGATCTCGATCTACTATACCCTTCTCTTTCACTTCTCCTATATGGACAAGTTATGGACTAAGCGTGTTCGGAAGCTGCATCGGACCACCAAGCTTGCTGCCGTCACGGAAGTTATAGAATACATAGTAATAATGTTCACCAGACTTGGCGAATACTTGCCAAGCATATTTACCATTAAATGAACCTGGAACTGCACGCACGATCTCCGCTCCAGGCAAATCTTTCTGTACCAGTTCGCCTGCTCGTTGCTGTGTGATTGTGCCTGCTGTAGGTTCTGCATGTACGGCATTAATGCCCGTTGCTGGCGTACCATCCTGGTTGAATTTGACCCATACCATCATTGGTTGTTGCTGATCATTATTGCCTTCAATGACCCAGTAGATGGATGTATCATTCCAGACTGATTTGTAGCTATGTGTGACCGATGCCAGCTTGGCATTTTGTTGAGCAATTTCAAGTGCAGCTTGTTCCTGGCTCCACGGCTTCGCCATCACATGAATATAAAACTGGTTTACACCGAGAATAATCAGACCCACAATCGTAATGATGATTGCGATCCATTTGCCTGTTCCCAAATTTCGCAAGACACGCCATCCTTTCTAATCTGTTGCAAGTCAGCGTGTAAGCAAGCCTTCAAAGGCTGACTGCGCTTCGCGACGAATTTTCTCCTCGTCCAGCGTCAGTGATACGCCATCCTTGATTACTTGTTTGCCGTCTACCCAGACATGAAGTACATCCTTCGCACTTGCCGAATATACGGTATGTGAAACGAAGTCTGTGAACGGCAGGAAGTGCGGCTGGTCGATATTGAGTGATGTAATATCGGCTTTCATACCTACTTCAAAGCTGCCGGTATTATCGAGGAATACCGACTTGGCACCATATTCCGTACCCATACGTAGTGCATCAATCGCTGGTACAGCTGTCGGATCGCCAGATACGCCTTTATGAATCAAGGCAGCCAGACGCATTTCTTCGAACATATCCAGATTATTGTTACTTGCTGGACCATCTGTACCCAGTGATACCACGATCCCTGCTTTCAGTAGATCCGGTACACGAGCGACGCCACTTGCCAGCTTCAAGTTACTACCTGGGTTATGGGAGATTGTCGCTTTGTGCTTCGCCAGTACTTCAATCTCTTCGTCATTCAAATGAACCGCATGTGCGAGCAAGGTTGGACGTGTGAACACGCCAAGCTTTTCCAAATGAGCCACTGGACGTAGACCGTAGTCACGTACATTTTGCTCTACTTCAGCTACCGTCTCGGACATATGCGTATGTAGCGGCACATCCAGATCATGTGCAGCCTGTACAAAGCGCTCAATGAATTGTGGCGGACAGGTGTACGGCGCATGCGGTGACATCATCGTCGTGATACGTCCATCTGCCTTGCCATGCCAATCACGTACGAATTGTACCGCTTGATTCAGCTTCTCGGTCTGTTCTTCTTCGGAACACAGACCAATAACGCCGCGCATCAGCACGGCACGCATACCGGACTGTTCGACAACTTCGGCTACACGCTCGGAACGATCGTACATATCGAGGAATGTGGTTGTACCGCCCTTAAGCATTTCCAGAACGGATAATGCTGTTCCTGTATACACATCGTCGCTAGTGAATTTGGCTTCCATCGGCCACATTTTTTCCTGCAGCCATACCTGCAGTGCCAGATCATCACCATAGCCGCGCAGCAAAGACATTGCCGCATGACCGTGACTATTTACGAGTCCAGGGATGAAAAATTGATGACGTCCATCAACAACAACGACATCATCTTCCAGCTGAGGCTCCTCTTCACCAATATAAGTGATCAGATCGTTTTCAATTACCATGTGACCGTGCAGAACAGGCTTCGGCCCGTTCAGTACTGCAAAAATACCATTTTTGATAATCCATTTACTCGGAGAGTTGTTCATTGGCTTCCAATTCCTTTCCGTCTTCCAGATAATAGGCAAGGCTTAACAAGTCAGTTGTAAAATCGGCGGTATGCACACGCACATGCGGCGGTGTTCTCAAAATAATCGGTGCAAAATTCAAAATCGCTTCAATGCCTGCCTCAATTAATTGATCTGCGACATGCTGTGCTTCTGTATTCGGCACCGTAATGATACCGACACGGATATTTTTCGCCTGAATCATCTCTGCCAGATCGCTCATCGGCTTGACGGTCAGTGTATTAATCTTCGTACCTACCTTCGGTTCATACGAATCGAACACAGCGACAATCTTCATCGTCTCCTGTAGGTAGGCGTTATAATTGGACAACGCATGTCCCAGATTACCCGCACCGATCAGCGCCACATTAATCTGCTGATCCAGCTTCAAAATGTGGCGAATCTTCTCGATCAAATACGATACATCATAACCGATCCCTTTACGACCAAAATCACCGAAATAAGCCAGATCTTTGCGAATTTGCGCTGGATTCAAATCCAGCTTTTGCCCGAGCTCCTGAGAGGATACAGTTGGCACCTCGCGGCCATGAAGCTCATTCAGATATCTAAGATAGACAGGTAATCTTCGCACGACGGCTTCAGATATTTTTTCGGATTTCATGCTTGCTCCCCCTCTTGATTTGCAGCTTCCGTTTCCTGTGGCGAGCCACTTAACCATTCGGCAATACGGGGAATCATCTGATCCGTGTACATATGCTCCATTTTAGGACCTGGCAGTGAGTAGAGGAAATATCTGCCATAATAAGCCTCAATCACACGCGTATCATAAATGAGCACGATCCCTCGATCGTTTGCCGTCCGGACAAGTCGCCCAAAGCCCTGTTTGAACCGGATGACTGCCTGTGGCACGGATAATTTCATAAATGGGTTTTTCTTTTCCCTTTTTAGTCGTTCACTTTTCGCTTCAACCAGCGGATGATTCGGCGGCTGGAATGGCAAGCGTACAATCGCCAGACAGGTCAATGCCTCACCCGGAATATCGACACCTTCCCAGAAACTACTCGTTCCCAGTAATACCGATGCCGGATGCTCCTGAAAACGACGGGTCAGCTTCGTTCGACTGCCACCATCTACACCCTGACCAAAAACAGCAATCTCACTTGTAGATAATTTCTCCTTCAGCGGCTCATACACCTGCTTGAGCATCCGATACGAAGTGAATAAGACGAGCATTCGCCCTCGCGTTGCCTGTGCGGACTCAGCTAAAGACTCCACCAGCATCGACACAAAACGCTCATCGCCCACATTTCCTTTTAATGTTGGGAAATCGCGTGGAATGAGTACAAGCGACTGCTCGCGGTAATTAAACGGCGATTCCAGCATAACCGTATTCAGCTTCCCATGCTGCTGAGCATCCTTGAGTCCAAGCTGATCAATCATATACTGGAAGTTTTTATCAATCGACAGCGTCGCTGATGTTAAAATAATACTTTTCTTTTTATCGAAAAAATGTTCTTTGAGCTGCTCGCTCACATCTACAGGTACAGCATACATCTGTAATGACTTGCTGCGATAGCTCGCATTCGCTTCATACCAGTATACCGTATCGGTACTGTCCAGCTTCACAAAATGACGTAGATCATCACGCACACCACCGAGGTCTTTGAACAGACCGGTCACATCAGTCACCAGGCCATCCGTATCCACAATATCGTCCGATTCCTTGATCTTGCCCATAATATGCTCACCCTGCCGAATAATCTGGCTCAGGGCAATATGGATACGATTCTCAAGCTCGGTAATCTGTGCCCACTCTTCTGGCTTCTTATCGGGTAACAGACGGAGTGTGAACTGTGCTGCTTCTCCAGGCCCAGCATCCGTACGCTGAGGTAATAGCGCAAATAACAGCTCATTAAGCTTGTCCCAGTCTTCTTTTACATCAGCTAGCTCAGGATATAAGTTATCGACCGCAATCGCCCATTCCATCGCTCGCTCACTACCGGAAGAACCGAGCTTTTGACGCAGGACAGCTAACTGTCCATTTTTGCTATCTTTGAACAGACGTAGCAATGGGTGAATCAATGTGAAATATTTCATATGCATGCCTAGGTGCTTGCCTGCCACATCTTCCAGATGATGGGCTTCATCAATAACAAGACGATCATAGCTAGGTAATAGCTGATGTCCTGCCTTAATATCGGTGAACAGCTTGGAATGATTCGTGATCACCACATCGGCTGCTCCTGCCTCATGCTTGGCACGATGGTAAAAGCATTGCTTGAACCACGGACAGGCACGTCCGAGACATGAATCCGTATCGCTCGCTACCGTCTCCCAAAAATCGCCGCCACGGTTACCCATGTTCAGCTCTTCATCATCCCCGGTTTCGGTTGCAGTCAGCCAGACGATCATCTGCGCTGCGATCAGCACGTCTTCCTTGGGACTCTGAAATTCCTTTGTATTTATTTTATGCTCAAATTTGCGCAGACACAAATAATGCTGTCTCCCCTTGAATACAGCAGCGCGAAAAGAAAACGGAATGACCTTCGTTAATAGCGGAACATCACGCTCTCTGAGCTGTTCTTGCAAGTTGATCGTGTGCGTACTAAGCATGACACGTTCGTTATTTTTCACACTATGATAGATCGACGGAAGCAGATATCCAAGCGATTTGCCCGTACCTGTGCCCGCTTCGATTAATAGATGCTTCTCATCGGTAAGCGCCTGATTGACTTCATCAAACATATGATTTTGCGCGGCACGCTCCTCATAGTCAGGCAATAGATTACGCAGATTATCCTTCACCTGCTCCATAAACTCTTCAAACGATGTATCCTGCAGTGGCATATTGCCACGTTCATCTGCCGCCGGTGGAATGTCTATCCAGTCTCCCACCTTCAGCGCAAGCTGACGATAAAAGCGATGACTGTCCAGATCCTGAGCAGGCTGTGCTTCACGATCCATCCGGGCTCCGTCAAAATACCAGCCCAGATCGCTGTCCTGATTATCAAACAACTCGGATAGTCGCTGCACCGTAATGAGCGGAAGTTCATCCAGCTCCTCCAAGCATTTTAAAAATACATGTGCTGTAGCTAGAGCATCGCTATCCGCCTGATGCGGACGGTCATGCTGAAAGCCCAGCGAGCTACTCACCATACTAAGCTGGTAACTCGGCAAGTTTGGGAAAAAGATGCGTAAAAAGTCCATCGTATCCAGCACTCTACCGGTAAACGGCAAATAGCCGGTTCGATCCAGTGCACGCTGTAAAAAGCCGAGGTCAAAGCCGACATTATGTCCGACCAGTACGGCATCCTCCAGCAGTGGAATCATATCCAGCATCACATCATCCAGCTCCGGTGCATCCGCTACATCCTTATTACTAATCCCCGTAAGTCCGGTAATAAAAGCAGGAATCTTCCCGCCTGGCTTGACCATGGAGCTATACACTTCACTAACGGTTCGATCATGATCTATAATGGCAAGGCCCACCTGAATAATATCATCTGTTGCCTGGGTCCCTGTTGTTTCAAAATCCAGTACAGCAAATTTCATGGATGTCTAAATTCCTTTCCCAGCAGCCTCTCTGCACTGATATCCAATCGTCAACTATCAGCATACCAGAAGAGCGCAGTTTTGAAAATCAACCACAATAAAAGGTGATACCGGGCGCGAATCGGCTCGCACAGTATCACCCTGCTTCGGCGTTATAATAATAGTAGTATACCTTAAATCGAACAGTTGTTCCAGCAGATTTGTATAATTGGGTTCGTTTAACTATCAAATGAAATGAAGCAATTAAGCAAGGATTTACAGTTGTACGCTACTCGATTATAGTAAGTATAAATACCTAAGTCGATTGATTATTAAGAACTATACTACTACACGTATCATCCTAATTAAGCCTATATAGAAATGAAGGGGATAGTAGATTGAACAGCTTACTTGCAAGAATGATTGTATTCTTTTCCAGCGTGATTGTGATCGGGATCGCTGTCGCTGGCATTACCGGATACCAATCATCCAGTTCTCTCGTTATTCAGTCGATCGGGAAGCAGGCTGAAAATGTTGCGTTGCGTGCTAGCGCACTGATTGATCCCGCACAATACAAAGCGATCCCACCCACAGAAGGTGGCGAAACCGCTTATTATACCGAGCTTCGGCAGCAGTTAAATAAGCTGCGCGAAGATAACGGATTCCGTTACATCTATACACTCAATCGAATACAGCAAAACGGTAAAGATGAATACGTATATATCATAGACGGTGCTCCGCAAGATGTACCCGAAGATGACTTCTCTCCGCTTGGAACGGTCGAGGATCAGGTTTATCCGGCGATGAAGCAAGTGATTGATACTGGACAACCTGCAGTCGGCGATCTGAGTCAGGATCAATATGGAGCGATCATCACTTCATTTGTCCCGATTAAGGATGCGTCTGGACAAACGATCGGCGTGCTTGGCGCGGATCTGGATGCAACAAATATTTATGGATTGATGCAAAAGTCCAAGCAGACGACGCTCATCATATCTATTGTCATTTTACTTGTCAGTCTAGTGCTTGTATATCTGCTAGCCCGTTATCTGATTCGTCCGCTTAAACGACTTACTCATGATGTGCATCGTGTGAATGAAGGTGATCTGACGATTACCGTTGGCGTAACAGGCAAGGATGAGATTGGTCAGCTGTCCGAAGCATTTGGCAGACTCGTAAGTGATACACGAAGCGTGATCGTTGGCATTCGAGACAGCGCACAGGACCTGCAGCAAGCGGCAAATGGATTGTCGGAGCAGTCCCAGGCAACAAGTGATACGAGTCGCGCCATTGCAGCTCATGTGAACGAGACTGCCGCAGATACACAGACTCAAGCGGCTCATGCGAGCGAAATGAATCATGGCATGAATGATGTGAGCGCAGGTATCCAGCGGATTGCCGAAGCAGTCAATATTGTGTCAGAGCGATCAGGTGATACCTTAGAACAAAGTTTGCAAGGCAAGCAGTCGATCCATCAAGCAGTGACTCAAATGGACGCTATTACAGCGTCATCAGATCGTATGGCAGCAGCGACCGAGCAGCTTCAGCAGCATTCAAACCGGATCGAAGATATTTTGAGGTTGATTAATGATATTGCCGGACAGACACAGCTTCTCTCACTGAATGCTTCAATTGAAGCGGCTCGTGCAGGCGAACAGGGTCGTGGCTTCGCTGTTGTTGCAGGTGAGGTACAGAAGCTAGCAGGACAATCGCAGTCTTCGGCAGCGGTAGTTGCGGAGATTGTAACGGCGATGCAGCGTGAGATCAACCAGCTCTATCGTCATATGGAAGAGAATCGTCAGGAAGCTCATAATGGGATGAGCGTTGTACAGCTTGCAGGGCAGTCATTCGAGCACATCCATGAACGATTGGGTGATGTGTCGGCGCAGCTCCATTATGTATCTGAATCATCTTCTGAAATTTCGAGTATCTCTCAGCATATGCTAACGGCTGTAGATGAAATGGAACAGATCGCTCGCCAATCTGCCCATCGGTTTGAGCAGGTGACTGAAGGTGCGGAGGAACAACAGGCAGCGATGGAGCATGTGAGTAGCTCTGCAAATCATCTGGCACAACTGTCGGAGCGATTGAATGGGTTGATCGGACGATTTAAGGTGTAGTTAGGAATTGTATATATGACAGACCAGTCCTGATTGCGGGGCTGGTCTTTTTTGTTTGTATAAAGATGTTCTTGGCTTGGCTGTGTAAGCTTAATCATTCCATTCATACCAGTCGACAACTACATTTATTTGGATTGTCTATCTTTCTACGTTCAAGAGTTAGTCCTCCATTTTCGTAATTCAGTTCACAGACTTCTTGAATGATCCGATTTGACTTGAGCGCGCCTAGCATTTATCCTTTAAATGGTATTTATGACATTCGTAGCAATCGAATCTATAGGCAGTACAGTAGCTTTCTCCCTAGCGATAGTCCATACATATAGCTAGTAACCGATGAGCGCCAAGAATTTTCGTAGTCGCTTATTTGGTATTTACACATCTACATAAATGAGGTGACATGGTTGATCCAAACGGTAAATCTTCGCAAAACATATCGTAAACGAGTTATTTTCGAACATGTGAATCTGAGTATCCCTGCACACCGCTTTACCTTTATTGCAGGGCAGAATGGCTCTGGTAAAACGACATTGTTAAAATGTCTGCTCGGTCTAGAAAGGTATGAAGGCGATATTTTATTCGAAAATCAATCGGTACAATCCCATCGCCCCCGAATGTATGCCCTGTATGATCATTCTCCGTTATACGATCATTTGACGGGTCTACAAAATATCAAAGTCCTACATCATGAGGAGCTATCCTATGAGCAGATCACGCAAAAGGCTGAGCCCATCCTTGATCCTGAGCTTCTACAGGAAAAGGTTCAGCATTACTCTTACGGACAACGTAAGAAATTAAGTCTGTTGATCGCTCTATTACACGAGCCGGATTATCTGTTTTTGGATGAAGTATCGCACGGGCTTGATTATGATTCCCTACTAGAATTGAAAACTATGTTAAAAGAACAACTACAAGGCATCACGGTTATCGCTACAGGTCATCAGTTTGACTTTTACGAAGATCTGGTCGATTCAGTGATTATGATTGCCAATCAGACGACAACACAGATTGATCATGTCAAAGAGAATGGAGATGATCTGGTTGAAATCTACCGTAACCATATGGGCTAGTGTGAAAAAAGAATTATTATATCAGCGATATAGTCATATACTCTGGAAGACATTGATTGCAACGGTATTCCTATCATTCGTCGGAGTATATGGATTAATCTCCAAAGCGATCAATGCTTATGATAACTATGTAAAAGCATATGCCTTTTATACCGAGCAAGGGGTAGATGTCAAAGCACTTCTGCAGGCTCCGGCTTCAGCTCTAGGTGGCCCACTCACAGATAATCAGGCGAAATACTATTACGATCAGCTATCTGCTACGATCTATATGTTAAACGGAACCCATATGTTCACACCTACACTGGAATGGTTGCTATTTGTATTCTGTCCAATCATTTTCGGATTATATGGCTGGTACATATCCACATATGACTACAAGCACAAGACCTTAAAATTGAAAATGCTACACTCGTCACCCGCACGAATTCTAAGTGCGAAGTTCATTGCCAGCCTGATCGTTATCGTATTCGTTATGACCATTACACTGGTTTTGTCCGCTATAGCTGGGATAATTGCGAGTATATATTTGAGGAATAAGATACCTGTAGATTCCTTTGCGATGATCGACCAATTGGATACCAGCTCATTGCTGTTACAGTTATTATTCGCTCTGTTATTGTGTGCGTTGTTCACGTCGATAGGATTTATGCTGGGCACTATTTTTAAAGTATCCTTGCTACCAGCTATTCTAATTTTTGCGTACAACCTTTTGCTTCCGATATTCGGCAAGTATGATCTCAAAAATGTGATTGCGAGCGTGGCTCATTCTATTTTCTCATTCAAAGGCCAATTCCAGCTTGTTGTGCCTGTACCTATGTCAATGGTAACCGCGTTATGGACGCTATTGTTATTTGGTCTGCTCTTCGTCGGAACTTCCTTTGTCCTGTTTCAAAAGCAAAGTAAATATACGAATTGATCATGTTCATTGGTCCAAAATAAATCAGGTATATTCTTGTACACATTCATAACTACAATTCGAGTCACAGTCACAAAAACTATACGGACTATACTGGCACAATACAAAAACGGAGTACCCCTTATTAAATGAGGTACTCCGTTTTTTATGTCAAGCTCAAGCTAGCTAACTCTCTAACAATACTAGCCAATGTTCCTATATTACACAATTGTTGCGTGAACTTCCTTGTGCGCTTCCATCACTGGCTTGTTTGCATCATCTACAAATACAACCGTTGGACGGTGTTCCTTGGCTTCCGCGTTATCCAGTACAGCGTACGAGATAATAATAACCGTGTCACCAGGCTGTACCAGACGAGCTGCTGCTCCATTCAGGCAAACCACACCGCTGCCACGAGGACCGACGATTACGTACGTTTCCAGACGAGCACCGTTGTTATTGTTCACGATCTGCACTTTTTCATTTTCAAGCAAGTCGGCGGCATCCATCAGATCTTCGTCGATCGTAATACTGCCCACATAGTTCAGGTTAGCTTCCGTCACTGTGGCACGGTGAATTTTGGACTTCATCATCGTTCTAAACATTTCGGGGGAACCCCTCTCTTTTGTATAATGACGTGTTGTATAGAGCTTATACAGTTACAGCCGTCTGACGGGACAAGGCTGGTTCTAAGATCATATTATCAATCAGGCGAGTACGACCGAATTTTACAGCCAGTGCAACAATAATCTCAGAGGACACATCGGCCAGTAACGCCTGATCTTCCAGCGTCTCTAATTGTGGAAAGGTCATAATCTCTGCATACTCAATCTCGGCAATCGGCGATGTTGCGATCTCGCGGCGTAGCATGTCGCGCACATCACCTGCTGTCCAGGCTGGCTGCTCGATCATCTGTTGCTTCACGAGCTCCAGTGAACGAGACAGGACAAGTGCTTGCTTGCGTTCTTCTGCGGACAGATACACATTACGTGAGCTGAGTGCGAGTCCATCTGCTTCTCGCACAATAGGACAAGCCACAATCTCAATATCCATATTCAGATCCTGCACCATCTGGCGAATGACGGCGACCTGCTGTGCATCCTTCGCTCCGAAAAATGCTGCATCTGGCTTCACAATATTGAACAGCTTGGTCACGACAGTCGATACACCGTCAAAATGACCTGGACGTGAAGCGCCGCACAGCGTGTCCGTCAACTCAGCAACCGTCACATGTGTTTTGGTCGGCGACGGATACATATCCGCGACAGTCGGCATGAACACGATATCTACACCTTCGCGCTCTGCCAGCTCCAGATCACGCTGTTCATCCCGTGGATAACGCTCAAAGTCTTCGTTTGGCCCAAACTGAATTGGATTCACGAAAATGCTAATCACCACGATATCATTCGTTTGCTTCGCACGACGCATCAGGCTTGCATGACCTTCATGCAGGAAGCCCATTGTCGGTACCAGACCCACGGTAGCGTCGCCTTTCGTTTGCATATGCTGTTGACGAAGCTGTTTTACTTCCTGTCTCACTTCTGCAACACTACGTACAACCTTCACGAGTTACTCTCCACCTTCCGTTGTTGTCCATACAGCGAATCCAATGCTTTTTCATCCGGGTTAAACACATGCTCTTCTGCCGGGAATGCACCTGTCTTCACTTCATTCACATATTGCTCCAAAGCCGTGCGGATCGTCGCGCCTACGTCAGCATACGTTTTAACAAAACGTTTTTCACGATAATTATCGGTATATTTCACCACATCATGAAATACGAGTACTTGACCGTCACAGCCACGTCCTGCTCCGATGCCAATCGTTGGAATAGATAATTCGCCCGTAATCCGTGCTGCTGTATCCTCGGTGACCAGCTCCAGCACGACGCCGAATGCGCCTGCGGCTTCCAGTGCCTTCGCATCGTTTAGCAGACGCTGAGCATCCTGCTCATCCTTCCCTTGAATGCGATATCCACCGATCTGATGCACAGACTGTGGAGTCAAGCCGATATGTGCTAGTACAGGTACACCTGCACGTGTGATTGCAGCAACCGTCTCGGCGATCTCTGCTCCGCCCTCCAGTTTCACGGCATGGGCATGTCCTTCTTGCATAATGCGCTTCACGGTGCGCAGCGTTTCATCTATACTTCCGTGATAAGTCATAAAAGGCAAATCCGCCACGATAAAGGTCGATCCTGCACCACGTGCTACCGCACGGGAATGATACACGATATCGTCAACGGTAACCGGAATCGTCGAATCGTAACCCAGTACGACATTTCCAAGTGAATCTCCGATTAGCAGCATATCTACACCAGCCTCTTCAGCCAGACGAGCTGTCGGATAATCATAGGCAGTTACCATTGTGAGCGGATTGCGCTCGGATTTCATTTTTTTCATTTTGACAATATTCAGCGGCGTTTTGGCTGCCATGTGACATCAAGCTCCTTTGTATTCGATATTGTTTTTGGACAAAATAAAAAACCTTTTCGTCTTGCGAAAAAGGTCCAGAGTCCAAAAAAGAGTCACTTTGCGATCATCTCTCCTGTCTCGGTCCTGTAACGGCTCAGAGCAGAATTGAATGGTGCCAACACCTCGCTTCATCAGCGTATCTAGTTAGTGGATACGACTTCATAATGGTTGCAGCACAATAGAGTATTCGGCTCTTATAGATACCGTTCTCATCGCTGCAATAATACGTGCCTTGGAAGGCTAGCTAGTCCGGGTCAGATTCATCTCTCAGCCGCTTGTGCGGTCTGCATTTTCCTCTGCCAGACAGGGGTAAAACCTTCTCCTGCAAACGATGCTCGCCTGCCAGCTCACACCAATGTAACATGATAAAGTACGGCTCGGTCATGCCGATACCGTCTTCTTGCCTAGTATAGCAGAGTGCGTGCAGAATTACACGCCTTTTGCAATAAAACATATAGTTGTTTACGAATGGTGCATTGCCTTATCTTCTGGTAGGATGGACGATACACGGTGTGTGTGCAACGCTTGCTTCTATTCGCTTCATTACTATACTTGTCCAACCCATAGGACTCTGAATCCAAGTTTCCGCACATATGAAGAATAGACAAAATGCACCCCTCCATCTACAGGGACAAGAGATACATTTTATCTTCGTCTTAACTTCGTTAATCGAACGCTGTATTACCACGTCTTTTTTATTAAAATCCAACCTCACCTGAATAGACAGGAATGATCGTTCCATCCAGCTGCTCCAGTAATAGCTCTCCATTATGTCCCAGACCACGAGCAATACCTATCAGCGTATCTTGTGATGTTTTTACCGTTACCTCTTGACCAATTGCAAATGCAGATGCTTCCCATAAGGCAGCAATCGGTGCAAAACCTTCACGGTTATACAGATCATAGAGCGACTCCAGCTCACCCATGATCGCTGCTACAACAGTAGTACGATCTATCGGCTCTCCGCGCTCCATCCGTAGTGAGGTTGCTAGTGGTCTTACCTCTTCCGGCAAATCCTCGGGTGCCATATTCACATCTATACCAAACCCTGCCAGCGCATAGCGAACATAACCGTCTTCTGCCGCTGATTCGACAAGAATCCCGCATACTTTTCGACCATCAATCAAGAGATCATTCGGCCACTTGATGCCAATATCGAGCCCGCTTACATTCCGTAATGCCCGGCAAATCGCGACAGCCGCGAGAAGTGTGAGCTGTGATGTGTATTGTAAAGGCTGCTGTGGACGCAGAACAACGGTCATCCATACTCCGCGTCCAGCTGGCGAATAGAATCGTCTTCCCTGGCGACCACGACCTGCGGTTTGCTGCTCTGCAATGACAAGCGTACCTTCCACCGCCCCTGACTCAGCTAGCTCGCGCGCCACATCCTGCGTGGAGCCTACCGTTTCAAGTACATGTAGTGGATCGCCCCAAGAAGTGGATTTGCTTAAGTGTAGACGTAAGGTCACTTCATCAAACCGATCGGGGAAGCGTGCAATCCGATATCCCCGGCGCGTGACGGAGTCAAACTCATAGCCCTGCTCTTTAAGCCGATTAATGCCCTTCCAGACGGCTGTACGGCTCACAGACAAACGGCGGCTAATCTCTTCGCCAGAAATATATTCGCCTGGTCGCTCGGTCAATAGCTCTAGTAGTTGCTCATCACGCATGCGTTTCCCCTCCTGTTCCTCCATGCTGACGTGCATAATTCAGGATCTCTTCACGCTTATTTGCAAGCTCTCCGCTAGCCACAGCTAATAATAGCTGCTGCATCAGTTGACCAAGCCAGGGGCCACCGCGTGTGCTCAGTGCGGATAATACATCCTGACCATTCACACACAGATCAGCTAATTGATACACATGCATGTCGCTGATCCATTGGGGTATGCGTTCATACAATAGGCGAAGTGTATCGGTCAGCTCCGAATCTGAAAGAGCAGGATATAGATCTCGCCACAGTTCTGCCGTCTCCCGCCCATATTGAAGCACACCAGAGATCAACGTCTGCTGCGCTCTTGTCTCATCCAATTCATTTGTCGCTAGACGCTCATGCAAGCGCAATAGCTTCACCACATGATCGACAGCGGCATTCGAAAATGTCCACTGCTTCATCGCTTGACGTGCTTCTTCATCATTTAAGCCAAGTGCCAGCATGATCAGCGTCCAGCGTAATACCGATGGCTTACCCGGTATAGCTTCCAATCGTTGAAGTAGCTCGGGTCTCAACGCAGGACAGGGTACATCTATCTTCATCGAGCCGATCAAGCCGCTATCTTGTAGCAAACGAATCCCTTTTACCGGATGAGGGCCTGCGATCATCTTCTCCATCTCAACCCGGATACGTTCTATCGCAATATAACGAATCAGCTCACGCCGCTCTATCAGAGCTGTCCATGTGGCAGACTCCAGCTCAAAATCAAATACGGACGCAAAACGAAGTCCACGCAGCATCCGTAGTGCGTCTTCATCAAATCGTTCACCAGGTACACCGACGCAGCGAATAATACCATTTTGCAAATCATCTCGTCCATGAAACGGATCAACATATTCGCCATCTATTCCTCGTGCAATCGCATTCATCGTAAAATCACGGCGACGCAAATCCTCATACAGATCACTTACAAACTCAACGTGTTCAGGACGACGATGATCGACGTAGTTCCCTTCCGTACGATACGTTGTTAATTCAAAATGCTCGCCTTCAACAATGACCGTCACCGTTCCATGCGCAATACCGGTTGGTACGGTATGCTCGAACAGCTCAATCACTTGCTCTGGCGTTGCATTGGTCGCGATATCCATATCGTTAATCGGTCTCCCCATCAACTCGTCGCGTACACAACCACCGACAAAATAACCTTCATATCCTTGTTCAACGAGACGGCGGAGCAGGGACATGCCCCGTTCCGCCGTCTGTGCTTCAACCCAGTTCCACTGCATCATCTCGTATAATCAACCCCGCACCGGAGAAGGTGTCGGCATCTGCCGCTTCAATACCCGGTAATAAATTTGTTCGTACTTTTCCATCATCGCTTCATTGCTAAATTCTTCATTCGCACGTGAGATACAGTTTTGACGCATCTGCTCCATCAGCGCTGGATTGGTCAGCAGTTGAATCGCATGACGTGCCATATCATCGGTATCTCCAATCGAGGACAGATATCCTGTTTCGCCATGTACAACCAGTTCGGGAATACCGCCTGCTCGTGAGCCGATCGTCGGTACGCCGCAAGCCATCGCTTCCAGCGCAACCAGGCCAAAGCTTTCCTTTTCCGAAGGTAGCATTAAAATATCTGCCATCGAAATGACCTGCGGAATATCGTCTTGCTTGCCCAGGAAATGAACCCGCTCGGTCAAACCTAGCTCCTGAATCCGCCACTGAATCTTCGGCATATCTGGCCCTTCGCCGACAAATACTAGACGCGACGGTACTTCGCTATTAATACGTGCAAAGGCTTCGACCACATCGCCGACACGCTTGACGGGACGGAAGTTGGAAATATGCATGATAATTCGATCATCACCGAATCCAAAGTCATTACATAGCTGTTCAATCTCGCGTGGATAATAGACACGCTTGTCCACAAAGTTATACGTGAGATCAATATCACGCGTAATATCCAGCAGTTCACGTGTCTCGCGGATCAGATCGCGAGACACAGCAGTTACAGCATCACTTTCGTTAATTGCCAGTCGGATCAGATCCTTCAGGGATTCGTCCTGAGCTAGTACGGTAATGTCTGTACCGTGTAGTGTGGTGACGACTTTCAGGTGATCGCCGACCATCTGTTTTGCCAGAAAAGCACATACAGCATGAGGCACCGCATAATGTACATGCAGCACATCAAGTTGCTGCATTTTGGCAACCTGTGCCATTTTATTAGCTAGTGTCAGGTCATATGGCGGATATTTAAAGACATAGTAGTCATTGACTTCCACTTCGTGATAAAAAATATTTTTGTGGAAAGTTCCTAAGCGAAAAGGTACGCTGTGCGAAATGAAGTGAACTTCATGCCCTTTTTCAGCAAGCAGCTTGCCAAGTTCGGTAGCCACGACGCCCGATCCGCCAAGTGAAGGATAACAAGTAATGCCTATTTTAAGCATCGTGTCCATGAGGGCAATCCCCCTTCAATATGATTTTGAGTTTAAGAAGAGAAGGCTGAGTGTGCATAATTAGTATGTGCTGGAATGGTACAGCATTTGCTTTTTGTGCTTAAAGTTGCCTTCTCTTCCTTGTTTATTGGGTGGTGCAATTTTAAAGATTTTTTAAATGATCTTTATAGTTATGGAAAATTAGTCAGCTTGTTAGGTGATCATTTCTCAACTATTTTAGGAGCTTACTAATAGCTCCGTACATATTTAGTTTTGGATGGGATGAAGGTAATCGTTATGGATTCGTTGTTATTACTTTAAATGGTTGCATTCTTTTTTCATAACCATCTTAAACATCATGTATGATCTTACAGCAACATATCTGCTATATAAGGTGTTTTGATCACAAAGCCTTCGGCGTATGGGATCAGGCTGCGTTGTCCGGCGATGGCGTCACGGTAGCGGACGCGGTCGACGTAGCCTTGCGTTAACGGTGTCGCTACAGCGTCGCTTCCTGGTGCTAGTCCGAATTGGGATGCGTAGCAGGATAAGGCTTCGACTTTGCGGTCGTAATGATCGGTTACATCGACAAGCACACTTGCAGGTGCGGTGTCGTTAATAAAATAGTAATAGATCTGTTCCACTTGTACCGGTGGAAGTTCGGGCATGTAGCGGCGAAGCTTGGCGTTGAATACGGCTTCTTCGACCAGACGACTGCACCAGGTATGGTCAGGATGACGATCTTCCCAGTAGGGTGCAAATACGATACGCGGTGCGCAGCGACGAATCTCGGCTGTGATGGCGGCGAGTTGTTCGGCGTTACGTTCTAGCCCTCGATCGGGTAAACCCAGATTGCTGCGATAGGATAGACCGAGCACGTCGGCTGCAGCTGCCGCTTCTTGCTTCCGCAATTCTACGGTACCATTGGAAGACATCTCTGCATAGGTCAGATCACAGATGCCGACCCGAAGGCCGGCAGAGGTGTGCTTGATGATCGTTCCAGCCATGCCGATCTCTGCATCGTCGGCATGGGCACCGAAGACGAGAATGTCTAGCTTTGTACTCATTTTAGTTCCTCTCCGGCAGGCTTATATTTATGGGTAAGCTCACGCCAGGCGAAGTCGCCACGATCCAGTGCTTTGACGAGAATCTCTGCGGTTGCAATATTGGTCGCTACCGGAATTCCCTGCACATCGCAAATGCGCAGCAATGCGGTAATATCTGGCTCATGCGGCTGTGCCATCAGTGGATCACGCAGGAAAATAATCAGATCCAGCTCATTTTGTGCAACCAGTGCGCCGATCTGCTGATCGCCACCGAGTGGGCCGGACATAAAGCGATGAATATCCAGCTTCGTTTGCGCCATAATACGTTGTCCCGTCGTACCGGTCGAATACAGCTTGTGACCGTGGAATACGTGCTCATAAGCAGTTACAAAATTAACCATTTCATCTTTTTTGCGATCGTGCGCGACAAAAGCTATCTGGAACATGGCAATCTCCCCTATATTATAGTTTCTTTATATTCATATTGCTTAGTCGACAAAACGCTCAAATCCGTAGACCATTCCCGTATATTCCATCACTTTTTGTACGCCGATTTTCACACCAGGCATATAACCAGCGCGTTCATAGGAATCATGGCGGATTTTGAGGGATTGTCCGAAGGCACCGAAGATCACTTCTTGTTGAGCGAATACGCCTGGCAAGCGTACACTGTGAATGCGGAAGCCATCGAATTCGCCGCCGCGAGCGCCTGGAATTGTTTCTTTTTCTTTCGGATTACCTTGTTGCATGGATTCACGTACCTCACGTACCATTTCGGCCGTTTTAACTGCGGTACCGGAAGGTGCGTCGAGTTTATGGTCACCGTGAGTTTCGATGATTTCGAGGTTTGGAAAATGCTTCGCCGCCTGTGCGGCAAAGCGCATCATCAGGATTACACCGATTGAGAAGTTAGGCGCGATCAATCCACCGATTCCTGCTTCCTCACACAGACGATCCAGCTCCTCAATCTGCTCTGGTGTATAACCCGTTGTGCCCATCACCGGGCGTACGCCGTGTTCAATTGCCAGACGAGCATGCTCATAGGCAAATTCCGGTGTCGTAAAATCGACCAGTACATCTGCTTTTGCAGAACTCAGTGCTTCTTGCAAGCTTGGTACGAGCTTCACATCTGCAGATGGCATACCCACCAGTTCACCAGCGTCTCGTCCTGCGTCAGAGCGTCCGATCGCTGCTGCCAGTTCCAATTGCTCATCACCGAGCACAAGCTTCAATACTTCGCGTCCCATTCGTCCGCCTGCTCCGGCTACGATTACTTTAATTCGTTCGCTCATCTTATTCTCCTTTATCCGCTTGCTCTGTAGAATTGGCCTGATCGTCTTCAATCCGAGTCCAGCGATCTTTATCTCGTGTATTAAATTTATGCATAACTTGGTTATGCGCTTCGGTCAGATCAATGCCGAGTGAGTTGGCAAAACAGATCGTAATGAACAAAATATCACCAAGTTCCAGTTCAATCGAATTATCGGCTTCATCGCTCTTTTTCGGCTTTTCACCGTAAGAATGATTCACTTCACGCGCCAGTTCGCCCACTTCTTCGGACATACGCGCTAGCATAGCCAGTGGCGAGAAGTATCCTTCCTTAAACTGTGAAATGTAGGCATCGACTTCTTTTTGCATCGTTGCCATCGTTTTTTCTGTCATGTGTATTCCCTCCATCAACCCAATTCATTCTGTAACTACGATTCCTGTCACAGTATAAAAAATGCCTTTGCTGTATACATATGCAGCACGGTCAGTGCAGGCTTTTCCTGCCTATTGCCGAATGTGTGACTTCCTCCTATAGTTAGGGGTGGAGCGGTCAAAATGATCATGTGAAATCATGCTTCTTTCTCCACATGATCGACAGGTCCGTCACCCTGTATCTGCTCGATCATGCTCGCTGTTCATCCATTCATTCGTGCAAGTTATCATTACCATGTTATCCTAAAGCGATTTTGAAAACAAATGCTTTTTTGTTCATATTGACATACTCATTCCTGGCAATCACATTGATGGAGGTCTTCGTTCATGGTACAACGTTTCTTAAAACAGCTTCGTGTGATTTTACCGATTATATGTGGTGCCGCAATCTATGCATTTGGCTTAATGTACTTTATTATTCCGAACAAGCTCATGGAAGGCGGCGTAACCGGGATTACGATTTTGCTCAATTATGCTTTTGGATTGGCTCCTGCTCTGTCGACACTACTGCTGAATATTCCGTTATTTCTAATCGGTCTCAAAATGCTGGGCTGGCGCCGAATGATCTATACAGGGATTGGCATTGGTTCGTTGTCATTTTTCCTGTGGCTGTTTGAATGGCTGATCAAGCAGGAATGGATTACGCCATTCCAGACCGAGCATGATTATATTCTAGCGGTGCTGTATGCAGGGGTTACGCTTGGACTTGGGCTGGGGATTGTATTTCGATTTGGCGGAACAACCGGTGGCTCGGATATTATCGCTACCATCTTAAACCGTAGCTTTGGCTGGAGTATTGGTCAGGTGCTACTCGGGCTCGATATTGCGATTATCGGCGCATCGCTGTTCTTCATTTCTAAAGAACTGGTACTCTATACGCTTGTTACTGTATTCATTGCGACCAAAATCATTGATTTTATCCAGGAAGGTGCCTATTCTGGCAAAGCGTTCACGATCATTAGCGATCATGCAGATGTGATTGCAGCGCAGATTATGAAGGAGATGGATCGCGGGGTTACGTTGATCCCTGCCATCGGTGCCTATTCAGGACAAACCAAGCAAATGGCGTATTGTGTGGTCTCGCGTCAGGAGATTCGCCGTATTCATCTGATCGTCAAAGCGATTGATCCGCGCGCCTTTGTCATTATTAATGAGGTCAATGATGTGCATGGTGAGGGATTCCGCGAGGAACAACAGCATTGATTAGATCCGGTTAAACTCAAATCCAATACATCTACATACAAATAGAGCAACCAACCGCTTCATGACCATCGGCTTGTTGCTCTATTTGGCGTCTAATCTATTGATATGACGTTCATTCAACTAGACATTCCTATACGATGGGAAGAATCGCTCCATAACTTAGAACACATTAGCCGCAAGAACACGCTATATGGTCTCTTCCTTCCGTTCTGCTCATACATTACTGATTATACATTCCTAACTTATACGTTCCGTTTCCGTTCCTCACGCGCCTGCCATAGCGCCCATGCACCAGCCAGCGCTGAAGCAAGCGTTAACGCTACCGTAAAATTGCGCACTTGATTCAGTCGTATAACGAGCTGTTCCGTTAACCACGGATAAATGCCCTGGCTATAATCCATATAATCGTTGAGTAGCGTCCAACCAAGTGCAATGAACAGAGTCGTACGCTTGAAAATAAAGAATCGCACATACACCAGCGCTTCGATCGCCATTGTCAAATGTGAAGCGGTGAGCATCCAGTCCTGCCATACGAGCGTGTCCCCAAGCGAAGCTCCCCAGAAGATCATGGTCACTGCCCAGATCCCATATTTAACTGAAGTCACAACAGCCAGCGCTTCAAAAAGCGCACGAATTCCTTTCACCCAGCGACGACGTGGCGGAAATAGTAGAAACGCTATCGCTATACTAAAAAATAGACTTGCTGTTGGGCTATCCGGTACAAATACAACCATCCATGCTGGCCAATGCAGCAGTGTATATTCTAACTGCAGTGCATACCAGTAATACCCATAAATCGTTCCCAGCACGTTGCAGATCAGCAGTAGCCACAGAAACATGCGGTTCGTCAAAAAAGCTCTACTCCAAAAATAAGAAATCGGCATTCCCAGTCTCCTTTATCTCTATTCGGGCATAAAGCCGCCTTGCATCATGACGGTTGCCGAAGGTGCTTTTATCCTTATCATTGTAAAAGTAGAACCTATATCTATGCAACCAAAAAGTCCACTCTAGATGCGAGTGGACTTTTATCGGAATATATTGTGTATAAGGTACGTATTGTATATGTGCGATACTGCGTTAACCGGATGATTAATGTGACAGCGATTTGCCTTCATGACTCTCCACTTCTGGCAATGTGGTATCAATTGCCGGTGTTAATAAGCGAAGCTCGCTTGTCCATTGCTGGAATGCCTGTTCATCTCTATCCGCAAGCGCCCGGTCAATGAGTGTGTTCAATTCTTCAATTCGATGCTCACGTAGGATTTGATCCCATACCATTTCTGCAGCCAGACCCAACATAACTTCGTAGGTTACCTTCATCTTGTACATAGGGCGCACCTCCATATGCTATTCAGGGATTTCTGAACTCTGCTCCTTTATCCACATAGCTTTGCGTTGTTTTGGCCATCCGCTGCAAGTCTTCCTCCGTGAGTTCACGAATGACACGCGCGGGTGAGCCTAGAGCCAGAGTATAAGGGGGAATTGTCTTGTTCTCCGTCACAATGGAGCCTGCACCGATGAGCGAGTATTCTCCAATATTCGCACCATTGAGTACAATAGCACCCATGCCGATCAGCGAACCTTTGCCAATGCGACAGCCGTGAATGATAGCTGAGTGTCCGACAGAAACGTCATCTTCGATAAGTAAGGGATGAATCTCATGCACATGCCCTACAGCGAGGTCTTGAATATTACAGCGTTGCCCAATCTGGACAGGAGCCAGATCTCCGCGAAGCACGGCATTGAACCAGACACTGCTGTAAGCTCCAATATTCACATCACCGATCAACTTCGCCCCTTCTGCCAGGAAGGTCGTCTCGTCGATATGAGGTAATCGGTTTTTGTAGGGAATCAACATGCCATCCGCTCCTTATCTGCATTTTAACCAAAATCAATGTAAGCGTATCAACAAATTTGTAAAAAAGACGGCGGATTCGATAAAAGTATTGTCATCTTTTATAGCAGATTTCCGAATAGCAACCTTTCTTCATAACGACCCGACAACGCCTCAAACGACATATGAGCTTATAGATAGCCAATTCTGTCTAAATTCATAGAACGATCGGCTATTTATTCCAATTATAACCAAATAGCCTGACATACGCCAGACTATCTTATAAACTATTTATCTTAGCGGAATGGATTTTTTGCTTTGCAAAAATCCTTGTTTCATTTTACATCGTGTGAGGAGAACGCTCACACTAGAGATGATCGCTATTATTATACAATACTGTATTCCATATATCGGTTTCACGTTCTAGTACGGTAAGGGACAGATTGCCTATACGCTCCGTATGACGCTCATGCATCAGCAGTTTAAACAATTGAGACAGCAATCCACCATGACTCACAACGAGAATATTATGATTCGGAAACTGTTGCCAGGTTGTCTCCAAAAAATCCAATGCTCGCCCTTGCAAAACCTCCAGCGGCTCTTGCCCCAGCTCAATCGTCTCCCACTCCGCTCCCCATTTGGATTCACGTTCTTCCCAGGTCATTCCTTCGATCTGTCCAAATCCGCGTTCCTTGAGTCGTTCATCCGGCTCCAATAATGGAATATGTAGTCGATCCGCGATAATACGCGCCGTTTCGTGAGCGCGCTCCAGGCTACTGGATACGATATGATCCCACTGGATCGGCTCAACAGCGAGTCGCTCCGCAAGCTTGACCGCCTGACGTCGCCCTTCTTCATTCAGCGGAATATCGCTGTGTCCTTGAATACGTCCTAATGCATTCCAATCTGTCATCCCGTGCCGAATTAATCCTACGCGCATTATTCATTCCACCCTCTCCGACCTTATCATCTACTTGATCTAACAATCAGCACAAAGTATATCCGGCTATATAGCAAAAAGCAACCGAAGATAACCTGTACAGGCATTCCTGGTTGCTAATATAAACGTTCATTTGGTTTCATCTGTCCATAGTCACCGATGACGTACATGTCCTAGCCAGCGCAGCGATACCAATGCTAGCAACATCCCTACCACAGACAAGATCATCCAGTATTGCGGATGACTCGGGTCCATCTGAATCACCAGCGGCTCAATCAATCCACGCGGTGAGCCTGAGAAATGGAGAGAAGAATGCATCACTGTCGTCGCATCGCTTGTGGCAACGCCGGTTGGAACGATGCCTGATACCGGCTCTTGAAATGCTTCCTTACTCGTACCGCTGGATAAATCTACGGTTAAATATACAAAACTGCACAGGAACACACCGATTACCGCCGCAATCCAAAAGGAAATTCGGCGCCGGAATATACGCGAGATTGGACCACGCTTAGCACCATTTTGCAGTACCCATGGTGTCTCCGCATAAATACGTTCCATCACATTGCGATTCATTTGTTCAGCACGAAGCTCTAGCTCCGGATCCAAGGCCAGCGCATTCGCTTCAGCTTCCATCAGTTCATGACTCTCCTGCCAGATCGCAAATTCAGCAGCACAGGCTTCACATTCATTCAGATGCTGATGAAGTGCCACAAGGCGCGGATCATCCGGCTTCATATCCCAATAGATTCCGAATAATAGCTCGGCCTCTCTGCAATTCATTTTCCCTTCATCCCTTCGATTGGCTCATCGTAGACCGAATCATGAAAATACGGCTCTAACCGTGTCTTCACACTCGCTCTCGCCCGAAACAAAAGAGATTTGACGGAGCTTACACTTTGACAGAGGATATCAGCAATTTCCTGATAATCCAACTGATCATATTCGCGGAGGATCAAAGCAGAACGCTGCTTTTCTGGTAATTGGTCAATCGCATCGCGCACCATCTGTACGCGTTCACCGCGCAGCACCGCATGCTCAGGCACCATCGTGCTTGGAGCGACTGGCGTATAACCACTCTCTTCCAGCGGCACCTGGCTCGCTTTTTGCTTACGTAGCTCGCTCAGTACCGTATTACGTGCAATCGTATACAGCCAGGTAGAAAAAGAAGCATCTACCTCACGAAACGAATGAAGGCTCTTGTACGCCTTATAAAAGGTTTCAGAGCACAAGTCCTCTGCCATTATTTCCAGATTGGCACTTTTCAGCATATGATAAATGAATGCCAGAATTTTGCGTTGATAACGACGCATCAGCTCCGAATACAGCTCCACATCGCCATTTTTTATTTCCTGAATAATCAGGGAATCTGTCATTGAAATGCGACCCTCCTCGTTGTTGCCGCCGCATCTTCCCGTTCCTTATGTATTCATTAATACTGAACACGGCAGCAAAAGTTGCGGTTAAAATTCGATTTTCCGTGATCTGTAGCCGATTCTAGTGGATGGCATACCGATCAAACATCTGTCTTGTAGCCAGTTAACAATTCTGAATATAACTGACCTAACCGATGCCTTCCCCCAGGCGTCGTAGCAACCGAAAAGAGACGATATCGCTCTTTTAGTTATGAATGTAGCTTATGTGTAAAGGATATTGCATCCCCATTATTCCATTTCAATAGAGTCATTATTACGATCCACTACTCGTCGATGATCATACATACTGACCGTCATGATTCAAAGCGATCAGCTCATGTACAACTTTCCTATCATACCTGACTTCTAGACGCAAAGCAAAGTCAAAAGGTTGCCGTATTCTTCCATTTCTTTTGGCAAGCCTGCTTGATAATTTCCGTTCAGGATCTAACAACCTGCACACTCAAAGGCATCTCAGCCCCAGCACAACCTGAAACTATGTATAAAAATGTGGTCTTTATTCGATATAGCAAGACAGCATTAAAAGTCACTTTTCTTTTATACCATAAAATGATTAGCAGTACAAAATGCTCATGAATTATCTTTTAGACAAAAAAAGAAACCGCTAACATTTGTTAGCGGCTGAGTACCCTATTTCAGGTGCTCGATTAATTATAAAAGCTTTAAATCCCAAAGCATTTTCAAATCCCTTCTTTTCAGCGGATTTTGCTACTATATTTTTTCCTAAGTAGATTGCTTTGAGTTTCATTGGTTCTTCTACATACTCATTGTGTAACTTTTACACGCAAGCTTGTATGCGATTATCTCTACATTCGCAGTTGGATACGAGCGCTGTAGCTCTTTGCTAAAGAAAGAGATATCATTTCTATCATAGTTCGATATCCTTTCTGCTAGAGAAATAATATGACAGGCCAAAAGCGATTAGGCTACCTGGTAACAATAAAGCGATTTGTAATTGTAATAGTAATGTAAGTGCAAGCGACAGGAATATTCCCCCAACGACTGTAACCATCGTAATCGCCCTATAATTGCTGTACTTTGCTCTGCTCCTAAACTCGTGTGGCATAACCGGGATAAAAGAAAATCCACGTCGTGTTTTGTAAAGTACAAATCCTACTACATAAGCCAAGATGATTGAAGTCAGCTGAATCATTTGAAATTGTGCTGTTAAGTCTTGCGCAAGCACCGTTTTGTCAAAATTAATAAAATTAGTAAATAGAATGTCGATTATCAATTGAATGATTGTATAAGCATTCATTCCAGCACTGACAGCCAAAGCAGCACATAGCACTCGCATCTTTAAAATATATCTTAAAAATAAGATCATCATGATAATTAATAAAGGCATATCAACCCACGGCATTACTAAATATATTCTAATTATGTACGATAAGATTCCTGCAAAAATACAAAAGTATATGATCTTAGTGAAATCCAAAAATAGAGGCAGGCGATATAACTTGAAAATCAACACGAATACTGCAAATACATCCAACATACCTAGTCCCATAAATATAGCTACTGACATGATGCACCTCTTGGAAACATAGTTGTTCAAATTATACGTCAATACGTGCGTGGAGGCTATGAGGTATAATGCTAAAAATAAAACCGCTATACCATCATCAAGGTTTTAATGATTCCTCTATGGATTTGGTAATAACCTCAATTAGAACATCAGGTAATCTTGTATATGTAGGGAATTTATTCGTTTGTTCGTCTCTAATGTCTTGATAGGAAATATTAAAAAGAATCTTACCTACAGCATCAACTTTGATTTCTATTTCCCAAGTCATAGGAGAAACTTCGATTTGTTTATAACTGTAATCTATAAATACAGATGATTGTACAATTAACTCAGACAACAATGTATCTATTACACTTTCGATAAGCGCTTTTCGATCTTTATATAATTTTGCATAAGTTGTAACACTAATTATCCAATTCATTGTGGTCTCCTTTGCTTGATGCCGCTAAACAAAATGATGTGATGACTATTACATTATCAGTAAACTAACCGAAGAGCAATTCGCATCATTAATGTAGCAATAAGAGTCAAAACAAAAAAAGAAACCGCTAACATTTGTTAGCGGCTGAGTACCCTATTTCAGGTGCTCGATTATTGGATAGGAGTGGAGAGAAACCATACTGTATTCACAGTATACTGTATGCGCTTTCATTTCGTCAACCCCTTTAGCTATTTTTTTTGAAGTTTTTTACTATTTCATGATTTTGTTTGTTATTTACTGCTAATCTCCAACATTTTAATCAGGCTACGGAGTACAGGAATCGGCGAGATTGCTTGTGCAATGAAGGGTATATTGGCAGCAATTAAGAGCGCCATGACACAAATTGCAATAATCAACGCACAGCGAATTCGGCGACGAGATTGCTGTCGCTTCTGAGATGCCTTTCTCGTAGCCTGCTCCATCACATCTAACAATTGCTTCGGAATCGGAATATGATTATACCGCTGTTTTCCGTTCATACTAACTTGATCTCTCCTTCGATCAGATATACGCTGAGCTGCTGGATGATGCGCTCCCACCGGTGTTTGACGATATGTTCAGGTAATGACAATACTTCTGCGATTTCTGTAAAGGACAGTCCTACAAAATATTTTAAAATCATACATGTTTGCTCTTCTGGTCGTAAATAATCGAGCGCAGTGTATACGTCTACCTTCTTTCCGCGTGGTATCGCTATCCCCCTTCCAGAAGTAGAATCGTCTTGCCCTTGCATAAAAACCTCCATAAAAAATTCCGGATTTCGATCATACATTTCTTCGTTTGCCGTATCTATTGTCATACGTAACATGAAGTAATCGAAACGTAAACTTCGGTTCGTTCTCATAAAGTTTAGATAGCCCTTGTATGTAGCTTTGGATACGATGTCTAAAGCTTGCTGCTCATGCTTGACATAACAATAGGCAAGTCGGTATAGATCGCTGCTTATCGCGGTTATTTGCTTATGGAATTGGGCCTCTTTACTTCGTTCTCGTTTGCGTCCCATGATTATCTTCGACTCTCCTTCCTGCTCTACATAACCTAATTCTATCCACTGAAGAAGCGTATATTCATGATAATTTAAATGTACTTCACTACAAATAAGTATTGATTTCAGCCTGAAACAATGGAATAGCATATGTATGTACAGTTGATAAATAACGAGACTGCTTCACAATAATCATACGTTTGAGATAAGCAAAATGCACCTTTTCATATAAACGGGTTGTTATAACAGTCTCCCGTATACATGAACAAGGTGCATTTCTAATTATAAAATTATGATTATACTCTCCACACTAGACTGTGAGACGTTATGACGGGTTCAAAACCATTCAGCTCAACCTGCTGAACGCCATATACGCTATAACTAGACGCGTGCAAACACGCTATACTCACTATCCAGTAACATTGCCTTCGCCTGCTCCATATCATTCTCATTACGGAACGATAGACGCATCACGCCTGGTACATCTTCCCGGCTCTCGATGATCTGTACGTTGCTAATATTAATACCGCGATTACCGATCTCCGTCGTGATTTTACCGATGATCCCTGGATGATCGGGTACATCCAGATACAGATCGTACAGCGTTGTAATCATACCTTTACGGCGCTCAGGTAGCTCATCACGGAAGGCACCTGCATCTTCAAATTGCTGCTCAATCCCGCGTGCGTCTTCCTGCTCTAATAATTCAGTAAAATGCTGTACACCCTCATTCCAATCCTTCAGCAGACGCAGCACAATATGCCGGTTACTCAGCAAAATGTCCCGCCATACGATCGGATCACTTGATGCAATACGTGTAATATCACGGAATCCACCTGCTGCCAGCATTCGATACAGCGGATTGTGCTCGTTATAACCACGAACCTGATTAACCAGTGCTACAGCGATCACATGCGGTAAATGGCTAATCGCGCCTACAATTTCATCATGCATCACGGGTTCAACACGTACAATCTGGGCTCGTGTATGCTGAGATAGCAGTTGTGCGAGGCTGTCAGAAGCTTCCTCTGGCACGCCAGCAGGTGGGGTAAGCACATAGTACGCATTTTCGAATAACAGCGCAGAAGCCGCTCCTACGCCGGAGCGCTCCGAACCTGCCATGGGATGGCCGCCGATAAAATGAACATCCGTTCGGAATTCTAGCTGCTCGGCACAAGCGATAATGGATGCCTTGGTGCTACCAACATCGCTAATAATACAGCCCTGTTTCAAAGGTAAATGGCTGAGCTGCTCTAAATACGTATTCAGCAAGCTAACCGGTACACAAAGGAAAATAAAGTCTGCATCCAGTGCAGCCTCCTCTACAGACAATGTTGCATGATCAACAACCTGCCGCTCCTGAAAAGTATGTATCAATTCCGGCAAGTGCGTATATCCGGTCACATGAAGTCCCGGTTTTCCTTTAAAGCAAAGAGCTAGCGAACCCCCAATTAGCCCTACACCGAAAATTGCAATTTTGGTTGTCATTATAATCCCACTCATTCTTTATTGATTGTCATTCCTGCTGCGTTAAAGCGGCACATTGCGAATAGCTGACAAACCGCCGCTTTGCTTCATGCACCGTATGGAGCAGTGAAGCAAAGCGATATTAAAGCGAGATTGTCTCTATTTCAGAAGTGCCTTCATTCAGTTCATTTTATAACTCAAAATAACTCAAATATCATCTGCTCATTGTAACTTGAATCGCCGCTTGATGCAAAAGGGATACCGATTGTAACTACGTCATCCCTTTTGTATAAGTCAGGCTACAAGCTTTATAACCATAGCATACGCGAATCCATCATCAATCAAAAAACAATGTGCAATCAAGTGTACTACGCTTAGCAACACGATCCAGTAACTTTTCTCATTGGGTAGTGTATATCCACCTTAATCTATTACGTTGGATCACATTATTATGTTTTATGACTTTTACCATGGATCACTCCAATTACACCGTCGCTTTACGCTCCTGAAGCGTCTCTTCCAGCGCTTGAATAAACGCTTCATTTTGCTCCGGCTTGCCGATCGTTACGCGAATCCAGGTTGGGTATTTGCTATGACCCGCTCGGATGATAATACCTTTTTGCAGTAACGATTGGAAAATGTCCATGCTCGTATGTCCAGTATCAACCATAATAAAGTTCGTTTCGCTTGGGAAATGCTTCAGACCGAGTCGATCGAATGCAGTAGTCAAATATTCCATGCCTTCACGATTTTTGATACGGCAATCATCTACAAAGGCTTGATCACGTAGCGCCTGACGTGCAGCAGCTTGCGCGATGCGTGACGTATTGAACGGCTCACGTACCTGATTAATCAGACGAATCGTATCCGCACGACCTATACCATAACCGATGCGTAGCGCTGCAAGGCCGTAAATTTTAGAAAATGTACGCAAAATGACGATATTCGCATACCGTTCCAGCAGCTCCACACTACGCGGATATTCTCCTGCAACAACATACTCATAATACGCTTCATCCAATACAACCATAATATCGGAAGGCACTTGATCCAAGAACTGAACCAGCTCTTCTTCCGTCACAATGGTTCCGGTTGGATTGTTCGGGTTACATACCCAGATGATCTTCGTTTTATCCGTGATCGCAGCCAGCATAGCAGGTAGATCATGCTTACCCTCTTGTAGCGGCACCTCGATTATAGTCGCGCCTTCAATATCCGCATTACTTTTATATACAGAAAAGGTCTGATCCGCAGTAATCGTCTCATCGCCTGGTTCCAGGAATGAACGCGAAATGAGCGCAATTACTTCATCCGAGCCGCAGCCAAACACGATCTGATTCGGCTGTACACCGATATACTCTGCCAATTGAGCGGTCAGCTCTACCGCACCGCCATCCGGGTACAGGTACAGTTCGGACAGCTCATTCATGATTGCTTGCTGCACGGATGCTGCCGAGCCGTACGGATTCTCGTTGGAAGCAAGCTTAATCACATGCTCCAAGCCCAGCTCGCGCTTCACTTCTTCAATCGGCTTACCTGGCTGGTAGACTGGAATATTAACAATACGTGATTTGGGTTTCAATCGGAACAACTCCTTATGAACGTAATAAGATGTAAGGAAGGCGCCTTTTATACAAAAGGCACCTCGTATTCTATCCATCTATCAGCGAAACGATACGTTCAGCTGGTAAATGGTGCTTATTGCTATTTTAGATGATTTGCTCTATAAGTACATCCTTCTTAGAAAGAAGAATAACCTGTCTAGATATGAAGAAATTTAGAATCAACGCTTCCCTTTGAGCTCAGCAACAAATTGATGAATTTGCTGCAATCCTTCTGCTTTGCGCTGTGGATCGGTTAGCAGTGGAATCTGTGATTCGATCTGACGCACAATCGCACTACCCACTACTACACCATCACAAAATGCCGAGAACTGCTTCACCTGCTCATGACTGGAGATACCGAATCCGACGGCTACCGGTAGATCCGTGTTCGCCTGTACACTTTTGATAAACTGCTCGACATTGGAATGAAACGACGTACGTTCACCCGTCACGCCCAGTGAGGATACACAGTATACAAACCCTTGCGCACCATTCAAAATGGAAGCGATTCGTTCCTGCGACGTTGGTGCCACGAGTGGAACCAGACTTACGCCAGCTTCGCGTGAGCGAGCACGCATCTCTTCCGATTCCTCTACAGGCAGATCAGGAATGATCATGCCGCTAATATCATTAGCTTGCAGCTGCTCGAAGAACCGATCCAGACCGTATTGCAAAATGGGATTATAGTACGTGAACAGTACAAATGGCATCTGTACGCCACGTTCGCGTGCTTGACGAGCAACATCCAGACATGTATCAATCGTCACCCGGTGAGTTAGAGCACGCTGTGATGCGCGCTGGATCACAGGTCCATCTGCAAGTGGATCGGAGTAAGGTACGCCGAGCTCCAAAATATTCGCTCCTGCCGTTTCCAGCTCCACGATCACATCAACGGTCGTCTGTGGATCAGGATCACCAACGGTCAGGAAAGGAATGAGTGCGCTCTCGCCTTTTTCTTTTAATGCCGCAAAGGTTACATCCATGCGATTCTGGCTTTGTCCGGTGATGCTCACAGCGATCCCTCCTTTTCGTATCTCATGATCGACTCTACGTCTTTGTCGCCGCGACCGGATAAGCAGACAACGAGCAGTTGATCTGGTGTCATTTCCTTCGCCAGCTTCACCGTATGTGCAATCGCGTGCGCCGTTTCCAGTGCTGGAATGATGCCTTCGGTGCGGCAAAGAAGCTTGAGTGCATCAATCGCTTCCTGATCGGTAATCGGCACATATTGTGCACGCTCAATATCTTTGAGATAGGAATGCTCTGGCCCTACACCCGGATAATCAAGACCTGCTGAGATCGAATGCGCTTCCTGCACCTGACCATATTCATCTTGTAGCAAATAGCTCATTGAACCCTGGAATACGCCCTTCGTACCCAGACTCATCGTTGCCGCATGTAGTGGTGTATCAATCCCACGTCCAGCTGCTTCGACCCCGATCAGACGAACCTCTTCATCCCCGATAAATGGATAGAACATACCAATCGCATTACTACCGCCACCAATGGCAGCAACCACGGTGTGTGGCAGGCGATTTTCTTTTTCTAAAATCTGGCGTCTTGTCTCATCGCCGATCACGCGCTGGAAGTTACGCACCATCATTGGATATGGATGCGGCCCTACAGCCGAGCCGAGAATATAGAAGGTATCTTCTACATTGCTCACCCAGTAGCGAAGCGCTTCATTACCTGCATCCTTGAGTGTGCGTGTACCTGAAGTGACAGGGACAACCTCTGCACCCAGCATATTCATACGAAATACGTTCAGCTGCTGACGCTTGATATCCTCTTCACCCATGAATACTTTACATTCTAGTCCGAGCAATGCTGCTACAGTTGCTGTCGCTACGCCGTGCTGACCTGCTCCCGTTTCCGCGATGACCTTTTGCTTGCCCATGCGCTTCGCAAGCAGTGCTTGACCGATCGCATTATTAATTTTATGAGCTCCGGTATGGTTCAGGTCTTCACGTTTCAAATATATTTTAGGACCGCCCAGTTGCTTCGTTAAGCGCTCTGCATAATAGAGCGGCGTCTCACGTCCAGAATATTCTTTGAGCAAGTAATCGACTTCTTCCTGGAACTGCGCATCCTCCGCACACTGGCGATAAGCTTCTTCGAGTTCGATCAGTGCATTCATTAGCGTTTCTGGTACATAACGTCCACCAAAGTCGCCAAATCTTCCTTTTGCATCAGGTAGTATTTTCATTATGCTCTCGTCCTTTCCACAAACCGTTTGATTTTATCTATATCCTTGCTTCCATTCGTTTCAACTCCGCTGGATACATCAATTCCTTCTAGCGGATAACCACTAACCAGCTCATGCACATTGTCTGGTGATAGACCGCCTGCCACAAGTAAAGGAATACCCTGCGCCTCTGTCCAGCGGTGATACGGTGCAATGCCGTCCCAGTCAAAGGTCTTACCTGAGCCGCCGCCATACAGCGGATCATGTGTATCCAGTAGGAAGGCATCTACAGCGTCTTTATAGGGTACAAGCTTATCCGCAACAATCTGATCTGCATCCAAGCTTCTATTCTCTTGTTCATGATTATGGGAAGACGGATGAGCATCCTCTGCTTCATCGTCTGTTTTCGCTGCAATCGAGATCACTTTAATCACTTTAACCGCTAACTGCTCTCGTACTTCCTGGCAAAAGGCGGGTGTCTCACTCCCATGAAGCTGAATCACATCTAACTTGGCTACAGATGTGACATGATGTAATTCATCGAGCGATGGATTCACGAACACCCCTACACTTTCTGGTGCTCGCCCCTGCCACTGCTGAAGTACATCCAGCAGCTCTGCTGCACGTTCACGATGGATCTGTCGCTTGCTTTTCGCAAATATAAATCCGACGTAATCAATTGGTAATTGTATCATAGATTTTAGCACTTCAACGTCTTGAAGTCCACAAATTTTTATCTGTAAACCGGAGGACTCTGGCATAGAACCAGAGCCTCCTGTCTGATGCTGTCTATCGTTTGAAGATGGCTGATTACTCATGAGAAGCGCCTGCTTCACGGTTGGCAGGAGCCATCAATGTATGCACAGCTGCCGCGATATCCGGTTGTCGCATAAAGTATTCACCGACAAGCACACCTGCTGCTCCTGCATCTGCTACATAACGAATATCATCCGGTGACATGATGCCACTTTCACTAATGAGTGGCACGCCTGCTGGTAACAAACGAATCAGCTCCGCCGTTGTGGAAAGTGACGTTTCGAACGTTTTCAGATCACGATTATTCACGCCAATCAAGCCATGTTCGATACTGCCTTCAATCGACAGTACGGTCTCTAGCTCTGCCTGGTCATGCACCTCAATCAAAATATCCAGACCGAGCGATACAGCCAATTTGATATAACGATCCATCTGCTCCGCTGTCAAAATCGCCGCAATCAGCAAAATCGCATCTGCACCGATCAGACGAGCTTCGTAGATTTGATGCTCATCAATGATAAAGTCTTTACGTAACAGTGGCAAATTCACAGCCGCCCGAATATCCGTCAAATAGGAATTATTTCCTTGGAAATATTGTACATCTGTCAGGATCGAAATGCAGTCTGCACCTGCCTGCTCGTAGGCTTCCGCAATCGTGACTGGATGAAAGTCAGGACGAATCAGTCCTTTGGACGGAGAAGCCTTTTTCACCTCAGCGATTAGACCGACGCGGCGATTCGCTCGCTTGGTCAGTGCATCCCGGAATCCTCGCGTTGCTGGCATACTCGCAATCGTACGCTCTGCCTCTATAATCGACAAGCTTTGAGTCAACTGTTCAACTTCCTGCTTCTTGGTTACTACAATACGATCAAGATACATAGCTGAATGCCTCCGTTGTTTGAATTAATTGTTGCAGCTTGCTCGCTGCTGCTCCTGAATCAATCGCCTGTGCCGCAATCGCTGCACCTTCTGCCAAACTTTCCGCTTTGCCTGCCAGATAAATGCATGCTGCACTATTGGCAAGCACGACGTCACGATAGGCTCCCCTTTCGCCCTCAAGCACGCGCCGGATAATGGATGCATTCTCCTCTGCATTTCCGCCCAGCATATGCTCCAGTGGATGTGTGTCCAAACCAAAGTCCTGCGGTGTCACTTCATACGTATGCACCTCGCTATCTCGCAGCTCGGCGATGCGCGTTGGGGCAGCGATGCTAATCTCGTCGAGTCCATCCTGACTTGCCACGACCATCGCACGTTCCAGACCAAGCAGCTTCAAAGTATGTGCTACCGTTTCAATTTTACTGCCATCATACAGCCCAATCAATTGTCGGTCAGCACCTGCCGGATTGGTCAGTGGTCCCAACATATTAAACACGGTACGTACACCCAGTTCACGGCGGGTCGCAGCTGCATGCTTCATCGACGGATGGAACACCTGAGCGAACAGGAAGCAGATGCCGATCTCATTCAGACAGCTCGCTGCTTGAACCGCATTCAGCCCGATATTTACACCGAGCGCTTCCAGCACATCTGCGCTACCTGCTTTGCCCGAAGCGGAACGATTGCCATGCTTTGCTACACGTACCGATACCGAAGCGGCGATAATTGCGGATACGGTGGAAATATTGAATTTGTGAATACCTGAGCCGCCTGTACCGCAGGTGTCAAGCAATCCTGCTGACATGACGGGAACACGTCCACCTGTGCTTCGCATTGCTTCTGCAAAGCCTGTGATTTCCTCTACCGTCTCTCCCTTCATTCGCAGGGATGTGAGCAGTCCGCCAATTTGAGAGGGTGTCGCTTCTCCGCTCATAATGGCGCTCATCACCTGATACGATTGCTCACGTGTCAGATGCTTACCCTCGATCACACTCATAATCGCTTGTTGTATCGTTTCCGCTGTCTGCATAGCTGTTTCCTCCTGAACTGTAAAATGTACTCTATCTGATTCGTTATTACGATTTTATTCGCCTAATTTCACAGGCTCGTAGCCGTATAAATAATCTGGATTCGCTACCTGTGCATCTGCTCCATCCTTGCGTGGGAACATCGCTTCCGCAACACGAATGGATTTGAGCATTCCTTTTGCCTTGTTGACCGTCTCTTCATATTCCTTCTCCGGTACAGAATCCCATACGATCCCTGCGCCAGCTTGCACATAGGCTTTGCCATGCTTGAAAATAATCGTCCGAATCGTAATACACGCATCCATATTACCGGAAAATCCAAGGTATCCGATCGCGCCTGCATACGCCCCGCGCGCTTCATTTTCGATCTCAGCAATAATCTCCATCGCTCGTAGCTTCGGTGCACCCGATACGGTTCCTGCGGGTAAGCAGGATAGGAAAGCATCGAAGAAGTCACGATCCTTACGCAACTTGCCGGATACATTCGATACGATATGCATCACATGCGAATACTTTTCAATCTGCATAAATGAATCCGTCTTGACTGTGCCATACTCTGCTACACGTCCCAGGTCATTACGTCCTAGATCAACAAGCATCAGATGCTCTGCACGCTCCTTCTCGTCCTGTAGCAGCTCCTCAGCAAGTGCCTGATCTTCCGCTTCATTCTGTCCTCTTGGACGTGTACCTGCAATCGGTCGCGTTTGCAATCGGTCACCTTCCACCTTCACCAGTGCTTCCGGCGATGTTCCGACGATAATCTCATCATCCAGCTTCAGATAATACATATACGGTGATGGGTTCATGGTCCGTAGAACACGATATACCTCGAGCGGCGCTACCTCTGTCTCAATATGGAACCGCTGTGACAGTACCACCTGGAAAATATCACCTGCTCGAATATATTCTTTCGCTCGATCTACACCCTCGAGATATTGCTCCTTCGTCATGTTAGACTGGATCTCGCCCAATTCGATCTGATCGGATACGGGTGCACGTCCTGCGCTGCTGATCGGTGGCTGGGTATGAAGCATTTCCTCCATACGATCCAGCTTAGCCGAAGCATCTGCATATGCCTCACGGATCATTTCATCGCTTGCCCCTTCTGGAACATGCACATTGCTGACCAGTAAAATATGCTGCTTCACATGGTCGAATACGATAATCTGATCGCAAAACATAAAGCGTATATCATCCATTTTCATATCATCAATTCGGTGCGCTGGCAGCTTCTCATAATACTGCAGTAGATCATAGCCAAAGAATCCAATCGCTCCACCTGTGAATGGTGGTAGTCCGTCTACCTTCGGGCTACGATAACGTCGTAGCAATGCTTTGAGCTCTTCAATCGGCTTACCGGATAATTCGCTAACCTCGCCGCCAATGTCCACTTCAATCTTGCCTTGTTTACCAGAGATCAGCAGAAATGGATCGCTGCCGATAAACGAGTACCGTGCCCATTTGCTTCCTCCCTCTACACTCTCCAACAGGAAAGCATGACGACGCTCTGCATAACGCTGAAAAATCCTGATCGGTGTTTCCATATCGCCCAGCAAACGCTTCACAATCGGAATCAGGTTATACTGGCCAGACATCGCAATTACTTGTTCTACATGAGGTTGGATCATTATACTCGCTCCTTTGGCTGATCAATTCATTTGATACTCTCGTGTCATCTAATTAAGACTTCATCATTTCGATCATAGGCAGATGGTGAAGGGTAAACAAAAAGCCTCCATGCGATGGACGCATGAAGGCTGCAAAGGTATAAATGTGGACAGCACGGCGGCTGTTAGCTTCACCAAATGAAAACGTAAGTTCCCTCCCCACATACAATGGATAATAGCTTGCTGTACTAGAATAAAGCGATCCTCTGGTCTGCTCGATATCCTAGACGGATATGGCAAACTTCACGCTCACGACTAATGCTATAGCTACTCGGGTACTTCTTATTTCAAAGGCTCTGCTCTAAAGCGACACGGCTCTTGTCTTCCTGCGCACACACGACCCGGAAGGCTACCAAATGGCTGTCCATCTTTACCTTCCGCCCTGTACACCGACAAGACCTACGCTTTCTTCTCATCTATACTACACTCTGCTGTCTTGCATCTCATCTCAGATACACACTCTGCATATCCGTTGATCTTGTTCTATACTATACTCTATAACTTGTAGCTGACGCAACCCTCACGTTCAGATTGACGCTCAGGAAGTTGCCAGGTCGGGACGGAGGCGTGTGGCCTCATTCAAATACACGTGTCTGATCTCCTGCTGCGTTTTGTTCGTATTGATATGAATCATCAACCGAATACACAGCGGAAGACTGTTCTGAACCGATGCTTCTACCGCACACATCAGGGGCACCATATTCCAGCCGTCCATTTCACGAATGGCAAGGGCAGGAAATGCCGCATCCAGATCAGCAGTCATCGTTACCCAGATGCTACTCACATCCTCAGGTTCGAATTGATTGCGCTCGACAATCTCTCTGAGCAGTACCAACGTTTCACTCAGAATCTCCTGACGATCATTACGAACTACAGTTGTAGCTCCGCGAATACCTCGTGTATACATGTTACGCCTCCTTCTTTAACTGCTCCACCGTCTGGCGTACCAGATCACGATCTACATTATGATTGATCGACACAGTACCTACGGCAGATGGGACAATAAACGTCATCCGACCTTCCTGAAATTTCTTATCGTGCATCATAGCCTCCATAATACGGTCGGTATCCAGATGCGCTGGTAGAGCTGTTGGCAACCCAAGTGCCTGTAGCATCTGGCGTGTCGTATCCGTCAGACCCGGCTCCGCGCCAAGCGCTTCACCGATGATGGCTGATCCGACCATTCCGATCGAGATCGCTTCACCGTGAATGATCTCTCCATATCCTGCAACCGCCTCGATCGCATGACCAATCGTATGTCCCAGGTTGAGGATGGCACGCAGATCATTTTCACGCTCATCACGAGACACGACGATCGCTTTGATGGAGCAGCCCTTTTCAAGGCCGTATCCAAGCGCTTCAACATCGAGTGCTCGTAGTCGATCCGCACTCTCCAGACACCAGTAAGCAAATTCGGCATCCCAGATCAATCCGTGCTTCACCATTTCGGCAAGCCCCGCACTAACCTCACGCGCCGGCAAGGTTTGAAGAGTGGACAGATCGTACAATACAAGCTCCGGCTGATGGAATACACCGATCATATTTTTAGCGAGCCGGTGGTTGATCGCTACTTTGCCGCCTACGCTACTATCATGAGCAAGTACAGTCGTTGGCATCTGAATAAAACGAATTCCACGCATATACGTTCCTGCAACAAAACCCGCCAGATCACCGACTACACCGCCGCCAAGCGCAATTACAGCAGATTTACGGTCAAGCCCGCCTTCGATGGCACGGGTCATCACCTCCTCAAAGACAACAATCGACTTGGATGTTTCACCAGAACCGACGACAGCAGTAACAAAAGGAAATCCGGCTGCTTCAAGGGATTGCTCCAGCTTGCCCAGATGTAAAGGCGCAACCTGCTCATCAGTAACGATCAAAATCGGACTTTGCTTGGATAATCCGTGCTTTTCCAAATAGCTACCTGCCTGCTGGATCAGCTCTTCGCCGATGTAGATCGGGTAGGAACGGTCGCCAAGTTGAACGTCCACTACACGTACATCAGACATTAGTACGACTCCAATTGTGCAAGGTAGTTGTCATAGTTTTTGCGGATTTCAGTCATTGAATCGCCGCCAAATTTCTCCAGGAATGCCTTGGCTACTTCCCATGCAACCACACTTTCCATCACGACACTTGCTGCAGGGACTGCGCAAGCATCAGAGCGTTCTACCTGTGCAGTAAACGGCTCTTTTGTATCAATGTCTACGCTTTGCAGCGGCTTATAGAGCGTCGGGATCGGCTTCATAACACCGCGTACAACGATTGGCATACCGTTCGTCATACCACCTTCAAATCCACCCAGACGATTACTTGCCCGGTGATAACCACGTTCCGGCGTGTACAGAATCTCGTCATGAACCTGAGAACCACGAATATGCCCTGCTTCAAATCCGATTCCGATCTCTACGCCTTTGAACGCATTGATCGACATCACTGCCTGTGCAATTCGTGCATCCAGCTTGCGATCATATTGAACGAATGTGCCTAAGCCTACAGGTACGCCTTCTACGATACATTCGACGATACCACCGATCGAGTCGCCCTCTTTTTTGATCTGGTCAATATAGGCTTCCATCTTCTGCTCGGTTTCTTTATCCACAACGCGAACGGAAGATTCTTCTGTGCGCGCGATCAGTTCATCGAGTGGCAAATCATTCGCTGGTGCTTCGATCTCACCAATACGGATAACCTGTCCGCCTACCTTGATGCCGAACTGTGCCAGGAATTGACGTGCTACTGCACCTACACCTACACGAATCGCTGTTTCACGAGCGCTAGAGCGTTCCAGTACATTTCGCAGATCTTTATGGTTATATTTTAAGCCGCCGTTTAAGTCTGCGTGACCTGGGCGTGGACGGTGTACACGACGCTTCTCTTCGTCTGTACCTTCCATCGGCTCAATATTCATAATTTTCGTCCAGTGCTTCCAGTCATTATTGGCAACGACCATCGCTACTGGCGCTCCAGTTGTATAACCGTGACGCACACCACCGACAATATCAGCTGTATCTTTCTCAATTTGCATACGACGTCCACGTCCGTAGCCCTTTTGACGACGGGCTAACTGAAAGTTCAGCGCCTCAAAATCCAGTTCTAATCCACTAGGTAATCCTTCAATAATCGCAGTCAACTGGGGACCGTGCGTTTCCCCTGCTGTTAAGTAACGTATACTCATCTTTGCGTTCCCCCTTTAAACTGTTAAACTGTGCATCGCTAAAATCCGTATTTACCTTCGCTTATTATAGTACATGGTTCAACCATTTGACAAGAAATGAGCCTGACCCGATTTATCCATATATATTCAGTGTATAGTCAACCGGTATCCGCTTGTTCCATATGCCATTTCAGCACAAAGAGCATACCGAAGCTCGCTTGATTTAGCGCTTCGGTATGCTCTTACAATTATATTTATTCTGTTACATTCTTGCGTATTCAACACTGCTCGCAGGTTGGACTCAGCCCTTTTTGTGATAAAAGAACGTCTCAGACGAATCAAAGCCGTACTGTGCCGGAGAGAAAATCTGCTCCGTGCTACCTACAAATAATACCCCACCCGGACGCAGGCTCGCTGCAAACTTATGATATAACATATGTTTTGCTTCTTCTGTGAAGTAGATCATGACATTGCGACATACAATCAAGTCATAGCCTGTTTCAAACTTATCTGTCAACAGATTGCCTTTGCGGAACTGAACCGCTTTTTTCAGCGTATCGTTAACGTTGTACATCAGCCCATCTGCACTAAAATAACGTTTAGCGACATCGGATGGTACATCTTTGAGCGAGCGCTCCAGATAAGAGCCCTTTTTCGCTTTTTCCAGGGCACCATCATCAATATCCGTCGCATGCAGCGTAGTTGATGACAACAGATTTTTGTCGGCCAGAATAGTTGCAATCGTGTAAGGCTCTTCGCCCGTTGAACAAGCTGCACTCCAAACCTTCAGGTTCTTGTTCTGACGATGCAGATCAGGCAAAATCGTATCACGCAGCACTTCCCAGCGATTCGGATTACGCCAGAATTCGGATACGTTAATCGTCATGCGGTCGAGGAACTCATAAAATAGTGCTTTGTCTTTTTGCATGGCATCGAAAAATAAAGCAAAGGTTGAATAGCCGTTTTTCGTACGTAATGTAGTCAGGCGGCGTTTCATTTGTGCTTCCTTATACTGTGCTAAGTCAATGCCCGTACTATCCTTCACTTTTTTGATGAAGCCTGTATAGTCCGAGTCTGGTTGAATGGCGTCATTCGTAAGCATGGCATCACTTCCTTGATCATCATTATGAGTTCAGTCCATGCGGGGGCAGTATTAGAGCCAAGCCGAAATATTTTTTTCGTAAACGCTTAACTCGTCTGGCGCAAAGAAATTCGCGATCTCTCGTTCTGCACTGTCTGGCGAATCGGAGCCGTGGATCAGATTGAACGGTGTGTGAGCAGCAAAGTCACCACGAATGGTTCCTGGTAACGCTTCCTTGACCTGTGTTTTCCCCATCACCATACGGGATAAAGCAATCACATCATCGCCTTCCCATACCATAGCGAATACAGGTCCGGATGTAATAAAGTCAATCAAGTTACCATAAAAGTCTTTGCCTACATGCTCAGCGTAATGGTTCTCAGCCTGTTCCTTTGTAGGGATGAGGAACTTGCCTCCGATCAATTTGAATCCTTTGTCTTCCAAGCGACTGATAATGCGTCCGATTAGCCCCCGCTGTACTCCGTCAGGCTTAATCATCAAAAATGTCCGTTCCATTGACTCACTCTCCTGTTATCTACAAAGTGATCTGCTATCGGAGCAATTATGTATGCCCACTTGTGTATTCTAACAGAAACCTTGAAGTACAGAAAGAAATGCTGTTATATCAACATAGGGAGATTTTTGATATAATATCCCGGCTATATGGAGTAATTATTGGTTACGTGCCTTTTTGCGACTGAACCTGATGCTCAGATTACATTGCTGCAAAGGCTACGCATATACTGTAATGTATATATCGACAGGGAGTGGCTGGTCGTTTAGTCCTAATTTACATTTGTTTTTCCAAATTAAAATAGCCCCGATGCGCACACTGGCATCGGGGCTGTTTGGATTGTTTTATTTTGGATCTTTTCGGCTTGATTTTGATGATACATTTGGCCCTCAGGCGTTATTGTAACCGCTCCGCCTGCTCCAAGGCTGTATCCAGCAAAGCCTTACACATTGCTCATCATGAATTAATGAGAACGTTTGGCTACAAAGTGAGCGATCTCCTGCAAATGCTTGCGCGTTTTGCCCTCTGGCAATTCTTGCAACGCATCCATCGCTTTACGGATATAACGATCTGCCAACTGCTCAGCACGCTCAATGCCCTGACTTTGCTTCACCATCGTAACTGCACGGGTTACGTCCGTTTCACCATCTGCTTCGTGAATACGGCGAATTTCTGGTAGCAACTCACGCTTAACATCCTCTTCCTGCAAGGCGTACAGCATAGGAAGCGTAATATTACCCTGGCGTAAATCACTGCCTGGTGGCTTACCAATCTGCTTTTCCGTACCGCACAGATCGAGCACATCGTCACGAATCTGAAACGCCATACCTACGTTATAGCCATAGCGATACAGCTGGCGTGTATACGCCGATGGCGCATCTGCTGCTAATCCACCAAGCTGACAGCTAATTGCGATCAGCAACGCTGTTTTACGACGGATGCGTAGCAGGTAACGACGAATCGTCTGCTCGGTATTAAAGAAGTCGCGGATTTGCTCCATTTCACCGATCGACATTTGTACCATCGCTTTGGCAAGCACGCGATGGATATCCGGATTTTGCAGTTGTGCAACAATGACCAGTGCCTTCGCATAAATGTAATCGCCAGTATACATTGCGACCCGATTATCCCATTTAGACTTCACGGTCAATTGTCCACGACGTGTATCGGCATTATCAATCACATCATCATGTACAAGCGAAGCCATGTGAATCAGCTCCAGCGGCACGGCAACATGACTTAGACGCTCTAGATCATAATTGCCATACTTACCGCCGAGCAGTACAAAAGCGGGACGAAGCCTTTTTCCTCCCGCTTTGAGCAAATGTAAGGACGCTTCATTCAGCAGCGCATGATCGGTATCAATGCTACGGCTGAGTTCGCGTTCAATCATGTTCATGTCTTTTCTTAGTGTGCCGAAAATATCCAGTAGTTTCATTCGTTCACCCGTGTCATCGTATTGTCTGTCCATAATTCCATGTGCACTTCATGATCCAACAGGCCAAGCTCATAAGCATACTGAAAATATAATCCGAGCCCCTGCTGTTCCTGCTCACCAAAATCATACCATAATTGACGGAAGTAATGCTCCCAGTATGCGGAATCTCCACCCATTTTGTGCTGAGCCTCAGCAATAACGGGTGTTAGATCACTTAGACTACGCGTTTTACTTAAGCGCAAATGCTGGGCAATCTCAGTGACCAGTTCTGGAAATACATGCGCAAATTTACGATTCACTGCCCATACGGCAAAGGTCATACCAAAGCCTGTCCATTCATTCCACGCTTGACCCAGATCGGTCACCATGAAGCCACTATCGCTACGTGCTGCTTCGATCGCATGATCTCCAATCAATAGTGCAGCATCACAGCGCTCCATCATATCATTCAAACTGGGATTCATAGATACGTATTCAGGCTGGAAGCCATAACGCTTTTGCAAAATAATTTTAAGTAAATTCACCGAAGTTGCTGAAGTATTCGTCAGCGCAATCGTTCCATTTCCCAGCTCCGCAATTGGCTTTCTGGAAAACAGAAGAATTGATCCGACCGCATTCTTCGCACTCACCGATAGATCAGGCAGCAACCAGAAGTCTTCTGAACGTGTGGCATAGGCAAAAGAAGATACAGGCGTAATATATAGCCGTTCTTCCAGCAATGCACGATTCAGGTTCGCCGGCAGATCACTATGAATCACAGCCGGCTGGGACAGCTCCTGTGGGTCAAAGTGCTGATAGATCGGCCAGTCATTCGTATACTCAATTTTACCGATTTGGATCGGCAATTCAAATGTTGTCATCGTTACTCCCCCAGCGTTCAAATAAATTGTGCTCAATTCCAAGAATATCCATGATTTTACCTACCAGAAAGT